>VOFD01003075.1_pt1 | contig 117513 bp, 111 predicted proteins | sample 5384101 | NCBI WGS metagenome assembly VOFD01 (sample SAMN12384723, study PRJNA508395) | human gut metagenome | isolation source: healthy gut C | host: Homo sapiens | reverse complement strand
CGAGCAACCGGCATCCAGACGACCGTACAGCGTTTCTGGCAACACATAGCGCGCCACGCCCCAACCATACGGCCGGCCATGCCGGTCCATGTTGTATTCAAAATCGGCAATGACGATGTGCAAACCCATCATCAGGCGCGTGAGAATCGGTTCGAGCGAAATCTTGCCTTCCCCTTGCACACCGTCCTTCAGGTCGGCCGCCGAACGCCGCCCCCGCCCCTTGGCGAAACCCAGCATCCGGCGCAGGTCCTTGACCGTCACCCCGCCTTCGCAGGCTATGGTCTGCAGCACCACGTCGTCCAGCGCGGCGGTGTCCTCGTCCTTGGCATAACGCAGGGAACGCCGGTAGTTCATCAAGTCCGGCAACCACTCCAGACTGACGTATCCTGCCTTACGGTTGAAAATCTTCCCGTAGGCGCAATGCCCTTCCCGGATGACCGGGCCTTTCCATTCCCACGCGCCTTCCCCTTCGTCCGGGAACCAACAGTCCCATGCCGTCCTTTCCTCGATGGAAAAGCCGGGGATGCCACAACGAAAGAAGGGCAGGAACCCGCATTCGAGTACCTGCCGCTCCATTTCTACCGCATTTCTTATTATTCTTGCGTCCATATCATTATTCATCGTCCGTCCGCCTTGACATCAGCACACCTCGGAACCGGGCTTCACCTCGCGTTCCACCGTGGCCACGCTCAGGCTGCCGTCGTAGTCCATGGCCGAAAGGATCATGCCCTGGCTCTCGATGCCTTTCAGCTTGCGCGGCGGCAGGTTGGCGATAAAGCACACCTGCTTGCCCACCAAGTCTTCCGGCTTGTAGTATTTGGCGATGCCGCTCACGATGGTGCGGTTCTCCAGTCCGTCGGCAATCTTGAAGCACAACAGTTTGTCGGCCTTAGGCACCTTGGTGCATTCCAGCACTGTCCCCACGCGGATGTCCAGTTTCTCGAAGTCCTCGAAAGCGATGTTCGCACGGATAGGGTTCGCCTTGTAGTTGGCTTCCTCGTTGGCCTTCTTCGTGTCCAACAACTTTTGCACCTGCGCCTCGATGACGTCGTCCTCTATCTTCTCGAACAGCAGTTCGGGCTTGCCCAGCTGATGTCCGGCGGCCAGGAGGTCGGTGCGTCCCAGCTGGTTCCACTCGAAGTCCTCCATGTTCAGCATCCCGCGCAGTTTCTTGCTGCTGAAGGGGAGGAACGGCTCGAAGGCTATGGCCAGGTTGGCCGTGAGCTGCAAGGAGATATAGATGATGGTCTCCACGCGCTTGGGGTCGGTCTTCCACACCTTCCACGGCTCGCACTCCGTGATGTATCGGTTGCCTATGCGGGCCAGGTTCATGGCCTCTTTCTGCGCGTCGCGGAACTTGAAGTTGTCCAGCAGTTCCTCCACTTTGGCCTTCACGTCCTTGAACTCGTCCAGCGTCTGGCGGTCGTAGTCCGTCAGCTCGCCGCATTCCGGCACGATGCCTTCATAATATTTCTGCGTCAGCTGCAAGGCGCGGTTCACGAAGTTGCCGTAAACGGCCACCAGCTCGTTGTTGTTGCGGTCCTGGAAGTCGCGCCAGGTGAAGTTGTTGTCCTTCGTCTCCGGGGCATTGGCGGTGAGCACGTAGCGCAGCACGTCCTGCTTTGCCGGGGAAGTCGCGCAGGTAGTCGTGCAGCCACACGGCCCAGTTGCGCGACGTGGATATCTTGTCGTTCTCAAGGTTGAGGAACTCGTTGGCCGGCACGTTGTCGGGCAGTATGTAGCCGCCGTGGGCCTTGAGCATGGAGGGGAACACTATGCAGTGGAACACGATGTTGTCCTTGCCGATGAAGTGCACGAGGCGCGTCTCGGGGTCCTTCCACCACTTCTCCCAGTCGTCGGGCATCAGCTCCTTGGTGTTCGATATGTAGCCGATGGGGGCGTCGAACCACACGTAGAGCACCTTGCCCTCGGCCCCGGGCACGGGCACGGGTATGCCCCAGTCGAGGTCGCGGCTCACGGCGCGGGGATGCAGCCCCGCATCGAGCCAGCTCTTGCACTGGCCGTACACGTTGGGTTTCCATTCCTTGTGTTCCTCCAAAATCCATTGCCGCAGCCAGGCCTCGTGGCGGTCGAGCGGCAGGTACCAGTGCTTCGTCTCGCGCATCACGGGTTTCGAGCCGCTGATGGCACTCTTCGGGTTGATGAGTTCCGTGGGCGAGAGCGACGAGCCGCATTTCTCGCACTGGTCGCCATACGCGCCTTCGGCATGGCAGTAGGGGCATTCGCCCGTGATGTAGCGGTCGGCCAGGAAGGTGCGGGCCTCTTCGTCGTAATACTGCATGGACGTCTTCTCCACGAACTCGCCTTTGTCGTAGAGCGTGCGGAAGAAGTCCGAAGCCGTCTCGCCATGCACCTTGGACGTGGTGCGTCCGTACACGTCGAACGAGATGCCGAACTCCTCAAACGAGTCCTTAATCAGTTTATGATAGCGGTCCACCACGTCCTGCGGCGTGATGCCCTCCTTGCGGGCCCGGATGGTGATGGGCACGCCGTGCTCGTCGGAGCCGCCGATGAAGAGCACGTCCTCTTTCTTCAGCCGGAGATAGCGCACGTAGATGTCCGCCGGCACATATACGCCCGCCAGATGGCCGATATGCACCGGTCCGTTGGCATACGGCAGGGCCGACGTGACTGTTGTTCTTTTGAATTTCTTCTCCATCTTATACTATTTTGATTGAATGATTGTCTTTTCCAAGAAAGTACGTGCAAAGTTAGGAAATATCACCGGAATAACCGAACAAAGCCGACAGATTTACGCAAAAGAGACATTGAGATATAAGCGCAGAAGGACATCTGCGCCGTTATCGGCAGGCTGGCTTCCAGACAGGCCAAACGGACGGCAACCCGCAATATCCGACAATTCGCATATTGTCCGTCTCGCATAGCTTTAAGTACAAAACATATTCACTTTTTTTTTGTGTACATCCCAAAGAAAAGCATTATCTTTGCACCAGTAACAACAAGGCATCATGTTAATAGAGTTCGATAAAGACTATCTGCGTGAATTGTTCGAGCAAGGGCGTACGAGTGATAAAAAACACCGTTACCAACCCGAAATAATCAAGGGGTATAAGAAATGCGTAATGTACCTCAAACGCGCAAACAACGTAGAGCAACTTTATCCTATACACTCCCTGAACTACGAAGTTTTGCAGGGCGACAAAAAAGGCATCTCGTCCGTGCGCATAAACTTGCAATACCGACTTGAATTTACCGTAAGGGACGTGTTTGGAGAACAAATAGTAACAGTATGCCGCCTGTTGGACATTAGCAACCATTACAAATAATTTCGAGCATGGAAACAGCCAAGAGAATTTACAGACCTGACGAATTACAGCCGTCCGAGCCTATACACCCCGGCGAAATGCTTAAAGACGAGCTGGAAGCGCGTGGAATGTCTCAAAGAAAGTTTGCCGGATTGATTGGTATGCCTTACACTGCGTTTAATGAGATAATCAACGGGAAACGCCCGATAACTACCGATACGGCATTGAAAATCGAGGCGGCAACAGGCATATCCGCAAACATTTGGATTGGATTGCAGACTGACTACAATATACAGACTGCGCGGCGAAACAACAAACTTGCCGCTGTGCTTGAAAACATTCGTAAGGCGGTTGCGGTTCTCTGACAAGCCTGCGGAGAATCTTATGCCTGTACGGCAATTATAAAAACTAAGGCCATCCCCGTCTGCATGAATCGCCTTTGCTGAACACCGAACAGTCCTCTGCGCAGAGTACTCGAGTACTCTGCGCAGAGGACTGCAGCGGACTCCGCACAGCGACATCCGGCGCCGGGCAAGGACGTCCGGCACCGGCGTGACACCGCCAACCGCCTCACTCCGTGCGGATGCTGAGGATGGGGTTCTCGCGGGCCACCTGGCGGCACTGGAACCAGACGGTGAGCAGCGTGATGCCGCCAATCAGGACGAAGGCCAACAGGAAGAGCCACCAATGGATGGGCGTCTTGTAGGCGAAGTTCTGCAGGTAGTAGTACACGGCATACCAGGCCACGGGGGCAGCCACCACGAAGCCGACGAGCAGGATGCGCCCGTACTGCAGGCAGAACATGCGGACAATCTGCCGCGACGTGGCCCCCATAATCTTACGCAGCCCAATCTCCTTGCGGCGGTAGTTGCACTCGAAGAGCGTCATGCCGAACACGCCGCTCAGGGCAATCAGCACGGCCAGCCCGCTGAAGAGCAGTAAGACCTGCTGCATGTGCCGCTCATTGCGGTAGATGTTCTCCATCAGCTGGAACTGGGTCTTGATTTCCCATTGCTTGTCGGGCGCGAACTTCAGGCAATAGTCGCGGATGGGGGCGAAGGCCTCCATCAGGTCCACGCCGTCCTTGATGCGGATGTTGACGCTGCTGCGCCACCCCCAGTTCAAGTATTCGCCCCCGGAGAATACGATCAGGCAGGTGGGCTGCACCTCTTCGCGCAAGGAACCCGACTTGAAGTCCTCACAAATTCCCACGATATGTCCTGCATTGTTAATCGATTTTCCCACACGGACTGCCGGATATGCCTCGTAGGCTTTCCGGTTGAAAATCATGGGGTTTTCCTTGTCCTGCGGGTTGAAATCCTCTCCTTCGAGCAGCCGTATGCCCATCACCTTCAGGTAATTGGGCGACACGGGAATGCACGTGAACTGCAAACGGCTTCCGTCCTCCGCGTTGCGCCCCAGTTCATGACATTATGATTGAATTGGGCAGAAAGCAAGACTTGGGAAAGAGCCACGTCCTCCACGCAGGCCACCTGCCGCAAGCCGCTGGCGAAAGCCTCGGCATCACGCTCCCATACGCCACAATCACTCAAATTGATGGTCACCAGCCGGTCCTGGTCGTAACCCAGATAGGAATGACGCATATAGTAGTTCTGGCTCACGATGCCGCCCACGATGATGACCAACGCCATGGCCACGGCCAGCTGGATGCCGATGAGCACATTGCGTATCCGCCGCCCGCGGGCCGTCAGGCCGAAATTGCCCTTCAGCACCAAGGCCGGCTGGAACGAAGTGGCATAACGGGCGGGAAACACGCTGGCCAGCCACCCCACAAGCAAGGCTATGACACCGGTGAGACCGAGGACGAGCGGATAGCCCGACAAACGGATGTTGACATTGAGCAGGTCGTTCACGAAGCTCTTCTCCAACGCCAGCACCACCAGCAGCGACAGGGCAAAAGCCAGCAACGCCAGGAAGACGCCCTCGGACACCAGACCGCGTATCAGCGTGCGGCGACGCGCACCCAGCACCCGCTGCGTGTTCAGACTCCTCATGCGCAAAGGCGTAAGGGCCGTATAGAAGTTCGTGAAGTTGATGGCCGCCGTGAGGATAATCAGCACACAGATGCACAAGTAAATCAGGCGTTGCTTCGGGTCGGCCTTGGGCACATCATCTCTTGTAGTCAAAAGCTCCGGATGAAAGAACAACTCGTCATAGGCTGTGAGACGGAACACCAAGTCGCCATCCCCCCCAAGAGAATCGTTCAACAGCCTCTCCACCTCAGCCTTCTTCTCCGGATGCCGGAGTTGCAGGTATCCGAAATAACGCCCGTTCCGCCAATCATTCGCCTGATAATTGGCCAGATTGTTATACACATGGTTCTGCACCGAACAGTTCTCCGGAAAGTCGCGATACACTCCGCCGATGATCCACTGCTCGTTGTTGTTCAACCGCCAGATGACCGTCCCCACCAGATCGGTACGGTGGAACACCCGCCGGGCCAGGCTCTCGGGAATATACAGGTACTGTGGACGATGGAAGGTGGACGTGTCGCACGCCACCCAGTCGAACTCGAACATGTCGAAGAACTGGGGCGTGATGCCGTGGGCCTTGGACTCGAATTCCGTCTGCCGGTCCTCCGTGGCGGCACGCAAGTCCCATTCTTCAATCAGGGCGTAACGCTCAATCTCGGGAGAAATCCGGGCACAACGTTGCTCTATCAGAGGACGCGAATGGTGGCTCGAAATCTGGAAATCAGGAGACTCCTTGCTGATATGGAAGATGCGTCCGGCCTGCGTGATGCGGCTGTCGTACGTCATCTCATACTGCACCTCCATCAGGATGATGATGAAGGCGGCGAAGGCCAGCGTCAGCCCCGCCACGTTCATGGCGATGGACAGGGGGAAACGCCGGAGGATGCTGGTAAAGTTCTTGTATAAGGCTTTCATAGGACTTTCGTGTTTAAAAGGTCGTCGTTAATCTTCCGTCTCGGTCACGATATGGCCGTCGAACAAGTGGATGACGCGCCGCGCGCTGGCCGCGTCGTGGCTGTTGTGCGTCACCATCACGATGGTCGTCCCCTCCTGGTTCAGCTCCGCCAGCAGGCCGATGACCTCCTTCCCGTGGGCCGAGTCCAGGTTTCCCGTAGGCTCGTCGGCCAGGATGAGCTGCGGGCGGGTGACGACCGCACGGGCTATGGCCACCCGTTGCTGCTGCCCGCCGGACAGTTGCTGCGGATAGTGCTTGGCCCGGTGGCTCATCTTCATGCGGTCCAGCAGGGCCTCCACCCTTTCCCGCCGCTCCTTGGCCGGCACGCCGGCATAGATGAGCGGCAGCTCCACATTCTCATACACGGTCATCTCGTCGATGAGGTTGAAACTCTGGAACACGAAGCCGATGGTGCCCCGCCGCAGGTCCGTGCGTTCGTCCTCCGTCAGCCGCGCCACTTCCTGCCCGTTGAGCAGGTAACTGCCCTCTGAGGGGTTGTCCAGCAGGCCGATGATGTTCAGCAGGGTGGATTTGCCGCACCCCGAAGGCCCCATGATGGCCACGAACTCCCCGTCGTCGATGTGCAGGTTGATGTCCTGCAAGGCGATGGTCTCCACTTCTTCCGTCCGGAAAGTCTTTCCTAAGTTCTCAATCTGTATCATACCGCAAATTGCTTTTATAATGTAAAATTAATAAATATCCAGTTCATCGCTGGCCTTGTAACTCTCATATCCCGAAATAATCACCCGCTCGCCCGGCTCCAGCCCCTCGGTCACCTCGTAGTAGAGGGGGTTCTGCCGCCCGATGCGGATGCGGCGCCGGTAGGCCTTGTCTCCCTCCGCGTCGAGCACGAAGATCCATTCGCCGCCCGTCACCTGGTAGAAGGTGCCTTTGGGAATCAGCACGCAGTCCTGCGGCTGCCCCAGCTGCAGGTCGATGTAGTAACTCTGTCCGCTGCGTATCTGCCGGGGACGCTCGCCGGTGAAGACCATCTCCGTGCGGAAGCGGCCGTCGCGCACCTCGGGGAACACCTTGCGCAACGACAGCCGGTAGGTCTTCCCGTCGCGGCCGAACGTGCCTTCCAGCCCGGTGCGGACGCGGTCGATGTAGTGCTCGTCGATCTGCGCCTCAATCTTGAAGTCCGACAGGTCGTTCACCTGCCCGATTTTCTGTCCCGACGCGATGCTGGCCCCCAGCTCCACGTCCAGTTGTCCCAGCTCGCCGTCGATTTTCGAGCGCACCTCCAGGCGGCTTTTCCGTTCGCGGATAAGGGTCAGGTTGCGCTGCATGTTGGCCAGGTTGTCCTCCATCTGTTCCATCTGGATGGTGCGGTAGATGGAGTCCTGCAGCAGACGCTCGTTGATGAGACGGTGCTTGCGGCGGGCCAGCTCGTAGTCCTCGCTGGCCTGCACGAACTCTTCGCGGCTGATGAGCGCCTCGTCGTACAGGCGACGGTATTGGTTGAAGGTGCGCTCGCGGCGTTGCAGGTCTTGCTCCAGCTGCAGTTTCTCCATCTCGTTGTTCAGTTTGTCCTGCTGCATCGTCACCTGTGTGTTGCGCAACAGGTTCTGCTTCTCCGCCAGTTCGGCCTCGGCATTCAGGATTTGCAGGTCCAGGTTGCTGTTCGTCAGGCGGACCAGCACGTCGCCGGCCCGCACCTTCGCCCCTTCCTCCACGACCTTCTCGGTCACGATGCCGCCTTCCTCGGGCGACACCTGCACCACGGAGATGGGGGCCACCTGCCCCTCGATGCGCACGAAGTCATCGAACCGGGCCTTCCGCACCTCCGTGATGTTCAGCGTCCGGCGGTCCACCTTCAGCACACTGCGGTGCGTGCCGAAGAGAATCCAGCCTATCAGAGCGGCCAGCAACGCGCCGCCTACCAGCCACGGCACGTGCTTGCGCCGAAGGCCTTTCTTGGGTTTCAGTTGTATATCCATAATTTATGTCCTTTTAATGATTTTCCTGAAAGAACGACTCAATAGAGCGGTTCGCCACGATAGTAGGCCACCACACGGCTCTGCACGTACAGGTCGAGCCGGCACTGCCACAGCGACGCGCGGCTGGACGACAGGCTGGCCGCCGCCGTGCGGAGGTCGATGGCCCCGGCCAGCCCCTCCTCGAACTTGCGGGCCACCACGCGGTAGGCCAGCGAGTCGGCCTCCACTTGCCGCCGCTTCTGCCGGCATTCCTTGCGCAGGGCCTCGCGCTGCAGCACGGCCTGCTGCACCTCGGCCAACAGTTCTTCCTGCTGCTGTGCCTGATTCTCCTGCGCGATGCGGTATTGGTACTTGCGGCGGCGGTAGTTCATCACGTTGCCCAAGCGTTGGAACAGTGGCAGGCTGACATTGAAGGTGAAATACTCTCCCAAGTTGTTCTTGAACTGCCGATGGAAGGCATCGTAACCGGAAGCGCCCAAGCGGCGGAAATAGGAACTGGACACGCCGGCCGAGAACGACACCGTGGGGAAGAAGTTGCCCAGCGCCTGCCGCCGCGCATACAGCTGGCTCCGCACGTTCAGGCGACTCAGTTGCGACGAGGTGTGGTGCAGGCCGGCGTAGGCATACGTCTGGATGATTTCCTCGCGGACGGACAGGCCGGGGGCATCCGACGCGGGCACGCCGTCCGCCATGCCGCCGGGGGCAAGGGCCAGCGAGTCGTCCGCCGGGAAGTTCATCTGCTGTTTCAGCTCCAGCAAGGCGTTCTCCCACAAGCTTTCCGTGTGCGTCAGGTCATAATCGTCCTGCGCGTGCTGCGCCTCCACCAGCACCACGTCGGCCTGGCTCTTCAATCCCAGTTCGCACTGGCGACGCACCTGCCGGAGCCTGGCACGGCTCTCCTCCAACTTCTCGCGGGCATAGATGCCCAATTGCCGGTAATAGACCGCCTGGGCAAACGCATTCATGACGTTCAGGGCGGTGCGGTCCTTCAGTTCTTCCATGTATGTCTTGTCGTACTGTTGCTGCACGAGCGACATCTTCAGTTGCTGCACCAGCCGCCCGCCTTGGAACAACGGCAGGGAAAGGCTTGCCGAATAGCTGTTGTTGAAGTTCGACACGGTGTTGTAGGTGTTGGTCTCCGGGTCCACGGAACGGCCCAGACTGTAGCTGGCGCCCGAAGAGGCGGAGACCGAGGGCAGGAAGGCCGTGAAAGCCTCCACATGCTGGGTCCGGTTGCCGCGCGCCGTCCATTGCTGCTTCTTCAGGTCGCGGTTGTGCTCCAGCGCGTAGCCGATGCAGTCCTGCACGTCCCAGGCCTCCTGCCCGAAGCTCCCGGCACCGGCAGCACACAAGGTGAAAAGGAAAAGAAAGCGTTTCATCATCGTCTTGTTTTTACGCTCTTCCCTTCAAAGCGCGTGCCAAAAACGTAAACGCCTATGGACGAACAGGATACAGAAAGGCTACATGATGCCGCCTGTCCAAAAGCTGGACGGATGGTGTCCAAAAGTTGGACACCGACCAGAACGGCGGCACGCCCGCAACAGAAAAAAACAGCCGCAGACAAGGTTATCCTGCGCTTTTCGCGTAACTTTGTTCCCGACTCTTATCCGAAGAATACATGGCCCGTTCACGTTCCATATTAGTCGTCGACGACAACAAAGGCATCCTGGCCTCCCTGCAATACCTGCTGGGCGACCGCTTCGCCCACGTCATCTGCCTCTCGTCGCCCCAAGGCATCCTGTCGCTGCTGGAGCGCCAGGCGGTGGACGTCGTCCTGCTCGACATGAACTTCTCCGCCGGCCTGAACAGCGGCAGCGAAGGCCTCTTCTACCTACAGGAAATCAAGGCACGTCATCCGCACATCCCCGTGGTGCTTTTCACGGCCTTTGCCGACATCAGTCTGGCGGTGGAAGGACTGAAGCGCGGAGCGTCGGACTTTGTGGTGAAGCCCTACGACAACGCCCGGCTGCTGCAAACGCTGGAAGAAGCCTGCGCCACGAAAAGTGGCACACGCCCGAAACGGAGCTCCCGCACGGCCGACGGAACGGAGATGTTTTGGGGCACGACGGACGCCATGCAACAGCTGCGCACACAGGTAGAGCGGTGCAGCGCGACAGATGCCAACATCCTGATCACGGGCGAGAACGGGACGGGAAAGGAGGTGCTGGCCCGCGAAATCCATGCGGCCTCACACCGGAAAGGAGGCCCGCTGATTGCAGTGGACATGGGGGCGATTGCGCCCACGCTGTTCGAGAGCGAACTCTTCGGCCACGTCAAAGGGGCTTTCACCGACGCCCGGCAAGACCACGAAGGCCGCTTCGAAGCGGCACGGGGCGGCACGCTCTTTCTGGACGAAATCGGCAACCTGCCCCTCCACCTGCAGGCCAAGCTGCTGACGGCGCTGCAAAGCAGGCAGGTGGTCCGCGTGGGAAGCAACACGCCCGCCGACGTGGACATCCGCCTCGTCTGCGCCACCAACAAGGACCTGCCCGCCATGGTGGAAAGCGGGGAGTTCCGCGAAGACCTGCTCTACCGCATCAACACCATCCACCTGCACTTGCCCGCACTGCGCGAACGCCGGGAGGACATCCTGCCCCTGGCCCGCCGCTTCCTGCTACGCTATGCCCGCGAATACGGGCGGGACGCCGAAGACTTCTCGCCCGAGGCGGCCGGACTGCTGGAGCGCCACCCTTGGTACGGCAACATCCGCGAACTGCAACACGCCGTGGAACGGGCCGTCATCCTCGGGGAAGGCCGCCTCATCCTGCCCGAACAGCTGAACCTGTCGGCCCGCACCGCACAGTCCGAAACCGCAACCGCCCCGCGCACACTGGAGGAGACGGAACGCGAAGCGGTGAAACAGGCCTTGGACTACTGCAAGGGAAACTTCTCACTGGCGGCATCGCGGCTGGGCATCTCGCGACAGACGTTGTATAACAAAATCAAGCGTTATGGACTATAGATCACACAAGTGGCCCTTGCGCCACATCGCGGCCATGGCCCTCCTGCTGGCCGGACTCGCGGCAGCCGTGTGGCTGGACTGCCGGATTGCGGCCCTCGCGCTCTGCGGACTGCTGGCCGTGGTCTGCGCCGGCCTCATCAGGCTTTACCACAACACGCTCGAGGACACCGGACTGATGTTCAAAGCGCTGGCCAACGAGGACTACACCTTCCGGCTGCCGGTGCGCCACCGCACCAATGGCAGCCGGCGTTACCTCAACGAACAGTTCAACGCCTATTGCCGCCACGCCGGACGGCAAAGCCTGGCCCGGCACGAACACGACGTGTTCCACCAACTCGTGATGGAACACATCCGCACGGGGGTGGTGGTCGTGGACGAAGGGGGACGGGTGTTGCAGGCCAACCCCATGGCCCTGCAACTGCTGGGACTGCATGCGCTGAGCGACATCGCGGCGCTCAAGGTCTACGGCAACGAAGTGGTGGAGGCCTTCAGGGAAAGCCCGCCCGGCATCGCGCGCCCCGTCACGCTGCGCACCCCGCGCGAACAGAAAACGCTGTGGATGCACGTGGCGCGCCTCACCACACAGGACAGTACGTGGCGGCTGCTGACGCTGGACGACACCCGCCCCGCCCTGGACGGGCACGAAGTGGAGACGTGGAGCAAACTGCTGCACGTGATGAGCCACGAAATCATGAACAGCATCACGCCCATCATCTCGCTCAGCGCCGCACTGACCGCCAAGGAGAATGCGGGACGGGAGGAGTGCCTGCGCGGACTGCAGGTCATACACGACACGTCGGACGGCTTGCTCTGTTTCGTGGAGAACTGCCGCAAGCTCATGACCCTGCCACAGCCACTCCCCTGCCTGTTCTACGTGAAGGAACTCTTCGCGGAACTGCAAACCCTGCCCCTCGTGCCCGAAGCCATCGCATGGGACTGCGACACGCAGCCCGCCAACCTGATGCTCTATGCCGACAAGACACTGGTGCGCCAGGTGCTGCTCAACCTGATACGCAATGCCGTGCAGGCCATCGACGGACAGACGGGACGCATCGCCTGCAAGGCCTTCGCCACGGCGGACGACCACGTCGTCATCCAGGTGAGCAACGACGGGCCTGCCATCCCGGAAGCGGAACGCGCCCACGCCTTCACTCCCTTCTTCACCACCAAACGGCAAGGCTCCGGACTGGGCCTTTCGGTATGCCGCCAAATCATGACCGCCTCGCAGGGCACCATTTCGCTGCTGCCGCCCGGCGCACAAGGTTGGAACACCACCTTCGTGCTCGACTTCGCCTGACACCGCCACGCGAAGGAAGCGGACGACAAAAACTTACAATCGAAACGCTATTCCACAAAGGCAAAGACGGCATCGACCGGACGGAATCCCTCTTCCCGCCCTACGGGAAACGGGAAATCGGCATGCGGGAAGCGGAATTGTACTTTGCGGAAGGTACTCGAGTACTTGCCGCAGAGTACTCGAGTGCCTTCCGCAAAGTACGCCGGCGGGCTCCGCCAAGCGCTGCGGGGCATCGCTCACAAGCCGACCGCCCACACCGCGCCGTGCCTCGCCCCGTTCACCCCAGCCAACGGCCGGAGGGAAGGAGAGAAAGAATTTGACATTAGAATAATGGAGTAATAAGACAAAAGAACGCGGCAAGGCCACGGACATGGCCCCTTGCCCTTTTGCCCGAAAATGATTTCACTCGCCCCAGTTGGAACGGTCGAGGTTGCGGTAGCCGATGGCCTCGGCAATGTGCTCCAACTGTATCGGACCGCCACCGGCTAGGTCGGCTATGGTGCGGGCCACGCGCAGGATGCGGTCGTAGGCACGGGCCGAAAGCTGCAGGCGCGTCATGGCAGCGCGCAACATCTCCGTGCAACGCTCGTCGAGCACGGCATGTTCGCGCAGCAGCCGGGGCGTCATCTGGGCATTGCAGTGCACGCCGTTCTCGCCCGCATAGCGCTCTTCCTGCACCTTGCGGGCGCGGACCACCCGCTCCCGTATCGTGGCACTGCTCTCGCCCGGCGCCGTGCGCGACAACTCCTCGAAAGACAGCGGCGTGATCTCGATCTGCAAATCGATACGGTCGAGCAACGGCCCGGAAATCTTGTGCAGATAGCGGTGAATCTGGCCGGGCGTACAGACGCAGGCCTTCGTGGGATGGTTGTAGTAGCCGCAAGGACAGGGATTCATGGAAGCCACGAACATGAAGGAACAGGGATAGGTGATGCTGTATTTGGCACGGGCGATGTTGATTTGCCGGTCTTCCAACGGTTGGCGCAGCACCTCGAGCACGGCACGGGAAAACTCGGGCAACTCGTCGCAGAACAACACGCCGTTGTGCGCCAGGCTGACCTCGCCCGGCTGGGGATTCGAGCCTCCGCCCACAAGGGCGATTTGCGAAATCGTGTGGTGAGGGGCACGGAACGGGCGCTGGGCAATCAGCGAACTGTCGCGCCCCAACTTTCCGGCCACGGAATGAATCTGGGTGGTCTCCAGGCTCTCGGACAACGACAGGGGCGGGAGTATGGAAGGCAGGCGCTTGGCCATCATGGACTTCCCGCTCCCGGGAGGGCCTATCATGATGACATTGTGCCCGCCGGCTGCGGCCACCTCCAAAGCCCTCTTCACGTTCTCCTGCCCTTTCACGTCGGCAAAGTCGAAGTCGAACTGCGACTGCTGGGCATAGAACTCGGCGCGGGTGTCTATCTCTGTGGGTTCCAGTTCGCCTTCGCCGTTGAGGAAGCGGACGACCTGACAGATGTGGTTCGCGCCGTACACCTTCAACCGGTTCACCACGGCGGCCTCGCGCACGTTCTGTTCCGGCACAATCAGGCTCTCAAATCCCATTTCGCGCGCCTTGATGGCTATCGGCAAGACGCCCTTCACGGGCTGCAGGCCACCGTCCAGGCTCAGTTCGCCCACCATCATGGTGCGCGGCAGCTTGTCGGCCTTGACCTTCCCGTCCGTGGCCAATATAGCCACGGCAATCGGCAGGTCGAAACCGGCGCCCTCCTTGCGGATGTCGGCCGGCGCCAGATTGACGACGAACCGTCTGGAAGGATAACAGAAACCGCTGTTCTCGATGGCGGCCATGATGCGCTGGTGGCTCTCCTTCACCGCGTTGTCCGGCAGCCCCACCAAATAGAACTTGACGCCCTTGGAAGAGTTGACCTCCACCGTCACGAGTATGGCGGAAAGCCCTTGGACCGATGCACCATAGACCTTTACCAACATAAAGAAAAATGATTATTTAGTCTCCAGCAGCTTGTCCAGCTCCGGCATAATGTCTTTGTCGTAGGAGGCTCCCGCGGCAATCACCTTGCCGTCGGCGCCCGCCAATATATAATAAGGAATGGAACGGACGGCAAACTGCTTGACCAAGGCGCCGTTCCAGCCTTGGTAGTCGCAATAGCTCGGCCACCACACGGTGTCGCGGCGCTCAATGGATTTGATGCCCTTGTCCTCCACGTCCAGAGAGATGCTCACGCCTTGGATTTTCTCTTTGTTGTCGCGCAAGAGGCGCTTGATGCGGAACATGTCGCCTGCACTGCGGTTCTCCCACGAGGCCCAAAAGTTCACCAGCAGGGGCTTGCCTTGGAAATCGGAGTCGCACACCTCCTCGCCGTTGCGCGACTTGAAGCGGAATGCAGGCAACTTGCTCCCCTTCGCCAGGACTTTTCCCAAGGCTTCCACATCGGCCTGCCATCCCAGCAACTGCAAATTATCGGGCTGCGCCTTGCACAACGCGCGATAGTGTTTTCTTACTTCGCCCTGCGGCACATCGTCGGCCTGCAGGAAATAGGTCTTGAATAAGAACACACTTACAGGCGAAGCCGGCGACTGCGCGATGAAATCCGCAGCGGCTTTGCGAAGCTCGGCCGTCCCCTTGTCCATGTTTTCCAGTCGGAAGGCGGTCAACTGCTCGTTGGGCTCGCTTCCCTTCACCTCCACGCTCTTCAGGTTGCGGGCATCGCCTTTCACTTCGACGACGTCGCCCGAAGCTCCGAAGATGACCTGCTCCGACAAGTTGGGATACAACAGATAATAGGTGGCTTGGCCCTTCAGTTCCGTTTCATAGTCAAACCGCCCGTCTTCAAGCTTGATGGTGTCGAGCGCCGCAGCTCCCCCATCATTGCTGTATATATAGAATTCACCCTGCCGCAGGTGTTCGAATTCCCCTTCAAGCCTGAAACGGCCATCGGTTCCTCCACAACTCGGCAGGGTGAATGCTACCAATGTATAGAGAATAAATCTCTTCATCTATAAAGTCGCAGATTACAAGCTCTCAACGGCTGATTTATATTCTGCGAATTCGAGGTCCTTCGCGGCACGGCTCTTCAAAGAAGAATCCTTGCTGACAGCGTCCTTCAGGTTCGTGCTTACGCCGGCAGCGTCGTTAGTGCGTGCTGCCACGATAGCCAGCAAATAAGAAGTATAGGCATCCTTGTTGGCCACGCCATTCAACGTAGACTTGGCACCGGCATAGTCCTTGTTCAGGATCTGCGCCAAGGCAGCAGTGTTGGACTTCACGCCGTTGGCGGCGCTGGCAGCCTGCTGGTAAGAACCCTTGGCAATGTTGAGTGCGGCGCTGGCCTCGTTGAAGCCCTTGGCACCTGCGGCCTTGCCCAGTGCGGTCTCGGCAGCGCTCACGTTGCCCTTGCCCAATTCGATGAGGGCCATGTTGGCATTCACTTCAGGAGCATCGGCCTTCAGCGACTTGGCCTTGTTGAAGTAGTTCTCAGCAGCGCTTACGTCGCCCTTCTGGTAAGCCAACATACCGAGGTTGTTGTATGCACGGTAGTCGTTCGGATAGAGCTGCGAAGTCTTCTGATACCAAGCTTCCTTGTTGGAAACCGTAGACAGGTTGGCACCATACAACAGTTCTTCCACGCTCAGCTTGGAAGCGTCGCTGCCAAACTGTGCCACAATCTGCTCATCGCTGCGGCCGATGATTTCGTAGTTCATCGTCAAGCGTGCGCGACGCAACTCGGGAAGAATCGTCTCGGCCAACTCAGTGAACACGGCAGACATGTTCTTGATTTGTGCTTCACGCTCTTCGGGATCCTTGTACATGGACAGCACGCGCAAGATGACATCCTTGTCCTGGATGTTGCTGGCCGATACCAACTGCTGGAAACCGTCCCAGTCCTCTGCGGTGTACTTCGTGTCCACTTGGCCTTCCATCTCGATCTTCTTCATCTCTTTCTTGAGATACTTGTCCGTGTTGTTCTGACGCTGTTCAGCCAAACGGGTGTTCAGGTCGAGGGCGCCATCGGGAGAGGCGTAGGCCGAAACTTCGATATTCTTCAGTGCGCGGGTCTCCTTGGCATCGTTGATTTCCTTCATCATGGCCACGAAAGCCTTCACGTTTTCGGAATTCAACTCAGAGTCGCGCAACTTGGCTTGTTCGATGAGGAACTTGATGTTCGCTTCCTGCTTCTCGGCGATGATGCGCTGGTAAGCATCAGCAGCCAACGAAGGCTGCGCGGAAGCCAACGTGTTCTGCAGCAACTGCGAAGTGGCAATCACGCCGTAGCCCACTTTCACTTCGGGAACGGTTACGGTCTTCTTGCCAACCTTGGCGTCGAACTGCAGGTAAAGGTCGGATTGCAGCATGGCCGGAACGAAGTCGAACACCGACTTCATCGTATAAGTACCACCTGCCTTGTAAGCGATAGTCTGGTCGTTGCCCTGTACTTTCTCGCCTTGGAACGTGGCGCTGGCGCCCTTGGCCTCTCCGCCTTCATACCTCAGGACGGGAGTCACCGTGACCACGGCCTTCTTTTTCATATACTTCTCGGGGAATTTGCCGTCAATCGTAGCAGGCACCTGGCCGGCAATAGCCTCAAGCGGTGTCGGGGTCACCGTAAAGTTGTCGGCCGAAAGTTCGCCCAACTTTTTGCATGACGAAAGAGCCGCAACAGCAGCCAACGACATGACTAAATAATAATTTTTACGCATACTAACACTGTTTAAATTAATAGTTCCGGCTGCAAAGATACAAATCTTTAAAAGACGGCGTCACTTTATACCTTAAAATATTGCAAAAAAAATGCGCATACAGCTTGTTTCGGCCGTCTTTTGCCCTTATTTTGAAAAATCGTCACGAATGTTTCGCGGATGGTGACTCAATATCTCCTCGCGCAACCGGCTGCGGTCCACGTGGGTATAGATTTCCGTCGTGGAGATGCACTCATGCCCCAGCATGGCCTGGATGGCCCGCAGGTTGGCGCCTCCCGTAAGCAAATGCGTGGCAAAAGAATGGCGGAACGTGTGCGGGCTGATGTTCTTCGTGATGCCGGCCGCTGCGGCCAGTTCCTTCACCCAATAGAACACGGTGATGCGCGACAGAGGCGTTCCCCGCCTCAGGCTCAGGAACAGGTAGTCCTCGCTGCCCGGCTTGATGCTAATCTGATTGCGGTCCACAAACCAGAGTTCCAGTTCCTTCACGGCGCGCTTGGAAATCGGCACCAGACGCTCCTTCCCGCCTTTTTCCCTCCACTTTGATGAAGCCTTCTTCCAAGAACAGGTCCGAAAGTTTGAGCCCGCACAGCTCGCTCACCCGCAATCCGCAGCTGTAAAGCATTTCCAATATGGCGCGGTTCCGGTGCCCCTCGGCAGTGCTCAGGTCTATCGCCGCTATCATGGCGTCGATTTCCCCCACCGTCAGCACCTCGGGCAGCCGGCGCCCGATTTTGGGCGACTCAAGCAACTCAGTGGGGTCCTGCACGATTTCCTTCTCCACGAACAGGAAACGGTAGAACGAGCGCACGCCCGACATGATGCGCGCCACGGACCTCGGCTGGATGCCCACGTCGGCCAGCACGGCCATGAACTGCTGCAAGTCGCTCTCGCCCACCGCCCGGAAATCCTTTCCGTCGGCCGACAAAAAGTCCAGATACTTTCTCAAGTCCTCCGTGTAGGCTTCCAGTGTGTTCTCAGAAAGTCCTCTTTCCAATTTCAAAAATTGGACATACCTCCGCAAAAAGCGTTTTGGAAATCTCCCCGCCGCCCCCATTATTACAAGTTTTTTTTTCGCCGTATTCCATTCTTTTTTTTTGTACTTTTGCCGCGTATTTCCTACAAATTTACGGAAAAAGATGAGAATACAAATCATAAACGGGCCAAATATCAACCTGCTGGGCAAACGCGAACCGGGCATCTACGGGGCCGAGTCGTTCGAAAGCTATCTGGAAAAAATTGCGCGCGGACTATCCCGACTTGTCTATCGATTACTATCAAAGCAACATCGAGGGGAAGCTGATTGACAAGATACACGAAGTGGGATTCGACGACACCGGCATCGTGCTGAACGCCGGAGCCTACACCCACACCTCCATCGCCCTGCAAGACGCCATCCGGGCCGTCACTGCGCCGGTCGTGGAAGTGCACATCAGCAACGTGCACAAGCGGGAAGAGTTCCGCCACCGTTCCATGATTTCATGCGCATGCGTCGGCGTGATATGCGGCTTCGGGCTCGACTCCTACCGGCTGGCTGTGGAAGCACTGCTCCGGACGAACAAGACACGATAAAACAAACGGTATATATAAAATAGGTATTAAGAACTTAAGGTAACAAGATCATGATGTTGAAAAAGACAAAGATAGTGGCGTCCATATCCGACTTGCGTTGCGACGTGGACTTCATCCGCGACCTCTTCAACGCCGGCATGAACGTCGTGCGGATGAACACCGCCCATGCCAGCCGCGAAGGGTTCGAAAAACTGATAGCCAACGTGCGCGAGGTGTCGAACCGCATCGCCATCCTGATGGACACGAAAGGTCCGGAAGTGCGCACCACCAAGAACACAGAGGATTCCACCGAATACAAGACGGGCGACCGCGTGAAAATCATCGGCGACCCCACCAAGGACACCGTCCGCGGATGCATCTACGTCTCCTATCCCGGATTCGTGAACGACTTGACCGTCGGAGCCAAGGTCCTCATCGACGACGGGGAACTGGAACTGGAAGTCGTGGACAAGGACAGCGAGGCGCTCTACTGCGAAGTGCGCAACGACGCCACGCTGGGCAACCGCAAGAGCGTAAACGTGCCGGGCGTGCGCATCAACCTGCCGTCGCTGACGGAAAAAGACCGCAATAACATCCTCTACGCCATCGAAAAGGACATCGACTTCATCGCCCACTCCTTCGTGCGCAACAAGCAAGACGTGCTCGACATCCGGGAAATCCTGAACACCTACGGCAGCGACATCAAAATCATCGCCAAGATTGAGAACCAGGAAGGAGTGGACAACATCGACGAAATCCTCGAAGTGGCCGACGGCATCATGGTGGCCCGCGGCGACCTGGGCATCGAAGTGCCGCAGGAACGTATCCCCGGCATACAGCGCATCCTCATCAAGAAGTGCATCCTGGCCAAGAAGCCGGTCATCGTGGCCACGCAGATGCTCCACACGATGATCAACAACCCGCGCCCCACACGTGCGGAAGTGACCGACATCGCCAACGCCATCTATTACCGCACCGACGCCTTGATGCTGAGCGGCGAAACGGCATACGGGAAATATCCCGTCGAGGCCGTGCGCACCATGGCCACCATCGCCGCCCAGGCCGAGAAAGACAAGCTGGAGGAAAACGACATACAGATTCCGCTGACGCCCGACACCACGGACGTGACGTCGTTCCTGGCACAGTCGGCCGTGAGCGCCACCAACCTGATGCCCATCCGGGCCATCATCACGGACAGTTTCAGCGGACTCACCGCCCGCTCGCTGGCCGCCTACCGCGGCAAGTACCCCGTGCTCGCCGTGTGCTACAAGGAGAAGACCATGCGCCACCTCGCCCTGTCCTACGGCGTGGAGGCCATGTTCATGCCGGAAAAGGCCAACGGCCAAGCCTACTACTTCGCGGCCCTTGAGAAACTGCTCAAGGACGGCGTCATCTCGGGCAACGACATGGTAGCCTACCTCAGCGGCGGGAAGCAAGGCACGAAAACGTCGTTCCTCGAAATCAACGTGGTGGACGACGTGCTGAAGAATGCCATGCAGTACGTGCTCCCCAACCGCACGCGCTACCTTTAATTAAAGAAGAGGCAAAGGAGGGCACCATGCAGGAAACCGACCGGATAGACGACTACATCCTCAAACACATCGACGGGGAAAGCGAATACCTGAAAGCCTTGTACCGCGACACGCACGTCAGGCTGCTGCGCCCCCGCATGGCATCCGGCCACCTGCAAGGCCGGTTGCTCACGATGCTGGTGCGCATGATACGTCCCCGGCGCATCCTGGAAATCGGCACCTACAGCGGCTACTCCAGCCTCTGTCTGGCCGAGGGACTGGAACCCGGCGGACGGCTCTACACCTTCGAAATCAACGACGAGCAGGAGGACTTCACCCGCCCGTGGCTCGAGGGGTCGCCCTACGCCGCGCGCATCGAGTTCATCATCGGCGACGCCCTGAAGCTCGTGCCGGAGATGGGGCTCACGTTCGACATGGCCTTCGTGGACGGTGACAAGCGCCGCTATGTGGACTACTACGACATGATTCTGCCGCGCCTGCCGCAGGGTGGGTACATCATCGCCGACAACACCCTCTGGGACGGCCACGTGCTGGAAACTCCGCGGCCGCACGACGCGCAGACCCGCGGCATCATGGAATTCAACGACAAGATAGCCGCCGACCCGCGGGTGGAGAAGGTCATCCTTCCACTGCGGGACGGGCTGACACTCATACGTAAGAAATAGAAAGGAACGATTATGGAAACGACCAGACAAAACAAGATTTCCCGACTGATACAGAAGGAATTGAGCGAGATGTTCATGCTCCAGACCAAGGCCATGAAAGGCGTGCTGATTTCCGTCAGCGCATGCCGCATCAGCCCCGACCTCAGCGTGTGCCGTGTCTATCTGAGCGTGTTCCCCAGCCAGAAGAGCGAGGAAATCCTGAAGAACATCAACGACAACATGAAGTCCATCCGCTACGAACTGGGCACGCGGGTGCGCTTCCAGTTGCGCATCATCCCCGAACTGCGGTTCTTCATCGACGACTCACTGGACTACATCGAGCACATCGACCAGTTGCTGAAGGAATGAACTTCCCCTTCTACATCGCCCGCCGCTACCTCTTCTCCAAGAAATCGCACCATGCCATCAACGTCATCTCCGCGATTTCCGTCTGCGGCGTGGCCGTAGCCACGATGGCCCTGGTCTGCACCATGTCCGTGTTCAACGGCTTCCAAGACCTCGTGGCCTCGTTCTTCACGGCCATCGACCCCCAACTGAAAGTCATGCCGGCCAAGGGCAAGACCATGGCGGCCGACGACCCGCGCCTCGCCTCCCTGAAAGCCTATCCCGGCATTCAGACCTACGTGGAGACGCTGGAAGACCATGCCCTCGTCATCCGCGGCGAGCACCAGGCCATGGTAACCGTCAAGGGCGTGGACGACAACTTCGCCCAAATGGCCGACCTGCACAAGATGCTCTACGGCGACGGCACCTTCATGCTCCATGCCGACGTGCTGGAGTTCGGCGTGCTGGGCATCCAGCTGGCCGCACAGCTGGGCTTGGGCGCCACTTTCGACGAGCCCCTGCAGGTCTACGCTCCCAAGAAGGGGGAGCGCGTCAACCTCTCCAACCCCTCGGCCAGCTTCACCCAAAACGAACTATATTCCCCCGGCGTGGTCTTCGCCGTGCAACAGGCCAAATACGATGCCCACTACATCCTCACCTCCCTGCGCTTCGCCCGCGAACTCTTCGGGCAACAGGGACGGGTGTCGGCCGTCGAACTGCAGCTGAAAAAGGGCACCGACGTCAGCCAGGCGCGGCGCGACATCAAAGCCTTGCTGGGCGAAGACTTCACCGTGCAGGACCGCTACGAACAGCAGGCCGACGTGTTCCGCATCATGGAAATCGAAAAACTTATAGCTTATCTCTTCCTCACGTTCATCCTGCTGATTGCCTGCTTTAATATCATCGGTTCGCTCTCCATGCTCATCATCGACAAGAAAAACGACGTCCGCACCCTGCGCAACCTCGGGGCGCAAGACGCACAAATCATCCGCATCTTCCTCTTCGAGGGGCGCCTCATCTCTGGCTTCGGCGCCTTGGCCGGCATCATCGTCGGCCTCATCCTCTGCTACCTGCAACAGGCTTTCGGCCTCATCTCCTTGGGCGACTCCTCCGGCAGTTTCGTGGTCGACGCCTACCCCGTCAGTGTCCACCTGTGGGATGTAGTCTTGATATTCGCCACCGTCGTCCTCGTCAGCTACGCCACGCTGTGGTATCCCGTGCGATACCTCAGCAAGCGGTTGCTCGACTAATCCCCCCTCCATCTCCCCTTCTGGCAGTTTTCGACGGCCACGTTTCGCCGTCATTGTTTCGGCGGCCTCGTTTCGGCAGCATCGTTTCGGCAGCCTCGTTTCGGCAGCATCGTTTCGGCGGATTTACAATCCGCAGCGGCTAAATATAAGGGTCTGCGACCCGATTAAACATTCCACTTTATATACTGCACGCACAATGTAAGATATTGGTTCACATAATAGGAAAATGTATTTTCAGGATTAAAAATCCTTATATTTATATGCGGCGGATTGCAAATCCGCCGAAACGAGGAGGACGAAACAGAGACGCTGAGGCGAAGAAGCCGGAACGGAAGGACGGCGAAACGGGGCTTTGTTTGTGTTTATCCGCCCCCCGTTTCCTGCAACTATGTCTTGCGGAGTCTCGGATTGTGCTTTCCGCAAGGTATTCGAGTACTCTGCGGAGAGTACTCGAGTACTTGCCGCAGAGTACGCTGCCGGACTCCGCAAGGCGTTCCGGTGCTTCGCGCAAGGCAGGACGCCCCGGCGCGCCTTCATGGAGGCGCCAGCCACGACGCGACAGAATCAGCCTCCGGGCTGCTCTTTGGAATCAACAAGTATTCACAATCCGCATCTTGGCGCAAGCCCGGCGGGACAAGCCTCCTTCCTCCGCGCCCGTGAGTTTCCGAAAACTCGCCTTGGCGACCCTGTCCTTTTGGAGGCCGTGCTGCTCTGCTTCTTCTACACATCATCCCTCGCCCCTTTCTTTGTGCAAAAAAAAGTTAATCTGGCGAAGAAATATACAAAAGTGTCGCCGTTATTTGGAAAGACGGCCATACATTCGCAAAAACATTTCAAAAACATCATCATCATGGAGCGTTACTCAAGGAATCGCATTTACATCCCGCTCGAGAACCAAGACAAAAATCAGGCAGGCGCGGATACTGCTTGCAGGCGCAGGCATCGGCAGCATCATTGCCGAATGCGCGCTGCGGTTGGGGTTCGAGAAAATTACCATCATAGATGGCGACAAGGTGGAACTCAGCAACCTGAACCGGCAAAACTACACCGTGGCGGACATCGGCCAATACAAGGCGGAGGCACTCTGCCGGCGATTGAAAAGCATCAATCCGGACGCTGACATCCGGCACGTCAATGCTTTCATTAACGAAGACAACGTAAAGGACATGGTGGACGGGTGCGACATTGCGGTGAATGCGCTCGATTTCAAGGACAGGACCCCGTTTGTGTTCGATGAGGTTTGTTCCGGCAAAGGCATCCCCGTGCTCCATCCCTACAACTTCGGATGGTCCGGTTTCCTGACCGTTGTCAGGTCCAAGGACCGGATGCTCGCGGAGCTTTCGTCCAGTCCGGAAGGTTTTGAACTGCAGGTTGCCGAATTTGCAGCCCGGCATTGCGCTTCCCAGGACAAAAGGAACCAGGAGCTGGAGGACGTTATACGGCGCTACCGCACGGAAAAAGGCCAACTTCCGCCCCCGCAGTTGGCCATAGGTTCATGGCTGACGGCCGGGCTTTGCGTGAATGCCATGTACAATATAACGGTCGGGAAGCCCGTCAACTACTTCCCGCAGTTTTATCTTTCGTCCATGGCCGTGATGGATGGCGAAGCGCCCCGGTCCTGTTGAATCCGTCGTGCGACGCTTGGGGCACAAAATTCACCCCGGGCGTCGCCCGGCAGCGGCCATGCCGCACAGGAAGAGGCTGCTCGCCGGAGGGAGAGGCCGCTCAAATCAAGCCATAGTTGGTCGCATACGACAAGGCTTCGGAAATGGAGCACACTCCGACGCGTTCAAAGAGCCGGCGCTTATAATTTTTAACGCTGTTTACAGACTTGCATATCTTTCCCGAGATTTCATCCATGTTGAATCCCTGTGCGGAGAGGAGGAGCACTTTCCGCTCGTCCTCGCTTAAGGCCATTTCTTCCTTTTCCGCCCACATGCCGGAGCCCAAATCAAGTTCGTGATAGGTTTTGCCGCCTTTATACCGCATCATCACGTGCCCCGGCTCCTTCCGTGCCGATGGCGCCATGGTGCACAACGCCAGCCATATCCGCCCCTCCGGCGTAAGCCTCAGAGGGGTGAGCTGGTGATGTATCAGCGTCTTGTGCCGGCCATGCACGATATGGAAATCATAGGAAATCACGCAATTGCAGCGTTCAGCCACCGGCACCCGGTTAAAGAGGGCAAATCCTTTCCGGTTAATCTCCAGCAACATCTCCAGTTCCTCCTTGGGCACATATTTTATATAAAGGTCGTAGCCGAACTTCTTGATGTTTTCAGTGCTCTCGCCGCAAAGGCGCATAAATTTGTCCGACACGTAAAGGAAACCTTGGCGGAAATAGTCTATGATATACACGCTCTTATAGGTAGTGCGCACAAAAGAATCCATGTCCTGAATCAACTGGTCCACGCCCTTGTAATCTTCATCGGTGATGCCTTGCACCGAGTTGTCCTCTGTGAAGAAACTGTCTACGTCTATGGATCTCATGGTATATTGTTTTTGGCAAATATAAGAATTGTACGTAAAAAGCGCAAGGAAAAGCATGGAAAATCCGACACTTTTGTGTAAAAATGCAGCTGAAATTTAAAAATACACTTTTGTGTCACGTGTTTTAGAATCGCTTTCCATACATTTGCGACAAACAAATCATCTATCATGCAATGGAACAACTAATACTGAAAACAAGCGATTATTCCGTTTGGAAGGCAGACAAGAGCTGTTTACGGGAACTGTCCTCGTTCGTCGTCACGGAAAACGAAAAGCACCATCATGCGTCCAAAACGCCCCAAGAGACAGAAGGCGACATCCGCAAGGTTTATCAGGAAGAAGTCGCGTATGCCGGCAACTCCCGGATTTTCCTGGCCAAGGACAATGACGGAAAGATTATCGGGTCGATAAGGGTATTCAAATGGGACAAAGAAGCAGAATTACCCTTTTGTATTATCAAGAAAGCATCGGGGCGCAGTCCCGATGGCAATAAGGCAAGGTTGAATGATGTTTTTATAAGAGAGCCTTGTAAAGGAGGGCTAAATCAAACTCCGTATGGTGATAAATGTACTAACAAACCTTAAACGATTTCATCTTCGGGTAAATAGTAATCCCTCCATTTGATGTCAGATGTGTAAATGGCGGCAATCTTAACCAGCCTGTCAAACAGGTCATACTTTGGGTCGCATGAATCCCTGAAGAATCTTCTGTTGAATTTCCAACAGAATTCATTCAGGTAAAGTTGCAAGAACTGTTTGTCCACTTCACCATGAATGGCAGCAATACCGCTTCGACAACGCCCTATGACGACATGCGCCCAAGGCAGATGGGTCTTGACAACAGAATCCACATTGGTTTCTACATGTCGTTCATGTCCTTTGAAGTATCCTTCGAAATTGATGTGCGATGAGGAGCCGTCAGAAACAATGACCGTGTCCTTGCCAATGTGTTTACGTACTATTTTGTCCAACGTGTCAGCATTCAGATTGTCCATCACAAACATCTTCATATAATGGACGATTTTCCCGATGCTTTGCCTTTCCGCCTTTTTTGCTAATTTAGCTGCCTTCTCTATGGATTGCTCCGTTGCCTCAGACAAGTATTGTTGCAGCACTGTGTCAACAGGTTTGCTTTCAACGATGACAAGCACCTTAGCTTGTTGCTGGCTTCCTGCGCCACGCTTGATTTTCTCACCGCGTGCCTCTTCCGGAAGCCGTATCGGAAAGAAGGCCTCGTCAAGCTCCACCTCATCCGACAATTGGTATATGGAATCCCGCTTTCCCATGATATTCCTCAACTTCATCATCATAAGCCACACGGGAGGATATTGCTCTATCCGCAACTGGTGCTGGACTTCTTTTGCGGAAAGTACTTGTTTGATGGATGTCATAAGGTGCATGGCATAGAACCAGGTACGGAGCGACAATTTGCTGTGTTCCATTACCGTACCTTTGGTCAAGGGAATGCGGCAACCGCATTTTGTACACTGGAACGCTTTTTCTCCCTTGAAGCCACTTGTCGGTTTCGTCTCCACAATTGGGGCAGAAGACACCTTGACTGATGCGGATGTCTCTAAAATAAGACATGCAGGATTCCTCTGTCGGAAAGCGACCTTCAAATTGGCTTAGCAACATATGACTTTTCTTGCAAATTTAATGGCTTTCATCCCATGAGGACAACCACACCATTGAACTTAACAGATTTTAGTACATTTATCACCACACAGAGAAATCAAATCCCAGTTCGAAGCATAAACCAAGGCCATCGAGATAGAGGTTACGTCCATACGCTTAAACATCTTCGCTTTGCAGGACTTGATGGTATCCAGAGCCTTAAATGTTTCTATGGCAATTTCATCCATGGTGAATCCTCGGGCGGACAAGCACAAGACTCTTTGTTCCAAGTCTGTCAACACTGGCATCGGTTTTTCCACCCATGCCTGTGTCTGCTGATTAAATTCTTTGTATGTGTTTTCCCCGTATTCCTCAGTATCAGGTGTCCAGGCCTCTTATGTGACGAGGCTGTAATAATACACAAGGCAAGCCAGATATGTCCGTGAGAATCCAACAACAAAGGCACCATTTTATGGTGGACGAGATCCTTTCTTCCATTACAGGCGATATAGTGCTCATAAGACAATGTATAGCCAATGCGCTTATCGCTGGGCATCTCGCGAATCTGTTCGAGTCCTTTCTTAAGGAAGTTCGACAGACGTTTCTTGTCATCAGAAAGAAGGGAGGCAAAGTATTCATCACAATCCAAAGAGTCGGGATTGCACTCATCTTGTCGAATCATTTGGCCAAAACTTTTCGATACCCCCACAAACCTCCCTTCATAAAAAGTCAATCACAAAAAGCTGTTTGGGAGTCACGTCCAATATATGTCCGGATAGCGTTGAACAGCATCTCGTTCCTTTCATATTCTTCCGCAGGAATGTGGGAAATTACGGAGGCCGATTTGAAAATGTTATTTAAATGCATAGTAATAAATTTGGGTCATCACTAAAACAAAGGTATGAAAAAAAAGGATGAACGCACAAATTATTGCGATAAAAAACACACTTTTGTGTGATAATTAAGTAGAGAAGGGCAAATAGTTATTGAAAAGTTTGGAGTCAAAGCATTGCAAACATACCTTTGCCCAAGAACGGAAAACAGAAAATATTATGAACGTGCAAAAAACAATAAAGCGGGCCATCGTCGCCGGAGGCGCAGGCTTTGTGGGTTGCCATCTCTGCCGGAGGCTGTTGGCTGAAGGTTATGCCGTGGTGACGTGTGTGGACAACTTCCAAACGGGCAACCCGGACAACATAGCCCGTTTCCGCAGTGAAGGGCGCTTCCGGCTCGTGGAGCACGACATCGTGGAGCCTTTCACGGTCGAAGGGCGGGTGGACGAGATCTACAATCTCGCCTGCCCCGCGTCCCCGGTGCACTACCAAAGGAATCCGGTGCACACGTTCAAGACATCCGTCATCGGAAGCATGAACCTTCTCGAACTGGCCCGGGAGAAAGGAGCCCGGATTCTGCTCGCCTCTACCAGCGAAGTGTATGGCGACCCACATGTGCCCGTGCAGGGCGAATCCTATTGGGGCAACGTCAACTCCTACGGCCTGCGCAGCTGCTACGACGAGGGAAAGCGCGGAGCCGAGACGCTTTTCCACGACTATCATAAGATGTATGAAGTGGACACGCGCATCATACGCATCTTCAACACCTACGGCCCCTGCATGAGTGCGGAAGACGGGCGGGTGGTCTCCAACTTCATCCTTCAGGCGCTCCGCGGCGAACCGCTGACCGTTCATGGCGACGGCAGCCAGACCCGCTCCTTCCAATACGTGGACGACCTCATCGAGGCCATCGTCCGCGTGATGCAGGACGGTGTCCTCCACAGTCCGGTCAATGTCGGCAACCCCAACGAAATCACCGTGAAGGAGCTGGCCGACATCGTCATCCGCATGACGGGGTCGCCTTCGCCGATTGCCTACCGCCCCCTGCCGCAGGACGACCCCTGCCGTCGCCATCCCGACATCAGCCTTGCCGCACGTGTGCTGGACGGCTGGCAACCGACGGTGGGACTGGAAACCGGATTGGCCAAAACCATCGAATATTTCCGCGCGGTGCGATAAACAGAAAGAGCATGAAACGAAAGGAATATGACTACCTGATAGTGGGCGCCGGCCTGTTCGGGGCCACGTTCGCCTGCATGGCCCGCCGCCGCGGCAAGCGTTGCCTGGTGATAGACAAGCGCCCGCATCCGGGCGGGAACACCTGGTGCGAGGAGACCGACGGGATAATTGTGCACCGCTATGGCCCCCACATCTTCCACACGAACGACGAGGAAGTGTGGGAGTTCGTCAACCGGTTTGCCACGTTCATCCCCTACACGCTCAACACGCTGGCCTGCAGCAAGGGCAAGCTCTACAGCCTGCCCTTCAACCTGCACACCTTCTACCAGATGTGGGGCGTGACGACACCCGCCGAAGCCCGCGCCGTCATCGGGCGGCAACGCAGCGAGGCGGGCATCGCGGCGCCACGCAATCTGGAGGAACAGGCCCTCAGCCTTGTGGGCCGCGACGTGTACGAGACCCTCATCAAGGGCTACACCGAAAAGCAATGGGGGCGCCCATGCCGCGAACTGCCCGCCGACATCATCAAGCGGTTGCCCGTACGTTTCTATTTCGACAACAACTATTTCAACGACCGCCACCAAGGCATCCCCGACGGGGGCTACAACGTGCTGGTGCATGGGCTGCTGGAGGGCATCGAATGCCGCACCCGCTGCAACTACCTCGACGACAGGGCGCACTTCGACGCCTTGGCCGACCGCATCGTCTACACCGGCCCGGCCGACCAGTATTTCGGCTTCCGGCTGGGGCGCCTGGAATACCGCAGCCTGCGCTTCGTGCACGAAACGCTGCCAGTGTCCTGCTACCAAGGCAATGCCATCGTGAACTACACCGCTGCCGACGTGCCCTACACCCGCATCGTGGAGCACAAGTTTTTCGCGGCCGACCGCGCCGCTGCCTTGTCCCTGCCCCACACGGTGGTCACCCGTGAATATCCCGCGCCCTTCGGTCAGGCGTCCGAGCCGTATTATCCCGTGGGGGACGCCGAAAACCGGGCCTTGCATGCGTCCTACCTGGAACTGGGGCGCCGCCTCGCGCCCCGCACGGTCTTTGCCGGGCGGCTCGGCTCTTACCAATACTACGACATGGACCGGGCCGTGTCGGCCGCATTGAAACTTTCAAAAGAATGTGTATGAAGAAAGACATCGACAAAATTGCAGACTACCTGCTGTTGCGGAGCGCCGACATGCAGGACGTGGGTTTCTTCCACGGAAAGACGGGCGTGGTGGCCGCGCTCTACCTCTACGCCGACGCCGGCGGAGACGACGTCCTGCGCGATTTCGCATGGGAACTCTTCCAGCAGGTCTACGACGGCGTGCACACCGAGATGCCCCTCGGGCTGGAACGCGGCCTGGCCGGCATCGGCTACGCCACTGCCTGGCTCTGCCGCCGCGGGTTACTGGAAGGCAGCCTGAACGACACGCTGGCCGACATCGACGCCAAAATCATGGAGCACGACCCGCGCCGGCTGACCGACATGTCGGTGCGCACGGGGGTGGGCGGCCTGCTCCTCTACCTCCGCCTGCGCCAGTCCGTGGAGCCGGTGGCCACGTTCGACGCCTCCTATCTGTCCGAGCTGCAGGCCGTTGCGGCAGCCCGCGGGGTGTCCTGCGCCGGGCCGGACCTGTTGCCGCTGCTCAGCGCCCCCTCGTTCGACGCGGCGGAATACGTCGGCCGCCCGTTGGGCATCGACGGCGGTTCTTCCTATTATCTTTTAAAATTTGCAGGAGTATGACGCATCTTTTCATTTTCAACAACGCGAGCCGCGCGGCCAACTATGGCGTCGGCACCTACGTCCGCCAGCTGGCGGAGGGTTTCCGCGGGCGTCCCGACTGGGAAGTGTCGTTCGTCGATCTCTTCTCCGACGTGGAGGAATACACCATCGGCGAAGATGAACACGGGTGCCGCCACTATCGGGTGCCGGCGGCGTCGTCCAACATGGAGAGCGAGACCTATTGCCGTTGCGCCTTCTATTTCCTGGCGCGCCACATCCCGTGCGACGGGGGCGGACGCATGGTGTTCCTCTTCAACTATTTCCACCACTTCCCCCTCGCCACCCTGCTCAAGGGGCGCTACTTCGACGCCCGGGTGGTCTTCGTCGTCCACTTCCTGAACTGGTGCTTCCGGCTGAAGGGCAACTTGTCGCGCTTCCGGCAGCTCACGGCCCCCGGCTACCAGCCGCAGGACGACGAAGAGCGGCAGGTGCTGGCCGACGTGGAGACCGAGAAACGGGCCTTGCGCCTGGCCGACGAGGTCATCGTCCTGGCCGGGGCCACGCGCCGGTTCCTGGCCGAAGACTATGGCATCTCGGCCGACAAGCTCCATTTGGTCTACAACGGCTGGGGCGACGGCCCGTGCCCCGTGCCGGACAGCCGCCCCGGCGCCCCCCGCGTGGTGCTCTTTGTCGGCCGGCTGGACGAAATCAAGGGGCCGGGCTACCTGATCGGCGCCTTCCGGCAGGTGGCCGGCAAGCACCCCGACGCCCGCCTCGTCGTGGCCGGCGACGGCGACTTCCAGTCCGCCCTGTCGCAGTGCCGCGACCTGCAGGGACGCGTGTCTTTCCTCGGCAAGGTGGCGAGCGAAGAGTTGGAGGCGGTCTACTGCTCGGCCTATATCGGCGTGATGCCTTCGTTTCACGAACAATGCAGCTACACGGCCATTGAGATGATGCGCCACGGCATCCCCCTGGTCGGGACCGATTCCACGGGCCTGGCCGAGATGCTCGACGCCACGCCCGAACTGCGCGTGCACATCGACGAGGACGACCTGAAGGACGACGAGTTCACGGCGCGGATAGCCGCCTGCATGGACCTGCTGCTCTCCGACGACGATGCCCGCCGCCGGGCTTCCCAGGCCGTGACGGAACTCTATGAAGCCCGCTACAAGGCGGCCGACATGATCCGTGGCACGGAAGCGGTCGTGGAAGCCTCGTTCCGCCGGCCGGGCTACACGCTCTCGCCCGACTTCCTGAAACCTTTGGACTACCGCATGATGGAACTGGTCAACCAGAGCCCCGACATCGATCTGGACTTCTATGGCATGGGCGGCATCGGCGTGTATTTATGGAAGCGGGCCACCGACCTGTGGGACGACGCGGAAGAAGCCCCCCACACCTCGCTGCTGTGGGAATACATTATTTATTATATGGACTGGCTGCAGGAGGCCGCCGGGTCGGAATGCCTGCCGGACGAGGTGCTGGCCATGCTGCACGACATGAAGCGCAGGCACTTCTATCCCTTGGCCGCGGAAGCCCTGCTGGCCCGCCGGGCCGGGGGCGATGTGCCCCGCCGCCTGCCGTCGGACCGCGACATCATGCAAAACACCTTAAAGATATGCAACTGCAAGATTTGAAACCACTGCTCACTTTCGTCATTCCGGTGCGAATCGACAGCCCGGAACGGACGGAGAACCTCCGGGCCGCCCTGCGGTTCCTCGGAGGACTGGGATGCCGCGTGCTGGTGCTCGAGGCCGACGCCGCACCCGCCTTGGAAGGCAAGGACTGGCTACGCCCCGCGGAATACACCTTCGTCAGCGACGCCGCCCCCGTGTTCCACCGCACGCGTTACATCAACTGGCTGCTCCGCATGGCGGACACGGACATCGTGGCCGTCTGGGACACCGACGTACTGCTCGCCTACGGCCAGATTCTCGAAGCCGCGGAACGGGTCTGCGACGGGTGTACCATCGCTTATCCTTATAACGGACAATTTGTAATGCTCAAGGAACAACTGTCCGGATATGTCCGGCAAGGTCTGGACTTGGAATACCTGCGTTGCCTGAGGTTGCACCCGATTACGGGGCGCAAGTTCTGCGGTGGCGCCTATCTGGTCCATCGGGAACGCTATCTGCAATGCGGCGGCGAAAACGAACGCTTCACCGGCTGGGGCCCCGAAGACATGGAACGGATGCACCGCGTCAGAATTCTGGGCCACCGCGTGGAGTGGACCGGAAGCGGACAACTCTATCACCTCTACCACCCCCGCGGGAAAAACTCCGACTTCCAGTCGGAAGCCGACGGCGACCGCCTGAGACGCGAACTGGTAAAGGTGTGCTGCATGGACAAGGAAACATTGGAAAAATATATAGCAAGATGAAGAACATATTGGAAAGTTTTCTCGACGCCCTGGAGGTGCGCTACACGAAGAAGTACGCGGACAGCCTCTACGACGAACATCCCCACCGGGGAAACATGTACGGGCTGCAGCAGATGCTGGGCGTATATGGCATAAGGACCTTGGGCGTATATTTGGAGGAAAAGGACCTGACGAGGCTCAACTACCCTTGCATCCTCCACACGGGCAATGACTTTGCAGTGGCCTTGGATTGCAACGACTGCCGGATAGTTTCCTGGCAAAGGGGTCGGAAGCAGGCGTTCACCCACGAAGCCTTCAGACAGGAGTGGACGGGCAACGCCTTGGTAGTGGAGGAGGCGCAGGAGGCACGCGAGCCGGACTTTGGTCTTCACCGCCGCGAGGCCCTGCTGTCAGCTGCCCGCAGCCACAGCCTGTCCGTCCTGCTGGCCGTGGCCGCAGTGGCAGGCCTTGTGGCCCATGGGGCGGCGCTGCCCGCTTCCGCCCTGTGGTGGCTGGCCCTCAACGGGCTGGGGCTGTGCCTCTGCGCCCTGCTGCTGCAGAAACAGCTCTACGGCGAAAGCCCCTATGCCGACCGTGTCTGTTCGCTCTTCCGCCACGCCGACTGCGACGGCCTGCTTCGCGACGGGGCGTCCCGGGTGTGGGGCTTCAGTTGGAGCGAGGTGGGGCTGGGCTATTTCGCGGCCGCCATTCTGGTGGGAGCGCTCTGCCCTTCGGCGGCCGGCGCCCTGCTTGGGGCCAATCTGGCGGCCATGGCCTTCGGGCTGTGGAGTATTTACTACCAATGGCGAGTGGCCCGACGCTGGTGCGTGCTCTGCGTGGCCGTGCAGGCGGTGGCGTGGACAGCGGGCTTCGTTGCCCTGGGCGGTGTGGCGGCCGGGGTGCCGACGGGCGGAACCGCCTTCTGGACCGCATGGACTTTCGCGGCCTGCATCGTGGTCGTGCACGGCCATGCCGCCCGCCGACAGGCGGAACGGGAGCGCGCCGGCGCGGTGCAGCGGTTCCGCTCGTTGAAGGCCGACGCCGACGTGGCCGGGGCATTGATGGGGCGGAGCACGCACTACGCCGTGTCGGACGCCGACTCGTCCATCCTGTTCGGCAACCGGACGGCCCGGCTGCGCATCACCATCCTGAGCAATCCCCACTGCAATCCTTGCGCCCGGCTCCACCGCCGGGTGGACGCCCTGCTGAAGGCGCATGGCGGTGACCTCTGCGTGCAGTATGTCTTCATGGCCTTCAGTGAGCGGCTGGAGGACAGCTGCCGTTACCTGGTATCGCGCTATGACCCGAACGACCCGGCAGGAACGCTCTGCGCCTATGCCGAATGGTACGCCGGAGGAAAGGACCGGTATAAGGACATCGTTGCCGCGCAGGCGGAGCGCCTCCACACGCCGGAGGTGGAACAGGAGGTGCAGAAGCATTTCCACTGGCGCCGGGCCAACGGGCTGACGTCCACTCCCACCATCTTGGTGAACGGCTACCTCTTGCCACGGGAATATGAACTGGAGGATCTGGCCATGCTGGCCGATTGCCGGATAGATTTACCTAAGAAAAATATCAAACTTGATATCAATGGCTGAAGCACTACGCCATTGGGAGCAGAGTCGCGTTCTGCGGAAGAGACAGTGTGATTGTTTAACCCTTCAAACATTTTTGACATGAAAAAGCTCAAAAAATTTGTTTTGAACGACGCCAGGCTGTTGTCTCGTGAAGAGTTGGCTTCTATAGAAGGTAGCTTGGATTTGCATGCAGTGGAAGATTGTACAAATCAACCTCCTGGAACGGCTTGTGTCTTTGCGAAATACTATGACCCCTTTACGGGGCATTATACTTTTGTCATTGGCAGATGTTCCTCAGAAACCGTGCAAATAGGAACTGGGAATAATTTTGTAACAAATTACTATTGCGTGTAACATCAATCTCGTAGGAGAAATAGAAGACGCCTTCCTGAAAGTCCCGCTTACAGGCGTGAAGATTCCGTGCTAAATCCGGATAGCACCGTGGTGGTAGACTCGGCCAATATCATTAATATGGTGGACCGGAACGGCAAGTTGCTGCAAGTGGTATTCTCTGCTCCCGTAAAGGCGGAGAAGCGCGACTACCTCGTGCGAGCCACGCGTGCGGGCTACAATGAAGTATGGCAACCGGTCTCTGTCCTCTTTCCGGATTTAGTCAGCGCAGTAAAGGTTCCGACTATCAAATTGCGCAAAGAGCGTGAACTTGCCTTGAATGAGGTGAAAGTGACGGCCACCAAGGTGAAGATGTATTACAAGGGCGACACGCTGGTCTACGACGCCGACGCCTTCAAGCTGCCGGACGGCTCCATGCTTGATGCCCTCATCCGGCAGCTTCCGGGCGTGACGCTGAACGACGCCGGGGAGATTTTCGTGAACGGCAGGAAGGTGGACGAACTGCTGCTCGGTTCGCGCACCTTCTTCCGGGGCAACAACAAGGTGTTGATGGAGAACCTGCCTTATTATACGGTGAAGGACCTGAAAGTCTATGAGAAGCAGACGGCCAAAAGCGAGGCGCTGGGCTACGACGTAGAGCCGCGCCGCTACGTGATGGACGTGAACCTGCGGCCGGAATACAGCCAAGGCTACATCACCAATGTGGAAGCCGCAGGAGGAACGGAAGAGCGCTGGCTGGGCCGCGGCTTCCTGCTGGGATTCACCGACCAGTGGCGGTATTCGCTGCTGGCCAATCTGAACAACGTGAACGAAACGCGCCATGCGGGTGAACAGGGGCACTGGACACCGGCCAGCATGCCACAGTCGATTGCCACCACCCGCAGCGTGGCCACCGACCTGGACTACCAGTCGAAAGACAAGAAAACGTCGAACACCTTCAACGCCGACTTCACCTCCGTCAGCAATGACATGCAGATGCGCCAGCGCAGCGAGCAATTCCTTGAAGGCAGAAAGCCGGTTTCGCTTTCCAACAACCATAACCACTCCGGGAACTGGAAGATACAACTGCACAACACCTTGCAATTAACCAAACCGGGATTTCTCCGTTCCCAGTCTAATTTTAACTATACCCGCCGCGACGGATGGGGCAGTTCGCAGTTCAACCAATGGGACGAGGGGCTGACGGCCTCCATGCACACCAGTGCCATAAGCGAAGGACGGTCGTGGAGTGTTGTAGAAAACATGAATGCATCCTTCAATGTTGATACCGAAAAGAAAAGATACATCGACTTTCATTTTTACTTCAAGTACGATGACGAACAGTCATGGCTTTCCAACCGCTACGACACTTGGCAGGCCAACACGCAGGCCCATGAAATCCGGAACAATGCCAGCGATGCGGCATTGCGTAACATGGCTACAGTATTAAATGCTCATTATTTTATCTCATTTCCTAAAGATTGGAGGCTTGTTTTTGGTGAAGAAGTGCGATATGTGAATGTCCGCACACACGACTATCTCTACCATCCCGACACGCTGATGCTGGCTTCCCAACTGGACATGCTGACGGCCATTACAGACCCCTCCAATTCTTACGACAGCCATTTGCGTAGTTTTGAAAACAGGGTATCATTCGGAATTCAAAATAGGACATCCTATAAAGTGGATTATTATACCATCTGGTATGACCGTTGGGCGTTATATATGAACGTATGCACACGTCATGAATCTTTGGACTACCGGCGGGGAAGCATCGACACCTTGGCGCAAAAGAACTGGTTTTACATCAATCCCAACGGGAGCTACCACTACAAGTCGCCGGACGGCAAGCGCGACCTGCGCATTAATGTGGGATACAATTATATGCCAGCCGACCTGACCAACCAGATAGGCTACCGCGACGACAGCCGGCCGTTGGTGGTGAAGCTGGGCAATCCCGGACTGAAAGGTACGGCCACGACCAGCGCCAACCTCACCTATTCCGAGCAATACCTCCCGAGAATGACGCAATGGCACGTGGGGGCATCGTTCAACTACCGCCACCGCGACGTGGCGCAGTCGGTGGGGTACGACCCCGCAACGGGCGTGTACACCTACAAACCCATGAACGTGAGCGGCGCCTACTCGGCCTCAGCCGACGCCACCATCTCGCGCGCCTTTGACGAGAAGGGCCGTTGGACGTGGCAGATGAATGCCGACGCGAACTTCCGGCACGACGTGGACCACACCATGCTGGCGGGGGAGACGGAAAGCCACGAGAACGCGGTGAACACCACCACGCTGCACGACGCGGCCTACGTGCAATACAACAAGGACGCGCTCAACGTGCGCCTCTCGGGCGACATCCGCTGGCGCCATTCGACGGGCCGGATGCTCGATTTCGAGACCCTCGACGCCCTGGATTACCGCTACGGCCTCTCGGCCCGCTACACCCTGCCCCGGCTGAAAACCACCCTCTCGGCGGACGGTACGATGTACAGCCGCCGCGGCTACGGCAGCGCGGAACTGAACACCGATGACTTCGTGCTCAACGCCTCGCTCAGCCAGCCGTTCCTGAAGGGTAAACTCATCGCAAGGATAGAAGCCTTCGACCTGCTGCACCAGCTCTCCTCCACGCAATACTCGGTCAACGCCCAGGGACGCACCGAGACGTGGTACCGCTCGCTGCCCCACTACGTGATGTTCCACCTCGTCTACCATTGGAACCGTAACCCGAAGAGGCCATGAAGCGTTTCAGACGATTCCCGCACTACAAGCAGAACAACGCCATGGACTGCGGTCCGACGTGCCTGCGCATCATAGCACGGTATTACGAGCTGGACTACTCGCCCGAGATGCTGCGCCGCCACTGCCACGTGTCGCGCACCGGGGTCAATCTGCTGGGCATCAGCGACGCCGCGGAGTACATCGGGCTGGAGACGGTGGGGGTGAAGATGACCTTCGAACAGCTGGCCGAGGAGGGCGTGTTTCCCTGCATCCTCTACTGGAACCAGAACCACTTCGTGGTGTGCTACGGCATAGAGAGACGCAAGGGCGGAGGCTACAGGATACACATCTCCGACCCGGCCTCGCAGCGGCTCACCTACACGCAGGAAGAGTTTGAGAAATGTTGGACGGGGGCCCGCGACGGGGGCGGGGACAAGAAGAGCGGCGTGGCCCTGATGGTGGAGCCGGGGGGACAACTGGGGCAAGGTGGAGGACGAGTACCGGAAAAACCGGCGGAGCATCCTGTCGTTCGCGCGCTATTTCACCCCTACCGCCGCATGATAGCCCAACTGCTGCTGGCCATGCTGCTGGGGAGCCTGATACAGCTGGTGCTGCCCTTCCTGTCGCAGGCCATGGTGGACCAGGGCATCAATGGGCGCAACCTGAACATCATCACCCTGATCCTGCTGGCGCAGCTGGGCTTCTTCGTCGCCACGCTGAGCATCGACTACATCCGCTCGTGGATCATGCTGCACATCAACTCGCGCATCGACATCGCGCTCATCGCCGACTTCCTCATCAAGCTCACAGCCATGCCGCTGCAGTTTTTCGACTCGCGCATGACGGGCGACATCCTGCAGCGCATCGGCGACCACGGCCGCATCAAGAACTTCCTGCTGGGCAACAGCATGCGCATCGTGTTCTCGACGGTGAACTTCATCGTGTTCCTGTGCATCCTGGCCTATTACCACACGACGGTGCTGGCCATCTTCCTGACGGGCAACGCCCTCTACGTGGCGTGGATCTCGTTCTTCATGCGCTACCGCCGCGAACTGGACATCAAGCGGTTCAACCTGTCGGCCCAGGAACAGAGCAAGATGATACAGCTGGTGCAGGGCATGCAGGACATCAAACTGAACAACAGCGAGCGGCAGAAGCGCTGGGAATGGGAACGGATACAGGTGAAGCTCTTCGGTATCGGGCTGAAGGGGCTGCGCATCGGGCAGGTCCAGCAGTCCGGCTCGGTGTTCTTCACCCAGACCACCCACATCCTGATTTATTACATCTCGGCCAAGGCCGTGGTGGACGGGTCGATGACCCTCGGCATGATGATGTCGCTCACCTACATCATCGGGCAGGTGTCGGCCCCCATCGGCGAGTTCATCGGCTTCGCCCAGTCGTTCCAAGACGCGAAAATCAGCCTGGAGCGACTCAACGAGGTGCACTCGCAGCGGGACGAGGAGGAGGGAATAGAACGGAAACTGCCCCGGCTACCCGGAGGGCGCGACATCGACATCAGGCACCTCTCGTTCAGCTACAGCGGTTCGGACCGGGAACTGGCGCTCAACGACATCAGTTTCCGGATTCCGGCCCACAAGGTGACGGCCGTCGTGGGCGAAAGCGGGTGCGGCAAGACCACCCTCATCAAACTGCTGCAGGGATTCTATGAGCCGACGCGCGGCAGCATCAGCGTGGGGGGCGTGGCCCTGTCGGACATCAATCCCCACACGTGGCGGGCCGCCACTGGCTCGGTGATGCAGGACAGCTTCATCTTCTCCGACACGATTGCGGGCAACATCGCCATCAGCACCGACGAGGCCGACGAGGCGAGGGTGAGGGACGCGGCGAGGCTGGCACGGATTGACGACTTCGTGGAATCGCTCCCGTTGGGCTACGACACCGTCATCGGCATGGAGGGCAAGGGCGTGAGCCAGGGACAGCGGCAACGCATCCTGATAGCCCGCGCCATCTACAAGAACCCCGAATACATCTTCCTCGACGAGGCCACCAACTCGCTGGACGCCACCAACGAGGCCGCCATCATGGACAACCTGAACCACTTCTACGAGGGACGCACGGTGGTGGTCAGCGCCCACCGCCTGAGCACCGTGCGCAACGCCGACCAAATCATCGTGATGGACAGGGGCAAGATAGTGGAGCACGGCGACCACCAAACCCTGCTGGAGAAACGGGGACGATATTATGAACTGGTGAAGAACCAAATGAGCGTAACGGCATGAAAGACGAAAAAACACACTGCCCCGAAGTGGAGCAACTCATGAGCGGGCGCATGCCCTTCGTCACCCGGCACGGCATCACCATCGTGGCCGCCGTGGTGGCCCTGACGGGCGCCGCGCTGCTGTGCTCGGGCGGGGCACCGCAACAACTGATGAAAGACATCGTGAAACACACCGTAGAACAAATCAAAAGCAAAATATGATGGGACACACTGATTGCGTCATCTCGGCCGTGGGGCGAAACAGCCTGCACCGCCAATGGCTGGACGGCGAGCCGCACTTCGACCTCCACCTGATTGTATATGATGACTCCGCGGACCTGTTCCGCGGCGACACGGAACACTTGTGCCAGCTCAAGGGCTACAAGCTGAAAGTCGTTTACCGCTACCTGGAACTACATCCGGAACTGATGGGGCGGTATGACTACTTCTTCATCCCGGACGACGACCTGCAGATGAACGCCGCCGCCATCAACGCCCTTTTCGAAGCCATGCGGCGCTACGGGCTGAGGGTGGCGCAGCCGGCGCTCCGCATGTCGTACTTCTCCTGGAAACACACGCTGAGGGACCGGTATTGCAGGCTGCGCTACACCAACTTCGTGGAGATGATGATGCCCTGCTTCTCGCGCGAGGCACTGGAAAAGGTGCTGTTCACCTTCGACGAGAACGAGACGGGATGGGGGACGGAGGCCCACTGGCCCCGATTGCTCCATGCCGGGCCAAAGGACATGGCCATCGTGGACGAAATCGGCGTGGTGCACGCGCGGCCCATACAGCCAGGGCGCCCCCTGCACCGGCAGGAACAGGAGGCTTATTTCCGGAAATACGGCCTGACGGACCGGGTGGAGGAATACAGTACCCTGCCGGCAGACGGGGCGCAGAATTTTCCCTGCTCCCGGGAGCGGTACGGGCAATTCAAGGCGATGTTCTCGCACTGGCTCGAGGTGGAAAGGATGGCGACAGCATCGGTGGGGGAAGACGGGCATTTCGGCTACGCACACTTCCTGTTCCTGCTGGCGCGAATCACGGAGTCGCAACGGCTGGCCGACGCGGCGCTGGACATTCTGGGCAGGGCACAGGACTGGCTGGGAAACATCAAGGACGACATGAGCTTCGGGCACGGCATCGCGGGATGCTGCTGGCTGGTGGAGTTCCTGGCACGGAACGGATTCATAGACTGTGCCCCGCAGGACGTGCTGGAAGAGGTGAACCTACACGTGGAGCGCTACCTGCGGGAACACGAGGACGGACTGTCGTTCACGGAACTGGCGGGCATCGGTCGGTATTACCTGGCCAAGGCCGCGCGCAGCGGCACGGCGGAGCACCGCAGGGACTGCGAGCACGTGGCGGAACTACTGGAACGGAAAACAGACGGGGAGGAGGACGAGGCGGACATCGAGACCGTGGCGGACGCCCTGGAGCTGCTGCAAAAATGTGGGCGGACGGACCGTACACGGCTCCGCCGGCTGGAGAAGCGGGTGGGGACCTGCACGTGTACGCCGCTGGAGCACGCGCACCGGATGTTCCGGCTATACGGCCTGACGGGAGACGAATATTTCAAAGTCTGCGTCAGGGAAGAACTGGAGCACCTTCCGCCCCAATTGCTGGACCTTGGCGGCGCGCTGGCCTTGGCGGAAATGTTATCTTTGACTCAAACGGACTTATATCATGACGAATACGGCTTTTTTGTTTACGACCCATGTGGTTCATGACAGCATCAGGCGGCAAATCCTGAAGCTCCGGGACGAAACCCGGGGGCAGGGCGATTTCTATGTGGGCTACCAGGCGGACAAGGTGTCTCTCCAACTGCCCGACGGCGTGACGCCCTTCCCTTTCACCCTGAGGGAACTCAACCTGTTGGGCTACAGCCCGAGGGTGTGCACCCTGCTGGGCGGGAGCTTCCACTTCGTCCTGTTGGACTTCTTCCGCCATTTCCCGATATGATTACTATTGGCTGGTGGAATACGACGTGCGCTTCAACGGCAACTGGAAAGACTTCTTTTCCTTTTTGAAGACAAGGAGGAGGATTTCGTATCGGCCCATCTCGAGACGGTGGACGACTTCCCCGGATGGTCTTGGTGGAACGCCGTGGAGCTGGCGGGCATTTCCCTGAAACGGGAAGACCTGCGCAAGTCGTTCAATCCCATTTGCCGGCTTTCCTGGCGCGCCTTGGACTTGTTGGACCGGAGGTGCCGACTGGGCGACCGGGGACATTATGAGGCCGTGATGCCCACGCTGTTCCATCACTACCGGCTGCGGATGGCGGACTTCGGCGGGCGCGGCCGGTATGCGTACCCGGGTTGTCCCGACCTGTTTTATGCGGACAATCCCGGCGACGACGGTCCCGACCGGTGTACCCACCGCTTCCGGCCCGCGTACACGGAGGAGGGCATGACCCTGCCCAACAAGATTTATCATCCTATAAAATAACAATTATGAGAAAAGAGTTTCAGACTTCCACGAGGAAGCACCAGAACTGCGTGGTGTTCACCACCCACAAGTTGGATGAAGGCGTATTGAGCTATCTGGCCTATCTCAAGAAAGAGGTGGAGGGCACAATGGACTTCGTCGTCCTCTACGACCAGTCGGCCCATCCCATCCGGGAGGAGGACTATCCCGACTACTCCTTCTTCTTCTTCGAATCGGAGAAGCTGAGGGGCTTCTTCCATCAGGGCAACAAACTGCTGCCCAACACATTCGTCGCCCTGATTGAATATGCAAAAGCAATACCGCTACGACCATTACCTGCTGATGGAGAACGATATCATCCTGCAGGGCAAGTTCCATGAGTTCATCGGCCGGGTGTGCGAAGAGCAAGCGGACTACATCCATATCGCCACGGACGTGGAAGGCGGACCGCTCAATCACTGGCCCGTGCAATACATCCGCGACTGCCCCTTTGAGCGCCTCTACTTCGCGTGGTGCCACATCTTCTATGTCAGCCGCAAATTCATAGTGGACGTAGCGAATTTCATGGACCAGAATGACAGCATACATTACGAATTCCTGTTGCCGACGATGGCTTACACCGGCGGTTACGAGGTGCGGCAGTTTGAGAACTTCGGCTATCATTTCCAAGTGTCGTGGGGACCGGTGGCCTATTATGAGTTCCTGCACCGCATAGAACAAACGCACAATACTTTCTACCATCCGTTCAAACACTTGGAACTGTTGGCGTTCGAGAACCTTTGACACGGGCACAGCTACAAGAAACGGAACTGACAAACGGAACTGCCGCGCACAGGAACGACTCCCGTGCGCGGCAGTTTTTTCATGGCCTCGTCCGTAACGGCAGATGGCGGTTACAGTTCGGCCTTTATACGCAGTATGGTGTAGGAATAAGGTTGGAACTCATACACGAAGTCGTCGCCAGCATCCTGAAGCTCGCTCTCCTTGGGCGAAATTTTCAAAGGCTCGGCAAACGAATTTTCCTCCGTGTCGTCCGTGGCCGACAGGGTTATCACCTTGCCAGTCCCGGCCACCCGCCTGGCTCCTTCCAGTTTGATGCCCAAAGGATAGGTCTTGCCTTCGGCATTCACTACCTTGATGACCACTTCGCCGGCGGCCTCATCGTAGCCGGTGGTGAAGAACTGCATCGGGCTCGACTTCGGCTCGAAGGCCAGCACCAACTTGCCGTCCATGTAGAGTTCGCTCTTCTGCGGGGTGACCACCATCTTCACCTGATACCAGCGCCCCGTTTCGAGGCTCTGGGCGGTGCGGTTGTCGCCAGCCACGCCCGAGGTGCGCCCTTGGTTCACCTCCTCCACGGCCGTGGTCTGGTTGCCCCATCCGCCCACGTTGTACACGTAGCCTTTGCCCTGTGGCTCCGTCAGGCCCCAATAGAGGAAGAAGCCCTCGTTGCCGCCCGTCTTCTTCACCTGGCACTCCATCGTGAACCGGTTGCTCTTGATGCCGCTCAGGATGTAGCGGGCCGGAGTCTCAGGTGACGTCTGGGCGAGCACACCGTCCGTCCACGTCCACTCTCCGTTCTTGTGCGCCACGGCGGAGAGGTCCACCTCCATGGGCTTGCCATCGGCATCGGCAAACTTCACGTCGCGGAACTCCACGCTGGTGTTCCACGAACCGAAGCCGAAAAGCCCCTCGCCGAAGGTCAACGCCCGCGGAGCGCTCATCGTCATGTTGCTCTTCACGTTGTACGACGGCCGGTTCTCGGCCGCCATCTTCTGCACGTAATAAGAGCTGCGGCCCAGCACGCTGTCGGTGTCCAGCCAAATCAGGTTCACGGGCCATGAACGGTCGTGGCGGTTCTCGAGCAAGGGAGCGTAGGAAGCCATCTTCACCAGGTCGCCGTTGCGCTCCATGCCGCCGATGAAAGCCGCTTCGGAGAGCGCGGCGCGCATGTTGCCGCCGCCCACATTGGCATTGCAGGCATACTCGCCGACGTAGATGTCATACTTGCCGCGCGGCTGGTTGTCGAAGATAGTGGTGTTCTGGAAGAAGAATTCCGGGGCGACATACCAATGCGGGTCTATCATGTCGGTCTTGGCAATGTTCCCCGCAGCTCCCAACCCATGAGTGGAAATCAACGTCAGTTGCGGATACTTCTCCTTGATGGCCGCATAGAAGATGTCGAAGCGTTTGTCGTACTCGCGCCCCAATTTTCGTTGCCAATCTCCACATACTTCAAGGGGAAGGGGAGCCGGATGGCCATGTGCGGCACGCTTCGCGCCCCACTCGTGTCGGTGTCGCCGATGGCATACTCGATGGCATCCAGACAGTCGTCCACGTAGAAGGCGATTTCATCGTCTGTGGAGACATCGGCCATGCGCATCTGACAAGCCATGCCCACGTTGCAGACGAACATGGCGTCGGCATGGATGTCCTCACAGAACTGCAGCATCTCATAGTAACCGAAGCCATAGGAACAGCGATAGCCCCAAGTGCTGTATTCGCCGGGGCGGGCCGCCGGGTCGCCCAACGACTTCTTCCACTCATAGCGGTTGCCCAGCGTGATGCCTTCCACCACGCACCCGCCCGGCCAGCGGACGAAGGCCGGCTTCAGGTCGGCCAGCATCGTGGCCACGTCGTTGCGCAAACCGTTGGTCCGGCCGTGGAAAGTTTTCTCGGGGAAGAGCGACACGTAGTCGAGCCAGACCGTGCCCGTGCCGTCGAACTCCAACGCCAGCTTGCCTTTCCCCGACGTGGCCAGGGGCACCAGCTTCTGGTCCACATCGCTCCACTGGCCGTCTTCACCGAGAAGCACGGGAGCAGACACCAGCACTTCGCCCTTTTCCGAGAGGAGAAGCGCCTTCACGCCCCCCTTATATCCCGACGTGCGCAGGATGGTGCGCAACAAGTAGGTGTCGCCTTCCACCAGGTTCATGCCCCAATAGCCGCCGTTGACCAGCCGCACCGGCGCATCGGCGGCGGTGATGGAGAGTTTCAGGTTGTTGGGCGCCGTGTCGAACTTCGGGCGCTCCTTGGTCAGTTCCATCTTGGCGTCGGCGCCTTGCCCCGTCACCAAGGTCCAGCCCGGAACGGGTTCGGTGGTCCAACGGAAACGGCCGTCGCCCGTCTTCCCCGTCATGTGGTTGACCACCTTCTTGGGGTGCAGCACGTCGCCCTCGGCATAATAGCCTTCCGGCATTTCCAGTTCCTCGAAACTGCGGTTTCTCACCAGTTCCGCATACAAGCCTCCGTCTCCGGCATGGTTGATTTCCTCGAAGAAGACACCATACATGGAGGGAGAGACCTCCGCGCCCTTGTCCTGCAGGTTGACCACGAGCTGGTCTTCCGGCTCCACTTGGGTGCACGCGCCTGCCAACAAGGCCAAAGACGCCATCAGCAAAACATTTCTCTTCATGTTCTTCAGGTTTTTTTGATATGATTATTGCGTTCCGCCCGCCGGGATGCCCGGCGGGACTGTTTTTCCCATCCACGGGAAAGCCGCCGTCAGAAGATAATCTGGCAGCCTTCTTCCAACATCCGGGCCATCTCGTAGGCATAGGTCCGGATTTCCACGATGTCGCGCTCCTTCTCGTCCTGCGCCCGCCACGTCCTGATACGCGCCGTGGGCGGCACCTGCATGGGCACCATCTCCGCCCCCTCGAGCAGGTTGGCGCAGACTTCCATCGCGTCGAGCAGCCGCTCGCTGGAGGACCGCTTCGAGCGGAAGGCCGTATAGTCGTCCTTCATCGCGCGCTGCAGTTGCCGCAAGGCGGCTTCCACCTTGCCCTCCTTGTTGGGATTGGGGCGCACCAAGGCGGCCTCGTCACGGTTGCGATAGAAGCCGAAAAGGGCGGCGACGACAGACGGGTCGCGCACCGTGCCGTCGGGGTAGACAATGCCGTGAATGTCGCCCCAATAGCCGCCTATCATGAGGTTGAACAAATACCAGCCCGCGCCGTTCTTCTCGCAAAGCTCAATGGCCATGTCGTAGGAATTGGCGCGGCCCGGACATCCCGTTTCACTGTTGATGACGGGTTTGCCGTACTTTTCAGACACCTGCCGGGCAACGTCGTAGCTTGCCTGCACCCGGGCGCGAGTGTCGGAATAGTCGTGGAAACAGAGCACGTCGACCAAGTCGGCTGTCCGCTCCAGGTTTTGCGCCACGGTGACGCCCACCGTGATGGCATTCTTTCCGTCCAGTTCCTTAACGAGCCGGCAATAATGGCGCACGAAGCCCCACACTTTGTCATGGCGAGCCTCGCGCTCCGCGGCCGGCGCCTGCCCGCAATAGTCGTTGCAGGTGGGTTCGTTCATGATGTCCCAGATAAAAAGTCCCGGCTCATCCTTGAGCGCGCCCACCACCGCCTTCACGTAAGCATCGCCCTCGGCCCGGAACTTCTCGTCCAAGATGGCGGGGTCCATCATGTTCCCGTTGAAAAGAATGGGCATGGTGGAGATGCCCATCTTGTGGGCCGTGCGGACGTAGTTGAGCAGTTTCTTGACATAAGCTTCCGGTTCGCGACGGTAGCTGTTGAAGTCCAGCCAGATGCGCGTGCTGTTCAGCCTGAGCTTCCGGGCATATCCCAAGTCGCGCTCCAGAATATCCTGCCGGTCCTCGAGGCCATAGCACACACCGCGAACGAAACTGTAGTCTTTCAGGGGCTCGGTAGCCACTGCCGGAACGATGCCCGCCCAGGCGGCCATCGACCATACGAATAAAATAAGGTAACAATGTTTCATGGCATTCAAAGATTTAATGTTCTACAGATACTATTCCAGCACCACGCGCTCGGCTTCCACAGGCTGCCGAAGGAAAATGGAAGCCGACTCGACGAATTTCTCCGGACTCTCCGTGGTCAGGAAACGGCACGTGCCGCCCTGAGTGCACAAGGCCTGCATGTCGGCATGGCGGTGCAAGTAGTCCTTCAGGCTATAGGCCACATATTCGCCCTGCGGCACAATGCGCACGTTGCGGGGCGTATATTTCAGGATTTTGTTGAGCAACAGGGGATAGTGGGTGCAGCCCAGGATGATGGTGTCTATCTGTGGGTCCTTGCGGAGCAGGTTGCCGATGCGCTTCTGCACGAAGTAATCGGCCCCGGGGGAATCGTATTCATAGTTCTCTACCAGCGGCACCCACATGGGACAAGCTTCGCCGGTGACGACGATGTCGGGATAGAGTTTCTGAATCTCAAGGGGATAGGAACCGGACGTGATAGTGCCCGACGTGGCGAGGATGCCCACATGGCGGCTGTGCGTGATCTGGCCGATGCACTCCGCCGTGGGACGGATGACGCCCAACACGCGGCGCAACTGGCCCTCCATCTGCGGCAGGTCGTTCTGCTGGATGCTCTTCAGGGCCTTGGCCGAAGCAGTATTGCAGGCAAGAATCACCAAGTGGCATCCCATGCCGAAGAGTTTCATCACGGCCTCGCGCGTGAACTCGTAGACCACCTCGAAGGAGCGGGTGCCGTAGGGCGTGCGGGCATTGTCGCCCAAATACAAGTAATCGTATTGGGGCATCAGCTGGCGGATTTCATGCAGGATGGTCAGCCCGCCATAGCCGGAATCGAACACCCCGATGGGTCCCGGGGTCTGGACAGCAGGAAGGTTCATGGCTGGGGAGCAGGTTCAACGCTGATGGGCAACTGGAGTTTCTCTTTCACGAGATTCGTCACGTCGTCGGCCATGGCCGGATGGAGGAAGGGGCAGACGTTGCCGTCCGTATTGACGATACAAGCATAGCCCCGCTCCACGCCCACGGCGCGGATGGCCTCGTTGAGCAGGTAGAGCATGTCGGCCTGCAAGTCCTTCTCGGCCTGCATGAGCAACTGCTGCGCTTCTTCCTTGAAGCGGATGCTCTTCTCCAGCAGGTCCTGCAACTCGTGCTGCCGCTTGAGCAGGATGTTCTCGGGGAACTCCTTCTGCCCTTGCAGGAACTCCACGAACTTGCGCTGGAACTCGGCTTCGCTCCGCTGGGCCTCCTTGTCGTACTTGGCCTTCAAATCGGCCAGTTTGCGCTGCGAAACCGCATATTCCGGCATGGACTGGAACACAGCGTTATAACTCAAATAGCCCAACTTCCCGCTTACGGTCGCACCGGTCTGCGCCCCGGCACAAAACGGCCACAGCAGGAAAGATACGTACAAGAATAACCTACAAGCTTTTCCCATTTGCCTCTGACTTATGATTCATCGTAACAAAAATACGGAATTTCGAGCTTTGCGCAAACGAGAAACACCTTTTCTTTAACTAAAAAAGTAAAACAAAGCCAAAAGCCCCCTTCGGGAACATGCTTCCCGAAGGGGGCTTTTGCGCTTTTTACGGTCGGCCCGACCGCGTTGCTTATTGCAATCCGAGTTTCTGCTTGATTTGAGCCGTCACGTCGGTGCTCAGTGTCGTGCTGATGTAGGGAATGCCTGCGGCCACGTCCATGATGTACACATAACCGCCCTCGGCTCCGATTTCCTTTGATCACGCCCAGCATCTTGTCGGAGATGGCCTGCATCTTCTGCTGCGAAGTCTCCTGCAGGGAGCGCTGGTTGTCCTGATAGCTCTGCTGGATGCGGTTATACAAATCCTGCAATTCAGCCTCACGGCGCTGGCGCACGTTGTCCAGCAGGTTGGCTTTCTCTGCCTCATACTCTTCAGTCTTCTTCTTCAGTTCGTCCTGCATACGCTTCAGGTCGTTCTCGTACTGGGTCTGCAACTGTTGCAGTTCGTTCTGCGCCGTGGTGTACTCCGGCATAAGTTGGATGATGGCACTTGAATCGAAATGGCCAAACTTCTGCGCGCAAAGGCTCATGGGAACGAGCAACAATGCCAACAAAATCACTTTCTTCATTTTATTATACTTCATTTTTTATATTACTGTTTTTTCATACAACGTGCAAATGTACGAATGTTAGTTGGAATATCCTAATTTAGCCAACACTTCGTTACTAATATCTATCTTCGGCGAGGCGAAAATGATGCCGGTGTCGGAAGCACGGTCCAGAATGAGGGCATAGCCCTTGCTGTCCGAGATGTCCTTCACGGCATTGTAGATTTCATCCTGGATGGGAGCCATCAGGCTCTCGCGTTTCTTGAAAAGCTCGCCCTCGGGACCGAAGTATTTCTTCTTCAGCTCGGCGGCTTCCTTCTCCTTGGCCACGATTTCCTCCTCCTTCTTTGTCTTCTGCTCCGTGCTCAGGAACACGGCCTCGCTCTGATAATTCTTATACAAGGTTTGCGCTTCCTCGGTCAAGGCATCCACCTCGGCCTGCCATTTCTTCGACACTTGGTTCAACTGCTCGCTGGCACGCTCGTAAGCGGGAATATTCTTCAGGATATACTCCATGTCTACCAACGCGAATTTCTGCGCCATGGCTTGTGCGCCCATTATCATGAGCAAACACAAAGAAACGAATAACTTCTTCATCTTTCGTCTGTTTTTTAGTTAAAACTCTTGTCCCAAAATGAAATGGAACTGGCTGCCGCCATATTGTTTGCTGCCGAACACGTCGTCGAAACCATAGGCCCAGTCGATACCCAGAAGGCCGACCATGGACAGGAAGATGCGCACGCCGACTCCGGCAGACCGTTTCATGTCGAAGGGGTTGAAATCCTTCACGCTCGTCCAGGCATTACCGCCCTCGACGAAGGTCAAGGCATAGATGTTGGTTGAGCCTTGCAGCATGAACGGATAGCGCAGCTCCACGGTGAAGCGGTCGTAGGCATAACCCGTGTAGCCGCTCGGCGTCAAGGCACCGTTATCATATCCGCGCAAGCCGATGGTCTCTGTGGCATAGGTCGTGGAATAGCCGGACATGCCGTCGCCCCCCACATAATAAGTCTCGAAGGGCGACTTCTTATACTTATTGTAGGCCCCAACAAGCCCATCTCCACACGCGCCATCAGCACAGGGCACTTTACCGCGCCGCTCAGGGCCGTGTAGGTGCGGAGTTTGAACTTCCACTTGTGGTATTCAATCCACTTGTATTTCTCCTGCATCTCGCGATCGTAGCTGGCGCTCTGATAGTTGTTGGCCAAGTTCTTGTAGTCCTTGTTGTCGAACAACGAATAAGGCGGTGTCAGTCCCACAGACAGCAGGAACTCCGAACCGCGACGGGGGAAGATGGGATTGTCCGTAGAGTTGCGCGAGAGCGCCAGGTTCAGCGCGATGTTGTTGCACGACCCGTTCGCGATAAGGAAGTAGTTCCAGTCCTTCAGGATGTAACGCTGGTAGGACAGGTCGGCCGACAGCTGGAAGTAGTCGTCGGGCCAGCGCAGGCGCTTGCCCCATCCCAACGACACGCCGAACAGTTTCACATAAGAGTCGGGGTCGAGGAAGTTCTCATAATAGTCATACCAATCGTTGCCGTAGCCGTAGAGGAAATTATAGTAGCTATTATAATAGGAAGAGTTATAATAGTTGTCGCTCACGTCGGTCTGCTTGGAGAAGAAGGCAGAGAACGAAAGCGCATTGGGCCGCTTGCCGCCGAACCACGGGTTCATGTAGCTGATGCTGTACGACTGGTAATACTGGCCGTTGGTCTGGCCGCTGATGCTAAACGTCTCCCCGTTGCCTTGGGGCAGCACGCCGCGGCGAAGCCCGCCCTTGAGAAGAGGTTGGCCAGACAGAAGTTGGAGAACTTCAAGCCGATTTTACCGATGACGCCCGTCTGTCCGTAACCCAGCGAGAACTCCACCTGGTCGTTCGACTTCGACACCAAGCCCCAGTCGATGTCCACCGTTCCGTCAGCCGGCGACGGGTGTATGCCCGGATCGATTTGTTCGGGGTCGAAATGGCCCAGCGAGGCAATTTCACGGAAAGAACGCTCCAAAGCCTCTTTACTGAACAGGTCGCCCGGTTTGACCCTCAGCTCACGACGCACCACGCTTTCGTAGACACGGTCGTTACCACTGATGGAGATGTGGCGGATGGTGGCCTGCGGGCCTTCGGAAATGCGCAGTTCCAAGTCGATGGAGTCGCCGTCGATGTTCACTTCCACGGGGTCGAGCTTGTAGAAGACGTAACCATTGTTATAATAGAGGTTGCCCACGGCGTCCTCGTCCAGAGAAGTGCGCTCTTCCAGTTTGGTCTGGTTGTAGACGTCTCCCTTCTTCATGCGGAGCAAAAGGTTCAGGCGGTCGGTGGAATAAATCGTATTGCCGACCCATTCGATATTACGCAAGTAGTATTTCTGCCCTTCTTCCACCTTCACGTAGACGTCCACCGTCTTCTCATTATGGGGCGTCACGCTGTCCACGAGGATGACCGCATCGCGGTATCCCAGTTCATTGTACTTCTTGATAAGGTTATTCTTGTCCTCTTCATATTTCTCCTCGATGAACTTCTTCGTGCGGAACCAGCTTCCGGGACGTCCCTTCTCATTGGTCTTCTTGAACACGCCCGGCACGAACATCGTACCCTTGATCTTCTTGGTGCTCAACGCATGGTTGCCCTCGATGGTGATGGAGTTGATTCTCACCTTGGCCTTCTTGTCGATGTGAATGTCCACGATGGTGCGGTCGGGCGCCGTGACGTCGTCACGCTGTATGATTTCCACTTCGGCATTCTTATAGCCTTTCTCGTCGTAATACTTCTTAATAAGGAACTTTGCCCGGTCTACCATGTTCGGGGTCAGCTGGTTGTCCTTCAGAAGCCCGATACGGTTCTCCAAGTCTTCCCGCTCCCCTTTCTTCACGCCGATATAGTTGATCTGCGACACACGCGGGCGCTGGGTCAGCTTGATGCCCAAGTAGACCTTGTCGCCCACCACGCTGTCCGCCTCAATGGACACGTTGGAGAACAAGCCATTGCGCCAGAAACGCTTGACGGCGTCGGTGATTTCCTCGCCCGGGATGCTTACCCGCTGGCCCACCGAAAGTCCCGACAAGCCGATGAGCATGTAGTCGTCATAGTTCTTCGCTCCTTCCACCGTGATGCCTCCGATGGTATACAAGCGGGGCACGCGCGAATATTCCACCGTGGGGTTGACTTGCTTCTCGTCGGTCTGCGCCTGCACGGCCGGAATTCCGGTACACATTATTATAGATGCAAGAAAAATGCTCTTTACTGTTTTCATACGTTGGTGTTACTTATTCTGCAGCCACTTGTTCACTGGTCTTTCCGAACCGGCGCTCCCTGGACTGATAATCGGCAATGGCTCTCCTCAACTCCTCCTCATTGAAATCTGGCCAATAGGTATCACAAAAATAAAGTTCCGTATAGGCACATTGCCACAGCAGGTAATTGCTGATGCGGCATTCGCCTCCCGTCCGAATCAGCAAGTCCGGGTCGGGCATGAAATTCGTTGTCAGGTGCGACGCCACCGTGTCCTCGGTAATCTGCGAGGGGAGCAGACGGCCTTCCTTCACCTCGTCCGCAATGCGGCGCATGGCCTCCGTCAGTTCCCACCGCGAAGAATAGCTCAGCGCGATCGTGAGGGTCATCTTGTCGTTCCCGGCGGTGCGCCGCATGCATTCCTGCAACCGTGCCTGCACCGCCTCGGGCATGCGCCCCATGTCGCCGATGACACGGAAGCGGACATTGTTCTTCATGAAGATAGCATCCTCGAGATGTTCCAGAATCAGTCCCATGAGCGCTGCCACCTCAGGAGCCGGTCGGTTCCAGTTTTCCGTGGAAAAGGTATACAAAGTCAGGTATCTGACGCCCAAGCGGACAGCCTCTTCCGTGATTTTCTTCACCGTTTCCACGCCTTCCTGGTGGCCGGCCGTGCGCGGAAGGCCTTTGGCTTTCGCCCAACGCCCGTTGCCGTCCATGATGATGGCTATATGGCAAGGCACGCGCCCGGCATCTATTTCATTGTCAAAACACATATCTTATATTGTTACAATTTACACATTTAGGGAACAAGTCATAGGTTATCGACACCATGGTGAACGAATAACAGTCTTTGTTCTTGAAACCGGCGCTACGCACGCCATACGGGTCCTCGAGCACCACTCCGTCCAGGTTCGACACGTCCAGACGGTCTGTCGTCGTGAAGCGCATGCTCCATTCGAAACCGATGTTCAACCGCGGACGCAACTTGAACTTCACCCCCACGCCTATCGGGATGTTGAACCCCGCGTCGGTCCGCACATGACCGGGCGCCAACGTCAGTCCAGCACCTGCCAGCATGTAGGGCGTGATACGGCTGTAGCCTTCTTCATAACCATGCCCAATCCCGTATCCCCAGAAGTTGAACTCGAATTGGGCGCCGATGTCTATCACGTTGCGCTTGAAAGTCGCGGTTCCCCGCGCCCCGCCGGCTGCATCTCCGCTTCCGGCATCCTGCGGGAAGAAGTCCGCCCCCGTATCGCCGGAAATATGCCCCACGGCCAGGTTGCCCTTTATCGCCATACGGGGATTGAAGATGTAGCGGGCCACGATGCTCCCCATCGGGCCCAGATTGGCAAACGGCTTGCTGTTGGCGTCGCCGATGTAGAAAGCTCCGCCCAGGCCCCCGCCCAATTCCATCCGGTAAAGCTCGTCCTGCGCCTTGCCGCCCCAAGGACAGCAAAAACAGAAGCAGAAGACTATCACCAGAAGTTTCTTCATGCCCTTCAGGTTCAGCGGGCCTCGAAACCCAATTCACTCAGGCGGCCGCGCCACACTTGCGCACCGGCCACAATCCACAGATAGGAAGCCCCGTCCACCGCAGCCGACGAAACGACATCCTGTCCTGCCAACTCCTCCGGCAGGGTATATGTCCCATCCGCCTTCCACGTGATGCCGTTGTCTTGGCTCACATACATGTCATCGAAAGCTTCGTGGGAAACAGCGTCCAGCGACTTGCGTCCCACGGCCAACAGTACATCGCCGTAGTGGAGCAACATCAGGCCTTTCAGCCGCGGACAAGGGTAATAGTTATCGGGAGAGACGTTGAAATAAGTCCAACCGGCGGCTTCCTGCCCCGGCATCGTGCTACGGCTCCACACCACAGCGGCACCGTCGGCAGGATAGCTGGCCCACGCTCGGTTTCCGGCCAGCAACACCCGCTCCACGCCGTTCTCCTGCGCATAAGCCAAAGCCGCAAAGTCCTGGGCGGGCAAAAGCGAGGCATCGTCGTCCAACGCTTCCTCCTGCCACGTCTGGCCATCGGCCGAACGCCAGATGCCGCCATCGGAGAGTGCGTATAAATTCGTCCCGTCGGCCGTCAGCAGGCGCAGGGTGCGCCCCGCGGCCACGTTGTCCCAGTTCTGTCCGTCGGTGGACTTCAGCAATGCTCCGTCCGTGGTGTTCATGTACAAAGTACCCGCCAATTCGGCCAAAGTGGCCACGTCGGCGTTTTGACATCCGGCCACCGCCAGCTCGCTCCAGTTCCGTCCGTCCGACGCTTCTGTGACAAACAGGCGCGCGCCGCCGTTTTCTTGTCCGTAGAGCCAGACCTGCCCGTTCCGCGCCACGGCTTTCAGCGCTTCGGCCGCGGCCCATGACTGCTGCTCCGCCATCTTTTCCCACACGAACACCTCGCCATCCTGCTGGTGTACGTTCACTTGCACCCTGTAATCACGGCTTGCCGAATTGTCGGGGGCATACACACGGAAAATCAAGGGAGTGGTAAAGTCAATGGAGTCCGACGTGGAGTACGAGTGCCAAGAATCCTCGCCTTCGTTCTCCTTCCGGTAGACCACCGTCCCCGACGACTCCACCGTAGCCAGCACGGCTCTCACGTCGCTGTTCACCGGCAACGAGTCCTTGTTGGCAATCGTGCCTTCCAGCTGGTTCACTATCATGGGATAGTAAAGCCCGCTGTAGGAAACGGTGTAAGTGGTGTCGTTTCCCGATGAGCCCACCGTGGAAATCACCCGCTTCACATTTCCCAGCGTCAGACTGTTGATGTAGCAATCCGAACTCAACACGACATTTTCATCATCGTCGCACGAGCTGGCCAAGCACAAGGCAAACACGGCTGCAGACAATGACAATATGATTTTTTTCATAAATCTATCAATACTTCATTATTTATCAAGGTACAAAAGTACGCACATTTTTCACTTTGACGAAACATAGAGCGTTGAATTATGCAAAAAATCGATAAATCAAAGGCTTTTTTCGCCCATTAGCGTGTTTATACGGCCCGGCGGCTGCATGCGGGAAAGATGCGGACGAGCGCATTCCCGTCCAGCGGTTCCACCTCCATCCGCCCGCGGGGCCATGCCGGCGCCGGCACACCATTGCCCAACGACACAGGCGACTGCTCCACCCTCACCTCGTCCCAAAGGTCGGCCGCGAGGAAGCTCTCCAGCAACTGGCGCCCGCCCTCCACCAGCAGCGACTGCACGGACAGCCCATACAAGTCGTCCAGCAACTGGGGCAGGATGTCGCGCTCGAAATCCAAGCGCACGCAAACGACACCCGGCCGGCCCTCATAAGCCGCGCGGGGCACAGAAGCGTCGACATAGGCACGCGTTTGCTGAGTGCCGTCGAACAGCCGCAGGCCGGAAGGCAAGTCCCCTTCGCGGTCCACCACCAGCCGCAAGGGCTGGCGTCCCGCCCACAACCTGACCGACAGCGCGGGATTGTCGGCCAAGGCCGTCTGCCGCCCCACCAGAATGGCCTGATGGGCCGCACGGACACGGTGCATGCACATCTGGCTGAAAGGCGTGGAAAACACGTAGGCCTTCTCGCAGGCATAATCGGCGCGCAAAGTGTCAATGAAGCCGTCGGCCGACTGCGCCCATTTCAGGGTGATGAAAGGACGACGCAGGGTGTGGAACGTGATGAAGCGGCGGTTCAATGCCCGGCATTCCTCCTCGAGCACCCCCACCTTTACCTCCACGCCGGCGTCGCGCAACTTCACGATGCCGCGCCCGGCCACCCGGGCAAAGGGATCCATGCAGCCCACCACGACGCGGGGGATGCCCCGCTCCACGATCATGTCGGCACAAGGCGGCGTGCGCCCGTAGTGCGAACAAGGTTCCAGACTGACGTAGAGCGTACTGTCGGCCAGCCACTCGGGATGTTCCACCGACCGCACGGCATTCACCTCGGCGTGCGGCCCTCCGCAACACACGTGGTAACCCTCGCCGATGATGCGCCCCCGGTGCACGATGACGGCCCCCACCATAGGATTGGGTGCCGCGCCATAGAAACCATTGCGCGCCAACTGAATGCAACGCGCCATATATTTTTCATCTGCTGTCATATTCCCATCCAAATAAAATCACTACTTTTGTCCGACAAAAAATCTTCTTTAGTGGATACGTCTTTCAAATCCATCCTCGCCCGGCTCGCGGCGGACTACCCGGAGCGGGAAGCCCGCGCCTTGGTCCGCCATGTCCTGGAGGTGCGCTTTGGCGTCACGCAAACGGACATTTGCCTGGGACGGGAAAGGAATTTTTCAATAGAAGAACGGCAAGAACTTGAAAATATTGTGAACCGGCTGTTGCGAAGAGAGCCCCTCCAATACGTCCTCGGGCAGGCCGACTTCTGCGGCCGCACCTTCGCCGTGGCGCCCGGCGTCCTGGTGCCAAGGCCTGAAACGGAAGAACTCGTCGGATGGATCGTCGGCGAAGAAGGGCGCACGGAGCGCCCTGCAAGCGCCTTGGACATCGGTACCGGCAGCGGCTGCATCGCCGTCACGCTGGCACTCGAGCTGCCGCAAGTCCGGGTCGCGGCCCTCGACATCAGCGCGGAAGCCCTCACCATCGCACGGTGGAACGCCGCCACGCTGCATGCCCGCGTAGACTTCCGCCAAGCCGACATCCTGTCCATGGCAGCGGAAGACGGCCCCGAAACGGAATGGGACTTCATTGCCAGCAACCCGCCCTACATCTGCGAACGGGAACGTGAGGACATGGACGACAACGTGCGGCTTCACGAACCGGAACTGGCGCTCTTCGTGCCGGACAGCGACCCGTTGCTTTTCTACCGTGCCATCGGACAGTATGCCCTCCGGACACTGAAGGCCGGCGGACGGCTCTACGTGGAAATCAACCGGGCCTACGGACGGGAAACCGCACGGCTGTTCCGGGAACTGGGACTGCGCGACATCGAACTGAGGAAAGACATCTACGGCAACGACAGAATGATACGATGCAAAAAATGAAAGAACTGACCGCACAAGAGGCTTTCAACAAAGCCGCAGCCTGCTGCTCACGGGCGGAATGCTGCACCGCCGACATCAGCAAGAAACTGGAACGATGGGGACTGGACGCCGATGCCCGCGAAGAAGTCATAGGGCGACTCGTCGGCGAACGGTTCATCGACGAACGGAGATACTGCCACAGCTTCGTGCGCGACAAATTCCGCTACAACCAATGGGGACGGACGAAAATCGCGCAAGCCCTGCGACTCAAAGGCGTGCCCGAAGACTGCGCCCGCGAGGCCCTGGAAGAAATAGAAGAAGAAGAATACCGGGCCACCCTCGGCAAGCTCTTGCAGGCCAAATCGCGAGGCCTGAAGGCTGCCTCCGACTACGAGCGCCGGGGCAAGCTCATCCGCTTCGCCCTGGGACGGGGCTTCGAAATGGAAACCATCAAGCACTGCCTGCATGCCGACGACGAAGATTTTGCATGACCTTTCCCTCTTCGGGCGCAGCTTGCTGGACTTCGTATTCCCGCGCTATTGCGTCTGTTGCGGCAGCCGCCTCGCGCTCCTGGAGGAAACGCTCTGCACCCGTTGCCTCGAAGGCTTGCCGCGCGTGCGCTTCTTCTCGTGGGAAGACAACGACATCGCCCGCATCTTCTGGGGGCTGGTCGACGTGCAGAGGGCCGCGTCGTTCTTCCACTACACCCGCCACTCGCCCTACAGCCGCATCCTTTTCGCCTTGAAATACCACAACCGCCCGGAAGTGGGAAAAGCCATGGGACGCATGATGGGCGAAGCCCTCAGGCGCGAGGGCTTTTTCGAAGGCGTGGACCTCATCGTCCCCGTCCCCCTCTCGCGAAAAAAAAGGAGCGCCAAAGGGGATACAATCAAAGTGCCTGGATAGCAAAGGGCATAGCCGAAGCCACCGGACTGCCCGTCGACACGCAGAGCGTGGTGCGCACCGTTTCCAACCCTAGCCAGACCAGCCTGGACGAACACCAACGGCAGGAAAACGTAAGGAACATTTTCGGCGTGGCCCATCCCGAAAGGCTGGAGGGCCGACACATCCTGCTGGTAGACGACGTCATCACCACCGGAGCCACCATGAAATCGTGCGCGGAGACCATCGCCCACGCCTGTCATGTGCGTTTCAGCGTGCTCAGTCTTGCTTGGGCCGGGGCGTCGTAAGGATTTCGCAAGGAAGGCCCTCTTTAGGCCTCGAACCGCATTTCATCTCCGAAACATACGCATCTGTTTTTACAAGCCGTCAGGATAAAGCCAACCGCCCCGCTAAAGCCTCCCTTCCCGGAGCCACAGCTTCAGCAATGGATCGGCTATCGTATACCGCCCTCCGCGCACGACCTTCGCTTCCTTGTCCACCAACCCCTTGTCGACCATCAGCTTCAGATAGGGCGACAACCGCCCATTGTCATCTCCGGTCATTTCACGAATGTCCTGCAATGTGCCGCCATCTTCCATTTGCGCCAACGCGGAAAGGATTTTCTGGACTTGCCCCACACATTCATCATATCTGGCCTGGCAATACGGCGAAATCCAATCTCTCAAGAGTGCGGCATCTGTCCGGGAATCATTTGAAACCGAAAGAATCCCCATGGCGACCAACAAGGAGCGCGGCGTTCGGGGCAGACAAGACAGCAATTTCTCCAAACGCCCCATATTCGTGCCTCGCGCCACGACCGCCTGCACGTCAGACATCTCAAGTGGCCTTATGTAGGAAATTTTAAACCCATCAAAGAACGCCGCATTATAATCCGTAAACGCCGGCAACACCTTGTCTGATGTCGCCATTATGACAGGCGCCCCGGGCCTGTTCAGCTTGCCCCGCAAACTGAAATGCTCACTGCCCTCTGTCCTGTTGAAATAGTATTGCATATTGTCGACCAACAAGATCACCCTGCATGAGTGCTCCTTTTGCCAAGACAAAATGTCCTCAAAGGCTGCCGAGCCGCCATGGATTTGCAGGCAAGAAGCACAATATCGCCAAATATCATCGGTCGAAAAAAGCATCTTGCCTTCGATCGACACAGGCCTCAGCGACGCCCCCAACCGTTCTTCAATCATGACAGAAAGCTTCCTCAGCAGAAATGTTTTGCCACTGCCGCTTCCGCCGACAATCAGATGTGGTTGTGCGGGTTTGCCCATATCCTCCCTTTTCAGATAATCAAAGAAAGAAGCTATCAATCCGTCGTTAATGGTAAGGAAATTTATATTCATAGAACAAACCTATCAAACCAATAATCCCGCAGCAACGGAGAACGGAAAGTCCGTAATGCTCCATTTTTCATAATATACCCATCATTTTCCAGCATATCCAACACCTTGCTCAACAACAAGTCGACCCTTTCAAATCCCTCCGATTCGCGTCCGGTCATCAGTTTGTCCAGCAAAGCTCCTCTCTCCATGCCGGCAGGCTGGGTGGAAAGTGACTTCAATATCTGACGGGCCGGCGACTCGTATTCCTGATATTCCGCAAGACGCTCCGACCATGTCCCCAGGTAACTCTCTGAACACAAATCCCGATAGGCCAAATCCACACTGCCACGAGTCAATGTCCCATCATAGTTCTCAACCAATTTAGAGAATATGATTTGAATGAAATAAGGTATGTTCCAAGATAGTTTATCCAATGCATACTCAATGATGTCATCATCCATGGTTATTCCTTCGGACTTACCCAATTCCAAAAGCAGACCGTACGCCTCTCTACGGTCAAGTTCATCAAGATTGAATTCCGTCAAGTCATTGACCGTATAACCTAAGTTCCTAGACGAGGTGAAATTCCGCAATCCCACGGAACCACAAAACAGCCAGCGTATTTTCGTTCCTCCCACTTGCCTCAGACTTCTCAGCCAATTAAGAATATAGGCAACTTTTTTCGCCCCATCCTCACTCTTATTAAGAAGCCCTAAAAAAAGCGTCAGTTCATCAACAACGATAAAAAAATCTTCATCATGCCGAAACAACCTCTTTAAGCCTTGATACAAATCCTCCTGTTCTCCACTTTTACCTATACCAAATTCAACCGGGCCAACAGACACCTTATCTATTTTGTCCAAAACCGATGTCAGCCTCTTGGAAACCTGCTCCCAGATTCCATTCTTGCGAAAAGCATCAATTACCAAACGAAGAAAGCCATCTTCCGTAATGGTCTCCTCAAGGTCAATATAAACACATATCCAACCCTTCCTCCGCTTCTCTTCTATCAGTTTTTTAGCCAATGACGATTTTCCAATACGCCGAGGAGCTGACAGCAATAATGAGTGTCCGTTGTCAAGCAGGCGATTCGCTAGACGGATTTCCTTTTCCCCGTCCAAAAAGTCATCCCCCTCCACGGGAGGACCTATTTTATTCGAAATACACATATATTTATTATTATAAGACCAAATTGCAAGATTGCCACCACAAAGATACACATTATGCCTTATAGAAAACTTTTTCTATAGAACTTTTTTTCTATAAAAACATTTTTCTACAACTGGCAGCCCCCTGCCACGCTCCCGCCATACACAGTGTAAAGAACGGCCTGCCACGCAAAGCCAAAAGGGACTCTCGCGCCAAACGCGCTCCCAACAGCAACAACGATTTCACGCTCGAAATACCTCACGCTGAAATCCTTATAAAAAACAAAACCTTGGGTTTAAAAGAACGTCTCTTACCAAGAGAGCATCGCGGGAATTGTAAACATTTGGATAATAGACTAATAAGGAGCATTCCCCCGAACGCCGGCATCACTCATTTGGAAAACATCGGTAAACAAAATGCTTAAACTATCACAAATAAAATGCGGAAAATGCTTGGTATTTAAGGAAATTCCGTAACTTTGTCCGCAGGAAGAATCTCTTGGTAAGAGAGCGTCTTTTCAGCATTCAAATCCAAGGTCCAAAAACCGGATGGAAGCAACGCTTAACGACATCACGAAGCCACAAAACAGTGAGCCGGCTGCACAAGTCGGCAGCGCCGTAGGCCTATCCGGACCGAACCAAGCACCCAAACACTGGTACATCGCCATCGTCGGCAACAACACCGAAAAAGTGTGCTGCGAACGGATGAGGAAACTCTTCGAAGAATGGAGGCGGGAGGGGAAAAACTGCGAGGCATACGTCCCCATCCAAAAGGAAATGCGCGCATGGCGCAACGGCCGCCGCACGGAAGTGGGTCGCATCATCCTCCCCACATTCGTATTCGTGAGATGCACCGAACTTGAACGCCGCAAAGACGTGGCCTATATCCCCTACGTCCGTCGCTTCTTCGTCAACGCAGCAGGCGCCCCCGTCAACGGGCATCGCCCCATCGCCATCATCCCCGACCGCCAAATGGCCAGCCTGATACGCATGGTAGACGGCGCCGATTCGCCCGTCAGCATCAGCTCGCGCCCCTTGCGTCTCGGCGAACGCGTCCGCGTCAACGGCGGGAAACTGGTGGGCCTCGAAGGCAACGTGTTCCGCGAAGCCGACGGCAGCACCAACCTCGTAGTGAAAATCGACATACTCGGTTGCGCCATGGTGAAAATCGCCCGCGACTTGCTGGAACCGCTCGAGGAACCGGCATAACTTCGCCAACCGCCGCCACAGAAGAAATAAGAAAAATCTGCGACATATATATAAACTTGTACGGATGGCATTCCACTTGTTATATTGGAAAGCCGCAACCAACTCAACAAACAAATAACCATGCGGCTTTCATAAGCCCGACACTCCCAAAACTAAAAAAGCCACAGACTGTCCGGGGCTGTCGCCCGCGAACGGGCACCAAGACAACGGCCAACGGTGAAGCCCCTTCACCACATTAAAGCCTGCGCCAGGCCCTTCACCGGAACACTCTGTCTGACAAGGAATTCAGCCACAGGTATATGAACCCTGCGTGAACCCCGCGAAGATAGGGGGTTCACCGGAACGCACTGATATACAAAGACTATGAACCCTGCGAACCCTTTCGCATAAAAACCCGCTGAAGAGAGAAGGAAAGAAGGCGTCCAGCCCCAAAACCTCCCAAACAGCACCACAAGAAACGCCCCACAGTCCCCGTCCCCACATTCCGCACGTCAGAAGCACGCACTGCGCACAACGACCAACCGCCTTGCGCACAACGCGTCGCTCCCGAGCGCACAAGAACAAAGGGCTCCCCAAACTAAAGGGCAAAATAACATACAAAATACCGTTCCGGCAAACCCAGCCCGAACATCCCAACACAACAAACAACAGCCTCCCCCAAGCCGGTAACTTTTATCAATGCTACTTTAAACCTTATCAGCCCCCGGGGAGAGCTGTTTTCCCTAAAACCAACCTATGTCACAAACTTCACAAAACAACAAACGGATTGCCAAGAACACGCTGCTGCTTTATGTGCGGATGCTGTTCATGATGGCGGTATCGCTGTACACCAGCCGCGTGGTGCTCAACACCTTAGGGGTTGAGGATTATGGCATCTATAATGTCGTGGGTGGCGTGGTGGCCATGTTCGGTTTCATCAACAGCTCGATGGCTTCGGCCACACAACGATACATCACATTTGCCTTGGGCAAGGGGAATATGGACGGGCTACAGAAAGTGTTCAGTACAGCCTTGCAGATACATGCACTCATTTCCGCCATTATCGTGGTCTTGGGCGAAACGGTGGGGCTGTGGTTCATGTACACGCAGATGCAGATTCCGCCCGAACGGTTGGATGCGGCCTTCTGGGTGTTGCAATGCTCGATCGTCTCCACCGTGGTGATGATTGTGAGCGTGCCGTATAACGCCGACATCATCGCGCACGAGAAGATGTCGGCTTTCGCCTACATTTCCATTTTGGAAGCCGCATTGAAACTGGCCGTAGCCTATTTGTTGATAGTATTCTCGGCCGACAAACTGATGCTGTATGCCTTCCTCATCTTGGCGGTGCAGCTGCTCATCCGCTTCTGTTACAGCCTATATTGCAACAGGCACTTCGGAGAATCCAGATACCGGCACGTGTGGGACAAGGCACTGTTCAAGGAAATGACCGGTTTTGCCGGGTGGAGCATGTTCGGAAATTTATCAGCCGTGTTGTTCGGGCAAGGATTGAACATGCTGCTCAACGTGTTCTTCGGCCCGGTGGTCAATGCCGCCCGTGCCGTAGCCGTACAGGTGCAAACGGCCGTACAACAATTCGTAGGCAGTTTCCAAATGGCACTCAACCCACAGATTACCAAGACTTACGCCAAAGGAGAAATGAACGAGATGCACAAGCTGATGTTCCGCAGCGCCCGCTTCTCCTTTTACCTGCTGCTCTTTCTGTCCCTGCCCGTGCTGTTCGAAACGGACTTCATCCTCACGGTGTGGCTGAAGACCGTCCCAGAGGATGCCGTGGTCTTCCTTAGAATCATGATTTGCATTTCCTTATTATATACACTTTCCAATCCCTTGATGATAGCCAACCAAGCCACAGGAAAAGTAAAAAGATACCAAGCCGTGTGCGGAACCATCCTTCTGATGATATTGCCCATATCCTACGTGTGCCTACGGCTCGGCTGTCCGGCCTATTCCGTGTTCATCGTCCATTTCGTAATGGAATCCATCGCGCAACTGGCCCGGATGTTTATGTTGCGCCCGCTGATAGGGGTTCGCATCAGGGATTATTTCCGAAACATCTATGTGCGGGTACTGGCCGTATCAACATTGTCGGTGATAGTCCCCTTTGCCGTTTACGAAAACATGGACGGCACGGTGCTCCGTTTCTTTGCGGTCTGCACAGTGTGCGTGCTATCCGTGGGCACAGTGGCCTACACGGTCGGTTTATCGGGAAATGAGCGGTTTTTTGTCAGGGCCAAGGTTGTCGGCATGGCCCGTAAGATATTCAAGAGATGATTCACATTAAGAAGAAAGGCGACTGCTACGGCTGTTCGGCCTGCGTTCAGAAGTGCCCGAAGCAGTGCATCAGCTTGGTGGAGGACGGCGAAGGCTTCCTTTATCCCAAAGTGGATACGGTAGGCTGCATCGACTGCGGGCTATGCGAGAAAGTATGCCCGTGGATTAACCGTCCGGAAAAGTTTCCGCCCAAGGAGGTGCTGGCGGTGAAAAACCGCAATGAGACGGAGCGCATGGCCAGTTCGTCCGGCGGGGTATTCATCGCCTTGGCCCGTGAAGTGATCGGCCGCGGCGGCGTGGTATTCGGCGCGGTGTTCGACGAGAAATGGGAAGTGAAGCACGCCTGCGCGGAAACTTTGGAAGACGTCCGCCCGATGATGGGCAGCAAATACGTGCAGAGCCGCATCGGCGACAGCTACTGTCAGGCCGAACGGTTCCTTAAAGCGGGACGCAAGGTGCTCTTCACCGGCAGTCCGTGCCAAGTGGCGGGGCTGCACGCCTACCTCCGCAAGGACTATACCAACCTTCTGTCGGTGGACTTTCTTTGCCATGGCGTGCCGAGTCCCGGCGTATGGCGGCAGTACTTGGGCGAGACCTTTTATTCCGCCCGAAGGGCGGCCGCTGGAAAAAATTCAGTTTTGTCCTGCTCCTAAATCCCATGCCCGTGATAACGGGTATCGGATTTAGGGACAAGGAGATGAGTGGCTGGAAGAAATTCAGTTTTGTTGTCCGGGGGAGGTCCGCCCACGGGGCGGACCAAAATTCAGTTTTGCTGTCCGCTAAGCACTACGAAAACACGTTCATGCGCGGTTTCCTGTCGGATGTCTACCTGCGTCCGAGCTGCTATCGCTGCCGGTGCAAGAACGGCGTGAGCCACAGTGACCTGACAATAGCCGACTTCTGGGGAGTGAATCAGCTGATGCCTGACTTTGACGATGACAAGGGCGTGGGGCTGATACTAGTGAACACGGACAAAGGGAAGGCGATGTTTGAATGCCTGGACATGGAAATCCGGCCATCAACGGTGGAGGATGCCCGACGTTTCAACAATGGGTTCAAAGAAGAACTGAAGGCACATCCCAAACGAAAAGAGTTCTTTCGGGATTTGTCCGAAGGGAAAAGCGTGGCGGAGGCAGTGGAACGTGCGTTGCATGTGTCTGTATTGAGAAAAGTACTGAGAAAAAATAAAGCAGAAAGCAAGCAAACTCTGGAAATAACAGATTGCTTATCTATATAAGCTAAAAAAAGGTTAACTGTAGCATTGGAACTAGTATCCGTCCTATTGTGGAGCGGAGCAGCTGTATCGCCTTTCACGCTGGTGATGGGATGTATCAGTGTTTTTAACTTAATTGTGAAACTTAACAATATGATGCGTATGAAAGACTGGTTCTATAATATTCTGAGGATTGCATTTTGGTGGGCTGGAGCTGTACTGGGCAGTAGCTTGCGATGCAATGGGACGATACCGAATCAATGTGAATTTTAATAGAAGGCTCCTACGGGCAACAGCCTGTATCAAAGAGGTTCGACTCCTCGCTGCCCACAAATCAACAAACGAACATGAAAATCGGAATACTCACCCTTCCCTCCATACCAACTACGGGGGGGATACTTCAGGCGTATGCCTTGCAGACCGTATTGGAACGGATGGGGCATGAAGTGTGCCTGATTGAGAAGAAAAAAGGAAACCATTTCGGCTTCCATTATGGAAAGCGCCATTGGTTTATGGCAAACGCGTGCTAAAGAACCTTGCAGGGCATCCTTATCCCATATTCTATGAACAGAAAGTCAACCGTGAGGAACCCATTACAAGACAAAACACGGACCAGTTCATCAACCGATACATCAAACGCCGTATCGTGGATGACTTTTCGGAGCTTAAAGAAAGCGACTTTGATGCGATAGTAGTAGGCAGCGACCAAATCTGGCGGCCGAAATACTTCAATGGCAACATAGAAGACGCCTACCTGAAATTTGCCGAGGGTTGGAACATCAAACGGATAGCTTACGCCGCATCCTTCGGAACGGACGAATGGGAATACACGGCCGCACAGACAAAAAGTGTGCCCGGTTGTTGAAACAGTTCGATGCCGTTTCAGTCCGTGAGGCATCGGGTGTGGACTTATGCCGCAAACACTTTGGCGTTGAAGCCCGACATGTCCTCGACCCGACCATGCTGTTATCGGCCGAAGATTATATCCGGTTGTTTGAAGCGGCCGGAACGCCCCAAAGCACCGGCAGATTGCTTTGCTACATATTGGATGAGACACCAGAGAAGGCTACCCTAATTGAACGAATAGCCAAAGAACGGAAACTTGCTACGTTCCGGATCAATTCTAAAGTGGAAGATAAGACCGCCCCGATAACCGAACGCATACAACCGCCCGTGGAACAATGGCTGCGCGGTTTCCATGATGCCGAGCTTGTTGTCACGGATTCGTTCCATGCCTGCGTGTTCTCCATATTATTCCACAAATCGTTCTTCGTAGTGGGAAATAAAAAGCGCGGGCTTTCACGCTTCACATCGTTACTTGGCATGTTCGGCTTGGAAGACCGACTCATATCAACTGTCACGGAAACAGATTCCTTTGAAACAGAAATTCAATGGGATAGCATAGACACTCCGCTGGACACCTTGCGACAGAAGTCGACAGATGTCATCATATAAATACATATTCAACATGAACACTCCTAAAATATCAGTCATTGTTCCCGTCTACAACGTGGAGCAATATCTTCCACGCTGCATTGACAGCATTCTCGACCAGACATTCACTGACTTTGAGTTACTGCTGATTGATGACGGCAGCAAAGACAAGTCCGGTGAGATTTGTGATAATTACGCAAAAAAGGATTCGCGAATCAGAGTGTTTCATAAGGAAAATGGCGGGGTGAGTTCCGCGAGAAATCTAGGCTTGTACAATGCAAAAGGAAAGTATATCGCTTTTATAGACGCCGACGACTGGGTAGAAAATGAATACTTAAGAATTATGTACAAGCATGGAGAAGAAGAATGTGCAGATATTATTTCATCAGACTTCTTTCTTGATAACACAGAAATACAAAGCCTTTATATAAAACAAGACTATAACAACAACAGGATCAATATCATCAGAGATTTATTACAGAATAAGTTAGGTGGCTATTTATGGAATAAATTAGTAAAAAAAAGAGAACTATATATAACGAACAAATTTTATTTTCCCGAGGATATTGGGATATGGGAGGATTTATTGATCCTAATACAATTATTTCTCGCCGCAACACAAACTTATTATCTCCCTAACGCATATTATCACTATGTACGATATAATACATCTTCAGCAATGTCAAATTGCGCAGAAGAGAAAATCCATCAAAAAATACAAGTGTGCAACATGTTGGAAGAACTGTTGCTAAAACACAAAATATTACCAATATGTATTTCCAATTTGCACATACGTCAATTGATTGCAAAAATGGAATATGCCACCGACCTCAATTTACACAATTATAAGAAATGGAATTCCTTGTTCCGTGATTCCTATCTTGGAATATGGCATCTACAATATCCTTTATGGATGAAAATACAATTGTGGCTTATTCAACACCACTTTTATTTAATAGCAAACCTTACTCTTTACATAAAACTATTAATAAAAAAATAGTGAGCATATGTTGTTCTTTAAACTTTTTTTTATCTTCTTAGTTACAGAGAATATTTATCAGAATTACATTCCTGGATTAAACTATTTTGACGAGGTTATCACCATCATTGCAAGCCTATTTCTACTTAGGAATTATAAAAACCAAGTTCCTGGGCGAATTTATGATATAAAAATTCTAAGAAGTATCACACTCATTATAATCTTAGGCACATGTGCCACTGTCACATATTCCATTCAGCCAAATTTTGATGGTGTCTGGCGCGATGCTTTAGCTGTCGCCAAATTCCCGATTTGCTATTGCGGATTAAAATTTAGCATGCAAAGATACGACAAAAATTAATATTGAAAGACATAGTTCCTTTTTGCAAATTCTACATATGTGTTCTAATTGTATTTGCAATATACAACTTAATAAACTACACACCTTGGTTAAGTAATGGAAACAGATATGGCCTTCCACTATATTCCTTTTTATATACCCACAGTACATTTTTTAGTTATTGCAGTTTTGTCAATGATGGCTATATTGCTTGCAGATGGCATAAAACGAAATAAAATATTTATACTATTCGGCCTGATTATCTTAATTCTCACTTTTAGGTCTAAGGCATTTACAGCTATTGCATTCATATTATTATCATTGTGGTGGATTAACCATAGACGATACATAAATCATTCAAAAGCAGGATTTGTTACAGGAATGATGATTGCTATTTTAATCGCTATCTACTTCTCAATGGAACGTATTGAAGAATATGTAACTTACGGCGATACTTCCGCACGTGGAGCATTCTATATTTATGGATTAGACATCGCTCTAGAAAAATTTCCATTAGGTAGTGGATTTTGCACCTTCGCTTCCTCACTTTCCGCGAAATATTACTCTCCATTATATTACGAATATGGCATGAATTACATAACTGGTATCACAGTGGACGACATTAGCTATGCTGGAGATGTATTTTGGCCCAATATATATGCACAATATGGTTATATCGGATTTGTAACATATTTATTCATGTTATATTATATATTTAAATCCATTTCTAGTAGATTTCAAATGTTTTCCAACCAATGGATTGGTGCAACAACCATTTTATATACTCCATATCAGCAGCATTTGCTGAAGCATTCTATACAAACGATTCAGCTGTCATAGCGGCTGTCATACTAACTGTTTACATAAACCCAAAAGAAAAAATCACAAAAAAATGAGAATATTAGAATTGTCTCCATCTTTGGCATCAGGGGGAGCAGAACGTTTTACTGTTGATTTAGCAAACGAATTAGCTAAAACACAAGACGTAACAATCCTTGTAATGAGGAAGTTTCCTCATTCTGATTTTTTTTTTAAATGAAATATCCCCAAACATTCAATGTATTCAAAAGAATGGAAGCCTGAGTATTCTTTCAAAATTATGGCAAGTATTTACCGCATTTTACTGGATTCTAAAATTAAAACCAGACGTAGTACATGCACATACAGTTGCCATTAACTGGATATTACTTCCTTCCATTTTTTCTTGTAAATACAAAATTTTACTTCACCATTCATAATTTAGCTAACCAAGAATGCACCACGAAATTAGGATATAGGCTTCGAAAATTTTTCTTTAAGCATAGAATTACCCCTATTGCTATTTCATCTACTTGCGCTCTTTCGTTTAAAGAAATGTATAACTATCCCTGTAATACCGTCATCAATAATGGCTGTAGAGAAATATATACCTCAGAAAAGCTTCATGAAGTTCAAAATGAAATCAACAGATACAAACAAAATAACGATACGAAAGTTTTCATTAATGTCGCGCGAATTATGCCACAAAAAGAATCATAAACTGTTAATTGAAGCTTTCCAAAAATTTATAGCCAATGGACGTAATGCCATTTTATTAATAATTGGGGACTATCAACGAATAAAAAGGCTTAAAAGATAAGTTGGACAAATCCATCAAAACCGATAGAATCTTCTTTTTAGGAACAAAACTTAATATCAGCGACTATTTAGCATGTGCGGATTACTTTTGTTTGTCATCATTATGGGAAGGTTTGCCTATTAGTTTGTTAGAAGCGGGCATGGCTGGATGCTATCCAATATCTACTCCTACCGGAGGAGTCTTGGATGTAATAAAAGACTCGTCATGGGGCATTATTTCCCAGGATTTCTCTGTCAATGGGTTTGTTACAGCTTTGGAACAAGCAAACCAACAAAAGATAAACAAAACCCAATTAAAAGAGAAATACAGCAAAGAATTTTCTATGCATACATGTGCAAAGAAGTACATAAAAACCTTTAAAGAACTATGATAACGACAAAATATGAACTTAAAAAATACATTGAAGCTGATTTCAATGCGCAAGCAATGACTCATCCATGGCTTGCCCGTTTCACTTACGGAGAAAACTGGCGCATGTTTAACTATATGAGAACACTCAGAAAATTAGAATACTATTTAAATACGAGAGCTACTATTTGGGGAAATATCATGTACGGCTACTACAATTTTCTTCATAGAAAAAATTGTTTAAAATATAATATCACCATCGCTCCTAATGTTGTAGGACCCGGGTTAAAACTTGTACATGTTGGATTTAGACGCTTTGGAGCGCCTGGCATGAAAATTGGATCGAATTGTACAGTGCTGCCAATGGTGCTTTTAGGCAAAAAGAGACCTGATAGTAATTTATCCGACTTTGAAATTGGAGATAACTGCTACTTTGGTGCTGGTGCAATAGTAATGGGACCTATAAAAATAGGAAACAACGTAACAATAGGTGCTGGTGCTGTCGTAACTAAGGACATTCCAGACAACAGCGTTGTAGTGGGGAATCCGGCACGAGTCATATCGCATAACCCTATAATCCAATCGTAATGAAAAAGCTTCCTTTAGTATCCGTAATCATCCCTGCATACAATACTAGTGAATATATTGCTGGGATGCTACAAGATGTCTTTAACCAAACTTATAAGAACATTGAAATAATTGTCGTTGATGATGGGTCTACCGACAATACCATAGAAATTATAACAGAATTTAACAGAATGGGGGGGTAAGAATTGTCTCCTTAGAACACGCCGGAGTATCTGCTGCTCGCAATGCCGGATTGGCTTTGGCACAAGGCGAAAAGGTATTCTTTTGGGACAGCGATGACAGTATGGAACCTGACACAATTGAACAATGCCTAGCCTTCTGCGGAAACATTCTGTCAACTCTGTATTATATGGATACGCCAATCGTATAAATGGAATTAAAGGCATCCCGCATCCTCACGAGCTAAAACAACTTTATAGAGGCCGCGAGATAGTAACGGAATTAATGCCTCATTTCCTTGGGCATTCATTCACTGATGTCAACGAATGGATTAAGGGTAAGCGTGGACTAAGGCAAGGCAAAGAAAATACAGCTTTGTGGCACATTATGTTGGATGCAAATACAATCAAGAATAACAACTTGCATTTTGATACGAACTTATCATTGGGAGAAGATACCCGGTTTGTCAACGAATACATGCTACATGAAACCTCCATTGGATTCTTAGACAAATGCCTTTACTATCTGACGATACGAGAAACAGGAGCCAACCTCTCGTCTTTGAAGGATGTCAGAAAAAGACTGAATGACAAATTAAAGCTAATAAAGGTCAGAACGGAGATAGACCAAAAGGCCTTACGCCTATATGGAATGAATACACATTCTTATTGGGAAGGCACATTGATACTTTCCACGGTGGAAGTATGTTTGAGATTGGCGCAGAACAACGACATCAGCCTTAAAAGAAAAGCATGCCATGCTCAAGGTTTTCATGTATAATGATGCAGTAAAAGAGGCAAGCCAAACCTTCAAACCAGCAAAGGGGCTGAAAGCCATTCCTTTTAAGATAATACAGAGAGGGCAAGCCAAAGCCTTGTTTCACCTACTTAGCCTCCTACCGAAATCGTGGGCTAACAAAATCACAAACCAATAGCACTATGTTAACAAAAAGCAAATAGGGGGGTAAAAAGCCTTCTTCTTCAAGCAAAGTTCTTTCTCGTAGAGTTCCTTAATATTACTTATCAATTATGGCCTAACCCTCTACGCAAGTACTATCTGCGTTGCTTCGGCATCAAGGTTGGCCATAAGAGCAGCATACATCGCAAATGCAAATTCTTCCATGTCGGAAAAATCACGATGGGAGAAAGATCGGTAATTAACTTCGGGTGTTACCTTGATAATAGGAGAGGCATTCGCATTGGTTCTAACGTGGGCATAGCCCATAACACCAAAATATACACGCTGGGCCACAACATCGAAAGCCCACACTTTGAAACCAAAAGGAGCCCAAGTGACCATCTGCGACAACGTGTTCATCTTTGCCAATGCCATGATCATGCCGGGTGTTACTATCGGAGAGGGAGCGATAATCTTACCGGGAAGCGTCGTCACCAAAGATGTTCCATCACGAAAGATCGTAGGCGGGAACCCGGCAAAAGTAATAAAAGACAGAACTGCGGAAATTGATTATAACCAAAGCTATAATTACTGGTTCGCATTATAAATGAGCATCCTATTCTTACTAAAGTCTTTTGAAATAGGCGGTCTGGAAGTCGTGACGTCCGTACTGGCCAACAAGTTTGTGGCAGAAGGCCACGATGTCACGCTATGGGCTTTCTATAAAGGCAAGACATCTTTGGAGGAAAGGCTCGACAAGCGCGTAAACTTGGTGTATGGACATGGGTTTCACTCCGGCAAGGCAAATGTAGCATCATTAAGGAAGGTCATCATAGAGAAAAACATCCAGATTGCCATCAATCAATGGGGATTGCCTTACATCCCGGCAAAGACTCTGAGAAGAGCCATCCGAGAACTGAATGTCAAGACCATAGCCGTTTACCACAATGACCCAAGTACGAACGGACGCTTGAAAGAAGTGGAAATCTCCATTGAGCATTGTGACAATCTGATAAAACTGCCGCTGCTTAAATTCAAATTATGGACATACCGGAAGATTACGTCTGCCAGTATGCGTTATATATATAGGAATAGCGACAGGTTCATGGTTCTCTCCCAAAGCTTTATTTCGCATTTTGAAAACTTCACAGGAATAAGGAATGCGCAGAAACTCATCGTGCAAACCAATCCGGTCACAATCAAGCAACCTTCAGAAACATTGGACCTGAATGACAAGCAGAAGGAAGTCACCTATGTCGGCCGCTTGGACTATAATCAAAAACGTACATACCGCATAATAGAAACTTGGGCTTTACTTGAAGATAGGATTCCGGATTGGCGCCTGACCATCGTGGGTGACGGGCCGGAACGGGAGAACTTGGAACGGTTTGCGCGCGACTTGAACTTGCAGCACGTTCGTTTTGAAGGTTTCCAACGCCCTGAGCCTTATTACAAACGCGCATCCATATTAATTCTTACGTCTGAATATGAAGGTTTCCCACTCGTATTGGCCGAATGCATGAGCTTTGGTGTAGTCCCAGTTGTCTATGGCAGCTATTCCGCCGTATATGACATCATAAAGGACGGTGAAAATGGATTGATTGTAAAGCCACAAAATGGTGAGTTTAAGACAGAGGCCATGGCCAAGGCTTTGGAGCAAGCGATGACAGACGAAGACAAACGACACGACATGGCAGAAAAAGCCATCGCAACGAGTCAGAACTATTCATTAGACGTAATTTACAAACAATGGGAAGGCTTATTCAACGATTTAAGATAAGAACCGCAAGTATTCAAACGACCTTCAACACTTATGAATTATGAATAAGACCATCAAGATACTGAACAGCAATATCCTTTCGCTCACACAAACGGATTTGCTGAACCAACTGCAACGTGGCGTGCTCATCACCCCGAACTTGGACCACCTCGTGAAGCTGCAACACGACCGCGAGTTTTACGAGGTATATCGGCAGGCGGAGTGGGTGGTGTGCGACAGCAAAATCCTGTATCTGCTGTCCAAACTGCTGAAGCATCCGTTGCCGGAGGCCATCCCGGGGTCGAGTTTCTTCACGGCTTTCTACATGTTCCACAAAGATGACCCGGACTGCCGGATTTTCTTGTTGGGAGCGAAGGAAGGCATCGCACTAAAGGCGATGGAGCGCATCAACGAGAAAGTGGGACGGAAGATTGTCGTCGGAGCGCACTCGCCGTCGTTCGGCTTTGAAAAGGACGAAAAGGAATGCAGGGAGCTGGTCGACATCGTGAACCGCAGCGGGGCAAATGTGCTGCTGGTGGGCGTGGGAGCACCGAAACAGGAGAAATGGATCATGAAATACCGCAACCAAATGCCGGACGTGGACTTGTTCATGGCTCTGGGGGCTACCATCGACTTCGAGGCGGGCACGCTGAAACGGGCGCCGCGGCTGTGGCAGAAGCTAGGAATGGAGTGGCTCTACCGTTGCCTGAAAGAGCCCCGCCGACTGTTCAAGCGCTATTTCGTGGACGACATGCAGTTCTTCTACTACTTCGCCCAACAATTGCTCGGCATATACAAGGACCCGTTCGGCAAATAATCTTATTTGCGAAACAAGCGGCCTATCCAAGCCATAGGCATCAATACGACTGCCGCCAGATAGGCACCACACAACCGGAGCAAAAAGCCAAGCGTCTTCACCGCCATTCCTTATTATATATGTAAAGTTAGCATTTATCTCTGAATTCCGCCCCGGATGGGTTCCACTTTTGACAAGACAGGCGGCGCCTCGGAAGCGCAACATTAAAAAATGAGCTTCGCTCATCTTTTATTTTGCACTTCTCTCGACTTGCACTATCTTTGGATAAGACAGGCGGCGCCTCGGAAGTGCAACATTAAAAAATGAGCTTTGCTCATCTTTTATTTTGCACTTCTCTCGACTTGCACTATCTTTGCAAAGAAATCCCTAAAAGGCTGAAGCAATGAAATATCCGATAGGAATTCAAAATTTTGAGAGTCTACGCAAGGATCATTATCTTTATATAGACAAAACGGCTTTGATACACCAGATGGTGGAGAACGGCCGATACTATTTTCTAAGCCGCCCTCGGAGATTTGGCAAGAGCCTGTTGGTTTCCACCCTTGAGGCTTACTTTTTAGGGAAGAAAGAGTTGTTCGAAGGTTTGGCCTTGGAAGGATTGGAACAGAAATGGGAGAAACGTCCGGTTCTGCACTTAGACTTGAACATTGAGAGATATGAGTCACTTGACAACTTAACGGATATCTTGAATGTCAACCTCAAACTTTGGGAACAGATTTACGGCAGCGACGCGTCGGAAACGTCCGTCTCTCTCCGTTTTGCCGGCATCATCCGCCGGGCATACGAAAAGACAGGCCACCGGGTGGCAATCTTGGTGGATGAATACGACAAGCCTTTGCTTCAATCAATTGGCAACGAAGAGTTGCAGGAACAATTCCGCAACTCCTTGAAACCGTTCTATGGCGTGTTGAAAACAATGGACGGATACATCAAGTTTGCCCTAATGACGGGAGTAACCAAGATGGGTAAAGTGAACGTGTTCAGCGACCTGAACAACCTGAACGACATTTCGATGGATCGGCAATACACGTCGTTATGCGGAATCACTGAAAAAGAGATTCACGACAATCTGGAAGAAGAAACCCGGGCGCTGGCCACCGCCCAAGGCTTATCTTACGAGGAGACTTGCGACAAACTGAAAGAAATGTATGACGGCTATCATTTTGCCCCGGATTCGGAAGGTGTCTATAACCCTTTCAGCTTGCTGAATGCTTTTTCAAAGAAGACTTTGAGCTGCTATTGGTTCGAAACCGGCACGCCAACCTATTTGGTGGAGTTGTTGAAGCACAGCGATTACAATCTGGCAAACCTGACGCATGTGGAGACAAGCCTGAGCGTGTTGAACAATGTGTATGGCGACGACAAAGCCATTCCGGTCATCTACCAAAGCGGCTACTTGACCATCAAAGACTACGACAGAGAGTTTGGGATTTATACGCTGGACTTCCCCAACAAGGAAGTGGAGGAGGGCTTCATGGAATTCTTATTGCCCTGCTATTCTTACACGGACGCGACCCTGTCGCAATCCTATGTCAGGCAATTCGTGCGCGAAATTCGGGAAGGAAATACCGATGCTTTCTTCCGGCGCCTGCAAAGTTTCTTTGCCGACACACCTTACGAACTGGTTCGCAACCTCGAACTTCATTATCAGAATGTGTTGTTTATCATTTTCAAGCTGATTGGCTTCCACGTCAACGCGGAATACCATACCTCACAAGGGCGTATCGATCTGGTACTTCAGACTACGAAGTTCGTCTATGTCATGGAGTTCAAATTGGAAGGCACTGCAGAATCTGCCTTGCAGCAAATAGAAGAGAAACAATATGCCATGCCTTTTAAGGCGGATGGACGAAAGGTGTTCAAAATTGGGGTGAACTTCAGCGCACAAACGCGCAATATAGAAAAATGGGTCGTAGGTGAATAGGAATAGTTCCTCTACCTTATAAACGTCCCTTCTTCTTTGGCGTTTGCTCCAGAATTCGCATCAACCCGAAAGAAGATGAAACTGGTGGCCGGCTTATAGCCGCCCTTACTTCTCCCCGCCGCATCCGCCCTCCTGCTGCCCTGGCCTGCACCAGGCCGGCAGCTACGGACTCTTCTCTCAACATTCTCACGGCCAGAACCGAGGCTCACACACGGCCAATGCCTTGATGCCCGCCGGCATCATCCACTCGTTTTTTTTCGACTATACAATCCCCCTTCCGCGCCTTGCCCCTCCGGCATGGCACTTTGTCCTTATCCTCGCACAACAGCTTGTCCTCCACATGACAGCCACCGGACCGTTCTTACTGCGCCCCTACCAGACCGACATGAAGCGCCGGATATTCGCGGAGTGGGAACTGCACCGCAGCCTGATGGTGCAGATGCCCACCGGAACGGGCAAGACGCACTTGCTCGCATCGGTCATCCGCGACCTTTCGGAGACGACAGGGAACAAGGACGTGTGGATCATCGCCCACCGCCGCGAACTGGTGGAGCAAATCGAGGAAACCGTGTCGCGGTATGGCATGCGCTCGTCGGAGGGACGGGTGAAGGCCATGTCCATCCAGTGGCTCTCGCGACATTGGGACGACATGGACGGACGGCGCCCGGGACTGATTGTCGTCGACGAGGCGCACCACGCGCTGGCCGCGACCTACAAGGAGCTGTGGAAGCGCTATCCCGAGGCCCGCAAGCTGGGCATGACAGCCACGCCGTGCCGGCTGAACCGGCGGGGATTCACGGACTTGTTCGAGGTGCTGATCGCGTCGGACGGCATCGCCGGATTCATCCGGCAGGGATGGCTGTCGGCGTTCGACTACGTGTCCATCCGTCCGGACGGCGAGGACCAACGGCTGGTGGACAGCCTCTCGAAACGCGGAGCCGACGGCGATTTCCAAGGTGAAGGAGATGGACGCGGTGCTGAACCGCAAACCGGAAATCGGACGGCTGTATGAAAGCATGTGCCAATACGCCCGTGGCAAAAAGGGCATCGTGTATGCCGTCAGCATCGGCCACGCCAGAAACATCGCGGAGTATTATAATAATAAAGGTGTAAGCGCCGCGGCCATCGACAGCAAAACGCCGGCCGGGGAGCGCAAGCTGGCGGTGGACGGTTTCCGGCAGGGACGGTTGCAGGTGCTGGTGAACGTGGATGTCTTCAGCGAAGGCTTCGACTGCCCGGACGTGGAGTTCATCCAGCTGGCCCGCCCCACCCTCTCGTTGGCCAAATACCTGCAACAGGTGGGGCGCGGACTGCGCCGGACAGAGGGCAAGGAGGCGTGCGTGCTGATCGACAACGTGGGATTGTACCGCCTCTTCGGGCTGCCCTCGGCGCACAGGGACTGGGCCGCCATGTTCGAAGGCCGCCTGGCCGGAAAAGGCCATGCCGCGGCACGCTCCGCGGCGGCATACATGGCCGAGGCACGGGTCGCACAAGACAAGGACGGCGAGGGCAGTCCGCTCGAGATGGTCGTGTCGCGCGAACAACTGTTGCACGTTCTGGAGCAGGAAGATGCGTCCGCCGCCCGCGACATGCCGTCGCGGGAAGCCCTGAAACCGTTCAAGGACCGGCAAAGCGGGCTGTGGGGACTAAGGCGCGGGCCGATACTCACCGTCCCGCCACGATACACGGCCATATCCGCCACGAAGGGCGACTTCGCCGCCGTGAAATTCGGCGACGGGCATATGGCCGTCGTCGATGACAGCGGGCGTGTCCGGATGGAACTCGGGCGGCACAGGCGGGCAAGATTCCTGCCGGACGATCTTATGGCCCTGACGGACGACAACCAGCCGGACACCTACATCGACCTAAGGAACGGACAGCCATACACGCAAAGGCCGTCAATCGTCAGGTTCGGGCCGATAGAGTTGCTCCGCTCCGACGGCGTCTACTACAGTCGCACGAGAGAGGTCTTCCGGAGTCCGCCCGGCACCGCGCCTTACGACTTTGTCCGCAGGAGCTTCTACCTGTTGGCCTACGACTATTCCTCTCCCCCGTCCGTCCCGACGGTCGCCCCGCCGGACGCCTTCCCGGGCCGCTCGTGTGCCTGCCTTCTCGAAGGCGATGCCGAGCGCTACTACTGGTTCTGCGGGAAACTGGCGGACGGGAACATCGTGGTGGCCGACAACGACGGGAACTACTATCACGCGGAAAAGGGGAAGGAAAAGCGGCGCATCGCCGGCCAACGCCCGTTCCCCGGAGAAGAGGACTTCCACACCGCGGTCCACCGGCTGAAGGCCGACGCCGCAAGGCGCGCCCGCAAGCACCGGGAAGAACGGCGGGCCGAAGAAGAAAAGCGGCGGCAGGAGAGGCTGGCCGCACTGCGGCAGGCCGTCCCCTTCCATGCCGGGCCCAAATGGGGACTGAAGATGGGCGACACCATCGTCGTGCCCCCCATCTACCGCAACATCCAGGCCCCCGTAGGCTATTTTTGCGCCGTGGAGTGCAACCCGCGGCAATGGGGCGTCATCATGCTGGACGGGAAGATGGTGGTGGAAGCGCGCTATGCGAACGTGGAAATCGAGGAAAACGGGACGGCGCGCCTGACCCTCGCCACGGGGAAGACCAAAACCATAAGGTTGCAGGCGACACGCTGACACGGCCTGCGCACGCCTCCCGCTTCCGGCCGTCTCCGGAGCGGAATGCGGGCGAACGCCATGCGGAGTTCCGAATCGTACTTTGCGGAGAGTACTCGAGTACTTGCCGCAGAGTACGCCGACGGACTCCGCACGGCGTTACACGGCATCGGGCCACGCCGGGAAGCGAAGCCCTGGATAAAAATAAAAAACATGCTGGGCACGCTTTTATTTTGTATTTCGCCCGACTTGCACTATCTTTGCAACGTCAATCATAAAGTTAGGATAATTATGGAAACATTAGAGAAGATTTTCGCAGCCAAGTTACTCAAGGTCAAAGCTATCAAACTCCAGCCGACCAATCCTTTCACGTGGGCTTCCGGATGGAAATCCCCCTTCTATTGCGACAATCGCAAAACATTATCCTATCCAGGACTGCGCAGCTTTGTGAAAATCGAGATAGGGCGCCTCATCTCCGAGCGCTTCCCCGAAGCCGACGCCATCGCCGGAGTGGCCACAGGGGCCATCCCGCAAGGCGCGTTGGTGGCCGACCTTCTGGCCCTTCCGTTCGTCTATGTCCGCTCCAAGCCCAAAGACCACGGACTGGAAAACCTCATCGAGGGCGAACTCCGTCCGGGCATGAAGGTAGTGGTGGTGGAAGACCTGATCTCCACCGGCGGCAGCAGCCTGAAAGCCGTTGAGGCCATCCGCAACAACGGATGCGAAGTCTGCGGCATGGTGGCGGCCTACACCTATGGGTTCGACGTGGCCACCGAAGCCTTCAAGGCCGCCAACGTGAAGCTGGTGACGCTCACCAACTACGAAGCCGTGGTGGCAGAAGCCGTGCGCACGGGATACATCGACGCCGCCGACGTGGACGTGCTCAACGAATGGAGAAAAGACCCCGCACACTGGAACGGATAACCCATCGCCCACGCTAACAAAGAGAATCATGTCGAAACAACAATTTGAAAGCAACGTCAAGGCCGTCGCCCATCCGCAATCGTGCGTGTATGCCAAACTGGCCGACCTGAACAACCTGGCCGTCATCAAGGAACGGTTCAACGACCCGGCGCTCCGCAGCCAGATGGCCGGACAAGTGCCCGAAGACAAACTGGAACAGCTGCAAAGGAACATCGAGGAAATGACGTTCGACACCGACTCGGTCACCTGCAAGGTGCCGCCCGTGGGCGACCTCTCGCTCCGCATCATCGAGCGGGAAGAACCGAAGTGCATCAAGTTCGAAACCGTCAACTCGCCCATCCATCTCAACTTGTGGATACAGCTGCTGCCCACGTCGGAAACCACCTGCAAGATGAAACTCACCGTGGGAGCCGACCTCAACCCCTTCATCAAGGGCATGGTCGAGAAACCGCTGCGCGAAGGAGTGGAAAAACTGGCCGACATGCTGGCCATGATTCCCTACGGGGCTTAAAAAGGAACAAACAACATACAGCTATGGCAAGCAAACTCTGGGAAAAAAACACAGAAGTCAATAAAGAGATAGAAAAGTTCACGGTCGGCCGCGACCGTGAACTTGATTTATATCTGGCCAAGTACGACGTGCTCGGCTCCATGGCGCACATCACCATGCTGCAGTCCATCGGACTGCTCGGCGCCGACGAATTGGACGTGCTGCTGGCCGAACTGCGCCTCATCCACGCCGACATCGAGGCCGGACGCTTCACCATCGAAGACGGGGTGGAGGACGTGCACTCGCAGGTGGAACTGCTCCTGACCCGCAAACTGGGCGACGTGGGAAAGAAAATACACAGCGGGCGGTCGCGCAACGACCAAGTGCTGGTGGACCTGAAACTCTTCACCCGCGCCCAACTGAAAGAAATCGCCGAAGAGACCAAAGTGCTGTTCGAAGAACTGCAGGCCCAAAGCGAACGCTACAAGGGCGTGCTCATGCCGGGCTACACCCACCTGCAGGTGGCCATGCCGTCAAGCTTCGGACTGTGGTTCGGGGCCTATGCCGAGAGCCTGGTGGACGACCTGCTCTTCCTCCAGGCAGCCTACAAGATGACCAACCGCAACCCGCTCGGCTCCGCCGCCGGATACGGTTCGTCCTTCCCCCTCAACCGCACGCTGACCACCCGCCTGCTGGGCTTCGACTCCATGAACTACAACGTGGTCTACGCCCAGATGGGGCGCGGGAAAATGGAGCGCAACGTGGCCTTCGCCCTGGCCAGCATCGCCGGGACACTCAGCAAACTGGCCTTCGACGCCTGCCTGTTCAACTCGCAGAACTTCGGGTTCGTCAAACTGCCGGACAACTGCACCACCGGCTCCAGCATCATGCCCCACAAGAAAATCCCGATGTGTTCGAGCTGACACGCGCCAAATGCAACAAAATCCAGGCCCTGCCGCAACAGATCATCCTCATCATGAACAACCTGCCCTGCGGCTACTTCCGCGACCTGCAGATCATCAAGGAAGTCTTCCTCCCGGCTTTCGAGGAACTGAAAGACTGCCTGCGCATGACGGCCTACATCGTGAACAAGATCCAAGTGAACGAACACATTCTGGACGACCCGAAATACGACAACATGTTCAGCGTGGAAGAAGTCAACCGCCTGGCCGCTTCCGGCATGCCCTTCCGCGACGCCTACAAGAAAGTGGGGCTCGACATCGAGGCGGGCAACTTCGTGCCGGACAAGCACATCCGCCACACCCATGAAGGCAGCATCGGCAACCTTTGCAACAGCGAGATCCATGCCCTGATGGAAAAAGTGTGGAACGGCTTCAACTTCGCGCAAGCCGAAGAGGCAGAGAAGCGACTGCTCGAACCATGACATTGATGCCAACCGGCGCGCAGGGACCTGGGCAAAAGGACAAAAAAGCAAGACCTTGCAAAATAAAACACGAGAAACTCCGTTATTCTTAACATGAAAAAGAATACGGAGTTTTTTGTTTCTGACCCTGCTGGTCTGCCTTGCCGCTTGCAAGGACGACGTGCAAAAGCACTTATTCCAACTATCCGGCCTATTTCGTGTGCAAGAACGTGAACACCGTCCCGCCCCTCAACGCAGCCATGAACAGCCTGGGCATCTTCACCACCATCCGCTACGACCGCAACCGCTTCCTCTTTACCGACGAACGGGGAAACACGACGCCCGTCAATGCCACCGCCATCGCCGGCAACTCTTCCCTGCAAATGGGCATTGCCGGCTTCATTGCCGGACTGCCCAACATCCCCGAGCTGGGCAACAGCGTGTCCGTCCCCGTCTGCTTCGACCTGGCCTGCCCCAACTGCTATTCCAGCTACAACATCTCCCGCTCCCTCGACCTGAAAGAAGGAGGATACGCGGCGTGCGTTTCCTGCGGACGGACCTACGACCTGAACAACCAAGGGCAGATTGCCATCGGCGAAGCAGGGTCAACCTGTTCCGCTACCACATCACCTATTCGGGCAACACCATGGTCATCAACAACCGCTAAAAAGCAAACAAAAATTTGGCATAAACAGGGAAATGCACTATCTTTGCAGCCGTTATCATCACACGCCCTGCGGAAATAGCTCAGTTGGTAGAGCACGACCTTGCCAAGGTCGGGGTCGCGAGTTCGAGTCTCGTTTTCCGCTCCAAGGTCGCTCGAATGGTGGAATCGGTAGACACGAGGGACTTAAAATCCCTTGGCCAGTGATGGCTGTGCGGGTTCAAGTCCCGCTAGCATTTTTCTATTTCCAGACGTGCCAAGGCCGGCTTCTTGAGTAGGTGAAGGAAGCTGCCTAGTCGGGACAACAAGGATTTACAGCTACAAAAAGACGCGGAGCCCGGTTGCCGCCGTCCGTTGCGCATGCCCACGGCAAATTTGTGTCATCGGACGGGCAGAATCCTGTCAAAAGCTACTTGAATACTTTTCTGCTATTTTATTGTACGTTTGTGTTATCCCGTTCGGAATTAAATCGCCAAATTTGCGCCAAAACAGACGCAACCGCGTGTAAACAAATACATTTCAAAAACGAACATTTATGCAGAAGAAAAAGTATCTATTGTTTTTAGGCGCATGGGCCTGCCTCTTCATGGCGGGCGTCGGCGCGTGCCGCAAGCCAGTCCCAAGAACCATCGTGCCGGGCACGGTGTGGAATGACACGGAGGGGAATCCCATCAACGCCCATGGGGGAGGCATCCTGTATCACGACGGCATCTATTACTGGTATGGGGAATACAAGGGCGACTCCACGCGCTACAGCCCGGACATCTGCGTGGGATGGCGGGCCGAGGCGGGCGGAGTGGCGTGCTATTCGTCGGCCGACCTGGCGGAGTGGACCTTCGAGGGCGTGGTGCTGCCGCCCGACACGGCCAACTCAAGTTCGGACCTCCACCCCTCTCAAATCATAGAGCGCCCCAAGGTGGTCTACAACGACAAGACGGAGAAGTTCGTCATGTGGGTGCACATCGACGATCCGAACTACGAGAAGGCGCACGCGGGAGTGGCCGTAGCCGACTCGCCTACGGGCCCGTTCACCTACCTGGGCTCCTGCAAACCGAACGGGGAAGACAGCCGCGACCAGACCCTGTTCAAGGACGACGACGGGCGAGCCTACCACATTTATTCGTCGGAGTGGAACAAGACGCTCCACATCGGACTGCTGAACGAGGACTACACCCGGCACAGGGGGACTTACACGCGCAACTTCGTAGGCCAGTATCGCGAGGCGCCGGCCGTGTTCAAACACGAGGGGAAGTATTACCTCATCTCTTCCGGCTGCACGGGATGGGACCCGAACACGGCGCAATGCGCGGTGGCGGACTCCATGCTGGGCGAATGGACGGTGATCGGCAATCCCTGCAAGGGGGAGGGCGCGGAAACGACCTTCGGGGCGCAAAGCACCTTCGTGCTGCCCGTCGAGGGGCAGGAGGGGCGTCTCGTCGCCATGTTCGACCGCTGGAACAAGACCGACCTGGACGACTCGCGCTACGTGTGGCTCCCCATCGCGTTCACCGACGGCCGGCCGGTGATTGAGTGGAAAGACGCTTGGAACCTTGACGAATGAAATACGCTGTTTCATGAACGAATTCAATCCACACGAATGAAGAAGACATTGCTATCATTGGCCCTCGCGCTCGCACTCGCCCGCGGGAGTCCGCATGGAAGCACCGGGCGACGGCCGTGGAGCGCGTACGTTTCATGTGGACCCCGCGAACGACGGGGACATGGCGGACGGCAGCAGGGAACACCCTTTCAGGACACTGGACGACTTGAGCGGCATGCGGTTCCGCCATCACGGACAACCATAGCGGGAGCGGAATCCTGCCGGGATACGTCAGGCATGCCTTGGTGGAATACTGCGAGGCGATGGAGAACGGCTGGGACATGCCCCGCCCCGGAAACGGGCCGGTGGGCATCTGGGGCTACGAGGCGGACCATCTGACCATACAGTATTGCTATTCGCACGACAACAAGACCTCGCCCAACGGATATGACGGCGGCAGGTTCGACTTCGACGGGGGCATAACGAACTCCGTCATGCAATACAACCTGTCGATGAACAACGAGGGGGCCGGTTATGGGCTGTTCCAGTTCGGCGGCGCCGGGGCATGGAGCATTTCCACGGCGACGATCTCAAATCGCTCTCCTCATACAAAGGCAACCGCTATTGGTCGCAGAAAGCGGAGCGCGACGGCAACCCACAACCCCGGGAGCCGTTGGACGGGGAGGCCGTCTACGGCAAGATCTCTTATTCGCTGTCCGGGCGGATAGACATCGTCCGGATAAAAGGCATCGTGAGCGACTTGATTTTCGGAAAGGATTGAAACGGGCGCACGCCTTGCGGAGCTCCGGAGCGTGCTTTCCGCAAAGCACTCGAGTACTCTGCGGAAAGTACTCGAGTACCGAGCGCAGAGTACGCCGGCGACTTCGGCACGGGGCCGCCGGCGAAACCTGATTTCCGCCCGGCGGCTTGCAGGTCCGGGATATTCTTGATAACTTTATCCCCTCACAGACATAATTCCAAATGACCATGACGAACAAACTGCTGCCGGCCCTTTCCCTGCTGCTCATTGCCTGCTGCGCCTGCGCGCTGAAGGCCCAGGAACTGGTGCACTACGGGCTGGACGATGGGCTGTCGAGCACGGAAATCACAGCCATCTGCGAGGACGATAACTACATCTGGATTGCCACCGAGGACGGGCTCAACCGCTTCGACGGGCATCACTTCAAAGTGTACAAGCCTGGAAAAGGAGGCGGGAACGGATTGAGGCACAGCCACATCGAGACGCTCTTCGTCGACTCGGGAGGACTGCTGTGGATTGGTTTCAAATCCGGCGGGGTGGACGTCTACAATCCGCACACGGGGCGGTTCACCCCTCTCGACAGCCTGGTCGCGCAACCCATACCCCGACGGATTTTCTCCATCTTCGAGGATTCCGGCCACAACATCTGGCTGGGCGGCTGGGAAGAAAGGATATGCAGGCTGACGCCCGACGACAAGGAGCGCAGCAGCTTCACCGCGACCTACGGGCTGTGGGAATGCATCGCCTCCAGCTTCGCCGAGAAGCCCAAGGGGCAGATCTGGATTGGCACATACACGGGGCTCGTCCGGTACGACTCCCGGAAGCAGGAATGGAAAAGCATGTCGGCGGGAGACCAGGTCGTCACGGACTTGTACGACACGGGGGAGCCCCGCACGCTCTACTGTTCGTCATGGGACAACGCACTGCACAAACTGGACTGGACCGACGGCCCGGAGCGCATACAGACCACGCGGCTCCACGACACCGGCACCCCCGTCTTCTGCCTGCTGGGCTCCGGCGGGCGGCTTCTTGCCGGCACATGGGGCGACGGGGTGAAGGTGTACGAAAAAGAAGGCGGGCGGCCGCTCCCCCTCCCGGGAACGGAACACTGGGGGACGACATTCGTCTACGACCTATTCAAGGACAGGGCCGGCAACATCTGAATCGGCTCCTACGGGAAGGGCTTGTACAAATACACCGACCGCGACCGGGGAACCTTCCGGCTGACCGCCAGCCCCGTGCCCCACTCGCCCGTCAGCTCGATTGCCGGGCAGCAGGACCGGCTGCTGCTGGGGACGTTGGGAGACGGCATGTATGCCTACGACATGGAGACCGGCGACATGAGGGAGTGCTACAAGACGGGCAACAAGGAGAGCGACCACATCCTGGCCATCAAACAATACGGCGACCTCACCCTCGTGGGCCACGACGGGACGGGGCTGCTCTATTCGTTCGGCAGTGGGAACGCCTCCTGCCCCGCCTGGAAAGAATTCCGGACCGGGCAGGAACTGGTAAAGGCCACGGCCTTCTGCCTCGACGGCGACAGGGTGTGGATCGGCACGAAACAAAATGGGCTGATGTCGGTCGGCGTCGACGCCCGGGCGCAAGAAATAACCGACTATGCCGCCTACGAGCCTTCCAGGCGGGAACGCATAAACGCCATCGTCCCTTACCGCGACGACCTGCTCTTCATCGCCTCCTACAGCGGGCTGTCCGTCTTCGACAAGTCGGAGCAGCGGGCCGTGGGGCGCAAGGTCATCGACGACGAAACTGTCTACTCCATCATCGAAGACCGACCGGGCCGTTGCTGGTGGGTCGGCACGTCCGGCAGCCTGCTGAAGATGGTGCGGCGGGGCGACTCCCTGCACATCTCGCCCGCCTTCCCCTCCTATCCGTTGCCGCAGGGAGCCGTCAAGTCCCTCTTGCTGGACAGCAACCACAACCTGTGGTTCTTCATCGGCGGGAGGGTGTTCTGCCACATCGACAGCGAGCACCGCCTCTGCGAGCCCGACATCGGACATTGGGGCAACCTCACCATCCTCACGGCCAAGAAGGTGCTTCGCGGCGGAAGGGAATACATCTTGTGCGGCGACACGGAGCAGGTCATCGCCATAGACACCGAAAAGGCCCTGAACCAGAAGGACGAGACGCGGCTCATACTGACCGACCTGGAGGTGGACCACCGGAAAGTGCAGGCGGGCGACACCTTGGCCCGCCGCGTCGTCCTGACGGAAAACCCAGAATACGCCCACGCCATGACCCTGCCCCATGATGCCAAATGGATTTCGCTGGCCTTCACGGAAACGGGCGAGACCGGCTACCGCAACAAATACTTGTACAGGATGGCCGGCTTCACGGACGAATGGCAACATTTCGACGCGTCCGTCCCCCTGACCTTCTCGCGGCTCAATCCCGGGAAATATGCCTTGGAAATCAAGAGATACGACGAAGCGCCCGACGCGGGGCCGTGCTGGGCCATGGACATCACCGTCGTCCCGCCTTGGTGGAAGACGCCGTTGTTCCGCGCCGCCGTGGCCCTCGCCGTCCTGCTGGCCGTCGTGTCCGCCGTGCGCCTGGTCATCCTGCGCAACAAGAAGGAGAACCTGCGGAAACTGCGGGCGATGGAGACGTTGAAGAAAGAAGAACTGCTGAAGGAGAAGGAAAGCTTCTTCGACAGCCTGGGGCACGACCTCATCACGCCCTTGTCGCTGATTCTGGCACCGGCCAACGACCTGCTGCGCGAAACTGACGAGACGGACGCGCGGCACGAGAAGCTGTCCATCATCTCCAAGAACGCCACGTTCCTGTCCGACCTGTTCTCCACGGTTCTCGACTTCAAGCGCGTGGAGCTCTCCGACATGGCGGTCTGCAGGCGGAACGTCGAGGCCGTGTCGTTCTGCCGCACCATCGTCAACGCGTTCAACTATCTGGCGGATTCCAAGCAGATTCAGCTGGACTTCCAATCCGCCATCCCCTCCGCGCACGTATGGGTCGACCATGTGAAGCTTGAACGGGTCCTGTACAACCTCCTGAGCAACGCCGTCAAGTACACGCCCCACCAAGGCCGCGTATCCGTGGCATTGGAATATGCGGACGGCCTGCTGGCCGTGTCCGTCAAAGACACCGGTCCGGGCATCAACCCGTTGCACCAGGCCGCGGTGTTCGACAAGTTCTACCGCGAGCCCCAATACGACAAGGAGAACAGCCCCGGCGGACTGGGCCTGGGGCTATACGTGGTGAAGAAGTTCGTCGCCGCCATGGACGGAACGGTCTCCGTCTGTTCGCGCCCCGGCGAAGGCACCACCTTGTGCGTGAAACTGCCGGCGGAACAAGCCGGAAGCCGGCAGCCGGCGGCCGACATCCCCGAACCCGACCCGCAAGCCAACGACACGGCCGGCCATGCCACCATTCTGCTGGTGGAGGACAACGAGCAAATCCTCAACTACCTTGCCGCCCAATTGGCGGGACACTTCAACATCGTGACCGCCACCAACGGGGAAGAGGCCCTGGAACAGACCGAACGCCACCTCCCCGAAATCATCATATCGGACATCATCATGCCCGGCATGGACGGCCTGGAACTGTGCCGGCACATCAAGGAAAACCCGCTCTACGCCGACATCTTCATGATACTGCTCACCGCAAAGACGTCGGCGGAAGACGAACTGAAAGGCTACAAGGGAGGCGCCGACATTTACATCAGGAAGCCTTTCGACACCGCCGCACTGGCCAGCCAAATCTCGAACATCCTGAACACGCGCCAGAAACGGAAAGAACAGCTGCTGAAAAGCCTGACGGCGCAAGGCCACGCCCCCGTGGAGTTCAACTCCAAGGAAGTGTTCCTGCAGCAAGCCATGAAAGTGATAGAAGAAAACCTGGACAAGGCCGACTTCAACATCGAAGAGTTCGCGCCCGCCATGAACATCAGCAAGACCGTCCTCCACAAGAAATTCAAGATGCTCATCGGACAGACGCCCAACCAGTTCATCCGGGCCGTCAGAATCAGGAAAGCGTCGGAACTGCTGGAAAGCACCGACTTGTCGGTCACCGAAATCGCCTACCTAACCGGCTTCAACCAAGCCCACTATTTCATCAAGTGCTTCAAGGAAGTGTATGACGAAACGCCCAAGAACTTCCGTGAACGGAAAAGGAAAGGGCCGAAGATCTGAACGGAGGAAGCGGCCTGCAACGGGGACGGAATTGACAAATCACAAAATCGAGGACGGCGCCACGGCCTTCCCTTCACCCTTATAGTCCCAATTCATTCATGACATGCCTCACTCCCTCGATTGTCTCCGTGTCCTGCGAAATCTGCGCAATCCGCATCGCCTTCCTGAACACATCGCCCAGATAGTTGCGGTCGCGGATTTCCGCCAACGAATCCAAGGTGCGGTTCAGCTCACGCTCCGGGTCATGCGTCATGGAGACTTTCACGATCCTCTCCACCTCCGGACGGGACAACCCCAGACTTTGGATTGTCGACTGGACGATGGCATTCGCCTCATCGCTGAATGCGCTCAACGGGGAAGCCCCTTGCACTAAAGCAAGAAACTTCACGATGGCGTATTTTTGGTTCGTCAGCAAATCCTTTGCCGGATTTGTGACCACGGCTGGCCTGTTCGCGAACTTCCTCTCCGACTTATCCGCACTCCTATGAAGCGCAAAGCCGCTACCGCCATCAAGGCGGCCAAAATGAACAAAAAGACTTCCATTCCTGCTCCTTCAATCAAAATTTTTCATGTATTCGTTATATTTCCCGCGCCGGTAAACCACCATTATGATCATCGGGAAGAAGATGGCGCAGGCGACGACGTCCACGACCCAGCTCATCGCGCTGCGGTTGTAGTCCACTTTTTCGTTGTGTCGGCGAATCTTTTCCCTAAGCCTGTCCTCGTCCATCTTCCTGTCCTCCTTTCCTGTTCCAGTCCTCCTTTTCCTTTTGTTCCCTCTCCTTCGTCTTCCCGCGGTGCACGAGATAAGCCCCCAAGCCTGTCCAGAAAAAGAGGCCCTACGACACTCGTGCCGCCCACCAGGCATCCCACGAGGCTCAAGATGCCGAGCACCAAAACAATCCAACCTGCGATTTTCATTTGTCCTTCCGTTTAATGTCTATAAAATCCACGTCATTCTCAATCTTTTTCGAGCACAGGGTCACGATAAGCCCCAGAAACAAATTGATCACCGAGAGGAAGAAAGCCCATCCGAAACCAATTTTTGCGCTTGCGCCCCAGGCAACCAACACCGTAAGCCAACGCCAATCCAATCACAAAGAAAAAGAACGTCTCCATCATTGCTCCTCCCTGATTTTGACTCCCAACTCGTTTTCCGCCCTCTCCTTCAGGCCACGCAAGGCGGCATAATCGTGCTTGTGCCTCACCAGCAGGCCGAAGATCTCCGTGGCCTTGGCCGCCAGCCGCCCGTCCCCTGCGAAGCGGTCCGGATGGCACACTTTCTTCAGCCCGTCATACAAAGCCTTGGCCTTGAAAGAGCTGTCAATCACATTTGAAAAGTCGACATCCCCCTCGCGGAGAATCCTCTCCTTCACCTTTTCCCTTTCCGGCCGGCACCGCCCGCGCAGGAGCAAAAGGCGCACGCACACGAACACGAGCAGGACGAACTCCGCTCCCGCCACATACATCCACACGTCATGGGAAGCCGGCGATGCGGGCACCGCGTTTCTCACGGCTTGAATACTATCCATCATGCAAACCCTCCTTTCTTTTATCTGATCACTCAATGAACTTTCCAATGTTCGCATAGTCGGCGAGACACCAGCGGCAGCCGTAGCGCCCGTGGTCGCCGTGCACCTCCAGTGTGTCCCACCCCAGCACGACCAGGCGCCGCACCAAGGTCTCATTAGCCAGGACCACCTCGCCGATAAAGACGATTTCCGCCTTTGTCAGCTCGCGGCCCGCCAAAGCCTGGATCCGGAAGCCGGTGTTCATCCACGCCGAGAACTCATGCCGGTAGGCCGGCAATCCCCTCGAGATGCTGGCCTTCAGGGCCGTCGGGGCCTGCCCCGAGATGAAGGCCTCGCGGGCCGTCTCGTTGAAGCTCCTCACCAGCCTTCCCCGCTCGCTCCGGTCCTTGAACCACTCTACGACTCTGTTCCACGTATTTTCCAAAAACATAATCCCAATCCGTTATTCATTACAACACGCCGCCCGCTATCTCATGGCGGCAAACACAAATACCATCACGATTATCCCTCCCAGAAGCCCTATTGCCAGCAGGAGCCAATCCACGTCGTCCCCCCTCCGGCGGATCTCACTCTGGACCAAGGACTATCCCCAAAGGCGCCCCCTCCTCTTCTGCCTTTGCCTTCAGGCGCTCCAAAGCCACCACGTCGTCCGCATGGAGCAGCACCTGATTGTACAACTCGTTCGCGAAACGGAATTTCTCCCGTTCCCCAGCGAAAGCGGCCGGGTTCAATGCACGGACCAGCTCTCCATACAAGTCTTCGGTGGCAAACCTGACGCCCAACTCGGCCATGGCCCGGGCGCGAAGCCCCTTCAGGGCCCCCTCGTCGTCCTTGTGCTCTTCCGCCAAGGTATAGATGTCGTTCGCAGCCTCGAGCCTTTGATATTCATAGTCATCCATGAACTCTTTGGGGTTGCACTTCGTCCGCAGCTCCACATACAGCGAGGCATAATGCCCGGGAACGAACTTCGGCCGCGGCATTTCCTCCTTGGGGCATCCCATTTCATGTCCATCCCCGGCCTCTTCCGCGGACGCATCTCTTCGAATACGATCTCCTCTTCTTCCATCGCCCTCAGGTCTATAAGTCCCATTCCACCAGTTCCCTCGGCAGCCGCACCCGCTTGGTGCATCCGCGGCCGCCGGTCACATAATAATACTCCGCCAGGCGGTCGTCGAACTCACGCACGAACGCCTCGCGGATGCGGGCGCACTTCTCGTTTATCGAGTTCTTGCACGGGTCCGTCACGTCCATGATGCTCCGCATGACGGCCTCGCCGGAATCACGCCCGCTGAGGTGCGAGTAAATCTCGTAAAGCTCGCGGCGGAAGTCAGGCAACGACTTGAACACCAACCCCTCGGGATGGCGCAGGAAGAGGAAATAGACGGCCTTGACCAATGGCGTCATCCTGATTTCCAGATTCCCATAGTCAGGCAACAGGATCTGCCCTCGCGAGGTGACGCGCAGGCGGCTCAGCTTGATCTGGGGTTGCAGCAGCGAGTGCAGCACCATGTCGTTCACTCCATACTGCCTCAGGCGACGTATCTTCTCCGAAACGTCGGCAATCAGTTCCATCACCTCTTCCGGAAAGTGCATGTCGGCAAAATCGTCCGGCTCCAAGTCCGGCTCAATGGAAGACGTGGCGCAAAAGAACTCGGAATCGGCCGCCCCCTTTTCGTACTCATTCAGATAACGGAAAAAGGCGTCGAAGAGCGGGCGCAGCTCATGCTCATGCCCCTTCAGCCGCAAGGCATGGAACGTGTAGCCGCCTGCGTCCCAGCCGCCATAGAGCAGCAAGGAGGGCGCCAGCTCGTAGCCCCGCTTCACGAAAGGGCGCAGGCAGTCGCTCCCCAGCGACTGCCCCGCGGAGTCCGCCCGATAGGGAGTGTAATAGCGCACGAACTCCTGCCCGCCCAGTTTCCGCGAGATGTAGGGGAAATAGCAGAACTCGTAGCCCACATTGGCAAAACCGGTCCTCAGGCCGCCATAATTGTTACGCAGGAATTCGTTGATTGCCGGCTCGTAGGCCGCCTCCACATAAACCACCTGCTTCCCTTCGGGCCGGAAGGGCAAGGAAGGCTCGAAACGCACGATTTCTGTCTGGACTCTCTCCATGGACTATTTACGATTTTAAGACATGCAAAGGTATAAAAGATGACTGCCAATGCAAAATCCCTGCAAGGCTTGCAGAATCCGGCATCGCGGCCACGGATGCACCCTCGGCGCCCCTCGCCTGCCTGTCTTCCGCGGGCTGCCACACGGAACATTCTTGTTGCTTGAATCCGATGCACATACAAAAAGAGCGTGGAGCCCGAACTTGTCGCCCGCTTCACGCTATAAAGGCTCTCGCATTGCCCTGTCCGTAGAAACGGGCAACGCCGAAAGCCCCACGCAGATGTATGTTATAGTCGCCCCGCTCCCCTAAAGACAAGGCCAAACGCCTGTGCGTAAGGGAACGAGGCGTATAAACACACCTCAAGGGCATCCACCGTTGCCTTGCCTTGACGGACAATCTGAACTTTGCGAGAATTCTTATAGCGTCAAAGTCAAAGCGTCATAGTAAACGCCTTTCAATATGTACCCGCCCATGCCGCGCCCCCTGTTCGGAAGCAAGCGGATAGACTTTGCAAAGTTAGTGAAAACGATAGGAAAAACAGCATTCCGCACCATTTTTTTGCAAGCCTTGCAGGCGTGATGCCGACGACGCGCCCTTGCCCGCCCGCGAAGGAAGCATGGCCCCTGCCGGCTTCCGCCACGGCGACCAAGGCTCCGACAAACCTTAACATCCAGAATGGAAACCATGGCATGGAGGAGCTACGGCATGCGGCGGCATGCCCGCGGACGCGAACCGCGCGGATTGCAACCCGCCGAAGCGGGCGAACGAAGGAACGGGGGAGCGGCCGCACGCACCTCGCCTTGCCCCGTTCTCCGCCGGGGCGTGCTGAAGCCGTCGCCGTACTTTGCGGAGAGTACTCGAGTACTTGCCGCAGAGTACGATTCGGCATTCCGCAAGGCGCCACGCTGTCTTCTACCGCCTTGAACGATTCTCCGCGTCATGCTTTGCCACAATCCCAAGCCCTTTCGGGGCAGTTAAGTTAATCCACCGGTCCAAACGACTCACGCTTCTGCCCGCCACTCGCTCCACTGCAAAGACAGAAGGCCTGAAATGAAAAAAGGAACGCACCTTTGCAAGCGCATTCCTTCCTTTCATTAAAAAAACACAATATCAAGCCATGATGGCTGCCACCAGGGCCAAGATTCCGTACAACTCCGGAAGAGCGGCGTAGATCAGCGTCTGAGCCATCACATTATGGCCTTGGGCCAAGCCCACAATACCGTTGGCACAAACCTGTCCCTGACGGATGGAAGAGAACAGGCACGTGAGGCCCACTCCCAAACCGATGCCGAACAACAGCGGGCCTTCCGTAGCCAGGTCGCGGTTGAGGATGCCCATGATAAAGGCCACGAAACCATACAAGCCCTGAGAAGCCGGGATGGCCGAGAGAATCATATAGCTGGCAGCCTTGGTGGGGTCTTTCTTCAAGGCTCCCTCTGCCGCATTACCGGCAATGGTGGTGCCGTAACAACTACCGATGCCGGCCAGTCCCAACATCATGCCTAACCCCAGATAACCTAAAACTTCGTTCATCATAATCTTTTTATTTTTTATTGTTCAATAATCTCTTTCTTATATACGCTAAACGGCTCGTAGGCACGGCCCCGGCCGTCGTAACCGGAATTCTTGAAATACTCCACGAATGTCAGACGCAACGGGTGGACGAAAGCGCTCAGGCAGGACATGGCGATGTTCAGCGCATGGCCCAGCACCAGAATCAGGCCGCAGCCCACGATGCCCACCACGCCGCCGGCAGCGTCGTTCACCATGAAGGCCAGCTGGTTGAACACGCCGCCCAACAGTCCGCCGGCCAGCCCGAGGGCATAGAGGCGCAGGTAGGACAGCACGTCGCCCATCAGGCCGGACGCCATGTTGTAGGTGTCCCACAAGCCCGCGCCGATGTTGACCAGCACGTTGCGGTGGAAGTCGTTGAGCAGGTAGATGCCTATCGCCGCCACCGACCCGATGCCGATGAACAGCCACGTGGAGAGGTCTTCGGGAATGACCTTCAGGAAAGCCAGGCTGCCCGTGGCCACGAAGCCCACCACCAATATCATCCAGCCCCAGGCGGACAACGCCTCCTTGAACCCGTAACGCACCGTGGCACAGATGGCCTTCACCGTCATGGCCACGCTGATGTGGACAACGCCGACGACGAGCGCCAGCAGCATCTGCTTGTCATAGTTCGTCCCGTCGATCTTCCCGGCTATCATGAACTGCTTCACGCTCTCGGGCAGGTCCAGGTCGAAGAGGCTCACGCCGAAGAACGTGCCCAAGATGGCGCCGAACACCATCGTGGCCGCCCCCAGCGTGATGACCAGGTTCATCATCCCGGCCAAAGACTTGGACAGCTTCTTCTTCAGGAACAACCCCAAGGCTATCAGCAACAGGCCGTAGCCGGAGTCGCCCAGGCAGAAAGCGAAGAAGAGGGTGAAGAAGGGCGCCACCAAGGGCGTGGGGTCGAACTCGCCGTAGTCGGGCATGCCGTACATCTTGGTCAGCACCTCGTACATGCGCACGAAGGCATTGTTCTTCAGCTTGATGGGAGCGTCGTCTTCCTTGCGCGCCGCGCGGATTTCGTAATACACGTCCTGCGTGGCCAGGAAGGCTTCCACTTCGGCCTCCCGGTCCTCCGGAATCCAGCCTTCGAGCACCATCAGTCGGTCGCCGGCGGCATGGGCCGTGCCCAGCACCACGCGGTCGAAGGCGATGGACGTGCGCAGCGCGCGTTCCCCCTCCTGCAGGGCGGCGAGGCACTCCGGTGCCATGCGCGCCAAGTCCCCGTCGAGGGCCGCCACTTCCTCTTCCTTCTGCCGGATGTTCCGCTGCACGTCGGCCAGCGTTGCCTGCGGCAACCTCAGCCGTTCGGCCTCCGGCGCCACCTCCTGCCCCTTGGGCGTAATCGTCACGAAGTAGACTTTCCCCTTTTCGTGCGCTATCTCAATGGCGTTGTATTCGTCCGCCCACTCTTCGGAAAACATGCGCTCCGGACAGGTGAAGAAGTCCATCACGTAGCCCACGGCGGACAATCCGGCCACCCGCTGCGGGTCGAAATTGCCCCAAGGCAGCAAGGCCGCCTCGTCCTTCCGCAGGCGTTGGATTTCGGTTTCCGCCTTCCTCCGCGCCTCGTCGGTCGCGTCCAGCCGCTCGAGCACGTCTTCCGTCCGCGAGCCGGAGGCTTGAGCCTCACCGCCTTCCGCGCCCAGCAGTTTCAGGCGCGCCATCCACGACTTCACGCGGGCCGCCTGCCGGAGCTTTTCCTCCAGCTCGGACGTCGGTTCCGCGCTCCCTTCCTGCGTGGCCTGCACGTGCAGCACGCCCAGCTCCTGAATGCGCGTCAAGAATGCCTCGTATTCCTTATGATAAACAAGGAACGTGAGCTTTTTCATCTTCGTAATCATGCCTCGGCCTCCTTTCTCTTCTCCTGAAGGGTCTTTAATATCTTTTGCGACGACTTGGAAAGGTTCTCCTCGTCTTCCATGAAACGCTTGATTTTGCGCAACGCGTCCTCATAGCCCGGAATCTGCACCTTTTCGAAGAGGTTCACCTTCTGCGTGGTCTTCTTGCGCGAATATTCCAGCAGCCCGAGCTTGGCCTGCACGAACTCCTTCTCTATGGCCGTGCGCGCCAGTCCCCGGAGCAAGGCAATGCCGTCGTAGTACCACTTCGGGCTGTTGAACATGCTGAACGGCCTTACGGCCAGCTCCACATTGTTCAGCACCGGCACGCGCACTCCGGCAATCTTCCTCACCCCCATGTCCACGTCCTTGACCGACACGATGGACGGGTCGAACTCGCTCCACAGGGCAAACATCGCCTCGTAGGCCTGGATCTGCTCCTCCAGCCCGCGCGCCAGTGCGGCCAGCTCCGCCTTGCACTTCTTCACCTCCATGCGCAGCGCGCTCTCCTTGTTCTTGATGATGGGCAAGGTGCGCACCCGCATCTTGAGCTGCTTCTCCAGCTGCTGGAGCGAGGTCTTGTTATATTGAAACTTTATGGCCATCTCTCATCGCGGTTTATTTCTTCCAGAACTCGTCCACCAGTTCCTGCTTGATGTTCACTTCCTCCGGGCTGAAGTACTTGGCGAAGCAGGTTCCACGTGACGTCGAGCATCTCGGTGGTGTTCATGTTCACGTCGATGGCCAGCAGCTTGTCGGCATAGTCGTGGCGAAGGCCAGTGCGCGGTTGTCATAGTCCGTCAGGTCGAAACCGTTCTCCATCTTGGTCTTGGCGTTGGCCGCGTCGGCATACAGGCGCACGGCGGCGTTCATCACTTGCGGGTGGTCCTTGCGCGTCTTCTTGCCGGCCACGAGCTGCTTCAGGCGCGACAAGGAGCGGAAGGGGTCGATGATGACTTTGCCGATGTCGCTGTCGCGGCGCAGGTAGAGCTGCCCTTCGGTGATGTATCCCGTGTTGTCGGGCACGGCGTGCGTGATGTCGCCGCCCTCAGCGTGGTCACCGCAATGATCGTGATGGAACCGCCCGAGGGGAACTGCACCGCCTTCTCATAGATCTTCGCCAAGTCGGAATAGAGCGAGCCCGGCATGGAGTCCTTCGACGGAATCTGGTCCATGCGGTTGGACACGATGGCCAAGGAGTCGGCATACGACGTCATGTCGGTCAGCAGCACGAGCACCTTCTCGTTTTTCTCCACGGCGAAATATTCGGCAGCCGTGAGCGCCATGTCGGGCACCAGGAGGCGTTCCACGGCCGGGTCTTCGGTGGTGTTCATGAAGCTCACGATGCGGTCGAGCGCACCGGCGTTGGAGAACACGTTCTTGAAATACAGGTAGTCGTCGTTCGTCATGCCCATGCCGCCCAGGATGATTTTGTCGGTCTGCGCCCGCAGGGCCACCATGGCCATCACCTGGTTGAACGGTTGGTCGGGGTCGGCAAAGAAGGGGATCTTCTGCCCCGACACCAAAGTGTTGTTCAGGTCAATGCCGGCGATGCCCGTGGCAATCAGTTCGGAAGGTTGCTTGCGCCGCACGGGGTTCACCGACGGACCGCCGATTTCCACCTCCACGCCTTCCACCTCCGGACCGCCATCAATAGGGTTGCCGTAAGCGTTGAAGAAGCGCCCGGCCAGCTGGTCGCTCACTTTCAGTGTGGGAGCCTTTCCCATGAACACCACCTCGGCGTCGGTGGGAATGCCTCCCGTGCCTTCGAACACTTGGAGCGTCACTTCGTCGCCGGCAATCTTCACCACCTGGGCCAGCTTGCCGTCCACCGTGGCCAGTTCGTCCGCCCCCACTCCCGTAGCCTTCAGCGTACAGGTGGCTTTCGTGATCTGGCCGATTTTCGTGTATATCTTTTGAAATGCTTTTGTTGCCATAATGATTCTGCCTGAGATTATTGTTGCTTTTCTTCCACCATCGCGCGGATTTGGCGCTTGTAGTCCTCGAATTTCCCGCTCTTGAACTCCGCATAGTTCATCTGCTTGCACAGGTTGATGAGCTTCTTGAAATAGTCCATCACCTCGAGGAAGTTGTCAAACTCGTAATCCGCACGGCAGATTTCCACCACGAGGTCCAGGATGTCCTCCTGTCGCTCCAGCGGCGTCACGGCGTCCACTTCGTCGAAAGCGTCTTGCTGCAGGACGACATAGTCGATGACTTCCGACTTCCAGAAAATGACGTGATAGTCCACCGGCACTCCGTCGTCGCCCAGGATGTTGATCTGCTCGGCAATCTCCTTTCCGCGCAGCAGGCGCGTCTTCAGTTCGTTCACCTTGCCAATCCATTCACCGTTGATGCGCTTGGAGATATAGTCTTCGAACTCGGGATATTCGATGTATTTGGAATAAGATTCAATAGGGTTCACGGCCGGATAGCGCTTCTTGTCCGCCCGGTCCTGCTCCAGGGCATAGAAGCAACGGGCCACCTTCTTGGTGTTCTCCGTCACCGGCTCCTTCAGGTTGCCGCCGGCCGGCGACACCGTGCCGATGAACGTGATGGAACCGACCTCGCCGTTGTTCAGGTAAACGTAGCCCGCACGGCCGTAGAAGTTGGAGATGATGGCAGACAAGTCCATCGGGAACGCGTCCGGACCGGGCAGTTCCTCCATGCGGTTGGACATCTCGCGCAAGGCCTGTGCCCAACGCGACGTGGAGTCGGCCATCAGCAGCACGCGAAGTCCCATGGAACGGTAGAACTCTGCCATCGTCATGGCCGTGTAGACCGACGCCTCGCGCGCCGCCACCGGCATGTTGGACGTGTTGGCCACGATGATGGTGCGCTCCATCAGCTTACGACCCGTGTGCGGGTCCACCAGCTCGGGGAACTCCGTGAAGATTTCCACCACCTCGTTGGCCCGCTCTCCGCACGCCGCGATGATCACGATGTCGGCTTCCGCCTGCTTGGAGATGGCGTGTTGCAACACGGTCTTGCCCGTACCGAACGGCCCGGGGATGAAGCCTGTGCCGCCCTCGGCGATGGGGTTGGCGGTGTCGATGGTGCGCACGCCCGTCTCCAGGAGCTTGAAGGGCCGCGGCTTCTCCTTGTAATTGGTCATAGCCACCTTCACCGGCCATTTCTGCACCATCGTCACGGGGATGTCCTCCCCGTCCTCGCCCGCCAGCACGGCCACCATGTCCTCGCACACGTAGTCGCCCTCGGGGACGATGCTCTTCACCACCGCCGTGCCCTTCATGGCGATGGGCGCCATGATTTTCAGTTTCTGGTGGTTCTCTTCCACCTCGCCCAGCCAAGCCGAAGCCCCCACCGTGTCGCCGGGCTTCGCCAGCGGCACGAAATGCCACTTCTTGTCCTTGTCCAGCGGATAAGTATATTGCCCCCGTTTCAGGAAGACGCCTTCCATCTTGTCCAGGTCGTTCTGCAGTCCGTCGTAATTCTTCGAGAGCATGCCCGGGCCCAGCGTCACTTCGAGCATGTGCCCGGTGAACTCCGCCTCGGCTCCGACTTTCATGCCGCGCGTACTCTCGAACACCTGCACGTAGGCATTCCGGCCGGTCACCTTGATGACTTCGGCCATCAGGCGGTCGCCGCCGGTGGTGATGTAGCAGATTTCGTTCTGCGCCACCGGCCCGTCCACCTCGATGGTCACGATATTGGAAATGATTCCTATAACACTACCTTTTGTTGCCATATTCTAATTTTCTTTTCTTTATTTCCTAAACTCCTGCGGGATTTCCACTTCGTCCTTCAACCGCTCCACAAGGCTGCGGAACAGCCGTCCGCCCCGCTCCTTGTCGATGTGCGTCCAGCGCTCGATGATGTCCAGCTTCACCAGGAAAGCATAGAGCCGCTCCACGGAGAAATAGCAGAAGAACGTGTGCTCGTCCAGCCAGTCCCACCGCAGCAGGTCCAGCTTGCGCTCCTTCTCCACGGGGTCGGCCAGTTCATGGATGCGGGCCACCTCGTCCAGATAGTCCAGCTCCGTGCCCAGCCCGAAGTCCCTTGCGCCCGATGTGGCCAGGGCCGCCGTCATTTCATCGTCTCCAATTAAATAAGGAGCGGCGCTGAAGCCGTATTTCCTTGCCGTGAGCGCGACGAGAATGTTGTTCACGTTCCGGTTGAAGGCGAACCAATCGCGCATGAACGCGTTCCCGGCCGCACCGGCATAACGATAGTAGGCCGCGGAGAGGACATCCTCGGGCCCTTCTCCAGGGCTTCGGCCAAGTCGTCGCGGCCAAACATGCCACGGTCGTCGAAGGCCGCGCCCTCCCCTTCGGCCAGGCGGGCCAGCAGGTTGCGGTGGTCGTATTGCAGGAAGAACAAGGCCACCAGCCTTTGGTCTTTGCCCGAAAGGCGGGGATAGTAGTCCTCCTTGAAGTCCGCCACCGTGAAGTTCAGCTTGGCATCGTCGGGCGACAAGTCCGGCATGCCGGCCACCAGCGCATAATAGTTCTTCATGGACGCATTCTTTAGAACAGCATTTCAATCAGCTTCGGCCGGAGGAAATCCTTGAAATAAGCCTCAAACTCTTCTTCCCCGAAGTTCACCTTGTAGGAGCCGTCGGCCGGGGGAGACGGAGAACGCGGCGGACTTCCCGTTCACTTTCTCAATCTTCACACCCTGGTCGAGCAACTTTTTCGCATGTGCCTTGAAATAGGCCGTCAGCCCTTCGGCGTCGGCGGCGGAAATCACGATGCCCTCGCCCGACGACCAGTTCTTGGCCACGGCCACCATGAAGTTGCCCATGAAGTCCTTGTCCTCCGTCAGGCCCTTCACCGTGTCCTTCACCAATCGGTCGGAAATGACGTTCACGATTTCCGACTTCAAGGCGCCCAGGGCCTGCCCGGCGTACAACTTGAGTTCCGATTTCGTGTTGGCATCCAATTCTTGGGCCTGCTTGCGCGCCTCGGCCACAATCGCGTCCGCCTCCTTTCGGGCGTCGGCCAGCAGCTTCTCCGCTTCTTCGCGGGCCTGCTCCACCAGCCTCTGCCCTTCGGCATTGCCTTTCTCCACTCCCTCGCGGTAAAGCTTGTCGGTCAGTTCTTGAATCTTTTCCATTGTATTATCTGGTTTATATCATTTCCTTGTTTTCCTTTTCGGGCCTTAAAATTAGGTATTATTTCCGGTTCGGCAAAAACTTCATGGATAAAAAACGGGCAACGGGGAAAAAGTGGCAAGTGGGGAAAAAACGACGGGCAAAATGTCACACCCGATAAATATTCTTCGCGTTTTTGAAGATTATACGACAAGAAAAGCTTATCTTCGCCTCAAGATTCCAGAAACAAGACTTACGCCCATGACAGCGACAACCGACTATATAGCCACGTGGTTCTACCGCGAATCGCACGACGAAGCCAGCTTCTACCCCCAAGCGGGCGGACGGGGAGACTCGGCACTGCTCCACTCCGTCTACATGCAGATACAGGTGCCTTTCTTCACCACCTTCCGCCACTACAACCCGCAGGCGCGCCTGCTCTTCTTCACCAACCTGGAGGCCGGCGAGCTGCCGCCCTTCCTCCGCCGGCTGTTCAGCCGCACCGGGACAGAAGTGGTCACGCGGCCCTATTCCTGCCGGCCGCCCAAGGGGTGGTACAAGTCCTGGATGAACCAGTTCTACGTCTACGACGTCATGATGGAGATGGAGCGGCGCATGGCGCCCGGCGACACCCTGCTGGTGTGCGACGCCGACTGCCTCTGCCGCCATCCGCTGGACAGCCTGTTCCAAGCCGTGCGCCAGACGGGCAGTGCCCTCTACGACATGCAGTATCCGCAGGACTATCTCATCAACGGCACCACGCTGAAGGACATGGAAACCGTCTACAGCGGCTGCTACGGCCGCCAGCCGGCCCCCATCTGCTACTACGGCGGCGAGTTCATCGCCTTGCGCGCCGACGCCGTGGCCGCCGTGTGCCGTGAGTTCCCCACGCTGTGGGACTACAACTTCCACCTCCCGCCCGATGCCCCGCGGCTGCACGAGGAGGCACACATGTTCAGCCTGCTGGCCGAGCGCCTCGGCCTGCGCAACGACACGGGCAACCGCTACGTGAAACGGATGTGGACCACGAGCCAATACTGCAACGTGGCGCCGGGCGACGAAGCCCTCTCCGTCTGGCACTTGCCCGCGGAGAAAAAGGCGGGGCTCCACCGCCTCTACCGGTTGCTGGAGCGCGAAGGCGGCATGCCGGACGAGGCGCGCTTCTGGAAAAAGGCAGGAGCCTGGTGCGGCGTTCCCCGCGCCGGTATGGGAAAGAAGGCGCACGACCTGCTCGCCGCCATCGGCAACAAACTAACATCGCTTGCACATGGCCGCTGATTCGTTGAAGGAAAAGACGGCCAAGGGGCTCGCATGGGGCAGCATCGGCAACGGCTCGCAGCTGTTGCTGGGCGTGGTGTTCGGCATCGTGCTGGCCCGGCTGCTCTCGCCGGCGGACTACGGCATGGTGGGCATCCTGCAGATTTTCAGCCTCATCGCCACGTCCATACAAGACAGCGGGTTCCGCACGGCCCTGGCCAACCGGGCCGAAGTGCGGCATGAGGACTACAACGCCGTGTTCTGGTTCAACGTCTCCGCGGCGGCCATCCTCTATGCCATACTGTTCTTCTGTGCCCCTCTCATCACGGCGTTCTACCAGAAGTCCGGCACGTCCGTCGGGCACGACCTCTCCGCCCTCACCCCCTTGGCGCGCTTCTGTTTCCTGGGCTTCGTCGTCTCCAGCCTCGGGACGGCCCACTACGCCTACCTCTTCCGCACGCTGCAGGTGAAGCAGAAAGCCATCATCACCGTCACGGGCCTCAGCCTGTCCAGCCTGGTGGGCATCACGCTGGCCTATCTGGGCTTCTCCTATTGGGCCCTGGCCATCCAAGGCGTGCTGTTTTCCACCTGCAACACCATCCTTTTCTGGCACTTCTCCCACTGGCGCCCCACGCTGCCCGTGTCCTTCAAGCCCCTGCGGGAGATGTTCGGCTTCAGCAGCAAACTGCTGGCCACGGCCATCTGCACCAACATCAACACCAACATCCTGTCCGTCGTGCTGGGACGCTTCTACTCCGTGGTGCACGTGGGATACTACAACCAGGCCAACAAATGGACGTCGATGGGCAGCAACCTCATACAGAGCACCATACTGGAAGTGGCACAACCCGTGCTGCGGGGCGTGGCCGACGACCGCGGGCGCCAGAAGCGCGTGTTCCGCAAGATGCTCCGCTTCACGTCGTTCCTGGCCTTCCCCGCCCTGTTCGGACTAGCCTTCGTCAGCCGCGAGCTCATCCTCGTGGCCGTGGGCGAGAAGTGGCTGGAGAGCGTCCCGCTGATGCAGGTGCTCTGCCTGTGCGCCTTCACCGCCCCCGTGGGGCAGCTCTGCCTGAACCTGGTGGTGGCGAAGGGGCGGTCGGACCTCGTGTTGTGGAACACCGTGGGCTTCGGCCTCATGCAGCTCGCGGCCGTCTGCCTGACGCATTCCTACGGGCTGATGGCCATGGTGTGCGCCTTTGGCGCCGCCAACCTGGCTTGGCTGCTCCTGTGGCTGTGCTTCGTGCGGAGGGAGACGGGCCTCCGCCTGCGCGAAGCCGCGCTCGACATGGCCCCCTATGCCACGCTGGCCGCCGTCTCCATCACCTTGGCCCACCTGGCCACGCAAGCCATCGAAAACATCTACCTGCTGTTCGCCGCAAAAATCATCGTGACCGCCGTGGCCTACACCGCGCTGGCATGGTTCAGCGGCTCGGCCACACTGCGGGAATGCCTGGACTTCCTCCTCGCCCGCGTCAGGAAGCCGCACAATGGCGGCAAACCGTCAGCCCCGGCCGACGGGAAAGAATAACCGCCGGCCCGCCCGCGCCTTCCGCCATTGGCAAGACACGGGCCTCCCACCCTCCGGCAAGCTTGCCGAAACCGAATCAACAATCCTTACTCCGCCACGCCACCGGCATGCCCGCAACAGCGCGCCGCCCGGGACCGCCAGCTTCGGGGCCTGTCGCCCACGCCCGTCCCCGAAGCCCCGCATCGTCGTGCGGAGCCCGCCAGCGCGCCTTGCGGAAAGCACTCGAGTACTCTGCGGCAAGTACTCAAGTACTCTCCGCAAAGTACAATCCCGCACTCCGCAAGGCGATTCCCCCTCTGCCAGACATCGCCACCCCGTTTCCCGCCCCGCTGCATGCAGGTAAACACAAGAAGATTTTTCCCTTACAAATAGACCGCTTGCCGGATTCCGCCACACCGTTACGCCCCTGCACAGTGACGTGCATAGCCTTGCTGCCGACACAGATGACGCCCCACTCCCCATGTCCACCACGATGCTTCTTGCTGCCCCCTCAAGATTCGCCATTTTTTAATGAAAAAGCCATGGCCATTCACTCTAATTGACTTATCTTTGCAATGGCTTCCTTGGTTGCCGTTGCGCAGCGCTTTTCGGCAGTCGCGTCTGCCGGGAGCCGCCTATTGACAAAGCGGTGACAAAACCCTACGCCGTGCCATGCCGCCGGCATCGCGCCGCCGCGTGGAGGATTGGGGGAAAAGGAAGGGAGCCGCTATATAGGGAAAGCGTTTATCATGCGCTTTTGTTCTTGACAGCTTGGAACTTTGCAACTTTCAGATGACGTCACGGACATGGCAACGGTAGATGCTCATGGGATGTTTTATCAGCATCCCCGCATGCCGCAATGGACGGACTGTTGGTGTATCGCACCATACGGACTGTATCCTTTGCGCATAAAGGGGATATTGTATAAACACATCGGCGTGGGTTTCGCGTTGCTCGTTCGACGTCATCGGGCAATGCGAAGGCCTCAAGCTGTGGAGCGAGTGACTGGTACGAATCTCCACGCTTTTTCGTATAGCCACGTCAACATGATTATTCATGCCGGTATTAGGAGGTTGGCAGGCAACAAAAGACTATGAACATGGACACGTTATCAGAAAAACTAACCCGACTTTATGAAACCCATTGGGATGACTTCACGGCACAACTTAAAGCCGCCAATCTGAAAGAACGACTGCAAGACCCCTTGTTGCTCTCCCTCGCACTGTCCGGACAGCAGAAGTCCGAGAGGGAAGAGGATCAAGAAAAAGCAGGATATGACACTTGGTATGCCCGAAAAAGCACCGCCAACCATGAGGACTGGTACACCAAAGCAGACGTGAAAATCATGTTTTTCGGGCAAGAAACCAATGGCTGGGCACGTGGTTGCGACGTGGGAGAACTGACTGCCGCATACGAGGACTTTTTGGACGACCATTATAATGCCGATGAAGGGCACTTCTATACCGAGGGGCTTCAACGAGGCAACCGCTTCATGCGATGGGGCATCAATGGCATCATGAGCGGCGTAAGGGAAATGCTTGAGCCATACCCCGGCAAACGGGTGGCCATGATTTGGAACGAGATATCAAAGCTTTCGGCCCGCAAAGGTGAAGGAGGAACATCCGTGGATGCCGCCGCGCATGAGATAGAGCGACGCTACTTCCACGTGATTCCCAAGGAAGTTGAAATCTTGCGTCCAGACATCTTGGTGTTCCTCACCGGCCCGGGAGAGAACACCTATTATAATTACATCAAGGAGAACTTCACAGTCGGTGTCCCTCAACAATTAGGCAGCCTGCCCTTGCACGACGTGGCCAAACTGCCCATAGAAGGCGTGAAGCTGGCCTACAAGACCTACCACCCCGGCGCACGGGGCACCACGGAAGAGTTCCACTGGCAGTTCTATCAAGCCATCCTTGATGACATCAAAATCCACCTTGACACGCTGCTGCAAGGCAAATAAAACGAACATTCTACTAACTTTCAAAGCATAAACATCATGAAACAAATTATAGCGAAAGTGACGATGCTGTTGGCGGTATTGATAATGTCGGCCAAGGCTTTTGCATACGATTTTGAGGTGGATGGCATATACGATTTTGAGGTGGATGGCATATATTACAATGTACTCTCGGATACGACGTGTGAAGTTACAAAAGAAAATTTGAATTACGAATACGATGGAGATATCATTATACCAGAACAAGTAACATACAGGCGAAAGACGATGCGAGTTACGGCAATTGGCGGTGCCGCATTTAGTGGTAATAAGGGTCTTACAAGCGTTGAGATTCCTAATTCGGTTACGACAATTGGCCTTAACGCATTTACTGGCTGTACAAGCCTTACAAGTATTGATATCCCTAATTCCGTTGAGAGTATCGACTGGTCAGCGTTTTCTCAATGCACAGGCCTTACAAGTATTGAGATTCCCAATTCCGTTAAATATATCAACTATGGAGCGTTTTATGAATGCACCGGCCTTACAAGTGTCACTATAGGCACCTCTGTTACCTCAATTGGGACACAAGCGTTTAAAGGTTGCGTAGGTCTCACAAACATTGACATTCCCAATTCCGTTGAATATATCAACGAAGAAGCTTTTTCCGGTTGTACCGGACTTCGTAAATTGAACATTGAGGATGGTGATAAAATTTTGGTGATTAAAGCAAGTTCATTCGAAGACTGTCCTGTTGAAACATTATATTTAGGACGAGACTTTCAGTGTCACGAAGTAGGTTATGGTGACAGCTCGCCTTTTGCGGAAATGGGAACGCTTACGAATGTAATAATCGGAAATCTTGTCACAGAAATAGGCAAGAAGGCATTTTATCATTGCTGGAAGCTTACAAGTGTTGACATTCCTAACTCCGTTGAAAGCATTGGCGACTACGCATTTTTTCGTTGTGGTGGTCTTACCAGTGTAACTATGGGCGAATCTGTTAATGCAATTGGTGACTATGCATTTGTTGGTTGCAATGACCTTACAAGCATTAGCATTCCTAATTCAGTCAAAAGCATTGGCGACTACGCATTTGCTGATTGCGATAGTCTTACCAGTATTAACATACCTAATTCCGTTGAAAGTATAGGCAACCACGCATTTTCTTTTTGCTATGGCCTTACAAGTGTTGAGATTCCCAATTCCGTTAAAAACATTGGCAGCAGCGTATTTGCGTATTGCACAGGACTTACAAGTGCCATTATTGGCAGTTCTGTGATTGGAGCTGGTACCTTCAATTCTTGCACTGGTCTTACAAATGTCACTATTAGTAAAACAACAACTGTGATTGGAGGCCATGCGTTTGGAGATTGCACAGGCCTTACAAATATTGACATCCCTAATTCCGTTGACAGTATCTGCGGAGATTCTTTTTCCGGTTGTACCGGACTTCGTAAATTGAACATTGAGGATGGTGATAAAATTTTGGTGATTAAAGCAAGTTCATTCGAAGACTGTCCTGTTGAAACATTATATTTAGGAAGAAACTTGGAATATTATAATGTTCCAAGACATCCTTATGATCGTTCTTCACCTTTTAGGAATATGGAAACGCTTACGAATATAACTGTAGGCAATCTTGTTACAGAGATAAGCCCAGATGCGTTTTATAATCTCACGGGCATTACAAGTGTCATCATAGGTAAATCTGTTACCACGATTAGCGAGTATGCGTTTGATGGTTGTACAAACCTTAAGGAGTTAGTGTTTGAGGACAGTGAGGAAAAATTGAAGGTTAGTAATGACGCCTTTTGGAATTGCCCCATCAGGCAATTGTATTTGGGGAGGAACTTGACCCACCAAGAATCATTTGAACTTTCACTTTACAACTTGACAACCCTTGCAGACGTGACCATAGGCAGCTTGGTGGCAGACGTAACAGCCATCGATTGGACTAAAAATGAGAACCTAGTTTCAATCAAATCCTTAGCAACAATGCCACCGACAAGCGAAAAAATTCACGAACCCTCAGTATATGAACGTAAAAGTTTCCGTACCCTTCGGCTCGCTGTCTTCGTATAAAGAAGATATCGTTTGGAGAAACTTCTGGAACTTGCAAGAGGACGGAGGCACAGGAGTCAACCACGTGGAAGCCAACGAAAGACAATCCATCAAAACAGAGAATGGCTACATCATTGTGGAGAACGCACAAGGCCATATCCGTGTCTATGACATGGCGGGGCATTTGGTGAAGAACATCCAGACCGATGGCGGTCGCGTGGAAATATCCACCCCGCAGCATGGCATGTATATTGTAAAGGTTGGAAGGAAGTCAGTGAAAGTAACACTCTAAAAAAACGGGAAAAGAATTGTGAAGATGCAATATGAGTGTCCGCAAATTGCCTATTCCTTCCTGAGATGTCGTCCGGATGGATTGACTTTGTAGAAGGATTTAGCCCGCAAGGACGGAGGGGAACACATGCACGGAAGATAGCTTTTCCCATCACTGCCTGTTTCCGTGGATACACACGTTGGTGTGAGCCCCTTCCGCCCCTACGAGGCGGAAGAAACAAAAGGAGTCCGGATTATCGTTCCAGATTCACCTACGAAATCGAACTCTTATCGGCAAAAGGAGGAAGAAACAACAAATGTTCTGCAGAAAGACTGCCATAGGACCAACAATCGTACGCGAGTTCGGGATAAGAAGAGTTGAGAAAAAGTTGGTAACCTCGCCGACATTTTGTATATTTATAAATGAGAATCAAATTTCTCATCTTTTTCATTCATAATACAGGCAAATACACTATCTTTTTTGCACGTCAAGACCACATATTATATCGTTAGGCTAATACATTTTGGGACATCAAGCCCGTTAGAAGTTTTGTGAAAGAACAAGTCTTGATGAAAAGGTGAATGTGAATGTGTATGTATAATATAAGGAGTCGGATTATAGGGAAAGTCTTTGCAATCTTGTCTGTGAGCGGAATGCTGGGTTGTTCTGCAGTGATAAACACCTCGTGTAGGCAAACTCATGGGAACATGCCCCAGTCTGAAGAGAAGACAGACTTAACGCGTGTGCAACGAGAGGCCCGTCTGAATGCTTTGCTTTGTGAAAGAGATTTTGGACAAGCACTTCTCCTGATAGATACGTTGCGTGCGCAATATCCTCGTGTCCCGCAATTCTACTTTTGTGAAGGATGGGTCTATGACATGAAAGGCGACAGCGTAAGGGCGCGGTCTTGTTACACTCAGGCGGTGTCTATCTATGATTCGTTGATTGCGGTGAAAAAAGATTTCGGCGACCAAGTGAACCGTGCTATACTCATACAGTTTTTATACGGACAAAAGGCTTACGATAATGCCCTGAATAAAATTCTCCGTACGGTGGATAATTCACACGATTCTGTGATGGTGGAGGATTTATACAGAAAATGTGCTTTCAAAAAAGAGGATTTGTTTAGACCGAAGTCTCTCGGCACATATCAGGCTAGTTACCGCTGTGTGGTTGCGCCGGGTGATGTGGATTCCGAGGGCGAAGAGTCTTTCGTTGATTTGTTCTTTTATGACGGCCAATTGGCATCCGGACATTTTTGGGGAACTACCCGTGATTTGGGAGACGTGCAGACGAAAGGGAGGAATGGATATTTCGTGTTGCCTTTAAGGCACATAAGGCAAGAAGGGAACGATTGCTTTTTTGAGTTGAGGCTTGAGAAAAATTGCTTTTTTAAAGCACCTGTATCTCATCATTTGCCTTCTGCGCAAGAAGCTTTGGCACAAGGCTGTGAACCGTATGACGAGCCATCGTTTACGATAAAGGATAGCGTCATCCCGTTCCGTATGACAGTGAAAGGGGATACTTTGTTTATGGTTAATCTGCAATCAAAAAGCCAGACGGTGCCAAAGAAATATATCAGAGAGTTAATCAAAACGTCTTCCGGGAGTTGAACAAATGAGTAACTTATATATGAATACACTTAAATTATTTGTCGCTACGTGCTTCTTTTTATTGGCGACAGGAATGTCATGTTCCGATGTGTCGCAGACAGAGAACCAAATCCAGAGTTTCTATAAAGGATACATGGAAGCCATCAATACCAGCAACAGGGAGCAGAAAGAGCTGTTGCTCCAGCGTTTCCTTACTCCGGAGATGCAGGAAAAAAAGGATCGGTTATCTTGCGCGACGGATGGAGACCCGATGATACGGGCACAGAATGTGACGGATTATTCCATCCAGTCTGTGTGTTGCAAGCATTTGGAGGGCGATTGGTATGAAATATCCTATCGTCCCAATTCACAAGACTCTCTCGTCTGCATTCCATTGCGTGTCACCGGGAATGCAGAATAGGTGCGTATATCATATGTGACACCATATTGGGGCGGCAAAATGTATGGGGATGATTTGTTCGACATCGATGAGGAAGAAGTCGACGACCGTCAAAGTGCAAAGACCTTTGTGGAGACCTTTTATAAGGTGTACGCTTATTATTATGTGAAAATGGAACCGGATTTGGAACAGGACGTGGAACGTCTGCGAAAGACTTACTGTACGTCCGGGATGGAAGAGAAGTACGTCCGGCTGAAAGAAGAACTGAAATGGGAAGCCCCTTTATTCGATCCGGTCATAGGAAATGCTGATTTCGATGCCTTCTGGTACAAGTCCTTGCAAGTGAGTCCGATCGCGCCGAAGGGATGTTTTGTGGTGAGCTATGGCTATACCAAGCTTCGCGTCTGTACACAAAGCCTGAAAGGAAAATATAGAATCAGTGACATAGAGGAACTTCCTTAAGGGATAGGAACCGGATAATACAAAACATTGCATGAGAAAAAAACTTTGTTTAGTTTATTGTTAGCAGTCGTATTTTTCTTCCTGCACGACACGTGGGATGGGACAAAATGCCGTGGAAAGGGATACGTTATTATATCGCTATCATGGTCTATACATCAGCCCTAATTCTCTTCCTCAGGACTGTTATATGGAGCTTTATTTGGAGAACGGAGTATTAAAAAGGGCTTCTATTGGGAACGAGCGATGAATTCGAGGATGTACGGGAAGGGTATCGCTGTGGTTTCTTTGTCCTTCCCATGGAAGACATAAAGTGCGGAAAAGACTCCGTGTCGTTTCGCCTAAAGCCGTTCTCGTCCGACGGATACCATTCCGACAGCACATTCGTCAAGGCACCTGTAAACTTACATGTCCGCTCCCGTGAAAAAGCTCTTTCGCTCTATCAGTTGTGGGAGCATAACCATATTAAACCAGATGGAATAAAGATGAGCATCATGTTTGCTGCTCCGTCCGACAGGTTTCCCGTGCAGGATACGATCAGGGTCAAGAACCTGCTTTATCCACTCACCCTTGAAGAACGAAAAACGGGCGGCCCTTTGTACTGCTGCGGGACAGAACGAACTGGTAAGGAAGTATCCTCGGTTGCCGTAGGAAGGAACCCAGTGCCCCATGCCCCTCCACTAAAACAAGCCGGGCAGGGGGCTTATATGCCCCGGCTGCCCGGCCTGTTGGTGTATAGGGAGGCCCGTATGACTCGCCTGATAGTGTTTATTCCGTCACGGCCACCTTCTTGCCGCGCACGATGTAGAGGCCGGGCCGCAGGTGCGAGGCCCAATCCTCGCCCGCGGCAAACGTGCCCACGAGGCGGCCGTCCACGGTGTAGACCGTCACGGGGGCGTCGCTGTCAGCGGACAGCACGCCTTGTATGCCGTCCGGCTTGCCGTCGTAGATAATGTTGAAGTCGCCCCAGCGGCTGTCGGCCTCGAACACCTCATGGCACGTGGCGTCCACCCGGAGCGTCACCAGCGCGGGGTCGTCCAGCCCGGCAAAGGTGTTGCCCTTGCAGGCGGGGGCCGCCGTGGCATCCTTCCAGGCCGTGAAGTCGATGGAATCCAAAGCCACGCAGTCGGCAAACGTGTTGTTGTCCGCCACGAAGCAGGCCGGCAGCGTCACCTCTTCCAGCGCCGCGCAGCCCTCGAAGGCGCTCACCGTGCTGCCCAAGGCCGTGCAGCCGCTCAGGTCGGCCTTCGTGATGGCCGTACCGCTGAAGGCGTAGTCGATGTCCGTGGCGCCCGTCAGCAGGCTCAGGTCGATGTCCGTCAGCGCCGTGCAGCCCTCGAAAGCTTTGGTCAGTTTCGTCAGCTTGGCAGCCTCTTCCGCCGCCGGGAGGATAACCTCCTTCAAGGCCGTGCAGTTGTTGAAGATGCCGTATTCCTTGATGCCCATGCGATAGAGTTCCGTGCCTTCGGCGATGGTGGCCGCGCTCATGTCGAGCCGTTCGAGCGTGGTGTTCGCCGTGGCGAAGAGGCCTCCGTTGTTGCCCAGGGCCAGCGAAAGCAGGTTGAGCGCGTCGCCGTCCCATTCGCCCGTAAGCGTCAGGGTCACGGCGCGCTTCAGGCTGCCAAGGGAGGACGCCTCGGAGGCGTCGACCGTGAAGTCGGTCACCTTGTCCGGTTCCGTGTTCAGGAGCGTCAGTTCGCTCCAGTCCTCGTCGGCCGAGAACAGCCGCCAGGCGTCATACTTCAGGGAGAGCGTCACCGCCGACAGGTCGTCGATGCCCATGAAGAACCTTTTCCCCAATGCCGGGACTTCGGTTCCCTCGAACGCCGTCCAGTCGACAGAGGTCAACGCCGTGCAATAGGCGAAAGTGTTGTCGCCCATGGGGAACCGTGCCGGGAGCACCACAGAAGCCAGCGCCTCGCAGTCGCGGAAGGCATCGTCCACGTTCTCCAGAGCGCCCATGGCCGACAAGTCGGCCGACGGCAAAGCCACACAGCCTTGGAAAGCCTTCTCCAGCGAAACGAGGCCCGAACAACCGCTCAGGTCGATGGCGCGCAGCGACGAGCAGTTCTGGAAGGCCAGCGCGAAACTGGAGAACTTGGCCGCCTCGCCGGCAGCCGGCATCACCACTTCGGCCAATGCCTTGAAGTTGCGGAAGATGCCGTATTGCGTCAGCCCGTTGCGGCAGAGCGACGTGCCCTCGGCAATCGTAGCCGCGCTCATGTCGACCTTTTGCAGCACGTTGTTCTCGCTCATTCCAAAAGCGGGATTGTCGATCATGGCCATGCAAAGCAGGTTGAAGGCATCGCTGTCCCACTCGCCCGTCAGATGGACGACGGTGGCGTCCTTCAACGAAGAGGGGATGTCCGAAGCGTCCACCGTGTATTCCGTGGAAGGCGCGGGGGTCTGGTCCTCCAGCTGCAGCTGGCTCCAGCCTTCGTCGGCGGCGAAAAGAACATATTGCTCGTGGTTCAGCTTGAGCGTCACGCCCGAAAGCTCAACGCCCTCGAACATGCTGGCATAGAACACGGGAACTTCCGTGGCCGCGCAGGACGTCCAGTCGACGGACTGCAACGACGTACAGCCGGCAAACACCTTCTCCGTGGGCACGAAGCACGCGGGAAGGACTGCCTCCGACAACGCGGCGCAACCCTCGAAGGCCGAGGTCCACGAGCCGGCCGACGTGGCCGCCGTGTTGCCCGAAAGGTCGGCCTCCACGAGGTTCTCGCAGCCATAGAACGCGTTGTTGAAGCTCTTCACGTTCACCAAGCCGCTCAGGTCCACCGCCGTCAGGGCCGTGCAACCGGAGAAGGCTTTCTCGAAGGAAGTGAACTTGGCCGCCTCTTCGGCCGCCGGCATCACCACCTCGGACAAGGCCTTGCAGTTGAAGAACAGGCCGTTGGAAACCAGACCGCTGCTGATGAGCCACGACGTGCCCTCGGCTATCCGGGCATCACTCAGGTCCACCTTCGCCAACGTGTTGTTGGGAGAAGAAATGAAACCGGCCGTGCCCAAAGCGGTCTTCAACTGGCTGAACTCGGCATTGCCCCACTCGCCCGTCAGATGGACGACGGTGGCGTCCTTCAACGAAGAGGGATGTCCGAAGCGTCCACCGTGTATTCCGTGGAAGGCGCGGGCGTCTGGTCCTCCAACTGCAGTTGGCTCCAGCCTTCGTCGGCGGCAAAAAGGACATATTGTTCGTGGTTCAGCTTGAGCGTCACGCCCGAAAGCTCAACGCCCTCGAACATGCTGGCATAGAACACGGGGACTTCCGTGGCCGCGCAGGACGTCCAGTCGACGGACTGCAACGACGTGCAGCCGGCAAACACCTTCTCCGTGGGCACGAAGCACGCGGGAAGGACTGCCTCCGACAACGCGGCGCAACCCTCGAAGGCCGAAGTCCACGAGCCGGCCGACGTGGCCGCCGTGTTGCCCGAAAGGTCGGCCTTCACAAGGTTCTCGCAGCCATAGAACGCGTTGTTGAAACTCTTCACGTTCACCAGGCCGCTCAGGTCCACCGTCGTCAGGGCCGTGCAACCGGAAAAAGCTTTCTCGAAGGAGGTGAACTTGGCCGCCTCTTCGGCCACCGGCATCACCACCTCGGACAAGGCCTTGCAGTTGAAGAAAAGGCCGTTGGAAACCAGACCGCTGCTGATGAGCCACGACGTGCCCTCGGCTATCCGGGCATCGCTCAGGTCAACCTTCGCCAACGTGTTGTTGGGAGAAGAAATGAAACCGGCCGTGCCCAAAGCGGTCTTCAGCTGGCTGAACTCGGCATTGCCCCACTCGCCCGTCAGCACAATTTCCGTGGCACTCTTCAAGGAAGACGGGATGTCGTCCGCCGCCACGGAAACAGGCTCCTGCGCACTGGAAACCAGCGCGCAAGATGCCATTATAACGAAGGAGAAAACTCCCCTAAACACATTTCCCATAATCGTTTGTTTTGAAGTCTGAACTTTATTCCGCCGCGAACTTGTAGGTCACGGCCGCGCCATCGACCACGAAACGGGCCACATAGACGCCTGGGGCCAAAGCCGACACGTCCCACGACGAAGCCGACACCGGCAGGATCATCACGGCCTGGCCGTCCATGCCGTAGACCACCGCCGAAGTCAGGCGGCCGTCGGCCTGAATGGACAGCGCTTGCCCGTCGAAGGCCACCGCAGCGGCGGCCTTGCCCTTCACGTCGGCCACGGACAACCCTACCTCGTCCTGCGGACAGTTGATCAGCGTGGGCTTCACCTCGTATGCCACTTGCAGCTGGTCGGGACGGGTCTCGTCGCCCAGCTGTCCGCCGCGGTTGCAGCCCCAGCCCCAGATGTCGCCGTCCGTGGTGAGCATCATCGTGTAGTTCTGTCCGCTGGACATGCCGGCGAATTGCAGGCTTGACCGCAAAGAAGGATGCACCGGAACGGTCGCAAAGGGGATGTCCTTGCTGCCGTTGCCCAGGCCGTTGCCGTCGCCCAGAGCGCCGTCGGTGTTGGAGCCCAGCATCCACACCTGGTCGATGATGCCGTCCTTGCCCGTGCCCACGCTCAACGTGTTCTCACAACCTGACACCACGAGGACATTGCCTTCGATGGCCGTCACCTGGCGCGGTTCGGCCACCTTGCCTTCGGTCACGACCTCCACCGGATTGCCTTCCGAAGTCGTCTCGCCCTGCGTGCCGGAATTGAAGCCCAACAGGTTCTTGCTGTTGTCGGCCCAGGCCCAAAGCGTGCCGTCCGTCTTCACGGCATACACGCGGTAGTCGATGACCGTCACGCTGGCCCAGTCTGTGGCGTCGCCCAGACGGACGGGGGAAAGCTGCTTCCCTTCATGGCCGAACACCTCTCCGTTCATGTTGAGGCCCCAGCCCCACAAGGAGCCGTCCGTCTTCACGCCCAGCACCGAAGCGGCGCCGGCAGCCACCTGCTTCCAATCGGTGTCGGTGCCGACCTGCACGGGCAGAATCTGCGACTGCATGTTGCCGATGCCCAACTGGCCGGCAGTGTTCTCGCCCCAGGCCCAAAGCGTGCCGTTCGTCTTGATGGCGAATCCGCAATAGCCCCAGAAGCGACTGCAAGCCACGTCGGCCCAATCGTTGTCCGTGCCGATGCGGGTGAGCACCTTGTGCGCCAGACCGTCGCCCGTTCCCTGCACGCCGTTTTCACCTGTCCCGGAAGCCCACAACGAACCGTCGTCGGCCAGGGCAAAGCTATATGCCTTCCCGCTCACGGCCTTCTTCCACGTCCGACTGGCATCCGCCAGCGTCGGGATGGCCGAGCGCTCGCTCACGCCGTTGGCAGCCTGGCCCTTTTCGTTCCATCCCCACGACCACAGCGAGCCGTCGCTGCGGATGGCCAGCGTGGTGGCATCGCCGGCCGTCACGTATTTCCAAACATAATCCTCGGCCTGCACCGTCCCGGCGAACAACGCGCACAAGGCGGCAGCCCACATTTTCGTAAACTTTCTCATCTTCTTTTCTCCTTTTTTATAGATTCAACATTTATCTTCATTCATTGCACAACAGTTTGGCCGCCCCGGACACCTTGCCGCCCTTCATGAAGCGCACCAGATAAACGCCCTTGGCCAAACGTGCCTGCACTTCGGCCTGTCCGCCGTCCAGTGACGTCTCCACGACGCGCTCGCCGCCCACGTTGTAGACCACGGCACGCTCCGCGCCCTCGGAACTGAGCGACAGCACGCCGCCCTCATAAGCGGCACGCCCGGGCTTCAGGGCTTGCACGCTGCCCACGCCGCTGCCCTCGGGAGTATGGGTGTCCAGCACAGGACAAATCATGAACGACTCGCCCAACTGGGCACCGAAATAGTTGATGGGCTGGAGGTAATCGTCGAAGCCCTCGCGGCGGCAGAAGGAATTATGCGCCAAAAGGTTGCCGGCCGTGGCCTCGTCCATCTGCACCGGCTTGATGTCGATGAGCAAACGGGCGTTCTGCTTGGAAGGGTCGTGGCCAAAGCCTTCGATGGTCACGAAGAAGAAGGGCTTGTCGGCAATCTTCAGCGGCGTCGTCAGGTTGAACTCCGCCACGGCCACATTCTTCAGCCTGGTATCCGTCGCGGGCTTGATCTCGTCCATGGGCAATATGACGGCTTCCAGCGGAAGTCCCATCAGCTGGATGCTCGACTCGCCCGTCAGAGGATACCATATCTGCATGATCAGCGTGTCGCCCGGCTCGTGCATCGGCACCTCCGGCAAGTAGGCCCGCACGCCCGTGATGGAAGCGTCGGGATGGGCTATCATGAACAGGTTGCCATAGCCCACAAGGTCCAAGGCATTGGTGCCGCCCAGCCAGCCGCTTCCTTCCATGCCGAAAGGACGCTGGGCCACGACGGCCGTGGTAGCCGGGTCGTTGATGTCCGTGCCCAGGTTCAACATGTTGGACGTACAGATCTCGCCCTTTCCGCCCACCTTGATTTTGCCGGGCGCGGTGTATTCATAAGACTTCCCGGCCCCGTCCTTCACCGTCATCGTGGGGAACGGATAGACGCCCGGCGTGTTGTACACCGCGTCGGCATCCTGCGTTTCCAGTTCCGTGGCATCGGCACCGGGGATGAACCAATGGTAATCCGTGGCAGCCACCGTGGAATAATCAATATAGGTCACCGTTTCGCCCATCGGCGCCCACATGTAGGCGTCGGCATTGGTCACCGTATTAAAGGACAAGAAATTGCAGCAGGCATTGTCATCCTGGCTGATCATTCCCAAGTTGCGCAAGCCCACCGGGTAGACATACTCGGCGCCGTCGGCCTGTGCCGCTGCCGCGCCACGCATGGCGGCCGGCGAGGTTTTCAGGTCCGACACGACCGCGCGGGTTTCATATTCCGTCTGTGCATGGGCCGGAATGGCGGCCATGCCGGCCAAGGCCCACAAAAGAAAAGTTTGTTTCTTCATTTTTTCTCTGTTATGTTATGCTAAGTTAAACTTTTATTGTACGATTAAGGTCGGTATCACCATGGCCGGCTGCGGGAGCGGCTGCGGCTCAAGAATCAGCCACCGCTTTGGCTCGGACGAGGAAACGACATAGAACTTCCCCTTGCGGGCCACCACCGTCACTCCGCGGGAGTCGAAGAGCACGCCTTTGATGTTCTTGAGGAAAAGGTTGCGGTTGAGCGTGTTGGCCGGCGCTCCGTTGCGGATGCCTTCCACGAAGACCACCTCGTCGGCATCCACCTGTTCGGTGCGCTTCACCGTGAAGTTGCCCCATTCCGGCAGCCCGTAAGTGTTATCCACCACGAAACTCATGGAGTTGAGCACGGTCTTGCCCTGCGCATGTCCCAGTTCCGTCACCTGCTCTTGGGTGTCTACCTTATATTTCAGTGTGTCTACCACGGCGTCGGCATTGAAGAAGAACTCCGTGCGCTGCCATCCCGGGAAAGCATTGGCAAACTCCACCAGCTGCAACGTGATGGCCGCGCTCGCCCCGTTCATCTTATAATAAGGAGAGGCCAAAAGGAGCTCCACGGTCTCGCCCAAATCGAAGGGACTGTTGGAAGCCTCGGCCACCCGCACGTTCCCGTCCGGCGTGACGAAAGTCTTCAGCGAATTGTCC
>VOFD01000251.1_pt1 | contig 118000 bp, 140 predicted proteins | sample 5384101 | NCBI WGS metagenome assembly VOFD01 (sample SAMN12384723, study PRJNA508395) | human gut metagenome | isolation source: healthy gut C | host: Homo sapiens | reverse complement strand
TTGCGGTAGCCTGTATTGTTGTTTGGGAAACATCCGTACTCACGGGAACCTATTTCGTTCATGCCACACGCGAGAATTATCGTCGCGTCAAGTTTCTCTTTTGAAAAATCAATTCCAATAAATAATTTTTTCATATTTTTGCTGTGTTTATTTTAAGACTGGTAAAAGCTGTTTGAACTCTAAACTCTAAATAGGCTCGCAACCTTGATATTCTATCGGAGCTTTGCAGCTTGGCGGAGAGAGCCGTTACGTGGGGTAGCCTCAAGTGCTTTCTCTTTTATGGTATCCTCTTCCCGCCTATCAGTCTTTATCTTAATACGACAAAGATAATAAGACTGATATTTATGAAAAACAGGGGGATACACGGTTACAGTAGTAGGTTATCCCGGCATTTTCGTCAACTGGCATCCTGCCACCCAGGACGATTATGAATGGATACGTCTGCAGAAGCTATCCCCCACGGATGGAAGAAGCCAGATAGCACCTGTCGTTAAGAATAAGAATTAATCACTAAAACATAAGAAACAATGAAAAAAGTACTATCAATGGTTGCCGCACTCTTATTGTGCGTAGGAACTCAAGCGCAAATCGTATCATCCAGAAGCGCAATCGTCAAAACAGAGAAGCAAGCCAGCAGCACACAATGGTTCTTGCGTGCAGGTTTGAATATCATGAACTTCTCCGGTGACGGAGCCGAAGGAGCTGACTCAAACATCGGATATAACGCAACATTTGGCTACCAGAAGCCTTTAGGCAGCACAGGAGGATACTGGGGAATGGAATTTGGACTCGGCTCCCGTGGTTTCAAAGTGGAAGACACGAAGTGCATGGCTCATAATATACAATACTCTCCGTTCACATTCGGATGGAAATTTGCAGTGGCGGACAATGTTCATATCGACCCACATGTAGGAGTCTTTGCCAGCTACGATTACACAAGTAAAATGAAAACAGACGGGGAGAGCATCAGCTGGGGAGATTTTGCAGATTATCTGGAAGTGGATTACAATCATTTCGATGCCGGTATGAATATTGGCGTAGGACTGTGGTATGACCGTTTCAATCTGGATCTCACCTATCAACGCGGATTCATAGATACATTCAGCGATGCCGACGGATTCAAGACCAGTAACTTTATGATTCGTCTGGGTATTGCCTTCTAAGGACAACCAAACCTCAATAAACCATATTATTTATTCAGCGTCCACGATCTTTTCTCTTCGCAAAAAGGGCCGTGGATGCTGTTTTCTTAAAAAATAACGGAATATGATGACCAAACGACAATTTCTGGCAATCATGTATCTGCTGACGGGAGGTATCCCGCTGATAGCACAGACTTTCACCGAACAGAAAAAGAGCTATCCCATCAGTGCAGACGGCAATAAATATGTGGTCAGCGGATTTACCCCTTTCAGCAGCATGCAAGACGAGAACATCTACGCTAATGCACTGTTATGGACCGTCAAAAATGTCTGTCCGCAGCTACGGGAAGGGATCACAGAGGTAAACGTACCGGCTAAAAACTTCAGTTGCGATCTGATACTTGCCTCGCAAGCAGATTCAAATCAGAAGAATACTTACTATTGCAAAGCCCTGTTTCAAGTAAAAAGACGGCAAGTTGGTCTACTATCTTTCCAATATACGGATAGAATCATCAGCAGTGATAATGAAGAAAATCACTCCCATGGAGAAGTTGCAACCGGACAAGAAAGCATCTCACAAAGAAATCATGGATGACTTCGTACAGGTGGAATCGCAAGTATTAAATAAAATGTTCGACTTCATCGTAATGAAGCAACTTTCACCAATCACTCACTGGAATGAAATCAGCATCAACAAGCCGGTGAAAGGCATGACGGAAGATGAATGTCTGCTGGCTTTCGGCAAACCGCAGACTATTCAAGAATCAAATGGAGAAGTGCAATGGATGTATTCCAGCTCGTTCTACCTGTTCTTCAAGAATGGACATGTGGAAACGATTATCAAATAAACCCATAAAACGAATCATCTCAAAATCAAACAATTAAAACAATTTATTATGAAAACAATCTGGAAAGCAAGCGTTTGCATAGTTGCAGTATTACTGTCGTTCAGCATTTATTCCTGTGGCGATGACGACGATGACACTGTCGGTTCACGCGATTTACTGTTAGGAACATGGAATGGAGTGTACTATCTTTCACAAGAATGGGAAGATGGTGAAAAAGTAAGTGACTCTAAAGAAGATTTTGTAAATGGAACCAACCGTTATTCCATAGAGTTCAAGGAAGACGGTACGTATGTAGAAAAAGACGTTTACAACTCTTCCGGAAGTACTAATTATTATCATGGTACATGGAGTTACTCCGGCAATAAGCTGACTCTCATCGACACTGAAGAAGATAATTACACAGAAGTGTGGACAGTGACCACAATGACTGATAATGAATTAATCTATGAACTTCGTGAAAAAGAGAAAGAAGACGGAACGACATACGAATATTACGAACAACACGCTTTTAAGAGATAGCTCAAAAACATTGTAACACAAAAATTTCTTTCTTCTTTAGAAAGACAAGATTAGGCAAAAGTTTCTTTTTTATCAAAGAAACTTTTGCCTAATCTATTGAAAAAGACGCATGATATTCAATAACAAATCACTCACTCCGTGACTAAAAAGAAATTAAAGAAGGTATTTCGACATACCCCGACAATCCTCTTTTTGTGATCGTATAAGCAATTTAGCGCATTAATATGCCACCGCCAGCGGAGTACGCAATTTCTGCGCATATTCAGCCATGTATTTATTCCAGGCATCCGGAGTCTTGATAGCCGCCTTATCCCAGGCAGATCCCCAGTAATAAGTATATTCAGAACCAGGCTCATATTCGCTGATAGCAAGCACATGACCGTCGGCTCCACCACGATCTTTCTTTTCCTTTTCGGAAAGAAGAACCACTTTCGCCTCTTTTTACCTGTGCAGGGAACGCAGCACCAACAAAGATCTTACCGTTTCCACCACTACGGTCGGTTGTAGGATCGACATAAGTGATATAGCCATTCGCAGCATCTGCCACCACCGCACCGTCCGGTTCACGCAACACAAGTCCCGTAGTTACCGGCATTGCTTCTTTCAAATTGGTATATGAAACAACTGTTTTATTGAGATAAGAACCTGCATCCAAGGAGATGACGCGTGTTTCCACCACGTTAGAATCTCCACGGACCACCAGCGGATTAAACTCCAGCTTCACCGTGAAACGCAGTGGACCATTATCAAGGATTTCCTGTGTGCGATAGCAGTAAGGATAGATAATAGTGTCACCGGCCATCAAAGCGGCAACGCCGGCGCCCAATGTGGGTCCTACGGCATAGCAATCCATACCGTATCCATGATCGATATGGTAAGAGATGGCATTCTGCAATTCGGAAGCGGCTTTCGGGTCTGTCTTTTTTTCAGTTCGGCTATCTTGGCACGCTTTTCAGGATTGAGCTCTTCAGCATACAGAGATTCCAAAATCGGTTCCGTAGTGTTATACTTCGTAAAAAGATCGTAGCCGAAACCACGTTCTCCACGAGCCTGCAAAGCAGGACCATAAGCACGGAATCCGCCAAGATCATTCTCCCAGGCAACGTCGTCCAGACGTTCGGGGTAGTATTTACCGCAAGCAATGACATCAAAAGGTGCAGGTGTGCCCGGTTGAATGGTATAAGTAACCGCACTGTTTGCCCCTACCGTAACGGGGAAGACCACCTTCTCATCATACGTCACCTGATAAGGCACTTGCTGACCGTCGACGTCAAGCACCACAATCTGTGCCGTATCCGCCAGTTTCAATTTAGCGACCACATCGCTCATCGGCACTTCAACCATCTCCCCTGCCCGTTCAAGAGCCAAAGGATTGGTCACTGTGACTGTCATTGACTGCTTGCTGTCGGCACAGGAAGCAAAACCGATCAAGGCTACAGCAAACAGAATTAATATCTTTCTCATAATTAGTCTACATTGAATGAATAACATATACTTTGTTGTAAATTAGAGGCTATTATATCCTGCAAAGGGAATAATAAAAAATAAGGTGACAGATGAAAAGAGGATGCTCTTTGCCATTCTATCACCTTACCGGAATCTCTTCTATCTTATATTATTTCGGTTGTTTTCCGATATAAGCAAGAATACCACCATCTACGTAGAGAATGTGACCGTTAACAGCGTTAGAAGCTTCAGAAGCCAGGAATACGGCAGGACCTGTCAGTTCTTCCGGATCCAGCCAACGGCCGGCCGGAGTCTTGGCGCAGATGAATGAATCGAACGGGTGACGGCTTCCGTCTGCCTGCGGCTCACGAAGAGGAGCAGTTAGCGGAGTAGCGATGTAACCCGGGCCGATACCATTACACTGAATGTTGTATTCTCCGTATTCAGAACAGATGTTACGGGTCAACATCTTCAAACCACCTTTAGCGGCAGCGTATGCAGAAACGGTTTCACGACCCAACTCAGACATCATAGAGCAGATATTGATGATTTTTCCGTGTCCTTTTTCCATCATCGCAGGCAAAACCGCTTTAGAAACAATGAACGGAGCATTCAAGTCAATATCAATAACACGGCGGAAATCGGCAGCTTCCATCTCGTGCATCGGAACGCGACGGATAATACCGGCATTGTTTACAAGAATATCGATGGTACCTACTTCTTTTGCAATCGTAGCAACCATAGCCTGAACAGCCGGTTCGTCAGTTACGTCGCATACATATCCGTGTGCCTTAATTCCCTTTTCAGCGTAGGAAGCCAGGCCTTTATCCACCAATTCCTGGTTGATGTCGTTGAAACAGACGGTTGCGCCCTGTTCTGCGAAAGCAGATGCAATTGCAAAACCGATACCGTAAGAAGCACCTGTTACAAGAGCTACTTTACCTTTCAAAGAAAAATTCGAATACTGATTCATAATTCTTTTTGTTATTAAATGATGAAAACTATTGTAGTTGTTATTTCAAGTCTGTAATCAATGAGAAGTCCTGATCACCGTAATCCAGATTTTCTCCGCCCATACCCCAGATAAAGGTATAGTTGTGGGTAGCCGCAGCCGAGTGGATCGACCATTCGGGAGACAGAACGGCCTGATCGCCTTTCATCCATACGTGACGCGTCTCGCCTACCTCACCCATAAAGTGGCAGATAGCATGGTCTTCGGGAATTTCGAAATAGAAATAAGCCTCCATACGGCGACTATGCACGTGAGCAGGCATGGTATTCCATACACTTCCCGGTTTAAGTTCGGTCATTCCCATCTGCAATTGGCAGGTAGGAAGTACCTGATTGACCAACATTTTATTGATGTTACGATGATTGGACCCTTCCAGCGAACCCATCTCGGCAACGACTGCATCAGCTTTCGTCACTTTACGGTCAGGATAGTTGCGGTGTGCGGTCAGCGAGTTGAAATAGAACTTGGCCGGATTGGAAGCGTCCTTACTTTCAAAGGTCACCTCACGGTCTCCCGACCCCAGATAAAGGGCTTCTTTATAATCAAGTTCAAATACCGCATCACCTGCTTTTACAACACCGGGACCTCCCACATTGAAGATACCCATTTCACGGCGGGTCAGGAAGAACGGAGCTTTCAGCGGATCAATCGCTTCGAGCGTCAGCACCTCTCCTACCGGAAGCGCACCACCTACAACCATACGGTCGTACATGGAATACACCATATTTACTTCGTTGGGAACAAATATTTTTTCGATTAAGAAATCGCGACGGATTCTTGCAGTATCATAACTTTTTGCATCCTCGGGATGCGCAGCATAGCGAATTTCATAGTTCGTTTTCATACCTTATTTATTTATAGTTATTGAATAAGCTCTCTCTGCTAAATGTACGTCGTTTGCGTACACGATGCAAAAATAGCAAAAGAAAACGGGTTAACATTACAATTTTGTTCCAATTATCCATCAAAAATGTCCAGAATCGTTGCAATGTACACTTTTTTAACGAACTATAATACGTTTTGGGAGAGATTTCTACTTAATGCAGCCAAAAGCTTCCATTAAAATAAGATCAGCTATTGACTTTCCTCTTTTTATTTTGTATCTTTGAGGAACAGAAAAAGAAAAAGCAATATGAGTTATATAAAAATCAAGACATAATAACACATTATCAAAACATATATTTCCATATATGGAAGAACCGAATGGGAGAAAATCAGCACTGATCTTCTCCCATTTTGTATATATAAATCCCAAACATTCCAATAATTTCCTGAAAATAGTTTTTAATAAAGCCAGATACCGTTCTTAATAAACTCCCCACTATTTATTAAAAACGATATTCGGATTTATTATAGAACTGTAAATATATTATCGCTAACAATATAGAAGTCTATTCAAATATGAGTAAGGCAAACATCGAAACAGTCAATATTACGTACAAATAAGCTATAATAAATTTCTTACATCCTAATAAAGAGATACTTCTTCAAGGCATTTTTCTCGACTTCGGCAACCAAAATATAGAAATCATCGTGTTGTTGTTCCGTATGTGAACGTTCTAATGACTCAAGAAGTGACTTTGCATCCACAAAAAAAAGAAAAAGCCCCGAAAGATATTCTCTTTCAGGGCTTTTCTTCGTTGGACTACCAAGATTCGAACTTGGACAAACAGAACCAAAACCTGTTGTGCTACCATTACACCATAGGACAAACATATGCGCTTTCTGTTAAAAATGCGGTGCAAAGATAGAGGTTTGCAAGCAAACCTCCAAATATTTCGTTCACTTTTTTATATTCTATCGAATGAATCATGCATTATTACTTTGCAATCAGCAGAAAATAGTTCTTTTTGCCACGCTGAACAAGCAGATATTTCCCGTCAAGCAGATCGGCAGCCGTAACAACCTGGTCAAAAGCTTCCAGTTTTTCTTTATTCAATGAAACGCCACCGCCTTGAACCAACTTACGCATTTCACCTTTCGAAGCAAATACAGCCGCATTATCAACGAATAGATCAACAGCCTTTACTCCTTCTGCCAATGCATCACGGGAAATTTCAAACTGGGGTACGCCTTCGAATACAGCCAGCAACGTATCTTCATCCAGTTTGCGCAAAGCTTCCGAAGTCGCATTACCGAACAAAATGTTCGATGCGTCTACTGCTGCGTTATAGTCATCTTCAGAATGAACCATCACAGTCACTTCCTTAGCCAGACGTTTCTGGAGGAGACGCAAATGCGGAGCTTCCTGATGTTCGGCAATCAATGCTTCAATTTCTTCTTTCTCGATAGAAGTGAAGATTTTAATATAACGTTCGGCATCGGAGTCGCTTACATTCAGCCAGAACTGGTAGAACTTATAGGGAGAAGTATAACGAGGGTCCAACCAGATATTTCCAGATTCAGTTTTACCAAACTTACCACCGTCAGCTTTTGTGATCAGCGGGCAAGTCAGCGCGAACACCTCTCCCCCCATTGGTACGGCGGATCAGTTCGGCACCGGTAGTAATGTTTCCCCACTGGTCGGAACCACCCATCTGGAGCTTACAGCCTTTCGTTTCATACAAATGAAGAAAGTCATATCCTTGAAGCAACTGATAAGTGAACTCGGTAAATGACAATCCATCACGCGCTTCACCATTCAGACGACGTTTCACAGAGTCTTTCGCCATCATATAGTTCACTGTGATATGCTTACCTACTTCGCGAACAAAGTCAAGGAAAGAAAACTCTTTCATCCAGTCATAATTGTTCACTAATTCAGCACGGTTAGGCACATCCGACTCGAAGTCGAGGAACTTGGCAAGCTGTTTTTTGATACACGCCTGATTGTGACACAATGTTTCCTCGTTCAGCAGGTTACGTTCTGCCGATTTTCCGGAAGGGTCTCCAATCATACCTGTAGCGCCACCGATGAGTGCCAGCGGCTTATGGCCGCAGCGTTGTAAATGACGAAGGATCATCACTCCACAAAGGTGACCAATGTGTAGCGAATCGGCAGTCGGGTCGATACCCAAGTAGGCAGTCACCTGCTCTTTGTTTAACAACTCTTCTGTTCCCGGCATGATGTCCTGCAACATGCCACGCCATCTCAATTCTTCTACAAAATTCATCGTATTACTCTTTAATTATTAGGTTTTTATTGTATTTCAATTCCATGTGCGACAAAAGTACGACTCTTTCTCGGAAGATACAACTCTTACGCCTTAAAAAAGACATTTTGGATATTCCGGCGAATCACCTCACACAACGCTTCCACTTCTACCCCACGCACCCTGGCTGCCTGACACAGGATATCTTCAATATCAAGCAAACTGTCATCCGTTTCCAAAAACAGGCGTTCATCGGGGACTATCTGCATCGTTTCATCGGGATAATATTCTCCAAAAGAAAGATAAAACCCTTTCTTCAACAACTGTACTGCCTGCTCCGGTTTTCCACGAAAGCCATGCCATATCCAAGGTTGTTGGGGACGAGATTCTTTTTCACGGCCAGCAGTTCTTCCATTGCTTTCACGCAGTGGATAATCAACGGCAAACCGAGCTTTTCCGACAACTTTACCTGTTCCTTAAACACCGCTAACTGAAGCTCCATCGGAGCTTTTGCCAATTTATCCAGCCCCGCCTCTCCTACAGCTACAAACTGCTTTCTCTGTAGCTGCTGTTGAAGAAAGCTCAATTGCTGACTGACATTACTCTCTCTCACCTCCCAAGGATGAATACCGACAGAATAATAAGATCCTCTACCCACAGCCACTTCCACATTCTCTGCCAGAGGCATATACAATGGAGAGTCTGCCAATAACGGATAATTGATGATGGATTTCCCTAGAGAATCAACTTCCTGTTTATGAGTATGGATATCTAAAATATCAGTCACATTCTTTTTCATTTCCTATTTCTCATTTCAGTTGTTTCAAGGCACGGGATCATAACCGGAACCACCCCAGGGATGGCATCGCAGAATACGCCGCACAGCAAGATAAAGCCCTTTGACGGGACCGTGTTTCTTGATTGCTTCGACCGCATAGGCCGAACAAGTGGGCGTGAACCGACAAGAGGGAGGAGTAAGGGGTGAAATACAAATCCGGTAAAAATAGATGGGAACAAGCAGGAAGAAGGAAAATACCTTTCTCAAAATTCCCGTAACGAATACCCATGCGGTAGATATCCGGGAGTTATGAGGTTTCATGAGAATAGTTTTTCAGAAATGCGCGAAAGCGCTGTCTTCATTTTCTCTTCCAGTTCGGCAGTGGCTACAAGCTCGTCCGACAGATAGATAAAGGCAACGGCCAACCGTTGCTCCCGGCGTTGCAGTTCGTCCACCAGAAGAGACTTGTTCTTCCGGTAAACCTCGCGTATCTGACGCTTCACCCGATTGCGCTTTACCGCCCGTTTAAAACGGCGTTTCGATACACTGATTAATATAGAAGCAGGAAGCCTCTCCCTGCTCGACAGGCATATATACAACGCGTATCGGAAAGATGGAAAACGACTTGGAATGGCACCGCCCTCGAACATCTTTCCGATCAAAATCTTACTATTCAGCCTTTCGGCTTTGCACAAAGTATATATACCCACTTTGTTTATTTATTGTTTTCTTTGATGAACATATCAAGCGCAGCCGTCATTGACGGAGCCTGCACAGTCGGTGCTTCAAGGTCCAAACGGAGTCCGGCGTCGCGTACAGCCTGTGCGGTAGTAGATCCGAACGTTCCGATCTTAATCTCTTTCTGATTAAAGTCCGGGAAGTTCTTTTCAAAGAAGTCACTCCGGCAGGGCTGAAGAACACGAGCATGTCATAATCAAATTCCTCATCCGATGTAAAGTCATTGCTCACAGTGCGATACATTACAGCTTCTGTATGCTGTATGTTATTCTTGTCGAGCAGGTTTTTCACATCATCATTATGTACGTCTGACATCGGAACGAGATACTTCTCCGTTTTATGCTTCACGATGGAAGGAATCAGGTCTTCAATCTTTCCGGTAGCCCCAAAGAAGATTTTACGTTTACGATATTGCACATACTTCTGAATGTACAATGCAACCGCTTCTGTGACACAGAAATACTTCATTGTCTCCGGAATAGTCACACGCAATTCAGTACACAAAGTGAAAAAATGGTCAATAGCATGACGAGAAGTGAATATAACGGCAGTATGATCGAGAATCGAAATTTTCTGTTGCCGGAATTCTTTCGCCGAAAGACTCTCGACCTTGATAAACGGCCGGAAATCTATTTTTACGCCATACTTCTCTGCTATGTCGTAATAGGGAGATTTCTCTGACGCAGGCTTAGGCTGCGAAACTAGTACTTTTTTAATTTTCAACGTCCTAAAATTTTATTAGCAATATATCATTAATTCGAACCATACCTTGATAGAGTAGCAGACAAGGTACTATTTCAAGAGCGCAAAAGTACAAAATTAATAGGAAAGCCGCACTTAATTGATGAAAAAAAAGCTTTACCCACTTATAAAACATCAATATTTTAGTAAAAATTAGAATAATAGACCCGATTATAACCAAATTCGTAAAACTCAAGTCGAAATAAACGAGAAAAAGACGAACGGAAAAAGAGCGAATCCAATGTAATATATGAGTGTGGAATAAGATTCCAACCACATATTTGTCTTGTTTTTGTCAAAAAACGTCCACCCCAGAAACATATAAAGCAACCATTTTAGTAAGAAATAAGCGAGGCAAAACCAACGTAAATACCCAGCAAAAGGAGGGAGGATACATGGTCCATCAGAGCAGGAGATGTATCATGAAAATAATTAAAAAATGTGATGCCCGACAAGACACAGGTCTGCAATACAAGCACAAGGAGATAACGCACATCAGCCGCCGTAGAGCTATCAAAAATGCTCGTCCGCTCGCGATGCAATACAAAGTCTTTCACCTGTTGGGTGAGAAACTTCTTTCCACGAGCCAAGGCGATGGAGGAGAGAAAGAAGCAAGCCAGCAATGTCAGCGCAATAGCATCATCCGTACGGGGAGAGTAGGAGATAGGGGTTCCTTCAAAGCCGGAATCAACCTCTTGTACAGCATGAAGATCGGCCAACTGCAGACTATCACTGTCTGCCTTTGCCGGACTAATCTGTTTCTGCTGGAGAAGAGACAAGGTATCCGTGTTCTGGGAACTTAGTGTGTCACCTATCATATCGCTGCAAATTTACGAATGGAAATATCCCATACAGGAGTCTCATAAAGGAGCTGAACCGCTTCTTCCGGCGTCTGTGCCACTTTCCATATATCACCGTGTTGGCGTCGCATAAAGTTCTCATCGATTGCCTTTTCAAGCATTTCGAGCAATGGATCGAAAAAATCTGTTTGTATTGAGAATTATAATCGGATTGAGATACAACCCCAATTGTTTCCAAGTGATAATTTCCAGCAATTCTTCAAGGGTACCGCATCCACCTCGGCAAAGCGATGATACCATCACTCAAATTGGCCATCTTCTGTTTGCGTTCGTGCATGGATTCTACCTCGATCAGCTCTGTCAGTCCAGTATGATGCCAGTTTTGTTCCACCATGAAGCGGGGAATCACTCCGGTCACTTCACCGCCATTTTTCAACACAGCATCTGCCACAGAACACATCAGACCAATACTCCCGGCTCCGTTTATCAAACGGATACGGTGTTCGGCAAGCAGACGACCGAGAGTCTCGGCTGCTTGAAAGTAAACAGCATCTATCTTGGTACTGGAAGCGCTATATACGCATACGGAATTTATCTGATTCATCTTCATCACTATCCTTTATTATATCAAGGAGGCAAAATTACGAAAAAATTCCGTTATTCATATTCAACTTAATCAGAGATCATTGTTATCTCCACATTTATATCTTCATAAAACTTGGACTTCTTATTTATAGAAGTCCAAGAGCTTTTCTCACAGAGAATACATCTATCACAGATTTCTCATCTACTAACAGGTGTATCACATTGTTGCTGAATAAACTTTATTATCTGAACTATAAAATCGTTCAAATACCCTACCAGTAGAATCCAGCACACAATTAAAAAGTGATTTTAATTTTACGTTTCAATATACCTTTATGAGCCTTTCACAAGGCTTATTAAGCCCACGAATAAAAGTTAACCGATTCTTTCCCCTTTCGGTCATCTAAATCGTCATTTCAGCAATGCGCCATATATTTCAACAGCGGGGCTTCATCAGTTAATGATTTAGGTATATCATCTTATGTTAGTTGCAAATAATATATATTCAAAGATTTATTCTAATTCAAAATCTCCAGTAAAAGCCTCCTTTGGAAGTTGTATCTCCAAAGTATATTTACCTTTCTCCTCACCTGCAAGATCAATATAAACCTTATCTACATTTATATCAGTAGATGTATAAACTACTTCTCCTGTTTCTGCATCTTTGATGGTAACGGTTACAGTAGGAACAGTAGAAAGAAGGTCAATAGACAACAATGAGTTTTCAATAAAAGCAGCAGGAGTAACAGGGATAGACCGATGTTGTACCTCAGTTTTATTCTTTAGTCTGATTTGACGTGCAGATATCATTTCATGTGCAAAAGAAAACATACTTACTTGAAGTAAGACAGTCAACAACAAAAAGGTAAAAATTTCGCTTTCATAATAAATGGGTTTAAAATTTCGCTCCAAAAATACACAGATGAAGCAAAAAAACGATTTTTATGCGGTAACAATGGTAACAGCCTTTCATTTAGAAGCAAAACCAACCTAGAGGGATCAATATATCTCACTGAATATCAACTCCAAACACGCGATCGAAAATTTGAGCATCCATTTTGTTCTTTATACGATTTTTACGGGTTTTAAGAGCATCTGATGTAGAATCCATTAACTCCATTATGACAGTTTTCGAACAACAAAGCAATGAAAGAACACAATAAAATATATCATCACCAGTTAAAGCCGGATAACGTTCCTTCAAATTCATCATCACATCAACAAATGCACTAGAAATTTCAGAACGTATCTCTTTTCTCAAACTACGCATCACCAATAGCTGTTTAGGAGTTGCTTTCTCTAATGCTTCCAATTGATCATAACAATTAGTTGTTTTAAGTACAGATATACATAATTGAATTTGCTGCTCTGTTAACTTCGACCTTTTCTTATCTAGATCTTCTTTATTAGTTTCTGAAATTTCTTCCTCTTTGAGCAGCATAGTATCTACCCGATTTTGGGTCAATTCACGTTGTAATGCTATATAACGCTTTTTCCTTTTCCTATCATTCCACATAAAACAAAAAGACACAAATAATCATTAAGAAAAAGAATACAGAAACCAAAGTAAAAACCAGCATTTTAGTATGTTCTGACAATAGCCTCTTATGTTCTTCTAATTGATGTTTATCCATAAGTCGATTGAGTTCTTCATTGTCATTCATAATCTGCATAGAATCATAAAGTACTCTATATGCATCCATATTTTCTGTCGCAATCTTCCACTCACCTCTTTTCTTTGCTATTTGATGCATTCCATCATAGCAAACAGCCTTTCCATAAATATTAAGTTGATCTATATTCTTACTAAAGAAATAACTGGCAGAATCAAGTTTATTCAAGTTCAACATAATTTGAGCTTTCGACAAACAGACATTAACAGCATCATCCCCTTGCATAATCATTGCTTTTGATACATATTTATCAGCTTGAACATAATCTTTTTTTTCATTGTAAACCATAGCGAGATCATGATAAAGAGCCCCTATCAAACTAGAGTCTTGCTCTGCTAATGCATAATCAAGAGCTTTTTGATAGTACAACAATGAGCTATCCTTTTTATTTTGCAATAAACAGATACGTGCAATACCTCTCAATGGATATGTCTGCTGACTTCCCCCCTCTAATATCTGATAAGCTTGACGATAAGCCTCAATCGCTATATCATACAAATCATCTTTTTCATAACAGTCTGCAAGATTATCATAAATCATTGCTAAGAATTCATCCCTAACAGGCATCAGTCGAATTGCCGTTAAATACTCGTCTACAGCAAAAGAAGTATATCCTTTCTCTCGATAGGTAGCTCCCCAATAATAATGAGCTTTTGCAGCACGTACACTTTTCTTCTTATCACCATAGTATTCAACAGCTGTTTTTATCAGCGAATCATCCTCTAAAGCAATATAATTTTTTATGCCTTGCTTGCGTAAGCAATAACGCATAAAGTGCTCTGTCGGCACGTGGCAATTTCTGTGGGGAGGAAATTGATTCCAAAATAGATAATGCACTATCAGGATATATTTCCATCAATGAGTCAGCAGATAGTAGCAATGGACTCTTCACCGAAGAAGAGCAGGAAGATAGAAAGACAGACATCAGAATGCTACCTACGCTGACAAGTAAACTAAAAACACCAATAAATAGCGTTTAGAACAACAACATCTTGTTTTCATTAGGCAGTCGTTTATTTATGGGTCAAAAGTAACAAATTCCGGCAAAAGAAGATTAATATCCAAAAGACATTTATTTAAATATAACTTATTTAAAATCAAGAGCCACAACCTCTATTTCCTACCAAAAGGAGTTGAGGTTGTGGCTCTTACTGAACGAGCTAAGCTCGCTTTCAGACTATTTTACAGACCAAAAGCAGCTTTAATTTTATCTACGTAGTCAAGTTTCTCCCATGTAAAGAGTTCTACTTCCACAGTTTTGTCCCCTTCGTAGCGAGAGAAGAATTTCTTCGTTACCACTTGCGGTTCACGTCCCATATGGCCGTAAGCGGCTGTTTCCTGATAGATAGGATTACGAAGTTTCAGACGCTCTTCGATAGCTTTCGGACGAAGGTCGAACAACTGGTCGATAACGCGGGCAATCTCACCATCAGTCATATTCACGTGGGAACGACCATAAGTATCTACAAAGATATTGATCGGGCGTGCTACACCGATAGCATAGCTCACCTGTACAAGCATTTCGTCGGCAACACCTGCCGCAACCATATTCTTTGCAATGTGACGGGCCGCATAAGCGGCACTGCGGTCCACCTTGCTGGGGTCTTTTCCGGAGAAAGCACCACCACCGTGAGCGCCTTTGCCACCGTAAGTATCCACAATAATCTTGCGACCTGTCAGACCGGTATCTCCGTGAGGACCACCGATTACGAACTTGCCCGTAGGATTCACATGATAAATGATTTTATCATTGAACAGCGCCAACACTTTATCGTGATGGATAGAAGCAATCACACGAGGCATCAGAATCTCAATCACATCACGACGGATGATAGACAGCATTTCTTCGTCAGCCTTCAGCTGGGCGGTCTGCGAATCATCTTCCGGCTGGATAAAGTCATCATGCTGCGTAGAAACAACAATTGTATCAATACGAACAGGAGTTCCGTTGTCGTCATATTCGATAGTTACCTGGCTTTTTGCATCGGGACGAAGGTAGGTCATCACCTTTCCTTCACGACGAATGCCGGCCAGCACTTGCAGAATGCGGTGTGCCAGATCAAGCGAAAGCGGCATATAGTTTTCTGTCTCGTTCGTTGCATAGCCGAACATCATGCCCTGATCGCCCGCACCCTGTTCCATCGGATCCTGACGTTCTACACCACGGTTGATGTCGGGACTCTGCTCGTGAATGGCAGAAAGCACACCGCAAGAGTTACTTTCGAACATGTACTCTCCTTTAGTGTAACCGATTTTCTTAATCACTTCACGTGCGATGAGCTGGAGGTCAACGTACGCTTTTGTTTTCACTTCACCCGCTAGCACCACTTGTCCGGTAGTCACTAGTGTTTCGCAAGCTACTTTCGAACTGGGGTCGTAAGCCAACAGTTTGTCAAGCACGGCATCCGATATTTGATCGGCTACTTTATCGGGGTGCCCTTCGGACACCGATTCGGATGTAAATAAGTATCCCATCTTTTTAAATTAAGAATTAAAAATTGAAAATTAAAAAATGAGAGAGAGCAGGAGAGGCGAGTGCTGCAAAGGATAAGCCGAAAGGCGTCAATCAGACGTGTTTTAGCATTTTTTCCGTGGTTGCAAGCTACTCAAATCTGTCCACACTTTCATTTCGGGTACAAAGATAAAGAGATTTCGGAGATTATGAGTATCTTTGCCCTGTATTTAACACATAAATAGATTTATAATGATTCTAAATAAGAAATTTAAAAACGCTTTTGGTGTTGGCACTTTATATAGGCTTCACGATTGCCATCTATGCCATTGTCTGCCATTTCATTGACAGACCGTTCCAGGAGATTCATCTGCTGTATGCAATATTGATAGGCTGCATTGCCTATTTGCCGGTATTTATTGCGGAGAAAAAGAAGAAATAAGTTCCCGCATCGTCTTCCCCAATACCGGATGTACCAGTTCCGGAGCTATTTCCGCCAACGGTTTCATCACGAAGTCACGTTCCGCCATCAGCGGGTGGGGGAGGATCAACTTCGCTCCGGAGGGAGAAGTGGTGGAAAGTATCAAATCATCATAAAGCAACAGGTCAATATCAATCAGGCGGTCGCTATATATACCGTTGACGGATTTCTTCGTACGTCCCAATTCCTGTTCAATCGCCTGCGTTCTCTGTAAAACGTCTATGGGGAGTCAATCCGGTATCTACACAAACTGCTGCATTCAGGAAACTGTTATCGGAAGAAAATCCCCAAGGGGCAGTTATGTAAAAAGCAGACAGGGAAACTATTTTCCCTATCTGCTCTTCTATTTTTTGCACGGCATCCTTAAGATTCTGTTCTTTATCTCCCAAGTTAGTGCCGAGTCCTACATACACTTTCGCCATTATTTATCCAGAATCAGCATCGCATCACCGTATGTACCGAAGCGATAACCTTCCTTCAACGCTACATGATAAGCATCCATCACTTGTTCGTAACCACCGAAAGCGGCCACAATCATCAGCAATGTAGAAAGCGGCATATGGAAGTTGGAAATCATTGAATTGGCTACTGTAAAGTCATACGGGGGGAAGATAAACTTATTAGTCCAGCCCTCAAATTCCTTCAGATGTCCGTCCGTGCTGACCGCACTTTCAATCGCACGTATCACTGTCGTACCTACCGCACACACATTCTTGCCGTTATCTTTGGCACGATTCACAGTTTTCACCGCCATTTCGTTTACAAACATCTGTTCCGAATCCATCTTATGCTTTGTCAGGTCTTCCACGTCGATGTCGCGGAAGTTACCCAAACCAGCATGCAACGTAATATACGCAAAGTCGATTCCTTTAATCTCAAGACGCTTCATCAACTCACGGCTGAAGTGCAGACTGGCAGTCGGGGCAGTCACCGCACCTTCCTTCTTCGCAAAGATAGACTGGAAACGCTCAGCATCTTCCGGCTCTACCGGACGGTTGATAATAGAGTGGGGGAGTGGAGTTTCACCCAAAGAATACAGTGCCTTTTTTGAACTCGTCATGAGGTCCGTCGTAAAGGAAACGGAGCGTACGCCCGCGAGAAGTGGTGTTATCAATCACTTCAGCCACCATTGAATCGTCCGGCCCGAAATACAGCTTGTTACCGATACGGATCTTACGTGCCGGATCGACCAATACGTCCCACAAACGGAGCTCTTCATTCAACTCACGCAACAAGAACACCTCGATACGGGCACCAGTCTTCTCCTTGTTACCATACAAGCGGGCAGGAAACACCTTCGTATCATTGAATATAAACACATCTTTATCATCAAAGTAGTCCAACACATCTTTGAACATCTTGTGCTCAATCTTACCTGTATTACGATGCAATACCATCAAACGCGACTCATCCCTATACTTCGTAGGATGCAAAGCGATCTTGTCTTCGGGTAACTTAAATTTGAATTGTGATAATTTCATATCTATTCCTTATTACGTTAATTATTTTCTTCCTCATTTTCTATTTCCTGCCGGTCTATCCACTCTTTAAAGTGTTCAGGGTTCAGGCAGTCTTCCAACCGGACATCACCTACGCGGGTGCGGATCAATCCTGTCAGGTGAGCTCCGCTATGGAGTGCTTCGCCAATGTCGCGGGCCAGGGCACGGATATACGTTCCCTTGCTGCATACCACACGAATCCGAATCATCGGTTCCGGTGTTTCCAGACAGCATTCCAGCAATTCAATCTCGTCGATAACAAGCTGCTTCGCCTTTAGTTCGACTTCCTCGCCTTTCCGTGCCAATTCGTAAGCACGCTTTCCATCCACCATGCAGGCGGAGAAAGGCAGGAGGTACCTGATCGATGGCACCGATAAAATGCGTCAGCACTTCTTCCACCAGCTCCCGCGTGATATGCTCAGTAGGGTAGGTGGCATCTATTTCATGTTCCAAATCGTATGACGGGTAGTGGCACCCAAACGCAACGTTGCAACATACTCCTTCGTATGATACTGGAACTCTTCTATCCGCTTCGTGGCCTTACCCGTACAGACTATCATCACCCCCGTTGCAAGCGGGTCCAGTGTTCCGGCATGACCTACTTTCAGTTTTTTCACTCCTATCCGGCGGCAGATATGATAGCGGACGTGTCCTACTACCTTAAATGATGTCCAGCCGAGAGGTTTATTGAAAAACAGTACTTCTCCTTTTTAAAATTCATCAGCCAATTTCTAAGTTATATCCAAGCAACAGCATTACCAGAATGATTCCGCCAACTATAATTCTGTACCAGCCAAATGCTTTAAAGCCATATTTCGTAACAAAGCTAATAAAGAACTTGATAGCCAGCAAAGCAACGACAAAAGCCACCACATTACCGATAATAAGTGCCGGCATGTTGTTGACAAGAATCTCGGTTCCACCATCCAGGAAGAGTTTCAAGACCTTGTAGCCAGTTGCCGCAAACATAGTTGGCACGGCAAGAAAGAATGAAAACTCAGCAGCATCCTTACGAGTCAGTTTCGGGCCATACCTCCGACGATGGTAGCCATCGAACGGGATACACCCGGTATCATTGCAATACATTGAAACAAACCGATATTGAATGCCTTTTTTTCTGTCAGCACGGTATCTTTACTTCCCTTCGAAAAAATCTTATCGCAGAACAGCATGAATATACCACCGATTACCAGCATCACTGCTACTATCGCTACACTTTCGAGCATCTCGTCTATCTTATCGCTAAACAGGAAACCCAAAATTGCTGCAGGAATAAAAGCCACCAGCAGCTTCCAGTAAAAATCGAATTTATGCAGAAAACACTTCAAAGCGGAAAGCGCCTGCAGGAGCCGGTGTATGGTTCAACCGGAAAAACGTTTCCAGTAAAGGCAGACTACTGAAAGAATTGCGCCAAACTGAATAATTACAGTAAACGCTTTTACAAATTCCGTACTTTCTACCCCTAGTATGTTTTGTGTAATAATCATGTGTCCTGTAGAAGAAACCGGTAAAAACTCTGTCAACCCTTCTACAATAGCAATAATAATCGTCTCAAATGTTGTTAAATCCCCCATTTTTATTCTTCTGTTTTTTGTGTTTTAGGTTTGCGCAATACTGCATAAATCATAGATATAAAGCCAAACAGGCAAACAACCGGCGCTACCTTGATTCTGCGTACACTGAAAATATCGGGTTCAAAAAGCGTTTCGGACGACGTAGGTCCCGTCATCAATAGAAAGCCGATAATAACAATCGCCATCCCTATTGCGAGCAAGATAAAGTTCACTTTATCAAAGGCAAATTTCTGCTTGTCAGACATAGTTTATTTTTTTAAATATAGTACAGGCTGTTCGCTTTCATTCTCAAGTATTTATTCATGGAGAAATAGGCGCATAGCCACGTTATTACAATTCCAAACGCCAATACGCTTGCACAGACTATCAACATGACTTCAGGCGTGATGACCTGAAGCAATTCCTGCTCGTACGTCACCGCCCAATAGGCGGTTCCCATCAATACGGAATCGGCAACAATGGCTGCCAGTATTCCGCTCCATACATTCTTTCGGAGGAATGGTCCCGGATGAATCCCCAACTCGCCCCTACCAGTTTCATGGTGTGAATAAGGAAGCGTTTGGAGTAAATAGCCAGTCTTATGGTATTGTTTATCAGGGCAAAAGAAATAAAAGTAAGCACGACCGCCAAGGCAAGCAGTACCAGACTGATATTTCGTATGTTATCATTCACGGCGTCAATCAACTCCTTTCGATAGAGCACATCTTGTATGTTGGTATTCTTTTTAATCATTTTCTCTATCTTCGCAATGCTGTCCGAGTTGGCATAGTCAGAATGGAGTTTGATTTCGATGGAAGCGGTAAAGGGGTTATAGCCCAGGAATTCTTCCGGATCGGTTCCCATTGCTTCCGTCTGTTCTTTCAGTGCTTGTTTTTTAGAGATATATTCGGATTGTTTCACGAAAGGTTCCTGATTCAGTTTCTTCTGAAGTTTCAGTATATCCGCTTCTTTCATGTCGTCACTGATAAGAACGGAGAAACTGATATTCTCGCGAACATAGACGGAAAGATTGTGTGCCGTCAACACGAAAAAGACGACCAGTCCCAGCAACAGCAACACCAGTGTCGTACTGATACTCGATGTAATGAACTGCATGTCGAAAATCGAACCTGACTTATACCTGTTTTTATTTCCCATGCGCTATCTTTTTTTCCGGAATACGTAAATCATAGAACTGCTCCGTTCCTTTCGTCCTAAAGCGTTAAACCACGCTAGCGTTCCTGCATACATCCCTTTCAGGAAACTGCACGAACTGCCGCGATGTTTCTCGCTCAACATGGATACGTAGAACGCATCAAACGGCATCGGATGACGAGCCGCCATAATGAATCCATGACGGGAAGCCAGCTGCTGAATAGTGACGGGAGTGAAATGCCAGAGATGGCGGGGACATCATAAGCCGCCCAATACTCACCGTAACGCTTGGCATCGTACGAAGAGCAGTTGGGCACTGCCACAATGAGCATCCCTTTCTCTGTCAGCAGTTCGCGAAGCATTTCCCATGTTTCATTGAAAGGTTTCCAGATGCTCCATCACGTGCCAGAGAGTAATGACATCAAAGCTATCAGGAGCAAACTCTTTCAAAGCCGACTCGGGCTTTACATCCAGTTCGAAATGCAACTTCTGCAAACTCACGTGCCTGCGGACTTTTCTCCACCGCCTCCACTTTCCAGCCCCGGCGAACCATCGTGTCGGAAAAGATAACCGGTTCCCGTACCTATATCAAGCAAACGCCCCGTCTTGCGATGCGCTTCCTTGGCTACCAGACGCGCTTTGCGACCCAGCATATAAGGAACGTACGTAATGGTAGATATTATTCATCGCTCCCTTGCGCGTATCAGTGTGGGAGATGTAATCGGGAGTCTCATAATACTTGCCTATCTCTGCTTCCACCGGAACTCCTTGCGTGAACGTAAAGCTGCAACCGTCACACGAATACAGCTCAAACTGTTCGCCCGAAGCATAAAAATCCGTACAAGTCATGACGCGTTTCAAGTGCGTACCGCCACACACCGGACAAGCATTTATACTGAGTTTCTCCATTAATTTCTAAGCAAAATTAAGAGCCGCCTCGAATGACAAGACAACACTATACCCGAATTTGGTGCAAAGAAACAAATAAAAAGTGATGGATTGGGCTTTCGTTAAGGACTTTTAATAGAAGAGTTGCTCCCGATACAAGATGAGAGTAGTTTTGACAACTTCAACATTTCTGCAAGACGAATATTAGTGGCATCGTATGTATACACCGTTCCTGTACGTGCCCAGCCTACCAGCCTATAGTAGTTCTCTGCCGGAATCTTTTCACCACTCACCCAAACACCACCATTGTCACGGGCTATGGCTGTGGCCTGTGATACACCAAATTGATCCATAACTGCTTGAGTCATTGATAGGCCTACGCCGCCGAAGCGGGCGTGAATCACAAAATCAAGTTCAAAACCTTTCCAGGAAAAGCTATTTGCCAGCCCCATCGTATATTTAGGGTCAGCATTACCCGCATATATATATTCGTTTACAGGAACGACATTTTGTGAAGTTTTATCAATAACAACATTTCCCTGCTCATCCCTCTGCAAATCTGTAACATATATATCACCTATCGAGCCACCTTTCTTCAATGGAGTATACCAACCGCTACCTTTGACCATCTGAATTTCTTCTAAATTAAAATCGGTATCTGTTATAGGATTTTTCTGTGGTTCTAAAAGCTGCTTTACTTCATTCTTATTGATAGAATAAGTGAAACGTCCATCCCACTTAACCTGCCCGATATTCATATTTGCACTCAAGGTTAGCTCGAAACCTTTATTATCAATCCTACACCCATTATACATGAAATAAATATCCCCCTGAGAAGGAATAGGAAGATATCCTCCAAACGGTAAATCGGAAGTAGATGTCTTATACATCGTAAACGCCAAATTGATTTTATCATTAAGAAAACCTGCATTGAGCCCTATTTCGTGAGACTTGGTATGCTCGGGATCCAACATATTATCCTCCAATCTAGGTTTCAAACCTACCCTTTTTTATTCAAAAAGATATAATCGGTAAAACTATTGCCGGTTTCACTGTAGGTATAATTGAGTCTTAGAAACGAAAGGAATCGGTTGGGATTATCAGGCAACCATCCGGTTGGTACTACAGATGCTCCTATCGAAGGATAGATAACGTCTGTTGAATAACTTGAATTATCATCCCAAAATTTAAGCCATTCCATTCGTCCGCCCAAATCGAGATACAATCGGTTCTTATATCCCAATTGCGCAAGCATAAACAATGATGTAGCTCGGTCATGATAATTCCACTCTGCAGAAAAGGGATATCTCCGCTCATCCAATCCTGATAAATTAAACTGATTAAGCACTTTCAAAACGCCATCAGCATAAGAGTTATCAAATTTCGTATTACAAATAGAAGAGCCTAAGGTAGCATCAATTGAGAAGTCTCCTATCGTCTTACGGACATTAAACTGGAGATCGGAATAAATCTGTGTGTTTTCATCTTCAGATTCGTAATATGAACCTAAAGGACCGGCTTGAAGAGAAGACGCATAAAGTTTTTCAGTTGCAGTTTCTTGATCACGGTCGTAATGAATACGCCCTGACACATTAAGCCAAGAGGTCAAGTCGAATTTCATTCCTATTCCGCCCAGCAAACGCTTCTTTTTTTGATTGTAAAGATTACGGTTAATTATCCAATAAGGATTTTGCATACCCATCCCCATATCTCCTAAAGGCCAATATTGCGCATTAGCTCCAAGCCTCGGATCGTAAACTTCAAAATGATTCTTGTAGTTATAATCGGGATTGACATTAATACGTTCTTGCAATACGTCAGGTACCAAATAGACAGGAACCAGCGGATTACCATACATACCTTGCGATAACATATTCTGCTCTGCGGTATGAATATATCTCAAAGTGAAGTCGAGCTTTAGTCTATGATGTAATAAAGAAGATGTATTCCGGAGGGAGAAATTGTAACGATCCACATTGTTTTTGGGAATGATGCCGGTGCCATTCATCGTTACAGCCGAAACCCGGGTTTGATTATACTCATTTCCCATAGAAAGGCTAAGGGAGTTATTGATAGTATGTCCGGTACGGAAAAAATCCGTCGGGTCCCACGACTGGGGATGGTTTATCTTGTCTCCCCATTGCGCCCCGTAAGTCTGTTGGAATTCAGGCATAACAAGTGGCGAACTGAAAGTAGTACTATTCCCCAACTCTACTCTTAGTTTTCCGGAATTTGCTTTCTTAGTATTAATCATCACCACACCGCTAGCGGAGCGACTACCATACAAAGTAGAAGCTGCTGCGGTACTCAAAACAGAAATACTCTCTATATCGTCAGGAGAGAAAGCTGCTATACCGTCACCAGTCTGCCAGTTAGAGGTGTATGAATTAGAAGGTTGCTCTGACTCCAGTCGTGGCAAAGGTACACCGTCCAAAGTAAAAAAAAGCACATTGTTGGATTTTAATATGGAACGGTAACCACGTAGCACCATCCTTACTGAACCACCCACACCGGAAGCACTGGGATTAATAGTAGCGCCCGCCACTCTTCCTATCAGGGAGTTTACGAAATTGGCGTCTTTCACCTTCATCAGATCGGTCCCATCAATCTGTTGTGAACTGTATGGCAATTTCATCGTATCCTTTAAAACAGTTCCATTATCCGCATAAGTCACAGAAATGGGTAATAAGGCCAAAAAAGAAAGCGGTACCACTTTTTTTCATCAAAGAAATACAGAAAGATTGTGAGAAACCACAATTAAGCAATGTTTTGAGAGTAAATGCTTTCATAGGCATGAAATATTTAGATTTTGGTTATTACAAACTATTTGTATATCAAAGTATATAGGAAAACTATATATAATATAAATACAACCATAAGAGGCTTTCTACTAAAAGAGAAATGAAAATTTTTAAGAAAAATCTTAGCTTACATTTTAGATAGTTGTTATTTTCTTTACTAACAAACTTCAAATTACATGTCCTCGCACATTACCACCCAACAATATTATGTAACCCTAAAAGTATTCAAATTAGAGAATACCAAATACCCTGATACAAAAAACGCAAACATATTTCAGTTCTTTATTTAGGAGCTTCGCCATAACAATTATTCCCTTTATCTCCTTTAGCGAACAACATCCACAATTCATAAAATGGAATTATTTGATACCAACCTGTGTGTACCTCTATCATGGCACCGCTTTGCTCCTTGTGCCAACATAAACCAAACCGCAGGCAAACTCTCCTTGCACCTTATACATTTCGCCAAGCAATCCACTGTTAACTGTTACCATTATCGAACGATCTGTAGAAAGAAATAAATTATCTGTTGGGCTTTTACCTCTCATCTTCACAGGAGTAGTATTAAATAATTTTCCCCGATTCGTTTATAACATAATCATCCTTTCCATCAACATCAACTCTCAATATTGGACTACTTTTTACAAAATGTATATGAGTTCCAGTTATAATACTTCTCGCTTGATATATCAGGTACATGCCATCTTCCTATCATCGCATCATAATGTCTCGCACCATAATCATACCAATCCAAACCACCTTTCCGATCCAACTCTTTGCCATTATACTTATATGGCTGAACGTTATTACATCCATTAGACATTAAACCACCAAAAGGATAATAATCATTCACTTCATCAACATTACCTGCCTCGTCAGTAACAACCCTTACATTACCCTGATGATCTTTCAGATAGAAATGAAACTTATTATCTTGGAAACTATAATATCCCGCCTCATTCAAGAGCATCTTCAACTTCCCGTTCTCATAGATCACATTGCCACAATAAACAGTTACTGTAGTATCATTATTCATAATATGCGTGGTACGGACTTTCCTACCGTCTGCAGCATATTCATATACAATATTTGATTCTCCTGTTTTTCAAAATATCTACCTGTAGAATCAAAGGACTCCGTTAAAAACTACCTGCTTAATAAACAGTAAAGTCTATCAATCAGGTAGTTTTATCTTATTCTAAGAAATTTAGTCTAGTTCTCTTTAAAATAAGACTGCGGAAAAACGGTTGCAATTTGAATCGTTTGAGCATTTCTTTTTAGTAAGAATGATCCAAGAAACAACCTAATTCACTCATATGATCATTCTGTTCTATTTTATAATTTAGTGGACAATACACCTGATATCTAACATTTCTTTCATATCTTAAAAGACATAATTGAGCATCATCATCCACCAACATAGAATCAGGTAAGTGTTTTTGACATATAGCCTTCATTCCAGAATAAAGGCTATCCACAAAAAACGTCATCTATTGGTATTTCATGTCCCACAGAATCATATATATACGTTAAGTAACGTCCATTTTTAGCATCTCGCACACATCCAGTTCTATTTTTATCCATTTCTTACCACCTAAAAGTACATACAATCCATTTGTCGCCCGCTTAAATGAAATATAATCAGTATTAGATAACAAACACCGCAACAAATCATCATGTCCTGCCGCTATTGCCGTCAAAGAACTCTCATATTCATCAAACGAAGTAAAAGCATTATCATTGATTTCGTTGATCATTTCCCAACAAAAATGCTGTAATTCAACAACAGTAGGATATCGCAAATAAACACGATAAAACAATTTAATGTGATGATATAAATCATACTTAAAATTGTAATCAGATGACACATTGTTCAATTTAACACTCCTACAACTACATAAGACAAACATAAAGCCACACAATATGTATAATATTATCTTTCTCATAACTATTTATTATAAAATAATCGTCTATGTTTATTTATCAACGAACCTGCGCCCATCGCTGAATATTTCAAGCTAACAACATCATGTCCTTTTTTATTTACAAACCTTATTAAATAAGCCTTTTCTCCAGATTGCCATCCTCCAAAATCTTTAGGCATATCCCTATTTCCAACCCAATCCTCTAGTTGTGCCTTCATATCTCCACCTAAGACATAATAGATACCACTATCACTTCCTTCATATTCTATACTATATTCATTTCTATGGGTATCTATACCAACAAAACGAGATGATTTAAAATTCATGCCCTCAATAGAGAAATCAATCATGGGACTTCCTATAGACTCTGTGTCATATTTGCTGCTTCTAGTATTTCTGGGAATAGTTTCAGAAATTATTGCTTCATCTATTTTTTTATATATGATACCAGCCAAAGTTTTTGCATCTTTTTTACTACCAAATAAAGAATAATAAATATTATCTTTTTTGATAAGTTTTTCCCAAATATCTTGCTCCTCTGATCGCTTTATCCAATTGTTCTTGAGAATGTATATCCTCATTATAGTAATATTCCCATTCATCATCTTCTTCATCTGTCCCATTATTTTCTCTTTTCCTCTTATACCAGTCCATCCCATCAGGATCTATATATCTTATAGAATTATTACCACAATAATTGTAGGGAGTTAATCCATAATATTTCTCCGCCATCGGATCCACAACGTGCCATCTACCTATTGCCGCATCATAATGTCTAGCTCCATAATCATACCAATCCAATCCGCCTTTCCGATCCAACTCTTTACCATTATACTTATAAGACTGAACGTTATTGCCTGCATTAGACATCAAACCACCAAAAGGATGATAATCATTCACTTCATCGACTTTACCAGCTTCATCAGCAACTACACGAATATTTCCCTGATGATCTTTAATGTAAAAGTGGTACTTATTATCTTGGAAACTATAGTAACCCGCTTCATTCAGCAGCATCTTCAAAGTACCGTTCTCATAGATCGCATTGCCACAATAAACAGTGGACGTAACGTTATTGTTTATTGTATGCGTGGTACGGACTTTCCTACCGTCTGCAGCATATTCATACTCAATACTACTTCCGTCAGCAAAGCTAATGTGACTAGGCAAATTTAAGATATTCTATTGAATTCCAGTTATATTTTTGTTTAAATCTTTAGTCAGGTTACCATTCTTGTCATAGGTGTATTCATTGTCCTGCTTCACGGTATCCTTGAATTCGAACCCGTTGTTGTAAGCCGACGCTGTGGCGGCATCATCCACACGTGTCAGCCAGTTGCCATCCAGTGTGAGCGTCAGGTCGTCAATCAGGCCGTAGGAGGAAGCACCTGTGCGTCCGTTACGACGGAGTGAAGTGAGGTTACTCTGCCTGTTATACGTGTAGGAGGTGCTATAGTTGGACGGGGAGTTCCGTTCCACAAGTAACTGGCAGCGGTCAACCGTGACATTCCGCCGTAGCTGAAGCGATATCCATGCATTCCTGTGTCGCCTGCGGCTTTCCAACTCATGGCAGATACGTTTCCTGTACTTCCGCCGTATGAGACGTTGTAATACAGTTTTTGGTTGAAAAAAAGAACCATCAACAGCCGTCAGTTGAGAACGGGCATTATAATCGTACCACGATTCAAGGTTACCGCTTTTCCTGCAAAGGCGACTGTTCAAACACCCCAATCCATCGTATACACCATCTCGTACCTTCCATTCAAGCTATGCTTCGTATGGATTGACCTGCCTGTATGGCCATACCTATAGCTGTACTCTTCTGTACAAGGAGATTGTCAGGGAAAAGCATGAAGACATGCTGCGTTTCAAAAGAATGGTCAATGGAATCATAAGTAACAATCCTTTTTCATATCAAGAAAGACTAATGGATGTGTAATAAAAAAAAAGATAAAACTGCCCTGATATAGAAAAAATACATTCATGTCAGAGCAGTTGTTAAATATTGGTTACTCTTAACCTACAGATATTGGATTTATATCAGAGGATATCAATCTTCAACTATCAAGTTAGTTGCTGGTGTAAATTCCCATCCGGTTAAACCTGCTGTTTCGATTGCGTTTTTCAATCGTTCACTTACATAAGTGTTGGCGTCAAGTATACTAATGACAAAGAAATCCAGTTCATGATCAAAATCTTTGTTCATAACAATTCTATCGCCCCATATACCCCAAAAATACCTTTTTCAGTCTCTATCTTTTCTCTTTTCTCCCAAAATTCTGTTTTTGAGTGAATAAAAAGAATCAGACTTATATCCGCTAGTTATGTCATATTCCTGAAACGAAGTTCTTTCATAATTGACAAAATCGGAATAATCAGAAACAATATGGAAAAGAAAATAATCTTGTTTAATCTTCCTTTTATATAATCCAAGTGGGTAGAACCGATGAGAACATAAATTATACTGCCCAAGAATTGCTTTGGCTCTAGGACTCATAATACGCAAGCGATTACTAAATCCATTGCTGATGAAATCTGTTAGTTTAGCATAGCCAGCCAACATTACTCCGTCAAGATTAGGAATATAATCGGGAAAAGTAGCTTTGTATTTGTATAAGCTGAATAAAGCATCTGGCGCATCTTCGTCATATCCTTTAATAAATTTATATACTTGCGGAAAATCATTACCTATAATCTTTTCATTTAAAGATTCGTCCATTATAAAATATTTCATAACACTATAAATTAAAATTAAGCATCCCAAGGGTTGATTGCTTTAACTGGTCTTATTAGTTCCACTGGTTTAATGACTTTTATTCCATCCGTTGGCAAAGTTAAACTTTTTAATTCCAAATCATTTACTTTTGTATTAGGATTGTTCTCTATTGCATTTTTTGCATTAGAAACTTGTCCTCTCACAAAATTAGCACTTTGTTCAGGTGAGGCGTTTGGATTCTTTTCTGCAAATTTTTCAAACTCTTTACGTAACTGTTCCGTATATTTAGGATGTTTTCCATGCTGTCCTTCTCCAGTAGCTTTACTGAATTTATCTACAGTCATTTTATTCTCTTTCCCTTCAAGTTTAAACCCGCCTTCTCTTGCAGCTTTTACAACATCATGTTTACCTAGCGATCTTAGAATAATATGGTGTTCCTCTTTAGGCAATGCTTTAACAACCTTATCCGCTGTACCTAACATTGTCATACGGCTACCCGTTGTTACCAAAGGATTAGCAGTCCCTAAAAAGAAAGGAGGGATTTGAACAGCTTTTCCATCCGGATCAATCAGACTTATCGGATTATTCACACAATACGCATATGGACTAATACCATAATACTTCTCCGCCAGCGGATCCACTGCATGCCAACGCCCAATCACCGCATCATAATACCTTGCCCCATAATCATACCAATCTAATCCGCCTTTCCGATCCAACTCTTTGCCATTGTACTTATAAGACTGCACGTTATTACATACATTAGACATCAAACCACCAAAAGGATAATAATCATTCACTTCATCGACTTTACCGGCTTCATCAGCAACTACACGGATATTTCCTGATGATCTTTAATGTAGAAATGGAATTTATTATCTTGGAAACTATAGTAACCAGACTCATTCAGCAACATCTTCAAAATCCCGTTCTCATAGATCGCATTGCCACAATAAACGGTGGACGTAACGTTATTGTTTATTGTATGCGTGGTACGGACTTTCCTACCGTCTGCAGCATATTCATATACAATATGACTTCCGTCAGCAAAGCTAATGTGACTAGGCAAATTTAAGATATTATATTGAATTCCAGTTATATTTTTGTTTAAATCTTTAGTCAGATTACCGTTTTTATCATATTCATATTCAACTGATTCATTGGCATTATCCTTAAACTCCATACCGTTACCAAATACAGAGTTGGTGGCATTGTCATAAACGGACTGCAATTGGTTTCCATTGTAGGTCAGATTCAGGTTGTCAATCAGACCGTAAGAATCCACATCGGTTTGACCGTATCTAAGCAGACCCAAGATATTACCCATTTTATCATAGCCGGTTATTTGCTCATTGAAGCGGTTACGGTTTTGTTTTTAAGTGAGTACCTTCTCCATAAATAGCATCTTTCAAGCGGGAGAGACCGTCATAAGTGAAACTGTAACCCTTACCTTGCGAATCAGTAACTATGCTATCCTCGCCACTCCGCCAACACATGCGGCTGATATTACCATTATAACAGGGAGTAGTTCCCTCTAGTGTTTCCTGGTAGTTAAGCGTCTGGTTAAACAATGGACCATTAATGCCTTTTAGCCATGAACGAAGATTATATGTATAGTCAGTTCGTAACTCATATACACCATTACGTTTATCAGTTTTCAAACGACCTATCTCATCATACACATTGTCTACTAAAACAATCGGAGTATTATCATTCAGCTGATAGCTGGTCTTCAATAGACGGTTGGCATGGTCATACGTATATCGGTGCAATTCTACGATTGGTTCAGTACCCGGAACTGTATGTATACGTTTTTCTTCAAAGGGATTTCCCGAGAAGCCGTATGGACAATCTCCGTACCGCCCAGCTCATTATTACCCCTTTGCTGGATTATCCGGTAACGGTCGTCATAATACATCACTGAATACGTAAAAGTACCCGGGCGGGAAGAGAGGAGGGATGTACAAATTCCTGTCAGCTGTCCCTTACAGCCACCTGCATTACGCTTGCCATAGCCTGTTTCCTCAACGTAAACAGTGGCCATGTCATTGGGGATGCCGTTCTTACCCAAAAACTCATAGTGGTCGTAATAGCTGGCAGACTGAATGATCGGAGAATTTAAGGTTACACCTTCCAATTGGTAGCCTTTCAACTCATTCTCCGCATTTGCCCAATCGGCATACACGACGATAGTATCCAAAGGATTGGAAGCATAATCCAACACATTCGTACAAACTCCGGTCAATACCGCCCGGTAAAAGCATCGGGAATACTGAAACTCCATTCGTTCCGCTCACGCTGTTCCCCGTCTTGAGTAAAGACAGGATGATCGGCAGCGTCATAAACGGTATAAGCAGGATCGCATCCCGGAAGTTTCTTGTAGATACAGCGACCAACAGCATCATAATGATAGATATAGGCATATTGCTGAAGAACGGGAGCCGTTTCAGACCATTCTCCTTCATCGAAAAAACAATCGGCTGCCATCGGAGGCAACACCATGCGCAGGTTGCCATAGTTATCATAAACATGGTACGTATCATAAGATAGTTGATTATCATCAGACTGACGAACGAGAACTATGCGACCGGCCTTATCTTTAAATTCATAACTCACATGATTGTCTTCATCTATCGTGCGAACCACTTCCAATGCGCCGACATCATACTTACCGGCACAAACCAAACTGTCATTCTTTATGCTATAGCGACACACGATAAAGCAACTGTCCCGTAGGATTGCCGTAATAATCATAATATTGAATTTCATGGTGGACTTCATTGCTCGCCAAAGAAAGAAGGTCATCAGTATCAACAGCCGAGAGATACGATACGCAGGAGAAAATAAATCGAAAGAGATTCTAGATCCTTCAATTTTTACAGTGATAAAGCCGTTTTCAATGTTTCTATTGAAAACAATATAGTATCTCTATTTCAGAAGTTCTAAAGTCTATTTCTATGCAAATATACCTACAAATATACAAAAATAAAACTACTCTAACATATCAGCAAATAGCTTTATGCTAGAGTAGTCATCAAATTTACATCATTCTTATGTAATAGCTAACTTATATCAGAACAAAAGCATAACCCCTTTCCCACGTTAAGCTATCATATTTAACAAAACCGTTTTCCTATTGCCCTTTTATTGAAATACAAGAAGAAACAGAGTACTGCTAAAATTAATAGACATATATCATTAATTCTTAGCAGGATTTCCTAGTAATTTGTAACAACAGTATTCACTATGATTGTTTATAGAGATAACTATTAGCTGAATATTACGATACTCCCAGCGATATTTCCTTTTCAATAATCCATTTTTTATTAACCTTGCGAATACATATAATTGTTTCCTCTCCGCAAAGCCGCCCACAAGCATAAGAACAATAAAAAAGTCCAACTCGCTTTTCTTTATCAAAGTATATCCTCGACATTCTCAATATTCCTGAAAAAAAGAAAATTATAATTTTCTCTTTCCCATATCTTAAATCCTTCGGGAAACTCTGAAGTGTATTTCAATATGAACCGTTTTCTATTCTCTATTTCGGACAAATCCAGTGGACGACTTTGTATTGATTGCTTATTCATAGAGTTAAGTGCCTCAATATAACCCGGTTCCATTAATTGTTTTCCGATATATTCAATATCTAAATTTAGATTATAACAAGTGAGTAGAGTATCAAAAACAGCAATAACAAAGGTCGTATCTCTCATTTTCCTATTTTTTCTCTCAATCGCAGCAATCTTTTTATCATATCCAACAGTGTCATACGCTATTGGATTGTTGTTATCAAGAAATGGTATTGGGGGAGGGGGAATTTCAAAACTACTTAATGCTCCCATCTCCTCAATCAAGTTATCAAAAATCTCATTAAACACTTTCATGTCATAACTACCAGCCCTATCTATTCTGCATGATAGCACTCCAATCAATAACATTATTACTATAAGATACTTTTTCATAATCAATTAATTTAAAAATCCATACATCGATTTCAAAATAGCATCATTTGATTTTACGATTCCTTGTGAGTTGTAATATTGTTGTAATATGGGTAGGCCAATTCTTTTCATAGCCTTATTCACATATCTTTCTTGCCAATGCTGTTTAAATTGTCTGTAATTATCCATTTTTCTTAATGCAGGATAAATATTTGAATTATTCATCACTTTGTCATCAATAAAATCGGCAGAGTTCTGATCAGCGTGAATTGCTATCTCATGAATAAAAAGTATCTAGTTGATCAGCATTATCTAAAGAGTTTCCTACCACTACTCTAATATTCAAATTTTCATCATTTAAAGAAAAACTAGTACTACCCGAAACCCCTGCGTGACGTACATCTGTCCCAAACGATATATTAATTCCTTTATTGTGGAATTTTCCATCGTTATTAAAAAGTAACCCCTGCTATTGTTTGTCCTTTCATAGCATAATTTGCCAATAACGCTTTTCCTTCCTTTGTACTCATTAGAAATTCAAAAAGCTTTCACTTGATTAGAATTAATAAGCTTACCTTGCTCATCTCTTTCATAAAATTCTGCAACACTTATACTATCTCCGCTCAAATCAATATATTTCAGTGGGTTATTAGCCACATATACATATGGACTTATCCCATAATATTTTTCCGCCATTGGATCCACTACATGCCAACGCCCAATCGCTGCGTCATAATGCCTTGCCCCATAATCATACCAATCCATTCTTCCGATCCAACTCTTTACCATTATACTTATAAGGCTGTACATTATTACATACATTAGACATCAAACCACCAAAAGGATAATAATCATTCACTTCATCGACTTTACCAGTTTCATCAGCAACTACACGGATATTTCCCTGATGATCTTTAATGTAAAAGTGGTACTTGTTATCTTGGAAACTATAGTAACCAGACTCATTCAGCAACATCTTCAAAATCCCGTTCTCATAGATCGCATTGCCACAATAAACGGTGGACGTAACGTTATTGTTTATAGTATGTGTGGTACGGACTTTCCTACCGTCTCCAGCATATTCATACTCAATACTACTTCCGTCAGCAAAGCTAATGTGACTAGGCAAATTTAAGATATTATATTGAATTTCAGATATCTTTTGTTTAAATCCTTAGTCAGATTGCCGTTTTTATCATATTCATACTCTACCGTTTCATTGGCATTATCCTTAAACTCCATACCGTTACCAAATACAGAGTTGGTAACACTATCATAAACGGACTGTAATTGATTCCCATTGTAGGTCAGATTCAGATTATCAACCAGACCGTAAGAATCCGCATCGGTTTGGCCGTATCTAAGCAGGCCCAAGATATTACCCATTTTATCATAGCCGGTTATTTGCTCATTGAAGCGGTTCCGGTTTTGTTTTAAGTTAATACCTTCTCCATAAACAGCGTCTTTCAGGCAGGAAAGGAAAGCAACTTTTCATTTCCGCATTTATAAAAAGATACCCTGACACAGAAGAATTCCTAATTCCATATCAGGGTAGCAACCAAATGAGATTGCAAAATAACCAAACTATAACACTTCTTTAGGTTCTCATCCCAATTTAAATGTATTTATCAGAATATTTAAATTGCACTAAAGATAAAATAACATTCAATATAGCGATTATTAATATCAAAAAGTGAATATTATAAAAGCCGAAAAAAAGGAATACAATCCCTAGCATGATTATGAATAGTATTGAATATAACATATATAATATTGAAAACACTTTTGTGTATTTAACATTTACCTTTTGGCACAACACTGTACAGATTATCAATAATATGCATCCTATTAATGGCAAACTGCCACATCCACGGATAGTTATCGCAATCAATCAATATACCTTGAATAATCCAATAATATGGTATTAATTTTATTATTACTTTCATGTTAGCTCACTATCTGATTTTTAATTCATACCCTTTGGGGTTATTCTGTTTTATAGCTCTATATGCATCACTTGGAAGATAAGGATTAGTCCTTAAATGAATCATCTGTCCTATTCCACTATTCACTGGAACAAAAACATCACTTTTCGTATCTATTCCTGCCTTCTGCAAACTTCTCTGTACTGTTGTCGCACAATGATTAGGAGACAATACATTTAATGAATACTCTTCCTTCTCGCTTATTCTTATAAACTCATCTCGAATTATCCCATCCTGCTTTTTGTTAGTCGGTAAAATATAAGCAGACGAAAAGTGATAATTTGAGATATTTTCATCTTCCTTATTCCCTTCTTTATTGTATTCACTACCCATAAATTCCTCTGGACTGTTAAAAGAATGTTCTCCTAAATCATCAAACATTCTACCACCTTTATGCTTTCCTGAAGAGAATACATTGTCCCCATTTACAGAGAAGTACTGCCATTCTCCTCTATCATTTTGAATCAATATGGCCAAATGCTGATTTGAACCATACCCAAGATTTAATACAGCAATACTATCCCCATTGATATCAACATTATTCACCGGATTATTGGCTCCATATTGATAAGGAGATAGAGAAACATACTTTTCGGAAAATCTATCAGTCTTCATAAACCTCCCTAATGTTGCATCATACATTCTCGCCCCATAATCATACCAATCCAATCCACCTTTCCGATCCAACTCTTTACCATTATACTTATAAGGCTGCATATCATCCTTCGCATTAGACATCAGTCCACCAAAAGGATAATAATCATTTACTTCATCAACTTTCCCATCTTCATCCGCAACTACACGGATATTTCCTTGATGATCTTTAATGTAAAAGTGGTACTTATTATCTTGGAAACTATAGTAACCCGCTTCATTCAGCAACATCGTCAAACTGCCGTTCTCATAGATCGCATTGCCACAATAAACGGTGGACGTAACGTTATTGTTTATTGTATGCGTGGTACGGACTTTCCTACCGTCTGCAGCATATTCATAAACAATATGACTTCCGTCAGCAAAGCTAATGTGACTAGGCAAATTTAAGATATTATATTGAATTCCAGTTATATTTTTGTTTAAATCTTTAGTCAGATTACCGTTTTTATCATATTCATATTCAACTGATTCATTGGCATTATCCTTAAACTCCATACCGTTACCAAATACAGAGTTGGTGGCATTGTCATAAACAGACTGTAATTGATTGCCATTGTAAGTCAGATTCAGATTATCAATCAGACCGTAAGAATCCGCATCGGTTTGACCGTATCTAAGCAGACCCAAGATATTACCCATTTTATCATAGCCGGTTATTTGCTCATTGAAGCGGTTACGGTTTTGTTTTTAAGTGAGTACCTTCTCCATAAATAGCATCTTTCAAGCGGGAGAGACCGTCATAAGTGAAACTGTAACCCTTACCTTGCGAATCAGTAACTATGCTATCCTCGCCACTCCGCCAACACATGCGGCTGATATTACCATTATAACAGGGAGTAGTTCCCCCTAGTGTTTCCTGGTAGTTAAGCGTCTGGTTAAACAATGGACCATTAATGCCTTTTAGCCATGAACGAAGATTATATGTATAGTCAGTTCGTAACTCATATACACCATTACGTTTATCAGTTTTCAAACGACCTATCTCATCATACACATTGTCTACTAAAACAATCGGAGTATTATCATTCAGCTGATAGCTGGTCTTCAATAGACGGTTGGCATGGTCATACGTATATCGGTGCAATTCTACGATTGGTTCAGTACCCGGAACTGTATGTATACGTTTTTCTTCCAAGGGATTTCCCGAGAAATTATAAGCCGTATGGACAATCTCCGTACCGCCCAGCTCATTATTACCCCTTTGCTGGATTATCCGGTAACGGTCGTCATAATACATCACTGAATACGTAAAGTACCCGGGCGGGAAGAGAGGGAGGGATGTACAAATTCCTGTCAGCTGTCCCTTACAGCCACCTGCATTACGCTTGCCATAGCCTGTTTCCTCAACGTAAACAGTGGCCATGTCATTGGGGATGCCGTTCTTACCCAAAAACTCATAGTGGTCGTAATAGCTGGCAGACTGAATGATCGGAGAATTTAAGGTTACACCTTCCAATTGGTAGCCTTTCAACTCATTCTCCGCATTTGCCCAATCGGCATACACGACGATAGTATCCAAAGGATTGGAAGCATAATCCAACACATTCGTACAAACTCCGGTCAATACCGCCCGGTACCGAAAGCATCGGGAATACTGAAACTCCATTCGTTCCGCTCACGCTGTTCCCCGTCTTGAGTAAAGACAGGATGATCGGCAGCGTCATAAACGGTATAAGCAGGATCGCATCCCGGAAGTTTCTTGTAGATACAGCGACCAACAGCATCATAATGATAGATATAGGCATATTGCTGAAGAACGGGAGCCGTTTCAGACCATTCTCCTTCATCGAAAAAACAATCGGCTGCCATCGGAGGCAACACCATGCGCAGGTTGCCATAGTTATCATAAACACGGTACGTATCATAAGATAGTTGATTATCATCAGACTGACGAACGAGAACTATGCGACCGGCCTTATCTTTAAATTCATAACTCACATGATTGTCTTCATCTATCGTGCGAACCACTTCCAATGCGCCGACATCATACTTACCGGCACAAACCAAACTGTCATTCTTTATGCTATAGCGACACACGATAAAGCAGCTGTCGACCCGATCAACAGCATCTTTACTTCCGATGTTTGTCAACACGTCTGTTTTGACCGGATGGTTTTTCCAGGCGGATCCGGGACTATACTTCTTGACAATCCGGTTCAACGAAGAGCTGTCGTATTCAGGATAGCTGAAGGGAGAGCTGTCTGCCTCATAATAGCTTGCCTTGCAAACGGCCTCGCTGACTTCTGCGGATGGAAGAAAGGCGCCCCCGGCAGTCGATTGGGCCACCGGAAGCCAAAGTTTGGACTCGCGGTTGATCCCGTCATACTCCTGCAATGTGAGCAGGTCGGTCCTATAAGGAGTGGCACCATGAGAAATATGCAGGGAAGGATTGCCGAAATGGTCAAAATATTGTATCTCGCGAAGATAATCACGGGTCTGCAGTCGGGAGAGATCATCTGTGGCGACAGTGGGAGTCAGGGTAATCACACAGGGCTGGCCCTCGGTCGTACACAATGCGTCACTAAAGTTCGGCGCCTCTATTGTCGTAGTGATCCGTCCATTACCGACACTGCCTTCCGAAACAACATAATAGGTGCCTGAAGGAAGTTTCCTGACCTCGATGTAGGCATGTTTCTCATTCTCACACTGACCTTCTCCCGCATAATTGTCATTGCTATAAAGGAGCTCACCGGATTCATTCAAGATGCTCATATAGGTATCTTCCAGTTCCGAACCGCAATGACTGAACACCACATCCATCTCCTTTTGCAATACCAACTTATAAAATACGTCATTCGTAGGCTTTGCCGGATAAGCATCCGTATAGTCTATAGAGGTATCTCGAGTATCGGAAAAGAAGAGCCCTGCCTTATATGTCCCGGCGTTGATAGCAAATGCTTTTGTGTCTCCCGTTTGTGCAAGAAGTCGCCCGTTTATGGACAGGGAAATGTTGCCGTTCTTTTCAGCATCGGTCACAATATAGTAGACGCCCGGCAGCAACACGGGTATATGGATGCAGGCATTTTTGGCATTTGCACAAGTTCCGTTACCATCCGAATCATCATTGGAATACAGTAACTCCTGCGTTTGAGAAAACAATTGCAAATAGGTGTCCGCAACTTCCGAACCGCAATTGTCTATTTGAAGTTCCATCGGATTTTCAAGCTCCAACCGATAGAAAACTTCATTGCCGGCTTTCTCCGGAAAGTTGCCGGACATGAGTTCCGAGTTCTGAACATCCGTATATTGAAAGCTGTCCGCTCGGCTGCCTATATCAATAGGACGGGAGAAACTAATACCGGGAGCGTATGTCCGCCCGCTCAGGTGCATCTTATAATTCACTCCCCAAATAGGTGCATCAACATAAATATAAATATAATAGGTGCCCGCGCCCAAGTCATACACATTCAGCTCGTAGTCTGTACCAAGCTTTTGCGTGCGGATGGGAACAACAGGATCATGCAAAGCGGAAAGAAGGTGAACACTGTAAGAATCCCCTTCCCTAGGACATTCAGTTCCATTATCATCCAGACAAACTTCCATCGGCTCCGTCAGCGTGAAACGATAAATTAGATCATGCCGAAAATAATTGTCCCAATAGCTGTCACTGGCATTATAATCACATTGATACGGATCCGTATTTATAAATTCGGTCAACGCGAAATTCTCACCAAATGTCCCTAGCTCAAACGGATTGTAAAAATCTTCACCTGCTTCCCGAGGGGTTGTCTTTACATAAATAGTAACATCTTCCGCATCCACCGGTTTATACCCTTCATAGATATTAGGTTTAGCAACCAGATAGTACACGCCAGGCAGCAGACCATATCCATAATCTCCCCATGCTTCCTCTACATAAATCGCACGACTTAGAAGAATGCCCGAAGAATTGAGCAGGAAAACAGTACCGCTATAAGTAATACTGGGTTTTGCACTGGCTCTAATCTTCATAGGCTGCGTCACTGTCAATTTGTAAAAACATCCTTGGATATCAACACTCCCGTATTATCCATATCAGTCGGAGGTGTGAATCCACAGTTAAAATGGGCTGTATTCTGGGTATCTTCATAAGTAAACGGTTCCGAATACGTACCCATATCGATGGCCGTTGCCATTCGTTCTTCCAAAGACTGCCCCCACGAACCGACAGAGCAGAACAACAAGAAAAATAAACAGATATAAGTTTTCATAAAAAATCAAATTCATTATCAAATTAAACCATTCATTGAATTACTGGTCATTTACCAAAATGATAAATATACTGTTGAAGCATTACCTTACGGGTGTCCGCATCCAGATAATAACAATCTGTCAGCCGGCTATAATTATCATATTCAAATTTCGTTATGACATTATTGGGATCGGTAATGGAAACAACTCCCTGCAAAGGGGCATATTCATAGGTGGTAACCCGCGTATTACCGGGAAGTTTCTCACGAAGAGAGTTTATCTTATCCCATATCTCTTCAGTAGGTACGGCAAGTGAAGCCCAATCACCGAAAACGTCTTCGATGTTTCCATCATAACCAAGCGCCACAGCCACTTGTTGCCGGGTGGCATTTTCGATCTTGGCTATGGGATAGCGGTTGCGATACCCCCAAATAAAGAGAACAGGCGTCCCGTCCTTTGCTGCAATTTGGCACACATTGCTATTACTGTCATACGATTTGTATACGACCTCGTCACGAAAGTCCGCCATTCGGTCGGTTTTAAACTGTACCCTCTCCGGAAGGCATGTACCGGACTTGAACAAGGCTCTCTTTTCCGTGCTTTGCTCGTCTTCGACGTGTTTGTGCAAAGAAAGTATGGCAGGATAACCATCCAGATAGGTATAGTGATCCGAAAACTGTATACCGTCACTGTTTGTAAAATCCACCCTACATGGCTTAAGCGAGGAGCCGGGTTTGTAAAGATGCCCGTCGTCATACGTATATTGCTTTTCTGTCGACATCATCTGTCGTCTCCCATTCACCTTGCAGTAGTATTGTGTCGTTTCTTTATCGAGGGCCCAATACGTTTCACAATCCAAATAATAAGTGGTCCTCATATTCGTAGCGGAATGGGTATTGTCATTGTCAACCACAAATACCGGCTTGTCAAGCAGTCCATTCGGTTTTTTCATGTACAAATCAACATCCACCATCAGCTTCCGGACAGGAAGGTCCACAGGAATGTTATACGGACCCGCAATTACTTTCTTATATTTGTATCGGACAGATGACACCAGCTCTTGCCCGTCGAAACGGTCTATGCGCATAAGTGACCCATTTCTCTGGTTGGTCGCAGAATAGCTTGTAACAAAATCATCAGAAGGTTCATAAGGATGTCCGGGAAGCATCCGTCCAAGTCGATTCAAAACGTTTTCCGGTTGATTCAACATAAACTTCCGGACAGAAGCGGATGTATTCTCTCCATCTTCCCAATGCAGAACGTCCTCAAAAGCATGCGCATCCACATGATAGTAATAGACGGTCTTTTGTGAAATGCCTCCTCCCAATATCTCTTCACTGACAACATTGTACATCACCGGACTTCCATTACGAAATGTGATATTAGATACGGGCATTGAATGATAGACAGTCAAGTATTCGTTCCATAAAAAATTGTCCGTTGTCCAATACTTGTGTCACTGTGGAGCAATAATCGCGCTCTGTAACTATGTGCTTGACAGCCCCGCCACCCCAAATGGGTTCATACTTTTCATCATTGACAACCGTCAGACCATATCTATAATTCTTACAGATTCTTTTCCTTGTTTTTTTCGGATCGTAGGTTTCTATGCTCTTCACCCGCAAGCCGCCAACCGGATAGAGATAGTCTCTATACTCCGCCCGTTGGTTATTGTCACGAAATGCGCCGTAATTGCCTTCGTAAGAGAAAGAGGTTTCAACACCTTGCGGATCTGTTATCCGGTCAAGAATACCCACAATGTTGCCAGACGCTTCACGGTCTATCCCGACTGTATTCTCAAACAATACAGTGTCTTTTCTTCCCGTGTTATTGGTATCCGGTAAAGGTATTCTTTTGAAAAGTTCGGCACTGTCAACTTACTACCATTAGCACTCGCTTCCGAACCGTTCATAAACCCCCAATGGTCTACAGCCTTCGTATAGATGGAAGGAACGCTGTTTACACCCACATACCTGAATGAATAAGTTTGCGATTCTGCACCGGGAGCGGAGATACGCACAGAATCAAGTTTGGTCAAAGAGGTTTTTCCATTATAGGGAGTTACATAAAAGGTAATGGTACGCACCACTTCTCCATTCTCATCCGTCACTTGCATTTTATCTAACACGCTTGTATTGTTAGGCACTTCACCTACCGCTTTATAACTGACAGACAATCTGTTTCCCATGAAACCCACCTGCGTCAATCGGGTAGTGCTCATTCTACCCTCCGCACAGTAACTACCTGATGGGTAACTCATATTCGCTACATAGCTCGAAACGCTCTCTTTATTGGCATTGGGTAAGGAGGAGGAACCTGACGATCTGCCTGCAGTGATTTGATAATAGTTATTGCCACCGCTTTTTTGTTCCATCAGATACAATTTGGGACTCCCGTCTTTATCCCTTTCATCAAATACCAGCCTGTCATTCAAATTATAATATGAACCAGAGTTCCAATTGATTCTGAAGCGTTTGATACTGAAAACGAACCAATGTAGGGTGCGGATAACGGGCTGAACAAATAGAGGTACACATCCAGCGGGTAATAATATCATTCATCTTCTCGTGTACACCGTTGAACAAATATTTGACGCCATTTCCATCTGTTATATTCATATCACTTTCAGCATACCTTACAACATCGCTGTTATGAGGCACAGTAATAAGGGGGAAGACCTGTCTGAAAAATATCCGCTTCCACCACCGACCGGCAATTTATAAGTGAATTTATCAGGACGTGTATCCCGTTTATTATCTACCATCTCCCCATAATAAATCAATCTGTCTCTTTCATCACCGGGGACTGTATTTTGAGAGAAATATCGATCAAACCACCCATAATAGTCGTTGTCCGCCACCCCAACCACCTGCCGGGCTATAGACGGTTCGAGATTCAATGTCCAGCCTGTTCCCGCATATCCGCTCCCTTCTTTGGGTTTAAGCCCCGAAGCATGATAGGACAAAGTAACAGGTATGGTAACCTCTCCTGCCACAATATCATACAAGGGAATCGTTATGTAAGGTACTCCCGTACAATGATCTACAGGATAAGACTGGTATTTCACCATAGCCGTAGCCGATGGAGAAAGTGGAACAAATCTTGGAACATCCAGATTAATTCCATCTTCACTCTGCCCATTGGCAGACAAAGCCGCAAAAAAGGCTGACAATATAAGGAATAGCCTCTTTAGCATTATTTTTTTATTCGTATATAGATAATTCATAACTCGTTTTTTTCAATTATTCATCAATAAAATAGTTCAGTCAATACAAAGTGAATTAGCAGAGTCCTTCCATTTCACAAGATCATGATTCATGGAAGAACTACTACTTAACTCTATGCTTTTACAAATTCATCGCATTAGCGCCCAAAACGCCAGCCAAAGCCGAAGCCACTGCGATAACCACCTTCAGGATCATGTCCCAAACTGATTTCTTCATTGCCATCATTTACCTCCTTTCTGTTTTTTAATGTGTTGTGTTACTCTGTGTTCGTCCGTGTTTTCTGTTTTGATAGCAAACTCCTCAAGTTCCTTGAATTCCTTTGCCACCTCAAAGCACGGGCACTGTTTAATCCACTCTTCCGGCTCTATCTCACCATTTCCATTGAGATCGGGCGAAAGATCCCGGTGTCCGCATACCCGGCAGCCAGGGAATTTCCTTTGCAACTGCTCAACAAGTTGCCGGAGGGTAGCCCGTTGTGCCGGAGTCCGGGTATCTGCCGGGCGTCCCCGGCAGTCCAGACCGCCTTCATAGCAGATACCTATTGAATGAGTATTGAAACCTTTTGCGTGTGCTCCGACACGTTCGATTGCTCGGGTGAGATGCACTGTTCCATCCTTGCGGATATAATAGTGATAGCCTGTTCCGTTGAATCCGCGACGTCGGTGCAAACGGTCCAAATCTTCCGGAGAAAGTGTACAATCCTCCCTCGTGGCGCTGCAATGCACCACAATCAAGTTGATAATCCTCATGTTAGTGGATGATTTCTAGTTTAGTTAAAAGTCAAATGTTTAGTTAAGCCTACGAAGTTTGTCGTTTACATTTTGTGTACTATTCACTGCTGTGACACCATTTATGCAGCCGGATCGGGTGCTTCTCCACCTCCTTCATTACCGCCTCCACCGGGCTTGTCGCTTCCACCGGAGTTACCGCCTTCCGCACTACCCGCATCGGAAACAAGTTTATCATAACGGGCACATTTGGCACCGGTCACCATCGACCGGGTGGCGAGGGTACGGTCAAGCTTTTGGTGGTTGCCGGCTGGAAGCGGACGGTAAGCGTAGCCTGTGCGGCGGACACCTCGTCAGAGGTTTCCACACCTTTGCCGCGAGCCACCATCACCATACGGAAGGTACCAAGACCGTCCACGCTTACGCTTTCCGAAGATTGTAAGTGTTGCCCCATCACCGTCACAAGGTTGTCGAGTGTGTTTTTTACGTCACCCGGAGAGAGGGAAGAGTAGGCTGCTATTTCTTTCGAAAGTTGTGCGGAATCTACGTTTCCCGAACGTACAACTCGGGGATAGAAGAGTTTTTTACCGCTTTTTTTGTCTTCCAGAGTTGACTGGAAGGGTTTGTACAATACTGGCATAATTGTAATAGTTTTTAGTCGTTAATAATTCTAGTTAGTCTGTGTCTTTAAGCTTATCGACAATGCAAATATAAGACCTTATTTCTGTCTGTGCAAGAGATTTTAAAAGTGTGCGTTAATAAATTCGTTAATATAGAAATCTGTTATTATATTACTAATTTACAACATATTACATAACAAAACAGCATCACAACCCTTATTAATTCAGTTATTCAGGACACTCAACAAATAATGACCGGGCAGTTTGATCTTTCCGGCACTTGCCCGAATGACACCAAAACCCTTCCAAACCTTACCACCGATTTCTCCGTAATTACTTTTCAGCACGATTGCATACTGTTCGGAGGGAGGAATATGATAAAGACGAAGGTTATCCAACAGTCCGGAAAGGTTGCGCGGGTGTCCGTCAGCAGGAGCTTGCATCCGGTCAATATCCGACTGTGTCAGTTCGTGTTTCTTCTTCGCCGGTTTTCTGTTAGAAAAATCTCCTCCCTCTTCTTCCTCATCCCCTCCTTTGGGCAAAGGAGGGTTAGGGAGGATGTTTTCTTTCCTTTCTTTTTCTTTTCTTCTTTTTTATGAGGGTGCTTTTTGTTGCAGTACCCGGGGATTCTGTTACAGTATCGAGGGTTTGCGTTACAATATCCGGGGTTTCTGCAACAGCATCCGGAAGGGTGGAGTGTACGGTTTCCTCATCCGGCAGCAGACAGTAGTCCGGAGAAATATAACGGCGGCTGCGACGTTTAGTGATAAAAAGGAACTGCCGCTGAATGTCGGCGGAAGTCAGGATGCCGTAACGTTCGTAGAGAGAGGAATCGAAGAAACCGTACTCCACAAACAGATGAAGCACCCGCCGGACACTATCGTTATCCGTGCTGAAGAGCTGGTCGGAGAGTTCATCATAGAAGTCATCGTCGACATGAATATAATAACCCTCGCCCGAATATAGATAAGACAGGGTATAGAGCAGGATTGTGAAGGCGGAATCGCCTTCACGCTTCATCACACGGCGTACGACACGGTCGTGCATAAAATCGGTATTCAAAGGGAAATAGTCAAGCCCTTGTTTTATTCGTCCCATGATATAAATTGTTTTTATAAATCAGTCTGCCAATTCTAATTTTAATCCTGATTTTGATTCTAATTCCAATTCAAAGACTGATCCGGATTGGGATTCAGAACCTGATTCGGGTTCAAACTCCGATTCACGGACTTTCCGCCTTTTCCGTTCAATGCTGGCAGCTACGGTTTCAAGAGCATGCAGAATAAGTTCCCGTCGCAACGCGGGATCTTCCGTAGAGGTAATTACCGGATAACTGTTTTCCCTGTCGCATACCGGGGAGCATTTCTCGTTCTTCCGGTGGTTCCGGCTGACAGTTTTACGACATTCTTTACAGTAGTTGCCGGGAAGACCGGTTTTCTTATTGATATAAAAGGCACTTGCCGGAAGAGAGCGTTTGCAACATCCGCAAACGCACAGTGTTTGTACTTTGAGCTTTTCATTTTGTTATCCAATTATAAATTATAAATACTAGTTTCTATCAGTCAGGTCTGTAATCATTCAAATACGAAGTATTCGTATACAATATGTTATCCTTTTGTTATCCTATTGCCAGGTATTAACATCTGGCGTCTCAGATATTAATGGTTAGAGAAATAGCTATTAACACTTGAGGAAATAGCTGTTAACAGGTATCAGCAAGCTTTCCGCAGGCGGCGGATGAGAAATTTTCAAGGTTTCGGTGTTTTTCTTGAAGTTTTGCATGGCATATCCGTTTTTAATTTATATTTTTGAAACGTTTTCTATTAATCAATGGGACAAAGATAGAATATTTTTTCATAAATAAAACAGGGATTTTCATTTTTAATCTTAACTATTTTACAAGTCATTGATTATAAACATATAGTAAACACATTTTTTAGTCAGCCATTTTATAGCTGCCATTTATAAATCCGGGATTAGTCTTTTAAATAAAAAAACAGAATGGATACAATTTGGATGTATTAGGTATCATCAAGCGTGCCAAACAGGCATTGAACTTAAAGAGAGACAGTGAACTAGCTGAATACCTGGAAGTTTCGAGAGCAACAGTAACCAATTGGGGAGCACGAAACAGTATTGATTTTCGTCTGCTGCTTGACAAATTCGGGGACAAAGTGGACTACAATTGGTTATTATTGGGAAAAAGGGAATCCGAAACACCAGCCGAGATTTTGCGAAAGCGAACTGGTAAAGGGAGAAGTGGAAATTATACACAATCCGAAAACACCAGAACCGATAGACGACCGTAGCGTGACATTATACGACATTACGGCAGCTGCGAACCTGAAAACATTATTCACCAACAAGCAGCAATATGCACTGGGGAAAATATGGATTCCCAATATATCCGTCTGCGACGGGGCGGTCTACGTCAACGGAGACAGCATGTACCCTATATTGAAATCGGGAGATATTATCGGATACAAGGAAATTAGCAGTTTCGACAACGTCATTTACGGGGAAATATACCTGGTGTCGTTTATGATTGACGGAGACGAGTATCTGGCGGTGAAGTACGTGAATCGTTCGGAAAAAAGAAGGGTATCTCAAGCTCGTGAGCTATAATACTCATCATGAGCCGATGGATATTCCATTCGCGTCCATCAATGCAATGGCAATTGTGAAGTTCTCCATCAGGAGACACATGATGATGTAAGGTTCACCACAGAGGACGCAGAGGACACAGAGGTCTTTTTCTCATTCCTTGAAACTCTGTGTCCTCCGTGTCCTCTGTGGTAAAATCAGATTTCTTCGCCTTTCAGCGTAGCCGAACTGGCTTCCGTCACCCGCACATTGACAAAATCGCCGATACGGTGCGTGCCTCTGTCGAACACCACCACCCGATTCTGCTCCGTGCGGCCGAACAACTGGTCGCGCGAACGCTTGGAAACGCCTTCTACAAGCACTTCATACGTCTTGCCGATGCAACGTTGATTGGACTCCGCGGACAGACGGTTCTGCAAGGCGATAATCTCGTTGAGGCGACGAACTTTCACGTCTTCGGGCACATTGTCTTCAAGATGTTTCGACGCATACGTTCCCGGACGTTCGGAATATTTGAACATGAAAGCCGCATCGTATCCGCACTCTTCCATCAGAGAAAGCGACAAGGCATGATCCTCTTCCGTTTCGGAATGAAAACCGGAGAAGATATCCGTTGTCAGTCCGCAGTCGGGGATGATACGTTTGATAGCCGCCACCCGGTCCAGATACCATTCGCGGGTATACTTGCGGTTCATCAGCTTCAGAATGCGGGAGCTACCGCTCTGCACAGGCAAGTGGATATGCTTGCACACATTGGGGACTTGCGCAATTACTTCCAGCGTTTCATCACTCATATCCTTCGGATGGGAAGTCGTGAAACGAATACGCACTCCCGGAGCAGCCTCGGCCACTGTTCGGAGCAACATCGGGAAAGTAACCACTTCGCCTGTCGGTCTTTCAAAACGGTAAGAGTTGACATTCTGACCCAGCAAAATGACTTCTTTATAACCTTTCGCCACCAAGTCGGACACTTCATTAAGAATGCTTTCCACATCACGGCTACGTTCGCGTCCACGAGTATAGGGCACGATACAATAGGTGCAGAAGTTATTGCAGCCACGCATGATGGATACAAAACCCGAAATATGATTGCCGCAGATACGCGACGGAATCACATCCCGGTAAGTCTCAGTGGTCGATAGTTCTACATTGATTGCTTTTTCACCAGTTTCTACGGCAGCAATCAGCTCAGGCAACGTCAGGTAAGCATCCGGACCGACCACCAGATCTACATGATGGTTCGTAATCAGATCATCCTTCACCCGTTCCGCCATACAGCCCAGTACGCCTACAATCAGAGCCTTTTTCTTTTTCTTCAGCGAGTGGAAAAACTCCAGGCGGTTCAGAATCTTCTGCTCCGCATTGTCACGGATAGAGCAGGTATTCATAAACACTGCGTCGGCCTCTTCAAGCGTTTCCGCCACCGAGTAGCCCGCCATCTGCATCACTGAAGCGATCACCTCGCTGTCCGCCACGTTCATCTGGCAGCCATAAGTCTCGATAAACAACTTCTTGTTGTCATCAGCAGTTGCGGATTTAAAGTCCGCTCCCGTTAATTCGTTCATATTCAAATCTTAGTTTAAAAATTCGGATGCAAAGATACGGCTTCGCTTTTAATAAGTAGTGAATTGATATCAAAATAACGCAAAAACTTATGATTTGGCAAGCAAATTTGTAATTAATGTTAAGGGAATAAACATTTTTAGGCGATATGCTTGGCAAATTTAATTTTATTTTTCACATTTGTGCAATGAAAGAAACATTAGATTTTTTCATAGTTAAGGTTTAGGTTAAAAAAATTAAGGGGAGCTGTGAAGCTGCCCTTTTTTTCATAACGAAATGTTATCTCAAATCAGATTTAATGTGTAACTTTGGCAGATAACTATATAGAAGTGAAACAGAATGGAAGATTTTTTGAAATTTCTCCTGATAGCAGGCGTCATTCTTGTGGGAATATTTAAAGAGGTGAATAAGAATAACAAGTCGAAAAAGGCTCAGAATAAACGCCCCGTTTCCCCGATGCCATCCCCCGTTGAAGTAGCTCCGGATGCAGTTCCTATGCCCGAGGCATGGGGCGGCCCCAAGTCGCTGGAAGAATTGTTCCAGCCTAAACCTATCGAACCGCCAACCCGGAAAAAGCATTCACAACAGACGCCACCCGGAAAAGGAAGCAGAAAAAGAAAAGAGAAGAAGTTTCCGTTGCCGCATCCCTGGCAAACAGTGCCGCGCAAGATCAATTGAACAACAGGCAAGGTTCTCATTACGACGCTCTCAACAAATCATCCGATAACAACGAAGACTTCACAATTCATTCGGCAGAAGAAGCCCGCCGAGCCATTATCTGGGGGAGATACTTCAACGGAAATACTGACGGAAATTATAAAGACATATATTTCAGGCACGGATTACACGGATTACGCTATTGCTTTATGCAATCCCTAACTTTCCGAAAACCATGAAATCCGTGTAATCCGTGCCTGAAATTTTAATAAGATATCGAATTATTAACCGATAAAATATCAACTGTATTTTAACACGAAATTTACTATTTATGTCACTCAATCGTATTTCGGCAGCGGAAGCTGCAAGCCTGATCAAACATGGCTACAACATCGGCCTAAGCGGATTTACTCCCGCCGGAACGGCCAAGGCTGTCACAGCCGAACTCGCAAAAATCGCTGAAGCGGAACACGCGAAAGGAAACCCGTTTCAAGTAGGAATTTTTACAGGTGCATCTACCGGAGAATCTTGTGACGGCATACTATCACGTGCCAAAGCCATCCGTTACCGCGCTCCTTACACTACCAACGCCGACTTCCGCAAAGCTGTGAACAACGGAGAAATTGCCTACAACGACATCCATCTTTCACAGATGGCGCAGGAGGTGCGCTACGGATTCATGGGCAAAGTGAACGTTGCCATCATCGAAGCTTGCGAAGTAACTCCGGACGGAAAAATTTATCTGACTGCTGCCGGCGGTATTTCTCCGACTATCTGCCGCCTGGCGGACCAGATCATCGTTGAGTTGAACGCTGCGCACAGCAAATCCTGCATGGGACTGCATGACGTGTACGAACCACTCGACCCGCCTTATCGCCGTGAAATCCCCATCTACAAGCCAAGTGACCGCATCGGACTGCCGTATGTGCAGGTAGATCCGAAAAAAATTGTCGGTGTGGTAGAAACCAATTGGCCGGACGAAGCCCGTTCTTTCGCCGCTGCCGATCCGCTGACTGACAAAATCGGTCAGAATGTTGCCGACTTCCTTGCTGCCGACATGAAACGCGGTATTATCCCGCCTAGTTTCTTGCCTTTGCAATCGGGTGTAGGAAACATCGCCAACGCCGTACTCGGTGCATTGGGACGCGACAAAACAATTCCTGCATTTGAGATGTACACAGAGGTAATCCAGAATTCCGTGATCGGTTTGATTCGCGAAGGACGTATCAAGTTTGGCAGTGCTTGTTCTTTAACTGTCACCAATGACTGCCTTGAAGGTGTTTACAACGATATGGATTTCTTCCGCGACAAGCTGGTGCTCCGTCCGTCGGAAATATCAAACAGCCCCGAAGTGGTTCGCCGTCTCGGTGTAATTTCCATCAATACTGCCATTGAAGTAGACCTGTACGGCAATGTAAACTCTACCCATATCGGCGGAACAAAAATGATGAACGGTATCGGTGGTTCGGGAGACTTTACCCGCAACGCTTACATCTCTATCTTCACTTGTCCGTCTGTGGCTAAGGAAGGTAAGATCAGCGCTATCGTTCCGATGGTATCCCACCACGACCACACAGAGCACGATGTCAACATCGTTATCACCGAGCAAGGTGTAGCCGACCTGCGTGGTAAGAGCCCGAAAGAACGCGCACAGGCAATCATCGAAAACTGTGCACATCCTGACTATAAAGAGCTTCTTTGGGATTACCTCAAGCTGGCCGGTAACAGAGCACAGACTCCACACGCTATTCAGGCTGCACTTGGTATGCACGCAGAGTTGGCTAAAAGCGGCGATATGAAGAATACGAACTGGGCTGAATACGCAAAATAAATAGAATATAGAATTTACAGTATTCCAGTCAAATCAAGTACAATTGTATTCTCTGGTAAACAAAATCCGGTTATTTTTGTTTATTAGAGAATACAATTATATCTTTGTAGAAGAATCAATAAGTTACTCCTATGAAACAGTTATTCACCACATTCTATCAACTTAAAGAACGGGTCTCTCTGGATTTCATCAGATACCTGTATCATGAAATTCGTTGGAACAATCGACTGATAGCTATAACAGGTGCACGCGGAACAGGAAAAACTACCCTGATGCTTCAATACATAAAAGAGCATTACCCTGGTTATGACAATGATACACTTTATGTTTCATTGGACAATATTTGGTTTACTACCCACTCTCTATTTGAGCTGGCTGACGAGTTTCAGAAAATGGGAGGGAAAGCTTTGTTTTTGGACGAAGTACACAAATACCCCACCTGGTCAAGAGAAATAAAAAACATCTATGACAGTTATCCGGACATAAAAATAGTATTCACAGGATCTTCTTTATTGGAAATACACAAAGGCGAAGCAGACCTCTCAAGAAGGGCTGTTACCTATCATTTGCACGGACTTTCTTTCCGTGAGTTCCTGCAATTTGAATATGGATATAAAATGGAAGCACTTACACTTTCTGATATTCTGAACCGACATATCGAAATGGCCATGAACGTAAACAAACAGTTGAAGCCGCTTGTAGCGTTCAACGAATACTTAGCTTACGGCTATTTCCCTTTTTATAAAGAAGATAAAATATTGTATCATGAGAAACTATTAGCCACCCTGAATACAATTCTGGATGTAGATCTACCTTCTACTGAAAAAATAGATTATTACTCCATTGGTAAAATAAAAAACTATTTGCCATACTCGCCGGACTTGTACCCTATATTCCCAATATATCAATGCTTAGCAAAGAGATAGAAGTCAGTCGCATCAGTCTGTTGAATTATCTATCCTATCTCCAAAAGGCCCAAGCCCTCTTGCTGCTCGACAAAGAAGCTTCCGGCATCAAACAACTGGCAAAACCGGAAAAAAATTTATTTAGGTAATACAAATTATGCATACGCATTGGGAGGAGAAAAAACAGATATAGGAAATGTCCGGGAAACATTCTTCTTTAATCAAACAGTCGTAAAACATAAGGTTACCTATTCCTCCCAAATAGATTTCACATTGAATGAAACATATAATTTCGAAATAGGTGGTAAAAACAAAACTCAAAAACAATTAGCGGGAGTGGAGAATGGATACCTAGCCCTTGATAACATAGAAATTGGATTCAATAACGAGATTCCACTTTGGTTGTTCGGGTTAATGTATTAACATAGCCTATTTCCCGATAATCACCTCACAAACCTTATCCTGAAACGCCCTCGCCTTGGCAGCCGAAAGCACATTCTGATTCATAATGGCAAAAGCCAAGGTATGTCCGTTCTTCATCTTCAGATAACCGGCAAGGGCATTGATCGCCGTAAACGAGCCTGTTTTGGCATGAACATTCCGGAAAGCAGGAGTACCTTTCATCCGGAATTTTAAAGTTCCGTCCACCCCGCCAACGGGAAGTGATTTATACAACATCTGAAACACTTCTGTTTGCGAGTACGCATATTTTAGAAAGTCGACCAACAGGGCAGGAGACAGGTAATTATAATTAGACAATCCGCAACCATCCGCAATCTTATAGTCTTTCGGGTCGTGCCCCAGCCGACGGATGAGCTTCATAATCTCGACAATCCCATCTTCGGCCGCCACCTGTTTCTTTCCCGTAGCCTGCGCGCCCAGACGGCAAAGCAAGGCTTCCGCATTCAGGTTATCACTCTCTTTCATCAGTTGGTTCAGCACTTTCTGCACAGAAGTGTTCCAGCAAGCCATACGCTCTACTCTCACACTGTCGCGAGGTAATTCGGCAAAGCCATACGACTGGGGAGTGGTGATTCCTTTCCCACGAAGGCGTTCCAGGAAAGTATGCATAAAGAAACGGGGAGAATCGTAGATGTTGACATCATCTTTCCTGATCGAAGTGACATTGCCCGAAACAAGGAGATTGTTTCCATTCGTCAGCCAATCTCTCGTGAAAGAGAATTTCCCGGCAGAAGAAGTGCGTGTCTTTGTCTGATTCGTTACTGTATAATAAGAAGATACAGGTTGGCAGGAAACACTTGCCGCATCGCCCTGCACCGTGGAGGGAACTACGGAGACCTGTACAGTCCCTTTGCAGAACATCAATGGAGAGAGATAAGGCTGATAACCCGCAGGCGTATCGTCCCAGGCCCATCCGCTGCCCCAATAAAGGGAATCTTTCATCGAAACATCGCCATACACCTGTCCGTTGATTACCGAAAAAGGGAAGGTGATTACTTCTTCTATCAATGAATCCATCGACTGACTGTCAAATTCCGGATCGAATCCGCCTACCACATACAGGTTGCCTTGCAAGGTGTCATGTTCTATCACGCCATCATGCCATACTTCCGTACGGAAAGGTTCGTTGGCTTCTGGGCGGGAGAGGGCTGTAATGGCCGTGAGCAGCTTCATGGTAGAGGCAGGACGGGAAAGTTTCTCCGCACGATAGTTATAAAGCGATTTCTTAGCCGTCAGGTCGTAGACGGATATGCCGACTTCGGATGCTTCGGGGAGCATCTTCTTGATAAGCGAATCTATCCGGGAGAAGTTCTGTTGCCCCCAAAGTGGCAACAAACAAACAGAAAGGGCGACTAACAAAAAACTTTTTTTCATACAACACTGTTTATGACATCAACAAATGATAGTATCTTACATCTATCTATTTCAAGTTTTTTCTCTACCTGTCCAAGAAGCGAACCGGAGCCATAGCCGGACCATACATCTGGATTTTTCCATCAGGGGCAATCAATACATAATGAGGGATTCCCCGTACCTGATAGTTCAGGGCAAGACCGGTACGTCCTTTACGAAGTTCGTTCCACTGGTTACCGCCCATTCCTTTCGTCTTGATATACTCTTTCCAACGTGCTTTCGGGTCCTCACTAATACTAATCACAGTCATTTTATCCTTATACAGATCCATCACCTTCTCCATTTCGGGTATCGACTCCACACAAGGACTACACCCGCTACTCCAGAAGTCGAGCAAGATGAACTTCCCTTGAACTCTGAAATATGACGGAGAGAACCATTCACATCATACAAGTCCCCATCCACCATCATATCTCCAATTCCCACCGTAGAGGGAGGAAAAACATAGGCAGTAATCTCCTGTCCGTCATCTGTTTGTTTTTCGGATTCGGACATTCGGGCATAGAGGTTTTTCACCTCTTCTTTATAACGCATGATGGTTTCATATTTCATCATGGAAGCAAATAGCAAACCTGTCCATCCATACCGGGGAGACGGGCGCTTCTTCCATGTATTCCATTTCCTTTTTCCAGATTTCCTGCTGCAACGGCATTGACAGTTTCCGGATAGAATCTATCTTGGCCCAGGCCTGACTTTCAAACTCCCGGTCGCCCGGATGATCTATGAACATCATCCGTTGCCAGTCATATTCTGCCGCCATGTGCTGCATCAGTTCTTTCTGTTGAGCCATCGCGCAAGCCGTAAAGCGGTTTTCTTCCTGCTGTTCCGGCACATCACTTACTACTTCCCATGTTTTCACTAGTTTGTCCTGTCCCTTGATTTCGATGTATTCTCCCGGTGCGATCCACACTTCCAGCCATGTACCCGGGAAGCCCCGGTTATCAGACATAATCAGCATTTTCCGCGTGGTAGAAACCGTGTCGCGGAAAGAGAACTGCCCGTTCATAAGCGTATCTCTCCATACACAGTTGAGAATACTTCCGTCTTCCTCATACAGACCAATCACAATGTGTCGGGAAGATTAGCCAGTTCGCCCTGAATCAAATATTCATTTGCAGCAACTGACGCTTTACGGTTGAATGTACAATGACACATCACCATACAAGCTATTGTCAATAAGACCGGAGTGATTATATATTTTTTCATCATCTATTCGATTTTATAAGTGAGATATCCTAGTCCATGAATCAGATAAGTATCTTAATCAATGCACAATGTCAGATATCAGAATCCGTTTATAAAGCCTCGCGGAAAATTTCTCCTACCGTGGGATGCGGGAAAACAATCTTTTTCCATTGCGCTGCTGTCAGTCCGAGTTCAATGGCAGTCCCCGCAAGAGTGATAATCTCCGAAGCGGGATTTCCCAATACATGAGCGCCAATCACCCGTTGCTGTTCATCCAGCAGTACTTTGCAGACTCCGTTCACACCTTCATTCTCCGCCACAAAACGACCGGAATAAGCCATCGGAAGTTTCACCACCTGATAAGTAATTCCTTTTGCTGAGGCCGATTCTTCCGTCTCTCCGACTCCTGCAATCTCCGGATTCGTATAAACTACGCCCGGAATAGCCCGGTAGCTCATGGTGTCTTCTTTCCCCAAAATGGAATGTACGGCAACCTCAGCCTCACGGACAGCCGTATGCGCCAGCAAAGAGAATCCTGTCAGGTCACCACACACATACACACCCGATACAGAAGTCTGCATCTTCTCATTGACTCTGATAGTGCCACGCTCTGTTTTCTCCAGATTCAGGTTTTCGAGTCCGAAACCTTTCGTCACAGGTCGGCGTCCAACGCTCATCAATAGCTTTTCTGCAACGACACTACCGTTTCCCTCTGCATTTTCATAAGAGACAACAGCTCCTTCTTCCGTTTGCGACAAGCCGACAACTTTCGTACCAAGCAGGAATTTAATACCACGTTTGGCATATTCCGCACGGAGCAAGGCGGAAAGCTCTTTATCCATGCCACCCAGGATTTCGTCCATCATTTCGACCACAGTCACCTGTACTCCCAAACTGGTGAAGAAAGAAGCAAATTCCATACCGATCACTCCACCGCCGACAATGGCGAGAGAAGCCGGCAATTCCTTACTATCCAAAGCATCCCTGTGCGTCCAGTAGTTCACTGCATCCACTCCGGGAATAGGGGAATAAAGGTTTCGGAGCCTGTACAAAGGATCAGGTTCTCCCCTTCGTAAGTCTCTTCTCCGCAACGAACTGTATTTTTTATCAATGATCTGTGCTTCTCCCGATACGATCGTCACATTGTTGGCAGTCAGCTTTGCTTTCACTCCCAGCACCAGTTTACGCACTACCTTACTTTTACGTGCTATAATCTTAGGCAAATCGAAAGAGACTTCCGGAATATTGACTGCATACTTTGACGCATGTTTTGCACTGTCGTAAGTCTTTGCCGAATACAACAGCGTTTTCGTCGGAATACATCCTTCATTCAGACAGACACCTCCCAGATTATTTTTCTCGATAAGCAATACGCTCAAACCGCCTTTACCGGCAGCTTCGGCAGCTGTATATCCGGCAGGACCGCCACCAATAATAATTAGTTGATACTTCATAGTATATAATCAGTTAATCTTTTCATTATTATCAAAACACGCTATGGTTCATCCTCTTGAGAATCTACAGAGTCTATTGTCTCCAGCCCTTTTATCTTCTTTGCGAACATTCTCTTTTCGAGCAGTTCCGCAAATTCCCGTTCCTTGACAGGCATCACCGAAACAAACTTCCCTTTTCCATATTCTATCAAGATATAATCCGTCACCGAAAAACTTCCGAATTTCATAGAGTGGCATTTCCTTACTGTGGTGATTTCGGAAAGCGGAATTACCTTCTTACGAATAAAACGGCCCGCGTGAAACCTCCAGATTACCGTCTGTAGTCAATGTATAAGCAGTGTGTATAATCTGCTCGATTACTACAATCAGCATAAGCATGAACAGTACGGCTACCAAGATATATTTACACCACAAAGCGCCCACGGCATTTACAGTAAGCACCACCAGCAGAAAATACTGGTACCAGGCGATGCGGGCATGAAAAATTCGATTCATTTTGTCAGATTTTTGCCTGCAAGGTAGCAATTTTATGAATTAGTGACAACGAAAAGAACAACGAAAAGACTTATTTTGTAGCTTTGCGGTGATAAACACTAAAATTATGGTTAAAAAGTTCGATTTCCTCGTAATCGGCTCTGGTATCGCCGGAATGAGTTTTGCCCTAAAAGTGGCACATAAAGGTAAAGTTGCTCTTATCTGTAAAAAGCGGGCTGGAAGAGGCCAACACGTACTTCGCCCAAGGAGGGGTAGCCTCCGTCACCAACCTTCTGGTGGATAATTTCGACAAACACATTGAAGACACGATGATTGCCGGCGACTGGATCAGTGACCGTGGCGCAGTAGAAAAAGTAGTGCGCGAAGCGCCTGCGCAAATTGAAGAACTGATCAAATGGGGCGTGGACTTCGACAAAAACGAGAAAGGCGAATTTGACTTGCACCGCGAGGGAGGACACTCCGAGTTCCGCATTCTTCACCATAAAGATAATACGGGAGCAGAGATTCAGGACAGCCTGATCAAAGCCGTGCAAAGGCATCCGAACATCGAGGTGATCGAAAACCAGTTTGCCGTTGAAATACTGACCCAACATCATCTGGGGTAACTGTTACCCGCCAGACACCGGACATCAAATGCTACGGTGCCTACATCCTCGACCCGAAAACGGGAAAAGTAGATACGTATCTTGCGAAAGTGACATTGATGGCTACCGGTGGAGTAGGAGCCGTTTATAAAACGACCACTAACCCGCTAGTCGCTACCGGAGACGGTATCGCCATGGTCTACCGTGCCAAAGGTACAGTGAAGGATATGGAGTTTGTGCAATTCCACCCTACCGCCCTGTACCATCCGGGCGACCGCCCTTCGTTCCTGATAACAGAAGCAATGCGTGGTTACGGAGGTGTACTGCGTACAATGGACGGCAAAGAGTTCATGCAGAAATACGACCCCCGTCTTTCCCTGCGCTCCCCGTGACATCGTGGCACGTGCCATCGACAACGAGATGAAGAATCGTGGAGACGACCATGTATATCTGGATGTTACCCACAAAGATCCGGAAGAAACAAAGAAGCACTTTCCCAATATTTACGAGAAATGCCTCAGCTTTGGGCATCGACATCACCAAAGATTACATTCCGGTAGCTCCGGCAGCCCACTATCTTTGCGGCGGTATCCTTGTTGACCTACGGACAGTCTTCTATCGAACGTCTTTATGCCGTGGGAGAATGTTCCTGCACAGGATTGCATGGAGGCAACCGCCTGGCTTCAAATTCTTTGATAGAAGCAGTCGTATATGCCGACGCTGCTGCCAAACACAGTCTGCAAGCGGTCGATCAATATTCTTATAATGAAGATATTCCCGAATGGAACGACGAGGGAACCCGTTCACCGGAAGAGATGGTACTGATCACGCAAAGCATGAAAGAAGTTAACCAGATTATGAGTACTTATGTAGGTATTGTCCGCAGCGACCTCCGTCTGAAACGGGCGTGGGACAGACTGGATATTATCTACGAGGAAACTGAAAGCTTGTTCAAGCGTAGCGTAGCGTCCAGAGAAATCTGCGAATTGCGTAATATGGTGAACGTGGGTTATCTGATTATGCGTCAGGCAATGGAGCGTAAGGAGAGTCGCGGATTGCATTATACGATTGATTATCCGCATGCAAAGAAATAGAATTTACAGTATTATTCTTATTAAAAATAAAGAAACAAGAGGCTTTCTCAAATTATATTTTTGAGTTTAGCCTCTTGTCTTTTTATCTTGATACGTTTCTTTTCACTCCTCAAAGAAACTATACTATACATTTATGAGAATATAATACACTTCAGAACGCCACTTATCAAACTGTAAAACAAGCATTTACGCAACAATAGCATGTAAGTACGAATATCTCTGTCTATTCTAAAATTGTCCCTGAATATCACTCTCTTAAAAACATGTTCTTGAGCATGTGTACACTTCTTTGAGAATATAGTAAACGCTTTCCTGTCTCTCATCCCATACTTTTGCTCACAGAAATAATCACTAATCGAAATATTATGGATATAGCTAAAAGATGTGAGCAGAACCCCCTACTGGCTCCAAAAGATTTAAAAGCGGGAATCAACGGAATGGAAATTACATGTTTGTTAAATCCCGGAGTTTTCAAATATCAAGGCAAAATTTGGTTACTTTTACGCGTCGCAGAAAGACCTATACAGAAAGAAGGAATTATCAGTTTTCCTATATATAATGAAAAAGGAAAAATAGAAGTGGTTTCGTTTTTAAAGAATGATCCCGATTTGGATGCTTCAGACCCACGCGTTATCGGTTACAAAGGAAAGAATTACCTGACCACGATGTCTTACTTACGTCTGGTTTCAAGTACCGACGGTATTCACTTCAAAGATGAACCGGAATTTCCACCTATTTTCGGAAAAGGAGAGCTGGAAGCATTCGGCATTGAGGATTGTCGTGTTGCAACAACCGAAGATGGCTTTTACCTTACTTTCACAGAAGTATCATCGGTAGCTGTAGGGGTTGGACTGATTCACACCAATGATTGGAAAAACTATACACGGCATGGGATGATATTCCCACCGCATAACAAAGATTGTGCATTGTTTGAACAGAAGATAGGTGACAAGTATTTTGCTCTTCATCGCCCCAGTAGTCCTGAACTTGGTGGCAATTACATATGGTTGGCAGAATCGCCCGACCGCTTGCACTGGGGAAACCACAAATGTGTAGCAACCACTCGTGACGGAATGTGGGATTGTGCACGTATAGGGGCAGGAGCTGCTCCAATAAAGACAGAAGAAGGCTGGCTGGAGATTTATCATGGAGCCGATTTTAATCACCGTTATTGCTTGGGAGCTTTATTACTCGATTTAAATGATCCGTCGCAAGTGATTGCAAGAAGTGAAGAACCTATCATGGAACCTATCGCAGCTTATGAGCAAACAGGTTTCTTCGGAAATGTTGTTTTCACTAATGGTCATTTCGTGGACGGCGATACGATAACCATGTATTATGGAGCAAGCGATGAAGTGATTTGCAAAGCAGAGCTTTCTATTTCAGAGATATTAAATGTATTAAAACAGACACAAGAGAAGTAATGAATAAACTGAAAAAAGAATATCTGTTCTTTAAGCAACAGGAACCTAACATGAGAACACTGTTGGTTACCAATATGCTTTATGCATTGGTACTACCGATAGTAGAAATCTTTGTGGGAGCCTATATCATGAGGAACACGAGCGATCCGGTAATGGTTGCTTTTTATCAGCTGGCAATGTATATAGGTATCATTACGACCTCTTTTGTTAACGGTTATCTACTAAAAAATACAGTGTGAAGACGCTTTATTCTGTAGGAATCTTAGTAAGTGGCATTTCCATGTTCGGTATGATGGCTATTAATTCACTTGGTTTCATAGAACTTGGTCTGGCCGGTTTTAATGGGAGCAGCTTCAGGTTTCTTCTGGACCAACCGATACTTACTGGCTCTCTATAATACCAACGATAATAGCCGTAACTATTTCTTCGGACTAGAGTCTTTCTTCTTTTCTATTAGCTCCATCGGTGTTCCTTTAATTATTGGTGCATTTATCAGCCAGATAGATGGAAAAGAAGTTTTTGGATTCCTCTTCAACATCAATACTTCTTACTGTGTGGTTACTATGGCAGCAGTAGTTGTTACTGTTATCGCCTGTATGACACTGTGGAAAGGTAAATTTGAGAACCCCAAAGAAACGAACTTCCTCTATTTCCGCTTCAACATTCTTTGGAAAAAGATGCTTTGGCTAGCCGCATTGAAAGGAATGGTACAAGGTTTTTTTAGTAACGGCCCCAGCTATATTAGTGTTGAAGCTGGTAGGAAATGAAGGAGCTTTGGGATTGATACAGGGAGTTAGCGGAGCATTGACTGCTGTCTTGGTGTATGTATTAGGACGTATGGCCCGCCCGGAAGACCGTTTGAAAATTTTTTTGTAGGAGGATTAATCATATTCTTTGTCGGTACACTATTTAACGGCGTTCTCTTCTCTGCTACAGGAGTGATCCTTTTTGTGCTTTGCAAAGTGATATTCCAACCTTTGTTCGACTTGGCTTATTTTCCCATTATGATGAGAACAATTGATGCAGTTGCAAAGATTGAGAATAGAAACGAGTATGCATATATCCTGAGTCACGAGTTCGGTCTTTTCCTTGGAAGAGCTTTCGGCTTACTACTGTTTATCTTCCTTGCTTATTGTGTATCGCAAGATTTTGCATTAAAATATGCGCTGGTGATTGTTGCCGGATTACAATTAGCGGCATATCCTTTAGCTAAGAATATTACTAATCAAACAGATATTATTGAACATGAGAATGAGAAGTAAAGGTCTTTTTTACTTATCGCCGTTTGTTTTCTGGCATCTTGCTCAAGCAACGGAAATAACTTTGGAGAAAAGGTAGAACAGGTTTCCATCCATAGGGTAGACTCTATGCCTGATATGCCTGAAACTTATAAAATGCTGGACTGGAAGCAAAAAGCAAAAATGTATGACCAGTTTATTTTTGACTGGAATAATAAAAGCGAAGTCGGACCATTAATTTGGTTAGATGATGCCCGCAGAAATATTGACCAAACTACATTTGGTTTATATACCGCCATTAAAGATATTCGTCAGGGAAAGAATGCCAATAATGGAGAGTTCCATGAAAGTCTGAACTCATTGGCAGCTATTCTTGGTGCCGGCCTTGTAGGAATTGACAAGACGAATCAAGACGGATATAACTACGTAAAAATGGTGCAGAATTATTTCAATTCTGATAACGGATGGAATATAGTAATGAACAATACGACTCCGTCAGTAGCCCTTTTAGGAGGAGGCTATGGTCGTGACTGGTGGTATGATGTATTACCCAATGCCTTATATTATGCTATTTGCGATGTTTTCCCCAATGTAGACGGGGCAGAGAAGATACAAAAAAGTATTGCGGAGCAGTTTGTTAAAGCAGATTCTGTATTGAATGGAAATTACGACTACTCTTATTTTGATTATGCACAAATGAAGGGAATGGTCAATAATATTCCATTGCAACAAGACGCCGCCGGTGGTCATGCTTATGTATTGTTATGCGCTTATCATAAGTTTGGTGACCCACGTTATCTACAACATAGTAAGAGTGCCATCGAAGCCCTCCTTGCCCAAAAAAGAAAGTCGTTTTTACGAGGCTCTTTTTACCACTTGGAGTTTATACGGCAGCCTATTTGAATGCGGTAGAGGGAGCCAACTATGATGTATCCAAACTTCTTGATTGGGTATTTGACGGATGTAAAAGCCCTGCAGGGAAGAACCGGTTGGGGAATTATTGTAGGAAAATGGGGTGAATATGATGTAAGTGGTCTGCAAGGAAGCATCACAGACAGCGGAGGATATGCATTCCTCATGAACAGTATCAAACCCGCCTGGCCCTTCATTCCGATGGTGAAATATCAACCTCAATATGCAAAGGCTATCGGCAAGTGGATGCTGAACAATGCAAGTGCGTGTCGTTTATTCTATCCGGGGAAATAGATGAAAAACATCAATGGGCTCCAGAATTGAAGGACATTACGTATGACAATGTTTCTTATGAAGGTTTACGAAAGACGGATGACTATGGGAAAGAGTCATTAAAAGGAGTTAGCCCGGTTGCAATTGGCGATGGTCCCAAATGGATAAAAGGTAATCCGACGGAAAGTATGTTTAGCGTTTATAGCTCTTCTCCTGTCGGCATTTTGGGCGCAATTGTTTATCAAACAAATGTGGAAGGTATTCTCCAGCTGGATTGCAATGTCACAGACTTCTATGTAGAGAAACCTTATCCGGTCTATCTCTATTATAATCCTCATAAAGAGGCCAAAACCATTACTTATCAGGCTACCCAGCCATGTGACTTGTTTGATATTGTTGCCAAAGAATATATAGCAAAAAATATAAAGGCAAATGGTTCTGTTGAGATTCCGGCCAATGACGCAAGAGTTATTGTGGAACTTCCCGCCGGAACAGAATTAGAACTGAAAGATGGTAAGATTATTGCGAATAAACAAAATATCATTTCATATAATTAAATCTAAGTGTATAAACTATGAGTAAGCATTTATTATTACTAATTCTTATTCTTGCTGTTTGCACAAATGTCTTTGCACAGCAAACCAAGAGTATTTCAGGTGTGGTATACGACAGTAATACCGGAGAGGCTTTAATTGGAGTTTCTGTTCTTGAAGTGGGAACGACCAATGGTACTATCACAGATTTTGACGGCAGATATACATTGAAAGTATCGTCAAATAAGGTTTCATTCTCATACGTAGGTTTTAAAACTGAAATTGTAAATGTAACAAATAGCGGAACGTACAATGTAAATCTATTGTCCGATAATAAATTGGATGAGGTTGTAGTTATTGGTTACGGTACTCAAAGAAAGAGTGACCTTACCGGTGCCTTGGCTTCTATAAGTAGTAAGGATATTAAGAACTATGCAGTATCTAATGCCTCTGAACTACTTACAGGTAAGGCAGCCGGAGTATTTGTTGCCGCCAGTTCCGGCCAACCGGGATCGGATGCAGTTATTCGCGTGAGAGGTTTAGGTACTGTAAATGATAACAATCCATTGTACGTAGTTGATGGTCAGTTCATGGATAACATTAGCAGTTTGAATCCCTCTGATATTGAACGTATGGAAGTATTAAAAGATGCTTCAGCTTGCGCTATTTACGGTTCAAGAGGCTCCAATGGGGTTATTCTCATTACTACGAAGGGAGGGGTGAAAGGTGAAACAACTGTAACATTGGATGCTTATGTAGGTGTGAAAAACAGTTATAAAGCATTGAACATGATGAACAGCGACCAATATTATAACTTCATAATGAAAGCATATGAAAAAAGATGAAAGCTTTCAAAATTCAATGAAGGACAAGTTTACCAATCAGTATCAGAAGGGTTATAATACCAACTGGTGGAATGAAGTAACTCGTACAGCTTTTAACCAGAACTATAATCTGAGTATTCGTAAAGGAACAGATAATTCAAGATCTTCTTTTTAGTTTAGGATATGTAGATGATCAAGGTGCGATCATTACTACTGAATTCAAGAGACTTTCACTTAAGGCGAATCTTGAATATGATATCAACAAATTTATCACGGTTGGCACCAATGTCAATCTGGCAAAGATAAGAAAAGCGTGATGCAGGAGCAATTCCTTCATTCGATTTCATTCAAAAAGCTGATCCTTTTACTCCTGTTATCAGCCCGTTGGTAGATCCGTCTTCTGAAAATTACGAATATAACAAATATGCTCCTACCGAGTGGTCTTATGACCCTAATCCGGTAGCCATGCTCGAACTTCCTAACAGATACAATGACATATTCAATGTATTTGGTAATGTGTTTGCCCAAATCAAATTGTATAAAGGATTGAGCTATCGGGTACAGTATAGCTTCGAAAGATACCATGATACTTTCAAAGACTTCCGTCCTGTCTATTCATCTACTTTTTCGGAGGACAATTTAGCGAATCAGGAAAGTAAATATAATACAGAAACTCAATTGAATAATAATAGCGCTGTAACTTCTAATTATCTGGTGGAACAACGCCTTAACTACAACACTACAATAGGCAGACATAAACTGGATGCAATGGTTGCCATGACCTATGAGAAGAACAGCAGCGAAGGTATTAATGCATTTAAGAGAAAGGCTTTAGGTAACGATGAAATCTATCAGATACTTGATGCACAAACTGCTGGAGATAACACCTCGGGAGGTAAAGAAACATCTTCTATGCTGTCGTACTTAGGACGTATTAATTATGTATATGATGATAGATATCTTGCTACAGTCAATTTTCGTGCCGACGGTTCTTCAAGATTCGCCAAACGTAACCGTTGGGGCTATTTCCCATCTGTTTCATTAGGTTGGAGAGTGAGCAATGAAGAATTCTTTAAGAACCTGAACATTGAAAATACAATTTCCAATTTAAAACTGCGTGTAGGTTGGGGACAAAATGGTAATCAACGAATTGACAGAGACGCACCTCTTACGTTGATTGGCACCAATAATGAAAATCAGTGGTACTTTGAAACGGATACTCACAAGGTTACGTTCCAACCTATGTAGGAAATGCAGATATAAAATGGGAAACCAGTCAGCAAACCAATGTTGGTTTAGATATGTCCTTCTTTAGAAACAGTCTTGATGTAAGCATGGACTTTTATGTAAAGAAGACAAGTGACATGTTGCTGAATATGCCTATTCCTTCTTTTGGTGCCTTCCCTAACAGCCCCTTCTTTAATGCGGGAGACTTGAAGAATACCGGTTTTGAAATAGTAGTCAACTACCGTAACCAGATAGGAAAAAGACTTTAATTACAATGTAGGGCTGAACATGTCTACTTATAAGACAGAGGTAACCAAACTTACATCGGAATATTTGAGTGGGAATACTAGCCGTACTTATGTAGGAGGTCCTATCGGACGTTTCTGGGGGTACAAACAAATAGGAATATTCCAGAATCAGGAAGAGATAGACAATTATGTGGATAAGAATGGTACCAAGATTCAGCCTAATGCACAACCGGGTGATTTTAAGTTTGCCAAATTAGAAGAATCAGGCGAATTGAATGATGATGATGACCGTACTTTTTATCGGTGATCCTAATCCGGACCTCATTTATGGTTTCAACTTAGGATTTAGTTATAAGAACTTTGATGTAAGTATGGCATTCCAGGGAACTATTGGAAATGACATCTGAACGTTGCTAAAGGAAGCCTTGCTTCAGCAGGACGCCAAAATGCATTGGCGGATGCTTACACAAAAGCATGGACAAAAGACGGAGATTTGGATGCTGTATATCCACGCATAACCAACTCTGACTCTAACAATAATATGAGAGGTTCTTCTTTCTATGTGGAGAACGGTTCTTACCTGCGTTTGCAGAATATGCAAATAGGTTATACACTGCCGAGTCACATTTGCCAGAAGAGCAAACTGTTTTCAAGTTGTAGATTCTATGTGAGCGGTCAGAATATATTTACTTTAACCGGTTATTCCGGGCTTGATCCGAACTGGGTATCAATAACCCATTGGATATGGGAGTGGATACTACACGTTATCCGTCTTCACGTACATTCACTTTTGGAGTTAATTTGCAATTTTAAATCTAGCTAAAAAGACATTACATTATGAGAAAAATATTATATATAATATGCTGGGCTCTTGCCGGAGTGGGGTTATATAGCTGCTCTCTCGACGAACCAAGTTATGGTAAAACCACAAGCGATAATTATTATCAGAAGGAAAGCGATATTGAACAAGCCTTGACAGGAGCTTATCTTCAATTACGTACAACTTGGAATGAATATGCATTAAATCATTATTTTGTAGGTGATTGTAGCACTGATGATGCCCTAAAAGGAGGAGGTAATGACGGTGACCGTGCCGAAGTACGCGACTTGTCCGACTTTACTGTCTACACAACTAATGGCGAAGTAGGCCGTCGTTGGGAGATACTGTACAGATTGATTAATCGCTGTAACGATGTGATTTATTATGCCCCTAATGCAATAGGAAATGAAGAACTATTGACGCGTTATGCAAACGAGGCAAAAGCATTGAGAGCATTCGGTTATTATTGCCTGGTCAGTACATTCGGAGAAGTTCCTTTAATCACTACGCCAATGCAACCCGCTGAAATACTGCAAATACCCCGTTCCCCATTGGAGAAGGTATATGAATGTATTGTGAGTGATTTAACCGATGCCTCCGCACTTCCCGCAAAAAGGAGATTACTCTGATGATGATGCTTATCGTGTAACACGTGGCTTTGCAAAAACAATGCTTGCTAAAACATATATGTTCAAAGGTGATTTTGCCTCTGCCGAAACTGTACTTCATGATATTATTGAAGTAGACAAAGACTATACATTGTTGAGCGATTACGGCATGAACTGGCGTACTGAATATGAAAACAGCTCGGAATCTGTATTTGAGATTGCCAACAAAGTATATGATAAAAACATTGCCACAGGTACCAATGTTCCCCACTTCTTTACAAGCAGACGCATCTCCGGTTATCAGGGATATGGATTTCACGTACCGACTCAAGATCTCTATAATGCCTTTGACGCAGATGACCCACGTATTACCTACGTATTCACACAAACTGGTGACAGATATAAAGGTGATACTGAAGCGCAAGACAACGCTGAATCTCCAAGCGGTTATCATGATTACAAAATGACTGTACCAGCAATAGAAAAAACAGGTTTCGACGTCTGGATGATTAGTTACAACATTCGTTTGATCCGTTACTCCGATGTCCTCTTAATGTATGCCGAAGTATTAAACGAAAATGGAAAACCAGGGCTTGCACTTCCTTACCTAAATGATGTAAGAGAAAGAGCCCGCAAAACTAATCCGATAGATCCGAGAAGAGATCAACAGACGTATGTTCCTGCTACAACAGCTAATACCCTGCCCGACATAACAGAAACGAACCCAGAACGTCTAAAAGAAATCATTTGGAAGGAGCGTCGCTGTGAATTGGCTATGGAAGGCTGGAGACGGGATGACCTAATGAGGCAAAAACGTTTCGGAACCGTGATGCGTGCTTATGCAACAAAATATAATACATCGAAAGGTGCCAATTTTAGGGACGACAGAGATTATCTGTTTCCTATACCACAAGGTGAAAGGGATAAGAGTAACAATATTCTTTCCCAAAATCCGGGTTATTAATATGAATAAAATGAGGGGCGGGTTATAAAATCCGCCCTCTTTTAACAACCAACTGACCATGAAAAAGACATTATTATTTCTCATAACAGGTTTTTTTCTCAACAACCTGTCAGCACAAAAGCCGATAGAGCAAAAAGATATCCATTTAGTACAGTATATGCCTAACATACCTTTCCCTTATAAAATGAAAAATTGGAAAGATATAACAACGAAGCAGGATAAACTATTTTACGATTTCAACGCCAAAGGACAGAACCTGCCTCTTATCTGGTGGGACGATTCGCAAGTAAACTTTCCATTCCGTACTTTCGGACTTCCAAGCTACGTAGATAAAAGACGGTTAGGAGGAAATTCTTATGAATCTCTTCCCACTATGGGCTCACTCATTAGTGCAAGTCTGATAGGAGTAGACAAAAGCAATGATGACGGAAAAGATTATGTATCGATGATACGCCAATTCTTCAACAAAAAGAATGGAACAAATCTTATATTGAACGGACTCGACAGAAAAGCCGGAGAAAGTTTCTGGTATGAGATATGGCCGGCAATGGCTTATTCTATGCTGGTAGATTTATATCCTCAAAAAACAGAGATGCAGGAGCCGATGAAGATCACTGTTGACAACTGGTATTCTGCTATCCAAGACTTGAGTGAAGGCAGGGAATATCCGGACTTCAACTTCACCGCCTTCAACTTTAAGAACCGCAAAGGGTATCATAATAAAGTATGGCGCGAACCAGATGCAGCCGCAGGACTTGCTTGGTTGCAATACATCTCCTGGATTAAATACGGAGATAAAAAATATCTGAATGCTACACGTCAATGCATGGCATTCTTGCAGAACCGTCCCTCAAAAAGAAGGCACTTTCTATGAGATAATGATGCCCTACGGAGCTTACCTGGCAGTACGTATGAATGCGGAACTTGGAACCACTTATGATGAACTGAAAATGCTTAACTGGTGCTTTGACGGTAATAACTCTGACCGTGACGGATGGGGAGTGATGTGCGAGCGTTGGAACAAATACGACGTACACGGATTGGTAGGACAAAAAAAGGATGAACAATATGCTTTTGCCATGAACACCTTTTTCACAAGCTGCCGTACTTGTTCCAATTGTAAAATACAACCCAGCTTATGCTTCCACAATAGGTAAATGGATGCTGAACCTGGCAAACGCCTGTCGCTTATTTTATGCAGACGAGCACCCCCGCAACCGCCAGTCAAGTTCCATTTGGGAAGGTGATCCTCAACACGTTATTTGCTATGAAGGATTGAGGAAGGATTTGTATCATGGCAATCACTTTGAACCGTTCCAGGGATTATTGTCCGATGAGGGTCCCTATGCTATTGGGGATCAAGTAAAAACCATGTCTTCAGCTACAGATATTTGCTTGTATGGCTCGGCCTGGGTAGGCATGTTAGCTTCTATTGTAGATACTACTAATGTAAAATGTATTCTCCAACTGGATTGCAATGTCACAGACTTTTTATTCCACAAGAAAATATCCTACTTATCTTTTATTCAATCCTTATTTTGAGGCCAAAGAAGTAACCTTGAATCAACACTTTACTGAACCTACGGACTTATATGATCTGGTATCCAAGCAATACATAAAGAAGAATTGTATGGGTGAAACAAGCATTATCCTAGACCCTGATAATGCCGTCACTATTGTTTGTATTCCTTCTTCTGCTAAGAAAACAAAGAAGCATGGTAAATTGATTGTTGACGGTGAAATCATAGATTATCGTTTGTAATTCGGATTGACTATTCCACAATTGTATAAGTCCTCCGTTACCGATGAAAATATGCGCGGAATAAAATAAATTCCTTATATTTGCTATTATCCTAACCGTATAAATAACATTCATTTACATGAGAAACATCTTATACGTACAAATAATTTTTATTTTGATTATTGCATTTGTTACTCCCATAAAGTCTTATGCATTTAATGTAGCAAAACACATATCAAATGTTAACGGACTGACAAATAACTCGGTAAACTGTATTTTGGAAGATGAGGAACACACGATCTGGATTGGGACATGGGATGGACTAAATGCGTATAATGGAAGAGAAATTACAACATTCAGATATAGCAAAAACAATCCGAATTCTATAAGTAATAACGTTATCCGACAGATTATTGAATGTAAGGGTAGTTTATGGATAGCAACAGATAATGGAGTTAATCGGTTAGATAAACGAACTCGTCAGATAACAAGGTATTATTTGAGAACAGACAATAAAGTACCTAATCAGGAAAAGTCTTTTATTTTAGGAAAGAGTGCGGCAGGAGATATCATCTGTCTTATAAAAGGGCTTGGTTTCTTTGTTTATAATGATTCTGAAGATGAGTTTAATCCGATTAACACAGACTTTGCAAGTCATGTAAAGGATTATTCTGTGAGTGATTCTGATCATGTGCTTTTTCTTTTAAATAATGGAAGCTCTGTATATTTGAGTTATAATCTACTTGTGAACGGAGGAAAGCAGGATGATTTACGCACAGTCGGCATACATACTCCTGTGGATAAAATATTTCTGTCGAAAGGCAGATTTATCTTGAATAAAGACAACAGGATTTTCCTTTTGAATCCCGACTTTACAGTTTCCCAAGACATTGAACTGGATAATAACAAACCTGTATCGCAAGCTATTTTAGCAGAGAACAAGATGTACGTCAGCTTTATAGAAGGCGGATGTATTCATTATGATTTAAGAAAGAATACTTTTACCTACCTGAACGAACTATCCAGTCAGTTATCAGTCTTCACTCTTTATTCCGGCAGCCAGAATATATTGTGGATAGGAACGGACGGACAAGGATTAATTCAACTTTATCATTACGACTCTTTATTTGAAACCGTTCACACCAGTCATCCTGTGAGATGTTTTTGTGAAGATGAAGATGGTAATATTCTGATAGGCACAAAAGGAAGCGGAATAAAACTGTTGAATCCTGCTACGAAGGAATTGACAGATTATCTGAATGAGAGTAAAGGATTGATATCCAATTCCGTCTATGCATTGAAAAGAAATAAAGCCAATGATATTTTTATCGGAACGGAAGGAACCGGAATTAATATATTGAATGCCGCTACAGGACGATTGGAAAAACTAGAGATACCTGATAAATACCCGCCCTTCAAGGCTGTATACAACATTTATTTTACGAATAATGATTCTCTTTTATGGATCGGTACATCAGGGTATCGCTTAATCAAAATAAATATTTCCAGAGAACAAGGTCGCTACCACGTTAAAGGATTCCGGCAATATAACTCGTCAGATAAGAATATCTCATTGAATAACGATGTTGTTTATGCCATTACATCCGACCCGAAAGACAATATGTTATGGTTTGGCACACGTGGCGGAGGCTTAAACTGTATTAATATCAAAAATAACGGCATAAAATCATTGGAGGATATAGACAGTCGGATTTTACTCACCAATAATGATGTATTGTGTTTACTGCGTGATGATACCGGTATATGGATAGGGACAAGTTATGGACTGAACGAATTGAAAAAAGGAGGAGAATGATTTTCATCTGATACAATATGCCGACGAGAAATTGAATAATAAAACGATTCACGGAATATTAAAAGATCATGAAGGAAATATATGGATCAGTACCAACCGGGGTTGTCCAGCTTGAATATAAGAAGCAATAAAATAGATAATTATACTTTGAATGATGGATTGCAGAATGATGAATTCTCTGATGGAGCTTTCTTCAAGGATAAACGTAATTTCTTATATTTTGGAGGAGTAAGCGGGTTTAGTTATTTCAATCCTCAAAATATACATTTGCGCAAGTTTAATCCTCCACTTATATTAAGTAGTTTGAAGATATATAATACGGTGCAGGATATTAATGAACGAATCAAAAAGGAGTATTGAAACTTAGCTATGAAGAAAGATTCATGACTTTCAATTTCATAGCCAAAGACTTTATTAATAATGAAAACTGTGAATATGCTTATCGCTTGAAAAACCACTCGGATGATTGGGTGGGGATGGGTAATAACCCGAATATTATCTTTACCCAACTTCCTCCGGGTGAGTACCAGCTTGAAGTGAAGAGCACGAATGGCGACAAAGTATGGGGAGATAACATTTATCACTTAACCATAAAAGTAGGTTATCCGTGGTGGCTTAGTGTCCCGGCATTGATTATTTATACCATATTATGCGTTATTATCTTCTATATTACAAAGTCTGTTATCAAAAATCGCATACGGTTAAGCCGCCAGGTTCTTATAGCCCAGGTAGAGAAACGGCATGAACAGAAGATTTATGAATCCCGGCTCAACTTTCTTCACCAATGTGGCACATGAATTCTTTACTCCACTGACTTTGATTTATACACCTGCACAACACTTATTGGAACAGAATGGGCTAGATAATAACACAAAGAAGTATCTTCAAATAATAAAGAATAATGCCGAAAGGATGCAGAAGCTGATTAGTGAGTTGATGGAGTTTCGTAAAACTAAATCGAGCAATATGAATTTGCATCCTGAAAATGTGAACGTAAAATCATTGATGGAATATGCTTCCAACAATTATGTGGATATACTAAAAGAGAATAAAATAGACTTCAAGGTAGAGACGCATGATACGTCAGAGATATATTCCGACCGCAATGCTTTGGAGAAAATTATATTCAATCTGCTATCGAATGCTTTCAAATATACTCCTCGTTATGGATATATTCACGTTGAAATATCACAGAATGAACCTGATAAAACCTTATATCTGATTGTAAGAAATTCAGGTAAGGGGTTAACAGAGCAACAGATGGCAGAGATATTTGATAAGTATAAGATATTTGATACTCCTAAATTGGGTAACTCTGTAAGTAATGGCATAGGTTTAAATCTAACAAAGAGCCTGGTTGAATTATTAGGTGGGCAGATAAGCGTAAACAGTGAGCTAGGAAAAAATGTAGAATTTTCAGTTGTAATTCCTCCTTTACCATCCTATCATTCACTTGTTGTAACAGATGAAAAGGATTCGTTGCAGAAAAGAAAAAAACGAGCAGGACGACTTATCTCCTCGCAAAGACACTGTCATACTGATAGTGGAAGATGAAAAGAACATCAGGGACCTACTGAAAGATGTCCTCTCCAATTATGTGATACATGAAGCAAAAGACGGGATGGAGGCTTTGAAGAGATAGAACACAATCATCCTGATATTATTATAAGTGATATTGTCATGCCCAATATGGACGGTTTAAGTCTAATTCATAAGTTGAAATCCGATTTGAAAACAAGCTATATTCCAATTATAGGAATATCGGCAAAAGCTTCCGTAGAAGACCAAATTAATGCCTTTAATCATGGTGCAGATGCTTATATCGTCAAACCATTTCACCCAAGGCAGGTTATATCCGCAATAGAGAATTTGCTGTCGAGGCAGATGCTTTTAAAGGACTACTTCAATTCCAGCATGTCTTCTGTGAAAGTAAAAGACGGGATTGTGCTTCATCCAGAAGACGAAGAGTTAATACAGAATGTAACAGATTTCATAAAAAGAATATAGATGATGAGTTATTAAGCCCTTCTTCTATTGCCGAGTTCGTAGGAGTGAGTAAAGCTACTTTATATCGGAAGTTCAAAGAAATAATAGATAAAACTCCGAGTGAGTTTGTACGAGGCATCAGACTGGTATGCAGCCAAACTACTAAGGACAACTAAATTGACTGTATCCGAGATTATGTTCAGATGTGGATTCTCTAATAAATCTTATTTCTATCGAGAATTTTTAAAGCAATACGGTGTATCTCCAAAGGATTACCGGAATCAATAGATAATATAAAAAGGCTATCCGAAAAATAAATAAATCCTATCAATCTGTCATTAACTTTGTTCAAAGCATGGTCAAAATATTGTGAAGCATCTCTTCTTTAATATAAAGCGCGAATTCTTCCACAAACAGGATGACAGAGCAAAATGATAGCAAATAGTACTTTTTTCGGAAAGCCTTTTTATTTAATCAATCCGCAGATTAATAGTTTTCCTTCTTCACCTCGAAATAAGCCTGCGGATGCAAACATGCCGGACAAACTTCAGGAGCTTCTTTACCCACTTCGATATAACCACAGTTACGGCACTGCCATACAACTTCGCCTTCTTTAGCGAATACAGTCATATTTTCGATGTTGTTCACGAAAGCAAGGTATCTTTCTTCGTGGCCTTTTTCAGCAATTGAGATATTGCGATACATAGCAGCGATCATTGGGAAACCTTCCTGTTCTGCCACATCTGCAAAATGCGGATAATCCAGAGACCATTCTTCGTGTTCACCCGCTGCTGCAGCGCGAAGATTCTCAAGCGTATTACCGATTACACCAGCCGGATAGCTGGCAGTGATTTCTACCATACCGCCTTCGAGGAACTTGAACATACGTTTTGCATGCTCTTTTTCCTGATCAGCTGTTTCTGTGAAGATGGCAGCAATTTGTTCGTAACCTTCCTTCTTTGCTACACTTGCAAAATAAGTGTAACGCATTCTTGCTTGTGATTCTCCTGCAAATGAGGTCAACAGATTCTTCTCTGTTTGAGTTCCTTTAATACTTTTAGCCATAATTCTAATCTATTTTAAATTGGTTGATTACCAAACGTAACTTGTCGTACTATTTATAACGCAAATATAAGCGATTTGTTCATAACAAACCACCTTTTCTTCAATTAATAATAACTATCAGCTCATCGATAAAACCTATCAACAAATAAATAGTATGTTGAAAAACACACTTCTTTCGATTATTTTATATAATTTTGCAACCTCTACTTTACAAAAGGGCTGAATATATACATAATAACTAATAATAATGAAGCTATTTGAATTTAAACCCAAATTGGTTTCTTGTTTAAAGAATTATTCGAAAGAAACGTTTATGGCGGACCTGATGGCAGGTATCATCGTAGGGATCGTTGCGTTGCCATTAGCCATTGCCTTCGGTATTGCATCCGGTGTATCACCCGAAAAAGGTATTATCACGGCAATCATTGCCGGATTCATTATCTCCATGTTGGGAGGTAGCAAAGTACAGATCGGTGGTCCCACGGGAGCATTTATCGTCATTATCTACGGCATCATCCAGCAATACGGCGAAGCCGGACTGATTGTAGCCACACTCATGGCAGGTGTACTCCTTATTTTATTAGGAGTGTTCAAGCTCGGGCGGTTATCAAGTTTATCCCCTATCCTATTATCGTGGGATTTACCAGTGGTATTGCTGTCACTATTTTCACGACCCAGATCGCCGATATTTTCGGTCTGTCTTTCGGAGACGAGAAAGTGCCGGGGACTTCGTCGGGAAGTGGATGATCTATTTCCAGCATTTCGATACTATCAACTGGTGGAATACCATCGTAAGTATTGCCAGCATTATCATCATCGCCATCACTCCGAAATTCTCAAAGAAAATTCCCGGATCGCTGATTGCCATTATTGTAGTGACAGTGGCCGTCTATCTGATGAAGACTTATGGCGGAATAGATTGCATTCCGACCATCGGCGACCGTTTCACCATTAAGTCAGAATTGCCGGATGCCACTGTGCCTGCACTGAATTGGGAAGCTATCAGAGAATTGTTTCCGGTAGCCATCACCATCGCCGTACTGGGAGCCATCGAATCCCTGCTGTCCGCCACTGTAGCCGACGGTGTGATAGGCGACCGCCACGATTCCAATACAGAACTGATCGCCCGGGAGCAGCCAATATCATAGCCCCCTGTTCGGAGGTATTCCCGCTACCGGAGCCATTGCCCGTACGATGACGAATATCAACAATGGAGGTAAAACGCCGATTGCAGGTATTATCCATGCAGTGATACTGCTTCTGATTCTGCTCTTCCTGATGCCCCTCGCACAATATATCCCGATGGCGTGCCTTGCCGGGGTACTGGTCATCGTATCTTATAACATGAGCGGATGGCGTGTGTTCAGAGCTTTATTGAAGAACCCGAAATCAGATGTCACCGTATTGCTGATTACTTTCTTCCTGACCGTAATCTTCGACTTGACTGTCGCTATCGAGGTAGGATTGGTGATTGCCTGCGTCCTCTTCATGAAGCGTGTCATGGAGACTACCGAAATCTCGGTGATTACCGACGAGATTGACCCTAATAAAGAATCGGATATTACCGTACACGAAGAAAATCTGATGATTCCCAAAGGCATAGAGGTATACGAAATCAATGGTCCTTACTTCTTCGGTATCGCTACCAAATTTGAAGAAACCATGGCTCAACTGGGAGACCGTCCGAAAGTACGTATTATCCGTATGCGTAAGGTTCCGTTCATCGACTCCACAGGTATTCATAATCTGACCACCCTCTGCGAGATGTCACAGAAGGAAAAGACTACCGTTATCCTTTCCGGAGTAAACGAGAACGTGCATAACGTACTGGAAAAAGCCGGATTCTACGAACTGCTTGGAAAAGAGAATATCTGTCCGAATATCAATGTAGCGTTGGAGAGGGCGAAGAGCCTTGTAAAATAAATGAGCTACTGAAAGCGTAAAAGACGTATTACACAAAAACAAATTTACAACAAAACGGGCTGCTACAGAATCACTTCTCCGGCAGCCCTTCTTTCTTTAAATTAAAAACAGAAAGAGTATGATGTCATTTATTTAAGTTTCACAAGTAGTAAACAAACCTTTGCTCGTGGCAAAGATACCATCGTTTATATGAAGATGAGCATTCAATAAATCGTATGCAGGAGACAGACGGAATCAATATGAAGAAACGCATATTTTATCTATTCTGTGCCTCATAATTCGAGCTCCTCTCTTCTGAATCAGAAAAAACGCCTGCAATTTAAAACAGCACAATTCACAAGCGGCACCAAACACCTATTATTGCTAGACAAATTGCAGTAAAGCAGACCTTTTAAAAGTATAAAAAGTCACTATATCGTCAGACACATATCAGATTGCTATTTACAAACCAACAGAAAAGAAAGACCAACCAGCTCTAATTCTGCTCTCCCAAAACCCAGTTTCGCTTCCTTTAAAAAGGAACCGACGGTTTGTTTATACCAAAGAGAGCGTTTGTTTTAAACAAACCGAAGCTTTGATTACACCAAACCGATGGTTTAGTGACACCATATATTGCATATTTCAAGGAAATAAATGCAATATAAAAGAGAAAAAGCGCATATTCTTGCAACTGAATATGCACTTTTTCTTCTATTAGGTCCTTTTATCTTATTCCGGTTTTCTTCTGAATCTTAAAAATGGAACAGAGATGGAAAACTCTATTTCCTCATACAGCCCCATAAGCCTAACGATTCTCGGTATCTTTCATACACCGTACAGAGAATGCATGAGAACGACCGGAAGAGTGAGTCCACGTCTTATCGGAAACTTTATAATACAAGGAAGTAGCTCCCTGATCCTTATCATTTCCATAACTACTTGCCGATGAGTTGGACCAATAGCAAGCAGCACCCTTGCTAGCATCCAGCCCTGTATTATTACCATTATTCCCACCATTAGATCCCCACTTACAACCTGCTAACGGCCAATAAGCATAGTTTGTACCATCATAGCAATATTTAAATACCGCAGTTGCGCTCTGTTTCACAAATTCACCTTTCTGCTCTATCTCATCCAATACACGGGGAGACACTACCCGATACCCTTTCGGACAAGGATCATAAATAGATTTATGACCGTCAGAAGGATTGAGATAAGTGCTCGATTCGTTCGGATTACCCCAGAAGTCATCCTTACGGTCGGTACGTGCACCGGTCCATGCACCCAGATACCAGTCGGATTTTGTATTCTCCACTTCATTGGTATAAAGCAATGCACGAGGATTTTCGATAGAGAAGCGGACATTGGTGGCTTGAGTAGGTATGTTAGTACCCACGGTTCCCGACCAGCCCACCGGCGTAGGACGTCCCCACTGGAAGTAAACACCGTTTTGCTTCCAGTTGTCTCCTTCGCATGTCATGTAAGTACCCAAATTACGATCCAACACTACATATCCCGTATTACCATAAGGGTGTTCTGCCGGAGTAGGGGTCATCCAGATAATAAAACTCCAGATAACAGTAGTCTGATCCTCTCCATAGATAGCCACCTGACCGCAACCGCCGTCATAACCTCCACTTACCTTATAGGTATTGATCGTAATATTGTAATCACCGCCAACGGGAGTGATGTCCGTAGTAGAACCATTCACAGCAATCATCTTATGATTAACATTCAAATCGCACCCGAGAATAGTCTTTGCATACTTAGGTTCTTCCACTTCCATGAAGTTACCACGTGCTTTCACACTAATCGTATTGCTCACACCACTGGCCGAAATATTCGTCATCAAACAGTTGGATTCGCCATAAGCCCATCCACCTGCCAGCAGACGTGTCTCTACAGGCTCGTACCATTCACAGGAATTATCCGAAAGTTTCAAGTTATTAATAGCAATCGTATTGACTGCATTGACTTTCAGCTGCTTTCCTTCCTTTAGAATAGGAATCGTAACCGTCTGCCGGTCATTCTCCAGAGTGACCACAATATACACCTCTTTGCCGCTTAAATCAGCAGGATACGTAGTCAAATATAGATCCTGTGCGGAAGCCAGCAACTCGGGAGTAGCCAGTGAAACAGTGGCATACGGCTTGACATCCGTACCGTATGTCAACTCGTCCGTATCCAGATTCGCGGTAAACGTACCGGAAAGAGGCGTTTTCGTCTCCTTGTCGTACAGGGAAACACTCTTTAGCCTGTACGTAGAAAGTTCCTGCGACGAGATGCTGAACTTCACATAAGCCATCGCATGACTCAACGTAAATTTGGCAAGCATATCCGGACCGCTGACTGTTGCCTTGGCAAATGCAAACCCATACTTCCCAATATGATGACTATCACCCGGACGACTTTGTTCCTGCTCTACAGACAAGGAAGAAGTAATCTTGTTCCCGTCTTCGGCCAGTTCCGTACTTGCCCGGTAAGGGTAATAGATAAGAAGTTCCGTAGCTCCTGCTTCCGCCATCTTCACATCGTCCGAAGTAAAGACACCGGAATTCTGCCCGATCGATTCATCACTTAACAAAGACTGCACATTGTGAATATCAGTCCCTGCCGTACGGGAGAAAACTCCCAAGGCATCCCCCTCACTCCAAAGCACCGGATAAACATCACCTGTTTTATCACCGATAGAAACACGCGTCTGCGGAGACGAGAGTCCGACCAGCGTCAGACATGAACCTGCCGTTATCGGTTCCCGGTACCGTTATCGGACGAAATAAGCTCGTCCTGTGTGCAACTTGTCATCATCAGAATCGTTACACCTATTGCATATAATTTATTTTTCATACCATTCATTCTTTTTAGGTTACATCCTCGTTTACCATTCATTCTCTTCCAGATCACCGGCAGAACCGCCATCACTCCATGCGCCTTCTGTTCCTGCCGCTTTCCAAGTCTGAAAAGCGGAACACGCGGCACGCCCCTCGGCATTATAGGCAATGATAGCACTAATGTAATTCACTCCCCCGGACGCAATCCTTCGGTGACTTTACGGGTATAGGGCAGAGATACCGGTTCTCCGTTTTCTTCTACGAATTTCACCAGCTTCACTTCAATGTTATAGTCAAAGCCGATGTCGGCCACCGGATAGAAATCAATGACTTTCGCTCCGAATGTAGTACCTGTTTGCTGTTCGGAAGTAATCAGAGCCGTATTGTCTGCAATCTCGAAACTGTCAGGTTCATGGTAGGGATGACACGTGGAGCCGAATCATCCTTGTCCGAACAGGAGGCAGTTATCAGCAGTAATACGAAGATAAATGCCATGCTTATATGTAAGTTCTTCATAATCATATTGTATTAGTTTTATTTTTGTAGATTCTTATACCGTAGCAATGCTTCTAAAAAGTAATAATCGGCATACGTCAGGGGGGACATCTACTTCGCTTTTATCTGGAAGTGCGCCCACGCTATGCTTCAGGAGGAAGTTCCCGTTCGTATCCGGTTCGGCCAGATACTCTTTCGAGGCAAGCGTGCGGAGTTGCTTTTCCGCCATGGCAAGATAAGATTCCTTGGCTTCCGTTCCGGGGATATAGCGGCTTAGCTCGATAAAAGCAGAGGCCATGATAGCGGCAGCAGAAGCATCCCGATAGGAGTGTTCTTCCACCGGAGCGTCAAAGTCCCAGTAAGGAATACCGTCGGCAGGTAGACGGCGGAGCAGCATATCGGCAATATGTCCGGCTTGCAACAGATAATTCTGATAACCCGTCAGGCGGAACATCATCGTATAGCTATACAAGGCCCATGCCTGTCCGCGACTCCAAGAAGAATTGTCCGAGAAACCCTGCACAGTCTGCTTGCCGCGCACTTCTCCGGTTTCAGGATCGTAGTCCACCAGATGATACGTAGAGTAATCATCGCGGAAATGATTCAGGATAGTGGTGTTGGCATGTGTGCAGGCTATGTTCTGCAAAGAATCATCGGCATAGGCTTTCGACATGGATAACAGCAATTCAAGATTCATCATATTGTCAATAATCACCGGAAACTTCCAGTCACAACCTTTGCGCACAAAGTCCCAGCTACGGATTACACCGGCAGTAGGTTGGAAGCGGGTTGACAGGGATTTGGCTCCCTGATAGAGCACCTGTTTATAAGCCTCATTGCCCGTCAGCCGGAAAGCATTCCCATAACTGCAGTTCAACTGGAAACCTACATCGTGATCTCTGGTCACGTACTGTATAGAGTCGAGTTTCAGCGTATTCTTCTCGGCCAGCGCCTTCACGGCATCGTTCCGGGTATATTCATAGATATACCAGAGGGAGCCGGGATAGAACCCGCTGCACCACCAATAGATATTCGAAGGGACAAACTCACCCTCGGCAGAGAGCGTGCGGGGAAGTGTCTTTTTCCGTCAGGCGGGTATCCATATTCGTGTATTGTTGCTCTGCAACGGTAAACACACGGTCAATCAGCGCCTCCATCGGCTCCTGCCTGGAGCAGGGTGCCAATGTTAGAAGTCCTAGTATAGATAATAATAAGATTCTCATACGTTCAATTCATTTTATTTGGGGACAGGGTTGTAGTAAATGTGGCAGTCTGGTTGGCTGTGACCGTTGCTTCAAAGCCGACCATATAAGTACCCGGATTAGCCTGGTCATAAGAGTTTTCACTGGTGGTACTCCATTGCTTGTAGGTAGGCTTCACGCTTCCGCTGGCTGTGAGATACATCACTTTGCTTCCGTTCGTTAGTACGATGCGGTTACTTTCCACCGTCGGAACGGCAGGCGTCACCATACACCAGCGCACTTTGGCGGATTTATCCGTTCTTGCCCTTATCTCATCCATGACCACTAAATCTTTATCGTTCACGATTTTCACGGTACGGGTAGCGGACGCAGCCTGATCGGACACTACTTCTGTCAGATCGAAAGTGGCTCCCAATTCCGTAGCGGTATTGATAGTAGTGGTCAGGGTAGCCGCACCGTCCACCCGGTGACGGGCATCATTGATTGAGATCGTGCTATGATTGAGATTATTCAGGCGGAATACATCCCAACGCATCGAATTCTGTCCCATATCCCAAAGATTACCACCCAAACCGGCCAGTACCGACTCAAGAGTTGTATAACTTTGCAGACCGAAATCCATCGACCAGCGCACTCCATACGCATCGTATACAAATGAACCGGCATCCATGTGGCCATGACTAGAACCGGCCTTGCCCCTTTGATACCGAGGTATTTATCCGTATCCGTGTATGTCCAGTCGGTATGCACCATCACGACGGGTGTTTCCCCTTTTCCACTCCATAGCTTATTGGAAGGGGCGGAGATCGCATCCAGATTCAGATTATTGGCGAAAGCCATAATCATTGGCAGTAAGCGGTTTTCGGCACAGGAAGCATATTCACCGTTCTTCAGCATTTTCAGTTCATTATAGAGCAATGACGGGTTACTGTATTTATCGGCAAACCACCACGAAGCGAGTGCTGCGGTAGAAGAGGGAGCACAGTCCGAATAATTAAAGAACTTGCTGTTCAGCCCTGTCATATACAACATATATTCTGCCGTGTTGGGGAATCCCGGTGTATCGGAAAGTCCGTTATCCGTGCCAAGCGTACTGTTGAGGGCGGCAAGCATCAACACCTGATAAAGTGTGCCATAACACCAGTAACCGCTGCCCTCCGGATAGTTGCCGTCGGGAGAGTACATCACTTCCAATGCAGGTTTATTGGATGCTAAAGCCTTTTCAATCATGTCCTTTGCTTCGGAAGGATTGTTTTCATAAGAAGCCAGTGCCGCACAGACCGGTCCGCCATTACAAACCTGGTTCCAGTTGTTGGTAGCTTCATAGAAGTTCAGGTTCCAGTTCTTGTTCTGTGCCTGTTGGAAAGCAAACTTCAGCAATGCGTTGGCTGCTTTCGTACGGGTGGAGGCGCTTAGTTCGTTATAGAGCCAGTCGTAGCCGAAAGCAACGGTAGTAGCCATTTCGCCCACATCGAGAAAATGACGTTTCGAGTTCCAGTCGGGAAAGTTGCATACGGCATTGATATCGGTTTCCGCTTTAGTCAGGTATTTGGCATCGCCAGTCATCCGGTAGGCATAAGCACAGGTGAAAATACGCAATAGAGCATCACGGGAAACATCGAGAATACGTTTGTTGCTGGCATCCAGTTTATAAGTCAGTGCCGTTGCATTCATCCCTTTGCTGTTGCACACTCCCATAATGGTGTTATGCAGCAAGGTCAGATTGGCACTCGTATTTGCATCCACTTTGGCTTTCAATGCAGTGAAAGCCTCGGTGTTCATCAACAGACGGGGATGGTTATCCGCAGTCAGTCTGGAATAATCCAGTCCACCCTCCGGTTCCGTAGGATTCGGTTTCTCATGGGTAGATCCCGGACGGAATCTGTTCTCATCCTCATCGGAACAACTTACGGCTGTTCCTACGAAGAAAGCTATGATGATTGTTTTAAAAAGAATCGTTTTCATGGTTCAATGAATTTATTTGTATTACTTCAAAGGAATAAGTCGTACTTTCAGTTGCGAGGCACAATGGGCAGGAATCACCGTTTCAAAGCCAACGCGGATGGTTCCCGGATTGCGGAAATCATATTCATGCGGGGGCACGTTGGACCAGATTTTCATTTCTACTTCCGTACCGGTATCTGCTGTCAGGAGCATCCGTTGTCCGTCTTTAGTCAATTCTATGCGGTTCTTGCCTGTAATCTTGGCTTCTGCCGGAGTGACCATCATCCAGGATACGGTAGCTTCCTTATCGCCCGTCTCCAACCGGTCTATTACCTCCAGATGGTCTTTCCTGTCCAATATCACGGTGCGGACAGCTTTCTTCACACTGTTGGCAAACACACTCGACAGGTCTACTTCCGCCCCTTTCTGTTTCTTCGACTCGAAAGTACGGGTAATCGGGGCATTGCTCTCTACCAAATGGCGTTCTCCGTTAATCGTCAACGTATTGTGAGCGATATTGCTTAACCGGAATACTTCCCAGCGTTGTCCGTTCTGCGACATATTCCACAGGTCCACTCCCTTACTTTCGAGTGTGATATAACTCTGCATCCCCAAGTCCATCGCCCAACGCACTCCGTCTCTCTCGAAGATAAACGACCCGGCATCCATGTGTGCATGAGAGGTAGAGGGCGAACCTCCTTTCACTCCCAGATAGGTGTCTTTCTTACTGTCCCATCCGCCACGGTAGATAAACACAGGCGTATCTCCGCGGTTAAACCAGAAGTTTTTCTTCGGCTTTCCGATCCGGTTCAGGTCGAGCTGTGAACAGAACACCATCAGGCTGGGTAGTAAACGGTCTTCGGCAAACTGCATATCCGGGCGGTCGAGATACTGACGTTCAATCCACAACAGGGAAAGGTCTTTCTCCTTGCATGCAAACCAGAACATCATCATGTTACATTCCGCCTCCACCGGAGAATCCGAGAAACAGAAGCAGTCTCCACTCGGAGCCGTCATATACTGCATGAAACGGGCAGACTCCTTAAATCCGGGGGCTTGGGAGGCCCATTGTCTGTGCCGAAAGCACTTTCGAGCGCAGCAATGAGCATTACCTGAAAACTCGTCCCGTACCCCCAATATCCGAATCCTTCGGGATAACCTCCATCAGGACCATAGCCTACCATCGCTTTCGGATTTGTCTCCATGCATTTCTCGATAATACCTTTCGAAATCTCCGGAATCTCTTCGAAAAGAGCCAGTGCACCATACGCCAATCCACTATTACATACGGAATTCCAGTTATTCTTGGCAGTGTAGAACCAGGCATGACGAGTATTCTTTGCCGCATCAAATCCTTTTTCGATGATTGCTTCACGCACCACCCGGCGGGTGTCGGGCTGCAAAGAATCATAGAGCCAGTCGTAACCGATAGCCAATGCCATTACCATCTCGCCTACATCCAGGAAATGAGTAGGGTTCCAGTCCGTGAAACGGCTGACAGCGAGCATCTCCTGTTCCGCACGGTGAGCGTATTTCTTATCTCCCATCATACGGTAAGCGTATGAGAGGTAATAGATACGCTTCAATGCGATGCGCGAAATCGCCAACAGGCGTTTGCCCTCCTTGATACGTTCCACAGGTGGTTCCGTAAGTGTCCGGTCGCAAAGTTCCATAATCCGTTGGTGAACTGCTGCCAACGGGGGATACTCCGCAATAGCTTTCTTAATAGCTTCTTCTCCGCCCTCCGGCAATAACAGACGGGGATGAGGCGCTATCTTGCCATAATCAAACTGTTGTGCAAACGCACCTGTGCAACCGAATACAAAAATGAGTAATAGTAAAAGTATTTTCTTCATCCTTATTCAAATCTTTATGATTAATACGCCCAACCGCTTCGTTTAGTCAGGTTCGGGTTCTTCTGCGTTTCAGAGATAGGAGCAGTCCACGGCCACATAGATTCGGTGTAATACCAGTTATACTCTACCATATCGCCCCACCAGGACTTACCTCCATTCACGTCTTTTCCCGGAATTTGGTTTCTTTATAGGTTCCCCAACGTACTTCGTCGAAGAAGTTGATTCCTTCCAGCCAGAATTCCACGCGACGTTCATAGCGCACTCTTTCGAGCATGTCTTCTTTTCCGTTCACTGCGCACGGACCGCTTCCGCCCTCTGTCAACACAGGCATGTGGGCGCGGGTACGTACTTTATTCACCAAGCGGATGGCTTCTCCTATCTGGTCGGTCTGTGCCAATGCTTCCGCATACTGTAACAATACATCGGTATAGCGAATCAACGGCCAGTCGGTATGACAACGGCTCCGGCTAATCAAGCGGCCTTTCTCAAACTCATTGTATTTACGATAGCAGTAGAAAGCGGAAGTACGTTTATCGAGCCAGAAGTCTCCTCCATTCGTGCCTTGTTCCTTCAACGGCCAGCGGAGTTGTTTACCGATTTGGTTGGCATCTCCGGCATAGTTAGGCTTGTAGCAATCTACCGGGATATAAGGGGTAACGACTGTCTGTTGCAAACGTGGATCGCGGTTGTCATACGCCTTTTTAATGCGGGCTTCGTTACCGCTGTTCAGGTAATATTTCTGATAAATATCTTCGCCTACACGTTTGATAAGGGCGTTCTTTTGTGAGGACATGGATTCCACCCCGTCAGGGCAGAAGAAGATTTCACGTTGTTGCGGAGTCAATAAGTCCCAATCTTCCAAACCGTCTACTTCCGACCATTTGAAGTCCGATCCGTCGGCATTCTTATAATAGTCTACAAAGTCTGCGGAAGGTTTTATTTCCGTCCATCCGTCATACGTATCACGCGCACCGGTCATTTGCTGAATGTTGTCACAGTAACCGGTTTCTTCGCTAAACTGGAGCGAGAAAATCATTTCTTTGTCTTTCTCGTTTTCATATTTGAAGAAGTCGGCATATTCGCCTGTCCACAAGCCGTAGCCGCAGGTTTCCACTTCTTTGAAATCATTGCCTGCTTCCTTGTATTGCTTCTTCCACATATATACCGTGCCACGAAGCGCATAAGCAGCTCCCTTGGAGGGGCGTCCGTAGTTTTCGTTCAGCGTGTTATGGGGAAATCGGGATTATTGATACAATACGTCAAATCGTCCAGAATCACTTGCCAGACTTCATCTACCGAAGATTGACCACGCGTACAGTCTTCATTATTGATGGGTTCCAGATAAACAGGGAACACCCTGATAAAGCATATTCAGCCGATTGTAAGCCCACGCACGGAGGAAACGGGCTTCGCATTGATAACGCGCCAGTTTGCCGGCAGCCATATCCGCTTTATGCAGATTGGCAATCGCATCGTTACACGCATGGATGATGGTGTAACAGAACTTCCATTCATACCACACCTGAAAGTCATTGGCAGGCTTGGTAGCCAGCGAAAGCAGTTCCACCGGATAGTTATTGGAATAATAATCGGTCGCGAAGCTCATGGCTTCGATTCCCTGCGGTTCAGTCCGTCGGCGCGGCGGAGCTGGGTAGACGAGAGTTGGGTGGCATAGAACGGATAGTAGAGTCCTGCCATTCCCTTGTCGGCAAGCTCCTCCGTAGTCCACATGTTTTCACTTGCGATCTGGTCTTCCGGGGCTACATCGAGAATATCCATGCAGGAGGTAGCAGCCAGAGCCATCGTTAAAATCATTAATATCTTTTTCATATCAGATTCTGTTTTTTAGTTCTACATCATTAAAAGGTAATCTGTCCGCCAAAAGAGATCTGACGCATCAATGGGTAGCCGATTTCAGTTCCTATTTCCGGATCAAGTCCCGGGTAACTGGTAATCGTCAGGATATTGTCCATTGACACGAAAGCGCGGAGCTTGCTTACAAAGAACTTACTGGAAATCCGCTGCGGCAATGTATAGCCTATCTGGATATTCTTCAACTTGAAATAGTCGGCCTTATATTCGTTCCAATCACTCTGGATTCTGTTATTATACGTAGTTCCATACGTCAGACGGGGGTATTTGCCCGACTGGTTGGTGCGCGAATCGTCCGGATTGGAAGGATCGAAGAAGTAATGATTGTCGGCAATATGTTCGATAATGCCATATCCGTGACTCACGAGCGTGGAGTTGTAGTAATCCGTATTCCAGTTGAGGTAATGTCCGAAAGCTCCCGACCACAACATGGAGAAATCAATATTCTTGTAAGAGAAAGCACAGTTGAAGCCCAGGTTGAATTTCGGCACACTGGTATGACCGGAGAAATCCCTGTCGTTCGTATCACCATAGTTCATATCCCCATTGCTGTCGGCATAGAGAATGTCACCATACCAAAGCTGGTCTTTGGCAATCGTCTTCATTCCTCCGAATGAATAACCGGAGTCAATCATCGCCTGTACCCATACCATGTCTTCCTTTGTGCGTATCATTCCGTCCTTCGGTCCGGCATGGACGTCCACCGCACCTCCGGTATAGCCTTCGCCGGAACCTCTGTACACCTTATACATATAGGTTTCACCCAGTTGGCGACCTTCGCAGATGTATCCTCCGAATCCGGATTCGGACACATCACTGAAGTTGTTGACATAGCTGACTTTGTTTCCCTGTGCATCATACGTCCAGTATTTCTGGAGATCGCCCTTGAATTTCATTACCTTATTGGCATTGAAAGAGAAGTTCATGCCTACCCGGTATTCAAAGTCTTTTCCGATACGGTCGTTCCAGTTCAGGGTAAATTCTACACCGCGGTTGCGCACTTCACCTAGATTTTCGGGAGCAGAGCCGACAACACCCATCGAGAGATAGAGTTCGGGATGGTAGAGAATGTCTGAAGTATATTTATTATAGTAGTCTATTTCACCCGTCAGGCGGTTGTTGAAGAAACCGAAGTCAAGTCCGATGTCGGTTGTTGCGGTACTTTCCCAATGCAGTTTGTCGTTGCTTAGTTTTTTACGTACCAGTCCTTTGGTTCCTTCACCATCGATTACAACATTGCCTGTGGCATAATTTGCCTGCCAGTCGTAGTTGCCCGTAGAGTTGTTACCTGTCTTTCCCCACGAAACACGCAGTTTCAGGTTAGAGAGATAGTCGGATGCTCCCTGCATGAACGATTCTTCCGAGATACGCCATCCACCGGAGAACGAGGGGAAATATCCCCAACGCTGGTTCACACCGAAACGGGAAGAGGCATCGGCACGGAGGTTGGCTTCGAAGAGGTAGCGTCCTTTATATCCATAGTTGACACGGCCGAAATAGGAGAGCAGTCCCCACTTGGCAGGTGCCGAGCTGGAAGAGCTGACGAGAGTTTCATAGGTGCTCAATTCGTTCAGTGTCCAGTCAGTAGCTCCTTTACGGGAAACGGCAAAGCTCTTGCTGTAATATTCCTGTGCGGAATATCCGAGTAATGCGCCCAGATCGTGGTCTTTCTTGATGGTGGTTTGATAGCGTACCAGTATTTCGGCACTCTGACGCCGGTGCGCGCGCTTGTATTGGTAATGGAAGCGTTCTCCAGTGCGCTTTCGCTGACACGTTGGTCGGTCACGTAGTCCCAATAACCATTCTGGCGGCTATAGGAAGACTTGTCAGTAAATGTCGGTGAATAGTTGAATGTACCTTCGATGTTGAGACCTTTATAAGGAGTGATAATTCCGTAGACTGAAGCGTTGAGACGCCATACGGTATTGAAACCGGTAGCTCCCGCCATCTGCCCGAAGATATTATTGGCATTGGAAGATTCTTCACTTGCCAGTGCGGGACGTCCCCAGTAGTTCGGTTCGCCCGGATATACACCCGAGTAGTCTGGTAGAGATACTTGAATCCATTGCTGATGTTTGCCATCCCGTAATCTTGCTTTTGTCCGTAAAGGCGGGTACCGACGGTCATCCATTTCACAATCTTGGCTTCCAGATTGGTACGGAAATTGATTTTCTGCGTACTTGAATCGAGGTTCCAGCGGTTCATGACTCCCTGATTGTCGAGATAGCCCAAGGAAAGCATATACTTCACTTTCTCCGAGCTACCGGAGACAGAGAGGTTGTGTTCCTGCGAATATCCGGTGTCGAATACTTCGTCGAACCAGTTCGTGTTCGGATAGGCCACGTAATTGGGCACTCCGTATTCGTTCAGTCCGTTCGGATCGGCAGAAGCAGCCCTCCAGCGGTCAATGCTTTCTTGCGAGAAAATACCTTTGGTATTCACATTTTCGCAAGCCTCGTTGACCAGTCCCATATAGCGGGCGTAGTCGCTTACGAAAGAGAGGTTGTTGTAAGGCATTTGCACGACTCCCGAATAAGAATAGGAGATTTGCGGCTTGCCTTTTCCGCTTTTGGTGGTGATGAGGAGCACTCCGTTAGCGGCACGCGTACCATAAATAGCTGTTGAGGCAGCGTCTTTCAGTACGGAGATGCTTTCAATGTCGTTGGGATTCACGTTGTCCATGCTCCATTCAATACCGTCTACCAGTACCAATGGGGAGTTGGTATTAAACGTACCGTTACCACGCACGCGGATGGTGGCGCCGTCCGATCCGGGTTGTCCCGAAGCCTGCGTCACGTTCATACCGGCAGCGAGTCCCGAAAGAGCGGAAGAAACACTCATGATGGGACGTCCCTCCGTCTGGTCGGCAAAGTTGATGGAAGTCACGGAACCGGTCAGGTTCACTTTCTTCTGCACACCGTAACCCACTACCACTACTTCATCCAGTACTTTCGTTTCCACCTTCATCCGGACGTCGAGTTTCGTGCGTCCGTTCAGGGGAAGCGTGGTGGTTTGATAACCAATGTAACTGAAAGAAACAGAAGGTTTGGCAGAAGTTGTTTTTAAGGTGTAGTGCCCGTTCAAATCTGTCAAGACACCGTTCGTTGTACCTACTTCGACGACGGAAACACCCGGCAGGGTTTCTCCATTCTCATCGATCACTACTCCACTTACTGTAGCAGATGTCTGTGCCCACACCACATCTGTCAGTAAAAAAGAGCGAAGCCAATAAAAATAATAGATAATGCTTCTTTTCCATTTGATTAGATTTAATGAAACAATTAGGTTGTTAAATACTCACAGTGCAAAGAAATGGGATATTTAACCAACCTAATAATACTGTTTAGGCGATTGATGCCACTAATTAAGAAAATTCGGCCGAGAATGAAAAGGAAAAACCAGCTTTTAAGATTTCGACTAGCTTTTATCAGAAAATGACCAGCTATTCTTATTCCATATTTAAAAATAGATTGTATTTTTTGCCCGATACCTAATAACTATTCGTCGAATATCTAATAAAAAACAGTATGAAAAAACAATTTCTACTTCTGATTTTATCACTTTTATTCCTACCGCTTGCACAAGGCAAAGTAAAACTTCCCGCAATGATGGGAGATCACATGGTGCTTCAACAGAACAGCTCCGTTAAATTATGGGGTTGGGCAGACGGCAAAAAAAGTAACCGTCACTACTTCATGGAACAACCGGACTTATCAAGCATCTACCGACAAAGACGGGGCCTGGCTGGTGAAAGTAGATACTCCCAAAGGAGGATATACACCTTATTCTATTACAATCAGTGACGGCACTCCGGTCACTCTCTCGGATATACTGATAGGGGAAGTGTGGATCTGCTCCGGACAGTCGAATATGGAAATGCGCATGATGGGAAATGCCGCACAGCCCATTGACAACTCGCTTGAAACGCTTCTGAACACAAGCAATTACCGCGACAGAATCCGTTTTATCACTGTCCCGAGAACAAAAGACGAGAAACAGCGGGCAGACTTCGAAGACAGGAAATGGGAAGTTCCCGCTCCTGAAACAACCATTGATTGCAGTGCCGCTGGCTATTTCTTTGCCCGTCAACTGACTGAAAGCCTTCATCTTCCGCGTAGGACTGGTTATCAACAGTTGGGGAGGTTCACGAATCGAAGCATGGATGGACGAGAAAACATTGGCTTCCGTTGAAGGTATGAACGTGAAAGCAGCCGGCAATCCTAAATTAAGTATGTCACAGCGGTTATCGGGACTGTACGACACCATGCTATGGCCTGTAAAGAACTTCACGGCACGCGGCTTCCTCTGGTATCAGGGAGAATCGAACATATCCAACTATCAATTCTATGCTCCGATGATGACTGCTATGGTGCAGCTATGGAGAAATGTATGGGAAGCTCCTGATATGCCTTTCTATTACGTACAGATTGCCCCTCACCAATATAAAGACAGCCGTGACACAGGTGCCGCCTTATTGCGGGAGGCACAAATGGAAGCCTTGAAAACAATTCCCAACTCCGGCATCATACCGACCACCGATATCGGTGACGAATTCTGCATCCACCCATCCCAGAAAGAAGTAGTGGGCCTCCGCCTGGCTACACTTGCACTAACCAAAACTTACGGTGTGCAGGCTGCCATCTACCGGTCCGGTGATGACCAAAGTAGACTATTCCGGCAACAAGGCCATAGTGACATTCAATAACGCACCTGCCGGACTGTTCCCTACTTTCGCCCAACTGGAAGGATTTGAGATTGCAGGAGCCGACAAGAAGTTCTACCCGGCGAAAGCGAAAATTGTAGGACGTACTAATACAGTAGAAGTATCGAGTGAAGAAGTTGTCCAACCGGTTGCTGTGCGTTATGCTTTCCGTAATTATGTAGGACACATCACCCTGCGTAATACTTTCGGATTGAGTGCTTTCCCATTCCGTACAGATACGTGGGACGACGTGAAGTAGAGACCTCTACAGAGGGGATAGTTACCCTGTTTACTGGATCTATATCTCCTGTAAACAGCATATAAATGAACCGAACCTGATAACAAAGAAAGGAAATTATGAAACGGTCCGTCTTATCCATATGCATACTGCTGGCATCGGTCTCTCTGGTCTTCGCCAATATCTACAAGAAATATGACGTTAGATCGGGGCTATCGGGCAATTGTGTCCGGAGCATCCTTCAGGATAGCATCGGATATATGTGGTTTGCCACACAGGACGGACTGAATCGTTTCAACGGCATCGAGTTTACCAACTACGGACATTCGTCAGAAAACGGCGGAAACAGTTATATGAATATAGTAACCATCTGCCGACATCCGGATAACAATCTGATTTGGGTGGCAAGCACGGAAAAACTGTATTTATTCGACTCGCGGGAAGAGAAATTTTCCGTATTCGACCGCCGGACAGAAGATGGAGTGACAGTCAACAGTGTCTTCGGGATGGCTTATGACAACTCCGGACAGCTATGGATCGGAACAGCCAGCGGATTGTTTGTCTACAACGAGAAAAGGGGAACATTGAAGCAGTATCTACATTCTCTCTCCGACCCTCACTCATTGCCGGACAACCATGTGTGGGTGGTCTGCAATGATTCATTCGGGACAATCTGGATAGGCACGCGGAATGGCCTTGCGAAATACAACCAGCGCACGGACAACTTCACAGGGTATATATCCGAAGAGACTTCTTTCGGACGTCCTGCCTGCAACGAAATTATTTCTTTGATGGAAAGTTCGCAGGGAGTGCTATGGGCGGGTACATGGTACGGAGGACTGGCACGTTTCAATAAGGAGACAGGGCAATTCCGCTATTACTTCGGAGAAGGGGACACACTCACCATCCCACGCATCCGCACCCTGTTTCAACGGACAGCCAACTCTTTCTATCTCGGCTCCGATGACGGACTTTACACATTCAACACCACCACAGGAGAGTGTCTGCCGACCGACGATGAACAAAACAAAGAAAGTATCTATGCCTGTTATCAGGACAGGGAAGGGGGAATCTGGATCGGGACGTATTTCAGTGGAGTGAGTTACCTGTCTCCCAAGCATAAGGATATCGAGTGGTATTATCCCAACGGTACGGAGAATTCTCTTTCGGGAAATGTTATCAGCCAGTTTTGCGAAGATCCCGACGGCAACATCTGGATTGCTACCGAAGACGGCGGATTGAATCTCTTTGATCCCCGCACGAAGAAGTTTAAGAATCATCTATTGAAAAGCAATAATCCCAATATCGGTTATCACAATATCCATGCGCTGCTCTACAACGAAGGAAAGCTGTGGATCGGCAGTTTCTCACGGGGGTTATATATCCCGGATATCCAAACGGGAAAAACAAAGAACTATCGCCACAACCGTACTAACCCCCATTCCATTCCTAACGATCATATCTACTCCATTTATCAAACGAAAGATGGCAGTATTTATCTGGGCACTCTGTCCGGATTCTGCCGGTATGATGCGGACAGTGATTCGTTCCGGACACTGGAGCCTTTAAGTCATATCTTTATCTACGATATGGTGGAAGACCAGTATGGGGACTTATGGCTGGCAAGTAAAAGGGATGGCATCTGGCGTTATAATCACCAGACCGGTAAGCTGCACAACTACCGTAACGATCCGGCTGACCCTGCTTCTCCCTGTAGCAACTGGGTTATCCGTGTGTATATCGACCATAAACAGAATCTATGGTTTTGTACCGAGGGAGGCGGCATCTGCCGTTATCACTATCAGGAGGACCATTTTGAAAATTTCTCTACCAAAGAGAATCTGCCGAACAATATCATTTACGGCATACTGGACGATCAATCGGGTAACTATTGGCTTTCTTCCAACAGGGGACTGATCCGTTATGAGCCGCAAAACAAGCGGGCACAACTTTATACCATTGAGGACGGATTGCAAAGCAACCAGTTCAACTTCCGTTCTTCCATGCAAGCCCGTGACGGGAAATTTTATTTCGGTGGGGTGAACGGATTCAACAGTTTCTATCCGTTCAAATTATCGATCAATAAGGTAAAGCCCACGGCATCTATTTCGGCAGTGTATATGCACAGTCCCGATGATAAGGTGAGCCTTAGCAAACGCATTCCTGCCCTTAGCGGACAGGTTACCATTCCTTATCAGGTAGTTTCGTTCGACATCACATTTGAAAGTCTAAGTTATGTGGCTCCCAGCAAGAATTTATATGCCTACAAACTGGACGGCATCCACAAGGAATGGATATACACGGATAAACATAATGTATCCTTTCTCAACCTGCCTCCGGGTGAATATACGTTCCGTGTGAAATCCAGCAACAACGATGAATATTGGAGCAATGACGACTGCTGTCTGCATATTGAAGTTCTTCCTCCACCCTGGAAGACGATCTACGCCAAGATTTTCTATTTACTAATTGCATGTGGCTTCACTTATTTTCTGGTAAGGCTTTATCTGCGTAAGCAACAAGCCGTGAAATTAAGAAAGATGAAAGAGATGGAACAAATCAAGAATCAGGAATTGTTCCAGTCAAAGATAACGTTCTTTACACAGGTTGCGCATGAAATCAAGACTCCGGTAAGCCTTATCAAAGCTCCGCTGGAAGCTATTTTGGAAACACATGAATGGAACAGTGAAGTAGAAAGTAACCTGTCGGTGATACGGAAAAACACCAACCGCCTGATGGAACTTATCAAGCAATTGCTCGACTTCCGCAAAGTGGATAAGGAAGGATATGCGCTTTCATTCAATGAGGTAAATATCAACCGGATGACCGAGGAAATCATCGACCGCTTCCGGGCCATCTCGCTGACCGGAATATCCTTCAGTGTCTCTCTTCCGAAAGAACATCTGCAATATAATGTAGATCAGGAAGCACTGACGAAAATCGTCAGTAACCTGTTGACGAATGCCATGAAATATGCCCGCAGCCGTATTATGGTGATTCTGGACGAGCATTTGTCCGCCGAAGGACGTACTCTTTCCATCTGTGTACGCGATGACGGGCCGGGAATTCCGCAAGATGAATGCAGCAAGGTGTTCGAACCCTTTTATCAGGTGGGAAATGCCGGCAATAACGGATCGGGAGTAGGTATCGGGCTAAGCCTTGTCAAACTATTAGTCGAAAAACATAACGGGAAAGTTTTTATTAACCCTAATTATGCCGAAGGTTGCGAAGTGTGTGTGGAAATCCCTTATTTAGAGAAAAGTATTCCGGCAACCCACGCCGTCACTTCTATGCCCGATGAAGGTCCCGCTCCGGAAGAAGAAACCGAATCCGGCAGTTACTCCCTGCTCGTTGTGGAAGATACGACGGATATGCTGGAATTTCTGGCTAAGAATCTGGGAAATGCCTATACCATCCACACAGCGACCAATGGCAAGGAAGCATTGGAATGTCTGGAAACAACGACAGTAGACCTTATTATCAGTGATATCGTCATGCCGCATATGGACGGATTCGAATTATTAAAAGCCATCCGTTCCGACAATATGCTTTGCCATATCCCGTTTATCTTGCTTTCGGCACTCGACAGCATCGATTCGAAAATTGCAGGTCTCGACTATGGAGCAGATGCTTACATAGAAAAACCTTTCTCCCTAAGTCATATGAAAGCCACTATCAATAATCTGCTGGAAAACAGGCGTATGCTGTTCAATCACTTCACAACCGTGCCGAATATGTCATACGACCAGACATTAATGAATAAAACGGATGTGAAATGGCTTACCACGATTAATGAAATTATTACCCGGAATTTCACCAATGAAGAATTTACCATCGACAAGATGGCGGAAGAAATGGCAATCAGCCGTTCTAATCTGCAACGCAAGTTGAAAGGATTGACCGGAATGCCACCTAATGATTATATCCGGTTGATACGGCTCAAAACGGTAGGAGAACTTCTGCGTGAAGGAGAATACCGGATTAATGAGGTTTGTTTCATTGTCGGATTCAATAATCCATCGTATTTTGCCCGTTGCTTCCAAAAGCAATTCGGGATATTGCCGAAAGATTATGTGAAGAAAGGAGGATAAGATTCTTCTATTATACTTATATTTATGTATTTGTGCCGCCTCAACAAAAAAGAGGCGGCATTTTATGAAAAAAACTAATAAGAAGCTGTTGCCGAAATCCCTTCTTTCTCCAGTAAAGCTACAATACGGTCTAATTCTTCATGCGTAGCTTTCTGTAAGTCATGGTCGGGTGTTTCCCGGTCAATCGTATAAATCATCACTTGACGGGGAGCGATTTCCTTCACTGCTTCTATCCGGGAAGCACATATTTATCAGATGTATTATCCATGTCCTTTCCCTGATAACCTCCTTTCAGAAACATCGTTTGCACAATGCAGTTTCCTTTGAACTCTTTCATCTTTCCGATGATCTTCTTAACGGAATATTTTCCATTAGGACGATCTAATAAATGAATATATTCTTCATCCACTGTATCCAGTTTCAATATATTATTATCTATCTTGTTCAGTGCTTCGAATACAGCAGGACGGTCTATAAACGTAGAGTTGCTCAATACACTTACTTTCGCTTTCGGGAAATACTGATCGCGAAGCGCAAGCGTATCTTCTATAATTTCCGGGAAATGGGGATGAGCAGTCGGTTCACCGTTTCCGGCAAACGTCAGCACATCAGGGGCAGGACCGTTCGCCTGCATATCTTTCAGTTTTTCTTCAAGAGCCGCACGGACTTCTTCACGGGTTGGGAGAGGCTTCTTTGCACGATGATCGGCATTGAAACCACATTCACAGTAGATGCAGTCGAATGAACAGACCTTACCGTCACCCGGTAATAAGTTAATTCCCAAAGAAACACCCAGACGGCGGGAATGTATAGGACCGAAGATGGGTGAAGGAAAAATAATAGTCATCTTTTTTTTCATTTACTTCATAAATCTTTGCAAAGATAACCCAAAACTTACAGGTTATCCTACCTGTACCACCATTTTTTCATCATCCCCAATAAATCATCATTATTCAATGATACTCAAGAAACCACATGGAAATATTGGCTCATTCTTTCCACAAGCAAAATATACATATCACGCACTTCCACCTGGGGATGTGTTGTACTAAGCTTCTCCAACCTACCACACAGATGATACAATTCATCCTTTAAACGTTTCGCCATACCATTATGTTTAGCGTCTTCCTGTATCATATCCAGCCATGTTTCCAGACATATCAGCTGCATATCCATCTGTTCATAAGTAACGGCAGACGACGGATCAAAACCATTGAACAACCCTTCATAAAGATCCTGGAAAAAATCAATATCATCATAGGCTTTCCTGTCACTTCGCAATGCCTGCAATCGAAGAGCCGAAATTGTCTTAACACTCAACAATTGCTTAAACAATTTCACCAATTCCGGATATAGGATATGGTTCCTCACTTCCAACAAATTCTCTTTTACATAAGCACATTCCATCTTTTTAGCAGGATGAAATAAATATGTATCCAGATCAAGCATTGCCTGATGCTGTATCTCCGCCGGCTGAGAGCTGCCTACCGCTTTCGCTATTTCCACCAGATAACTTCCATACAAACGAATAGCCTTTCTATATATATCATTGAGTGAACTTCCCCTATCTCCTTTTTTTTTCCTTTATATACAATCTTATCCAACCGGCTTACTACGGTCTGCAAATCCGATATTCTTATTGCATAATCCTTTGAAAACCCAGTATCAAGCTTCTCTTCTTCTGATGATCGGAACAAACGAATACGATCCGGCAAATGATGATCTATCCATTGGCGAAGCTGCTCTCGTTCATCATAGCAGTTCTCACATCCTTTGAAAGGATGATAACCAAAGTAAACGGCCAGACAATCATCATCCCCAACTTTTAAAGTCGTCCCACATGAACTTTCCGACAAACTTCCGCGCAAACCCAAAAGATGCCCGATCTCTTCCGTTATTTCATTTTGCAGTAACTCTTTTTCCACTTCTTTAGAATAACGGTCAGCCAGAATACGCGGATCCGAGGCACCGCAACTTAGCAGATAATCATCTAATCGCCTTTCAGAAATCCATGTCCGATATTCAGACGACATGAAAGTATTTCTCCCGTACGAGGATGATGTGTAAGGTCACTTTTTATCCCCGGCATTTTCAAGTCATAAGATATAAAAGCACGTTGTTCCGCCGGAATGATCTTCTTGTTTGCATACTTCACTTGCAAGGCATCATGGATGCCTGCCTTGCGGAATGCGGTATTCCATGCCGACACCCCTTCTTTCACCGCCTGAAAATATTCCTTCGGAAAAAGAGTATCTACATAGAAAGTGAGTGTCTTTGACATATCCCAACGAAGAATCAACGAATCTTCTGCCATACAGTAAGGATCTTGGGAATAATCTTTAAAACGTAATGTTTGATAAGGTATCCTGTAATCTGCCAGACGAATTCGATCCCTTTTCCGGGGAAGTAAGCGTATTACACAGGTAACCTCCAAAGGCATACTGCCGTCAGGCAATATGACAGTAGAACTGGAAAACATATATCTTTCCGATTCAGCCGTGATAGCGCCTGATTGTCAACGATACGCCTTCTTCGAAGGGATGTATTTTCGTTACTTCCGACAATTCCGGAACCAGAGAACGGATAAAACCATAATTATTATAACTGAACCAATCATCACCGTCCATCAGGTGCTCTGTTATCCGGATAACAGCTCCCCGCTCTTTTGAATAGGTTACCACCGGATAACTTTTACCGGCAGGTTGCACGTTTGACAAAGAGAAAGATGACTGATATGCGCTCGTTTCATCCAGAATACGTTCTGCATAAAAAGGTTTCTGAAAACAGATTGTAGCCTTATCAGGGGATACAATACGCACTACTCCCAGTCCGTCGACCGGACGATTCAGTAAATCAAACCCTCTATCTATCTGACCATTCACTTCGATTTCCCGACCGATATATTTTTCCGGTATTTCCAGATAGACTTCTTTCTCCGCCACATATACCGGAAATACACCGTCAAACTTATTCATCCCGGTAACCCAAAACTCACCGAATGGCTTGACGGAATTCTGCGCCTGAAGCAAAGCTGCAACACACAACAATATAAAAATTACATATTTTCTCCCTTCATGAGTTTCTTTATTTGCTTTTCATCATTAAAATTAAATACTATCTACGAGAAACATTGCCCGTTTTTTTAGCAACCGGATCCGTAATTCTATGACTATAATCAAGACCTTCTTCCTTCATTCTATTCAAAGTCTGCATAATGGAAACCAATAACCTCGACGAAGTTACCTTTTCTGATCTATCCAATAATTTAGAAAGTTTATTCACATAAAGTAGCTGCACTTTATATCGGGCATCACTTACAAAAACGTTATCATCCCATTCGGTAAATAATCCGTTATGTATGCTTTCCAGAAAATCATCTACAGACAACATATCCTCGCAGGCATTCTCCGTCTCCCCTACTTTCTGAAGAGAGCGGATTATTTCTGACATAAGCTCTTCATAAAAGCGGTCGAACTCACGACTACCATCTATTTCCAGATTGGTGGTCAATGTTTTATCAAACATCCACACAGGAGGCTGTAATACATAAGTCTGTATAAAGTTCATAACCTTTTGATTGTAAGCGGCTTTTTCTGGTATATAAATATTCTCATCCTCCGTTTCAGCAAGACGTTTCCCACCCAAATGAGACAAAACATGCCGCACCCACTGTTTATAATGATTTAATACCGCTTCATAACGTCCCTGCAATACGCGCAAAGACGTTTTATCCGTCACCTTCCAGGCATCAGGATGTTCACACAAATATTTCAGATTCTCTATCCCCTGTGCATTAACCACAACATGGTCATTACCTAAATCTTCCGCCTGCGCCCGTACATCCACTCCACCCGAGAAATGTAATGAAGAATCTTTCTGCTTTTCCTGATTCCACAAATCCCTGTTCTTCTCTCTTTTCGGCAACATTCTTACCCGGGAATATGCGGTATCCCCATTCAATGGCCCATTTGTCATATTCACCGACACGTACCCACCTGTTTGTCAAATCAACCTTATCTTGAGGACGCAAAGCGTAATTACACCGCACATAGTCCATAATGGAACTTCCTATGCTATACCGGCTCAAAAAATCATTATCACGTAACTGGTCTATGGAATAATGGGAACTACCCAGAAAATTATGTTTCAACCCCAATGTGTGGCCGACTTCATGCGTCAGCACTTTTTTTATCTGTTCGTATTGCAAAGAGTCCGGCAACTCTATATTCCATGCCTGCGGATCATTCGCTCCACATTGAGCAAAATACCATTTCTGCTCCAGATTCAAGACACTGCTGAAAATTCCGATATGACACGCAATAATTTCACCGGACCGAGGTTCGCAAGGCGTTGGCCCATAGGCGTTATTTTGCCCTGATATTTTCCATGAAATAAACGGATAACTGCTATCATAAATACTAAAATCAGAATCTTCTTCAACGGTAGGAACCAGTCGCGCATCAATGGCGTTCTTAAATCCAGCTTTCTCGAAAGCCGACGCCAGTCACGCACCGCTTCAATGATACAGTCGATGTACTTTTCCGGTGTATTACGATCTATATAAAAGATAATAGGTTGTATGGGTTCCACCAATTCCCCCTTCATGTATTTTTCTTCATCTTCCGGCCTTATTTCCAGCCTCCATCGTTTGACAACAGATTTCCGGTCGGCAGGCTGATTCCCTTGAAAATACTCCTTGCGATAGAAAAATAAGCTCCGGTATTTGCAGCAACTGCCTCCAACGGTTCTTTTTGACAGTAATTTTATGCAGATACCTGTATCCCAGTCTCCAATATAAGGAGATGCAACAGGCTTACCTGGTATTTTCATTGATGAACTTCGATAAGCTCGTGATGCGTGTATCAACAAGCGGTTGTCATATCCTTTAATTTCCTTAATATAATCTTTCTCTCTTGAACGCGTACCTATCAATAAATCAAAAGATACAATATCAAGAGTAAACAAAGGAAAATCTTTTAATACTTCACCAATCTCTATCAGGCTGCTTCCCTGATTCTTAGCTTTAATCGGTAATATTTTATAAAGCCTTTCATTTCCACGTTGGGCGGCGATTTTGCATACGTTCCTTCAGGATTTTCTATCACCCTTTCATATTGTGGATCCATCATCCACAACTCGTCACCCCAGTTTACGGAAACTGAAAAAATACCGGACCTATCATGTCACCCGCATATCCGAATTTCTTTTCCATATCCCGGTCCGGACGGGCAGGAGCTGTCAGGATAGTTGTCGTTACGGCAAACTCACGTCCAATCAATGAATCCGGGATTTCCCAATAGATATGTTTATCACTTCGGTAGGTAGTAAACATACCGGGAATAACTTCCACTGGTGCTTCTTCTTTAATAAAAGTTGTAATACTTTGCTGTTGCCCGTACAGACAAGTACAGACAACAGCAAGAAATACTGCACCGATAATTCCTTTTAGCATAAAGACCGGTTTATACTATTCATAATTATAGCTAATATCAACAATCTTCCCAATAGGCTGATCGGGATCTTCGTAAACACAAATGCTGTTTTCTTCACGAGCTACATCACCCGCCACTGTCAATTGCAATTCTACAACTACACCTTTATCAGCAGTATTGATACCCAACCCGAGAGACATGCCTAATTTCTCCTTATATTCGCCCGTTTCCTCATCGTCACCTTCCTCTCTCACACTTTCAGGGTCCTTAAATTTTAGACTAGCTATCTGTGCTGACGGATCAATTTCATAAGTATAAAGTTCAATTGCTCTTCCGCGGTCAAGATCAATGCGATATAATTTATTACCCGATGTCATAAATATAAGGTTTGCCGTATACGCGTAAGAAGCTGCAAATTTTGCTGTTTCTACATTTACTTCGGACGGTAAAAACAATTGTATACCGGGCAGCACAAATCGGATCTTCATCTTGCGCACTGAATTTAAACACAGTCAGCTCTTTTTCCGTTCCGGGGAGAAGCAATCGCATAAGCAAAATTTCCCAATTTCCACCCGTAACAATATCATGTACTTCTAAAGATGGATCAATTACATCCGGATCAAACAAATTAGATTCGTCTGACATTGAATACGTGGATACAGGCTTCTGGTCACTCCATTTAGTACCATAGTTACGTATTTCTTGAGTAGCCCGATTCATCATATAATCATAAGAACCCGAATAGATGCACTAAGAAAACGATGATTTTCAGAATCAAAAAAACAAAAAGCCTCCTCCATACGAACCATAAGCGGAAATAGCAGGAAACTCACTTTCTTTTTTTTACCGAAAATGGTACACAAAAATCCATCCATAGGAGCACAATATGCTTTTCCACTATTTACAAACAATTCACCATGAGCACTCATCTTATAAAACTCAATATTCAACGGTTCCCCTTTTTCCCCGCCGGTTCAAAAAGTATTTTATTTGACGGATATCTCGTTATTAAAGTACTTGGAGTCAATAAAGGCCAAGTCCTGATCGGTTACCACCATTAACGCCGGACTTACTTTAAAACCAAAAAACCCAGCATACTACTCAAATACGAATCCCCATAGTTTTTTTCTTGCACTTACCGCCAAAGGTTTTTCCTTCTAACGGAAATGACTGATTCAGTTCTGATTTAAAGACATCCGGATAAACATAATATCCTTCCGGAGTACCCTCTATCGCTCTAATACTCCCTTTCCTTCTTTTTCCTGCAATACAAACCAGCAAGGATTTAAAGGACGAATAATTGCAACTTGACCTATCTGATACCAAGTTGTTCCACTCTTTTTATCCGTAATGACCAACATTAAACCTATATTTTCCGATTCATAAGGCTCGACTGTTACTTTACATTCTTTGCCTACGGAATAATCTTTATAATCACTAAGTCTGTCCGACCCCGCTTTCTTTCCTTCGATTGTTTTCTTCCATTGAAACACAAGGTTTTCTCATTTTGCTCCAAAGTCTGAGAAATCTCGGGTATAATTGAAACTTCCACTGCTTCCTCTTTAGGCATACGTACCTTCGTTTCAGGTATTACGATATCCATCGTATTTACATCATGATAATCGTAATCTCCCTTGTCATCGTAACAGCCTGCTTGCAATAAAGCCGTTCCGATAAAACTTACTATACAGATGATATATTTCCTCATAACGTTTCTTTTAATCTTGTTCATATTCTATTTCATCACCTTCTTCACCTAAAATCGGTGGATTTCCCCGCCTCCTTATATTCTCTATAAGCTTGCTTGATTACATCAATATCTTCATCTTCCAAATCATCCCATACACGTTGGCATACATCCATAATAAACATATATTTAGCATCGCTATAGCTACCAAATCCCACATAATCACTCCATTCAGTCGGTTTAAGTTCCCATCTGACATTCAAAACCACCTGATTCTTTTCCACCAGTCCTTTATCAAACTGATGAAGAGGGTTATCCAAATCAAATTCCAGATAACAACCATATACGTTTCTACCTGACTCTACTTTCGGACGATTGATCTTATAATAAAATACCTGATAAACAGTGTCCAGTTTGGTGTATGTATACTTATCTTCCAATATTACATCCACCGGATTTCGATAATCACTATTTGGAGTTACTTTCACACAGAAATCGCGATTTTCTTTTAAAAAGGTCTCCTTGTATACTTACCGTAAAACTATCTATAGCATAAGGTTCTGTCTTCACATAATCTGTATCAACCAAAGTACGAATATATGTACTTCCATAAAAATTAATACGGGATGTCTGGCTATATAAGTCTATCTCACTCTCACTGCATCCTGCATAGATGCCGCAAACAAGAATAGCTAAAACAAAGTATATAATACGTTTCATAAGACTTCATCATTTAGAGTTGTTACCAAAAATATACTCATCATCCGGTAATGTCATCTGATAATGAGCTTCAGTCATTGCTTCCAGCCCACAACCATAATAAGTGCTATAATTATGTGCTTTCAAAAAATAAAAAAGCTGGCCTTCCGCAAAATATTCTTTTCTATATTCTTTCATGATTTCATTGATACGCTTAGTCTGGTCTTTATTTTCTTCCGAAATAATATCAAGATCATCATATCCGGTAGTCAGAATCTCATCACTGTAAGAGATACCACGTGCAAAACGCACAGTATTTAATGCGTCGGCACTTTCCGATGCAGAAGATGCACATTCTGCTACAATGTAATACATTTCGGGCAAACGGATCAAAGGAACAGCATCAGCACCGGAATAGGTATATCCGGCATTGAGGGGTTTTTGATTATATTTTCTGCAGAAAACGTTTGTGCTGCTTGCCCCATTAATGACCTGAAACATTTCCGTATTTTTTCTCCAGTCAGTATTCCCTACATCAGCTGTTTCATAGAAGAGACTGAATTTATCTCCATCCAAATAAAAATGTTGCTGAGTATTCGTATTTTCCATATCCATATAGTTTTCAATAAGCAGATTAGAAAATTCATTTACAGTGATTCCGAATATCTGCTCTGCGTAACGTATGGAATTATAATTAGAAGCAGTTTGTGATTTGTACAACGTAAAATACTTAGAAGCAGCAATCACTTGTTTTGCATATTCTGTAGCCAATCCACGGCTTTCAACATCACCTTTATAACAATATACACGAGCTAGCATCGCTTTTACTGCATACAGATTCATACGAAACTCACGATTAACAAGGAAATGGTTTTTCTCCATATTCCTCATCCGTTTGGTTTGTGAAGAAATCAAGCGGATCACTTTCCTTCAGCAATTCTTCAGCCTCATTCAAATCTTTAAGAATAGCGATAACCACTTCGCCGGCTGATAAAACAGGGGTGGCATCTTTATTAAAAGCAGTTCGATAGGGGATAGCCTTTGATGCAGGGTGTTCCTTATAAACAGGACCGAACATGCGCAACAAATCAAAATGAAGAAAAGCACGAAGCCCCAGTGCTTCTCCTTTCATTGTTCCGTAATACCGTTCGGTAACTAGAACATCTTTATTCCTGTCTACGTACTCCAGAAAATTATTAATGTTAGCAATGATATTATACATAGTCGAGTAAATTGCATTTTTCTTACTCAAGAACATATTTTCATAATCGAATACGATACTCTGTTCAAAAACAGCATTGGTATTATATCCGGGATAATCGGAGTATAATCCGGCCAATTCATCCAAGTAAGCATAAGTCAAATCTCCGGCGTATAAGGTAGTAGTTCCCAGCTTCAAATAAATACCTGTAAGAGCATCCTTGAATCCTGATTCCGATTCAAATTGTTTCTCGGTAGGGATAGAAGTCTTCGGAGATACATCCAACCAGTCGCTGCAAGACGTAAGCCCCAGCATTGTTGTTGTCAATAGTATATATATTATCTGTTTCATACAAATATGTTTTTAATTAGAAAGCAACATTCAAAGCAAATGTAAACTGACGGGAATACGGATAGTATAAACCTCTTTCGCGTTTCACTGTAGACCAATAGAAAAAAGTCCTCCATATTAAACGTTACCTTAGCAGAACTCAATCCCCAATGAGTGATAAACTTCGTATTAGTACGGTCCATACGATAATAAACAGACAATGAACTTCCCTGAAATATATTTTCATCCATAATGAACCGTGAAGTAGCTTTCGTCTCCCATCCACCAGGGTTAAGCCCACGGAATTGTGCCTTGTCACCCGGCTTCATCCAACGCAGTTGGGTCACCCGCCGGTCTACATTGTATTTCAAATTGGCATTTTCCACTTTGTCAAGCAGTGTCTGATTGTATACCTGACCACCAAATTGATACCTGAAACTGACATCTGCTCCCCATCCTCTGTACGTAAAAGAAGAATTAATATATCCCTGCCATTTAGGTTCTGTATTTCCAACAGGTACTACATCATTGGCATTCCAGTTAGTGGCATTTGTCATTTCTCCATTACTTTTCAGTAATATTTCATCTCCTGAAGCCGGGTCAATACCCAATGAACGCACTACCCAAATGCGAGAAAGAGATTCACCTTCTTCGTAGCGTGGCAGTGGTGTATCCTTTAGTTTTAATGCATTCTGATCGTTCACATATTTCATCGCTTCCGATATTTTGAGTAATTTGTCTGTATTATGAGAACCGTTTACCATAATTGTCCAATAAGCCTGTTTAGCAACGTTCTTATAAGGAATAGCAGAAAAAAAAGTTCCCAACCCTTATTTTCAATCTTTCCCAGATTTTCCGGATAACTGCTAAAACCAAGAGAAGGAGCAAGACTTATATCTGTAATCATATTGTCTGTCACTTTCCGGTAGTATTCCACACGTGCGGTAAAACGCTGATCAAAAAGTCCTAATTCCAATGCAAGATTCGTGCTTTTTGTAGTCTGCCACTTTAAGCCTTCATTGTGCATGGCCAAAATTTCCGATCCTGTCGCATCGGATGAATAATAAGGAAGCAATAAATTGGAATAGGTGTAATAGCCATGTGCCTGATAAGGGTTGAAACCTTGTGAACCGGTCGTACCATACGTGCCTCTTAAAATCAAGTCAGAGATGAAAGAAACATCTTTCAGGAAATTCTCTTTTTCAAATCCCAACGTAATCCCGTCGACCAGAAAGGTGCCCACCGATTGTCTTTTTCCAAACTGGGAGGAACCGTCCAGACGCACATTAAAATCAAATGAATACTTATATTTATAAGAATAACCTCCGGCAACAACCCAACCAATGGAACGTGTTGTACTTTCCAACCCATCTACTTTCTCATTGTACTTCTTACCAAATAACAAGTTGTCCATATTATCATTCGGAAAACCCGTCACATAGTTTCCATACGTCTCCGAATTATTTTCCAATACACTCATACGGGCATTAGCGGTCAGATAATGATCTTTCAACTGTTTGTTCCAGCTTCCTGTCAAATCTATTCCCCACTTGACAGATTCACTCTGGCTTTTGCGATAATCACCTCTTAACGTAGGATCAGTCACATTATCAAAAAAAAGTATGTTGCGCAGGACGGAACATATCGCGATGTCCCACACTTTTGGACAAAGAGAATGCACCTTCAAACCGCAATTCTTCAGTAGGATTATATTCTAACTTGAAAAGTTCGCGCACTGTAAAATTCTTACTCTGGTCTTTACTGTTGAACGTTGTATTATGCATGGGGTTCAAATAACTCGATTCACCACCTAGTCCTTCAAAATTATCAAGACGTTTCTGTATCTCTCCATTTTCTCCATAAGGACGCAAATAAGGATTCAAGCGGGTGTATTCGCTAAAACTTCCCCATGGAGATTCATCAGCCACTGAATTATCCAATGTAATGCTATTCTTTAACAATACTTTTTTCAGACGATACTGAAAATCAAGCGAACCAGTCAATACATCACGATTACTGCCCTTCATCACACCCGGAGAACTGTTATATCCGACATACATACGATAACGCAAAGCTTCGTCACCTCCTTCCAGTGTAACTGTATGACGTTGTTGAAAAGAAGTCTGCAAAGGTTTATCCAACCAGGTATTTACTCCCGCCAAAACTTCACGCAACTTTGATTGATAAAGTCTCCATTTTTCAACTGTTTCACCACCGTATGTATAAAGCCCGCTCTGTAATTCCGCATCTATCTTTTCTCTTGAATTCATCAGGTTATATCCAGTCATATCCGGAGCTTCAATACGAAGTTCACCGCCATAAGTTACCCAGATACGCCCCGGTTTAGGCGTCTTACTTTCGATGACAATTACCCCATTTGCCGCACGCGATCCATAAATAGCTGTAGCCGCCGCATCTTTTAGCAAAACAATGGAAGAAACCCGGTCGGGGTCCATATCGGCAAGCGCCTGTATACTGATTTCAAATCCGTCCATGATAAGCAATGGTTGATTGGCATAAGTCTCATATTCCCCTTGGACCGCCAATACGTCATTACTGGCTGAATTAAAGTCTACCGTAGCTTGTGCATTCAAATCCATATTTGCACTACCACGCATACGCATATCAGGTAGATTATTCGGATTTGACCCCATATTAATATTATCTACGATACGAAGCCCGGGAGCAACAGCCGCAATTGCTTTAGCTACATTATTCGTACTATATTTTTTCAGATCTTCGCCCTTTATAGTAACAGCAGAGCCGGTAAATCCTTCTTTTTTCCTATTAAACATACCTGTTACCACCACTTCATCCAGTGCTTTTGTATCAGACTTCATCACTACTGACATAAATGTTGAAGGATTCAACAACTGAGTTTCCAAACCTACATAAGAAATCCTCACCTGACTATCTTCCGGAACATCAGAAAGCTGGAAATTACCATTATTATCTGTGATGGTACGGATATTGGCATCTTCCACTATAATAGTGGCACCGATAACCGGAAACCCGGCTTCTTCGGAAAGCACTTTTCCTTTTACTTGTGAAATATTCTTTTTAGGATTCTTTTTAGTGATATTGATAAATTGTCCGTCAATGTGATATTTCAATGGATTTTTCCCGATAATCACCTTTAAAGCTTCACCAATAGTAGCTTTCTCAACTTTCCCGGTAGAAGTATAAGAACTAATCTCATCGTAGATAAAAAAGAACTTTATATCCCGATACTTTCTCCAAATGTTTAAAAATAGAAGGTAATCCTTCATTTTTAAACTCCATCGTTATTTGCTTTTCTTTACCTGTTTGTGCTTCAATGCGCCACGAATACGCAAAAAGGAAAAGCAAGAACAAAACAATGAACTTTTGTGCCTGATTTTTTTTTCATAAGCCTGAATAGTTAAATAGTATTTCATTCTTTTAATTGTATACGAAGTTTAAAAAAAGAATGGTTACCCTTAAAAGAATTTATTTTCAGAAATATGTATTCCTATTCAGATTTATGACGTTTTGCTCGTTTTTATTCAATAATAAGTTTTCCTGTTTCAAAATAGGCATGAACTCTCTCCATTCGATTCAATAATTCAATCAAATTAAAAATGTCTTGATGACGATTTGCAAAGAAATGCATACGGAGATCCATAATTTTACTGTTGCGGAATTCTATATCTATATTGTACCAACGCCCTATCTCTTTCATCATGTCAGCCAGAGGGATATCATCAAAATAGAAAAATCCTTCCTTCCAATACAAAAATGATTCTATATTAACTTCACTCACAGCAAATGTTCCGTCAGTAGAAAGTTGTGCACTTTGTCCCGGCTCCATTTCAACGTTATGAGTTCCGCAGGTATCGCTGACAGCTACTTTTCCTGTAATTAATGTGATACGGACATCGGCAGGAGAGTATCCACGTACATTAAACTCTGTTCCTAAGACACGAACCTGCACATTTCCGGTTTTTACAATAAAAAAGGATGTTCGACATCTTTACTTACTTTAAAATAAGCTTCCCCTTCCAACGAAACGATCCTATCTTTTCCCTTAAAAACGGTAGGATAAACCAACCGGCTGTCCGAATTCAAAAAGACTTCAGTTCCTTCGGATAAAACAACTTTGAATGTTTCTCCCCGGGAATACTTAATCTATGTATTTGTACTTTCTGTTTTCCGACCTCTTTATTTTCTGTCTGAATAGTACGATGATAGTCAATTTTTGATCTTTCAAAGGTCTTATTTCCTTTTCGTCATCAATTTGCAAAGTAGCTTGTGCGATGGCATGGTTTGCTTCAAAAATTTTAATACTTTCCAGTTTTGGTTCCGGTGAAATCATCATTGTACGTAAAATCAGGATTACAATGACAGTTGCCGCTACTCCTGCAATAGCAGTCCACAGAATACGCGTATTCTTCTTTTTGTTATTATTCAAACGTTTATTATGAAAGTCTACCAATTCTTTCTGAACATTAATTGCCAGTGTATTTTGCTTTTGCCGCATCTCCATCACAACCTCTGCAATATCAACACATGCCCGAAACATTCTTCATCTTTCTCCAAGCCATGTAATTGGTCAGAAGTTATATGGGAAACATTCTCCATAATTTTCAAAGCTTCTTCTTCCGACTTATTTATATTTATATTCTTCTCATCCATAAATAATTCATTCAATATATAATATTTACGTTTTAAAGTCCATCCCGGTTACCTTTCCGGCCTAATTCTTCACGAAGAATACGCAAAGCCTTCACTATATTCTTATGGATAGCCGCAACACTCACATTTAATTCTTCAGCTACCTCCTTGTACTTTTATTATGAATATAACAAGCTTCCAGAATATGGCAGTTGTAAGGAGTCAACTTTTCCATCGCCTTGCGTATCTGAGAAATACGTGTATCTGTCTGCTGCGAACCAGACTCTATGATTTTATTGGTTAATCGTGAAGCAAATTCCACATATTCTTCATGAATATTTTGTTTACGGAGATAGTCGATACAACGCGTGCGGATAATTGTATAAAGATAAGTTTTTGCCGTAGCTTCTTCTATTTTATCATAATTACGCCACAAATATTCAAAAGCATCACTTACAATATCTTTGCATACTTCAACATCGCTTATAAAATAGTATGCAAAATACACGAATTGTGCATACCATTCATTAAACATTCTGTCAAAAGTAGTCCGGTCTTTCATTCAATATCGTATTCTTCTGTTATTTTTTGGCAGACAAATATACATTAAAACTTGATACGCAGTTGCATTTGTACATCTGCTTTTTTATTTTCACAGATCAAATCATTGCCGGAACCGATTTCGTTACGGTCGAAATAGACAGTTTCACCGAACTTGGTTATCAACAGGAAATGTTTGTTCAGTTCATATCTTAAACGAACGGCACATCGGAAGCCACGCCCTTGAAATGACGGAGTGTAAAACGTATAAAAGCAGTCCGCTTTCCGAAACATATACACGCGAATCATGATCATCTGTAAAAAAATAACTGCCTTGAACGTCAGCAAACAGCCTGGCCCAAGGCAGTTGGGAGGATATCATTTGTGTAACCTGATATCCTTTATTAGCAGCTCTGTCCTGAGAATGAAAATGATTATAATCTAAAGTTGTACGACTGCTTAACACATCTCCCAAAGAATAGTTCAAACGATAGCGAAGCTGATGATGAAAAATAGGAAGCGTTAGCGTTCCTTTACTACCTGTCCAATCACGTTCTTTTTGTTTATAGCGATACTTTAGATACATGGATAGATTACTAAGTGGAGTGAAAGTAGCTTGAACCAGACCATCTGTTCCACGGGAGGGTTTATTTATTCTGTATTTTTTCCATGGGAAGGAAAACAAATCGAATGATGCAAAGAACTTCCAATAGGCAAAAGGAGAAGTCTCCAATCCGATATAATATCCCTGTTCGTTTTGAGTCGTACTTCCCTCACCGAATGAATGGGTGAACATAGCCCAATAATTATAGGAATAGAACCGATGTATCAACATGATTTGGGTGTTTTGAACCGGTGAATACTGCAAACGGTTCAAAGAGGCCCAACCTTGTTTTCCTATCGCTGTCTCTCCCTGAAAAGAGAAACGATGCCAACGATAAGCATACTCTATTCCTAAATTGTAGAAGTTATGCCGTGGAGATTGTATTTGGAATAGCCTGTTAATTCCGGTTCATAAGATCGGTTGAAAAGGTAGTAAATAGCGGTGATACCCAGTCTGATACGGTTGTGTTGATAACTCACATTTCCACCTGTTAATTGCATAGTGAACAGATGCTTTTTATCTGCTTCTTTCCGGCTCCGGTGTAATCCGGTTTTATAGATAGAGGTAATTTCTCCATCTGTTATCACGCCATCCAATGAACGATGCGAATAAAACCGGAAATGTCCCAATCCTTAGATAAAGCAACTGTGGCAGCCACTCCTCTGAAATAATTGTATTCATCACTGGAAGAGTGTTTCTTTATCCTGCTGCTACGATTGTTGAAAGAAGAGGCATAGACTGTTTTTCCCATCAGATAATCAGTGCTAATCACCAATCCTTGTCCAAAACTAAGCCGATAGTTACCAACAGCTAATGCTTTTAATCGCCCACAATCTTTTAATAACAGATAAAAGGAATAATAATCGTAGCCATAGCGATTGTGTAAAAGCTCCCAAAGGTTCTCCGGCATCTTTTTCTGCAACGACTCCTGCATAGAGTCGGTCACTATATCGGAAACTGTATTTCACAGAGTTATAAACAGAAGGTCCTAAATAAGTATGTTCATAACCTTTTCGTTTATAAAGTGGTATATCAAAGCGAGTTAACAGTTCATTTTTTTCCATACTTCGCTGCGCTTTTCAACATAGTTTTCCACCGAAAAGAAGATTCATTGTTAATAGCTTTTATACAGACGAATGGTAGTAAATACTGGATTGTCTGCTTATCCATATCTTCCACTAGTTGAAGTTCATAGATAGTTTTCATCTGTCCGTGTATATAGATGTAAGCCAGCAGATGTTCAATCTGAATATCACTAAGGAAAGGAAACTGTTCGAGTTGTTCACGGGTAGCAACATTCAAATTAATAGGTTCTTGCAGACGATTGGAAAGTTCTTCCAATTCATTCTCCCAATTCAATATTAACAGAGTTATTAATATCGTTATTAACAGATAAATCTTCAAGAACATCCTCTAAAAGACTTTCAGAAAGGTTTTGAGCACTACAAGCAGGAATTATGAACAGGCTGTTTATAATACTTATCAACCGGATTAGTTGAGTAGTTTTCATCAATAAAATGTGTATTATCTTCTCGCTTTTTTTACATACAAGGGGGCAAAGATACTTTAAATAGGTTAACGTCTGAAAGATATGTCTGAATAATAAAATTTTAATTCTATTTTTGTATCGTGAAAAGAAGGCTTAACATAGTAGTAATGACACTGTTTGCCACTGTTTGCTGCTCACTACATTTGCAGGCACAGGAAAAACAAAGCATCAATGGATATTTGGTTCCGATGTGTATCTACAATGGAGATACAATCCCAAGTATCCAGCTACCGACTGTGTATATCTTCAAACCACTTAAGTTCAAAAATGAAAAGGAACGTCAGGAGTACTATCGATTGATTCGGAACGTGAAAAAGGTATATCCTATTTCCAAAGAAATTAATCAGGCTATCATCGAAACTTATGAATATCTTCAGACTCTACCCAATGAGAAAGCCCGCCAAAAACATATCAAACGGGTTGAAAAAGGATTGAAAGATCAATATACTGCCCGAATGAAGAAACTCTCTTTTGCACAGGGAAAATTGTTGATAAAGCTTGTGGACCGTCAAAGTAATCAGACTAGTTATGAACTGGTAAAAGCGTTTATGGGACCTTTCAAGGCAGGGTTCTATCAAGCATTTGCCGCACTGTTCGGGGCCAGTTTAAAGAAAGAATATGATCCGCAAGGTGAGGACAAACTAACGGAACGCGTGGTATTGATGGTGGAGAACGGACAAATCTGATACCACAAGTCCTTACCGGTGCAAAAGCAAGCTTTATCTACGTTTTTTTTGTTTATCTATATATCTTTTCAATTTGCTGGTCCAATCAGATACTCTCCCGTCGGACACATCTTTCAAAAACCATTTTTGTTGATATACCAAAGACTCTCCGGGTGGCAGTTCTGTATATCTTCCGTGATTTTCAAGTTCCAGATACAGCCCCTTCGGTGCTACGAAAATCTCTGCTTCACCTTGTCCGGGAGGAACTTCACCGGGTCCAATGTCCGGGAAACATTTTATAAACAGAAGCTCCTTATAATAATGAGCGATCCAACCTTCATAAGCAGTCGAGTATAATTTCTGACCTCTCTCATTGGTACCATCCGGACATGGAACCCACATTATACCCTTATCCTCATATGCTCCCGTGACATCAGATTTATTCATCTGATCCGTTTCTCCTACAGGAAAAAAGCTCAAACCTCCATACACTCTCGTCACATCCCAAGGGGCCAGCCTCCTTAGCTGACGAGATACATTCCGAACAGAATAATTAATCAAGATAGATGAATCTCTTTCTGATACAGAAAACTCCTTAATGATAGAGATACCGCTTAAAGAATCCGGCGAACTCACCAGTCGAAGAATTTGTCCGTCTATCTCTGCCTTATAAGGAAGCTCATCGACACACCGATATTGTGGCCAATAGTTTGACTGTGGAGATAACCAGAACGTTGCTCCGTAATACTTACTATGTACCAAATCAGAAGTCAGCAGTTCCTTATCTCTGCATTTAAAAGAAATAATCCGTCCCCCTTTTTTGCCGATACGCTGAAAGAGAGGTCAGCAAAAGACAAAACATACACATCATTTTGCTTATTTATCCGGCTTTTTGGGGGCAAAGAAGACTTGCAACCAAAACACAAGCAAGATATAAACAGATATAACAGGAGCTTCAGACTTCTCATTATTCACTTAGAATTTCAGATAAAGACGGAGGTAAAACCGAATCCCCAAAGTTACCCGGAACCGAACCCATCGTAAATTCCAAGATTCCTCCATCCACTATATCGGTATGTGTAATAAAAAGCTTATTATAAACCTCACCATTAAGTTTCACCGATTGCACATATATGTTCTCATCACTCCAACCTACTGTTTTTACTTTAAAAGGCTTGTCTCCAATCGAAATTTCAGCCTTTTCTACCATCGGCTTTCCCAATATATATATTCCTTCTGCCGGATTCACAGGATAGAATCCCATCGCGCTGAAGACATACCACGCCGACATTTGTCCGCAATCTTCATTACCACACAATCCATCCGGCTGATCGGTATATAAAGTAGACATGATTTCATGCAATCGCTGTTGAGCCTTATGGGGTTGACCCGCATAATTATAAAGATAAGCTACATGATGGCTAGGCTCATTGCCATGTGCATACTGGCCGATAAGTCCGGTTATATCTATCGGCACATCATGGCCTGACATACCCATAGGCATGGAAAATAAGGTATCGAGAGCATTGACAAATTCCTCACTGCCCCCATATAGATTTATCAACCCTTGCACATCGTGAGGAACAAAGAAAGAGTATTGCCATGAATTTCCTTCCACCCAATCACATTCCCCATAAGATGAGAAAGGATCAAACGGACGGCGGAAACTGCCTTTGCTCGAAAAACCGTTCATTAGTTTATATTCTTTGTCAAAATATGTTTTATAACCGGAAGACCGGCTTATAAAATAGTTATAATCATCCATCTTACCCAAGTCCTTGGCCATTTGAGCTATACACCAATCGTCATAGCAATATTCCAAAGCCGCAGAAACCGATTTATTGTAAATGTCATAAGGAATATAACCGTATCGTTTCAGCTCTTTCACACCAAAGTTATCCTGCATAGCCGATGTCCTCATGGCTTGATACGCCTTTTTCCACATCATAATTTCTTATACCTTTGAAGTATGCGTCTACAATAACCGGAATGGCATGATAGCCAATCATACAATTTGTTTCACTCGACCATAATGGCCACACCGGCAGTAATCCATACTGATCATACTGCGCAAGCATAGATTGTACCAGATCGTTCGTTTTATCTGGAGCAATCAACGTTAATAACGGATTCTCAGCACGAAAGTATCCCACAGCGACAACACTGTATAGTTATTGAACCCTTCGGCTGTATGTATCTGTTTATCAAGGCCCAAGTACTTTTATTCACATCATTATACAAATAAGGGGCCAATAAAGAATGGTACAGCGCTGTGTAAAAAATTATTTTATTCTTATCAGAAGCTTCTACCTTAATCTTTGATAATTCTTTTTCCCATATCGACTGTGTCTCGCTAAGCGTTTTGTTAAAATCCCAATGCGGTATCTCTTCCGAAAGATTTTGAAGTGCATTTTCTGCACTTATAGCAGATATTCCCACTTTTACTAACACCATCTCATTAGAGGAAGTTTCAAAATTAAGAATAGCTTTTATATTTTTTGCCGGAAGCTTGTTTTTCCTGAATAAACAGATCATCCACAGCAACAGACAAGTCAAATGCCTTAGATACTTTCAAAGCAAAAACAATTGTTGTTCACTCCAGTATTTTTCTCCGGGCTCACCCCAGCCTTTTGTCCTCCTTTCACCTATTATTGTACAACTGTCTATCCTATTCATGGAAGTAAAAAAGAACAGAATCAGTTGCGAAATGATGAGATAAATCCAATATAATATGAGAAGATTTACTTTCAGGAAAGGTATAACGATGAAAACCGCATCGAGGAGATACGGTCAATTCAGCCATAATATCATAATCTTTCAACCTTACTTTATAATATCCCGGAGATGCAGACTCCTCATCATGTGAAAAACGGGAGCGATATCCTTCATCCGGTTTATCTTTCGATCCCGGATTCAATTTCAAATTTCCGTCGCAGGCATCAACATCACATCCATCAGATCGGAACGTCCTGTACCCGAAAGATGCGTATGAGAAAAAACCAATGATGGAACTATCGGAATAATGATAGCCGGAACACCAATCCCATCCTTCAAGTCCTGTGTCAGGACTTAATTGTACCATTCCGAAAGGGTATGCTGCCCCCGGAAACGTATGTCCATGTCCACCTGTACCTATTAATGGGTCGACAAAGTCCAACAAACTATCTGCACTGATAGTACTATTTTCGTATCTGCACCCGGACAGGGCACATAACGCCATGATGGTCCATATTATTTTTCTCATCTTTTTCTTTAGATTTTTATGAAGCAAATTTATCCCAAAATCTCCATATATATGTCTACAAAAAGCTAAGAAAGAAGAGAAAAAGGAAAAACAAAACGCGAACAAAACATAAACAAAAAGTACGATAATGACCACGCACATAAGCGATTGCTCCCAACCTTACCTCTATTTGATTTATAGCATCCCCAAAAAGAAACAAATTTCCGGTACAGTCATCCAATAATAGAATATATTTGTCTTGAACAAAGACGAGAGAAACCCTCTATTATCCGCCAAACCCTTGGCCAAAGCACTTTTGTTTGTATTTTGTTCATGTTTTGTTTTTACTTTATTGCTTTTTTCATTCGGTCACATTGATCTAAATGCAATACTTTTACAGCAAAATTCGTTTTGTAACTTTAAAATTTAAAACAATGAAAAAGTACTTAAAAATTAAGCTTCTGATATTGATATTCTGACGGGAATACAATATACGAACGCACAGGGTACAGCAGTCGTCAATGGAGCTGTTATTTCCGATCAGAATGATCCTCTGATAGGTGTTACAGTGACCGAGACGGAACTACAAACGGGGTAATAACCGATATAGATGGTAAATTCTCGATTAAGCTGAAAAATGCTACCGGGAAACTGACTTTCAGCTATGTAGGATACATTACACAAACAATCGCTGTAAACAACCAAAGTAAAAATCTGAAAGTTGTATTAACAGAAGACTCTAAGCAGCTGGAAGAAGTCATCGTCGTAGGTTATGGTGTACAAAAAGAAAGCGAATGTATCCGGATCTATTACATCTTTGGGCACACGAGACCTACATACGATGGCCACCAATGATGCCTCTCAAGCCCTACAAGGAAAAAGCACCCGTCTATGTATCAAGGAAAAGCGGATTACCCGGTGAGGGTTCCTCTGTATATATGCGCGGTGTAGGAACACTGAACAAAGCCACTCCACTCTGGATTATCGATGGAGTGCCTGGAATGCCACTGGATAATTTTAATGAAGTAGAGTCTATCCAATTATTAAAAGATGCCGCATCCGCCGCCATCTATGGAATTGAAGCAGCCAATGGAGTCGTATTGGTGACAACCAAGAAAGGTGCTAAAGGAAGAATAGCCGTGAACTACAACGGATACGTAAAGATAAACCATGCCCTCGGACTTCCTGAAATGCTGGGAACCCAAGGTTACATTGATATGTACAAGGCCAGATGGATGTCTAACAATCCGGATAAGGGTGAACCTACAACTAACGATATTAAATCATTCTATTTCCTGACTCCCAATGAAGTATCGCAATTACCTAATACTGATTGGGTAGACGTTATGTTTGGCACCGGAATAGAACATTCTCATAGCATTGACATCTCCGGAGCTTCCGATAGATCATCTTATTTCCTTTCTGCCATGTACGAGAATGACGAGGGTACCTATGTGAATACAAACTACGAGAAATGGGCCATTAAAACCCGATTCGAACAAACTCCATTGAAATGGCTAAAATTCAGTCAGACAGTAAATTTCAGTCACTCAAAAAAAAACATAATGCATTGAACTGGCAACACGTCCTTCGCGCTAATCCAGCCATGAATGTATACGATGACACCAACCCGATGGGTACAGGATATGGATACTTCACTGATGAATTTGCAGGAACAATCGACTGGCAGGGAGGAAACCCATTGGAAAGCGCTGACTTGAAAGATCATTGGGAGAAATGGAACGTTGCATGGGGAAATTTGCAAGTAATCATCACCCCGATAAAAGGACTGGTATGGACTACCAACCTGACAGGAACTCTTAGCAATCATGCGACTTCAAGCTTCTTATATAATACATTTGGAGGCATATCAACCAACTCTATTGACTTTGTGGAAGGAAAAAAACATCCAAGGACACCAATTGGATTATTCTCACAATCAAAGTACTTCCTACTTGTTGAATACATACGTAAACTATAATAAATTGATTGGTAAACACGATCTTGGAGCAATGGTCGGTTTCGAAGTAAGAGAATCACGTAATGATGACGCATCAGGATATGCTGAATGGGGTATACCGGCTCAAGACTTAAGAAGTACTGCTCTTACCGATCACAGAGACGGTACCAACTCTTGGGCTACAGGAAGTAGCTACTCCATATTCGGACGTGTTACCTATGCTTATGACAACCGCTATCTGCTA
>VOFD01000855.1_pt1 | contig 119538 bp, 146 predicted proteins | sample 5384101 | NCBI WGS metagenome assembly VOFD01 (sample SAMN12384723, study PRJNA508395) | human gut metagenome | isolation source: healthy gut C | host: Homo sapiens | reverse complement strand
TCTCTTCAGGTGTCATGGCTGCTTCATGAAGGAAATTGCGTGTTCCTCTTCCGACTTTCATGTTAATGATGCCTTTTTCATAAGGCAAATCATAATCGACTCCTGCGTCTACAATTTTAAGAGTGAAACCGTGCTGTCGGCACAGGAAGTTAATCCCTGCTCCTCCATGAAGAAAGTTGCTGATTTGTTGCCGTGTTACTTTTTAGGAGATGGGCTGACTTTTTTCTTCTACGATGCCATGATCTGCGGCAAAGATTATATTTTGAGGATGAGTTAATCGTGGAGAAAGGGATTGTTGGATCAGTCCGATTTGCAAAGCGATTTCTTCCAGTCTTCCAAGCGATCCTTTAGGCTTGGTCAGATTATTGATTTTGTCAATCAGAGCTTCTTTGATAGCTTCATCCGGCTTTTTGAATATGAAACGTTTTCATGTTTATTTTATTTTTACGGGAATACCACTTGCCATGAGATATACATCGTCGGCATGCGATGCGATGTATTGATTGGTCCAACCTTGCAAGTCTGTGAATTTACGTTGCAGTTTGTTCTCGGAAACTCCCCCAACCAATCTCATTAGTTACAAATATGAAAGTGGCGTCCTGCTGGGTAAATTTGTCGAATTCTTTTTTTTGACGGCTTCCAATGAGGAGGCAACATTAGAATCAAACTCCATAAAGAAGTTAGTGCACCAAAGAGTTACACAATCTATCACTACGACTCTGCCCGCTACATTGTGACGGCTCAATTCTTTTTCTTCTTCTATATTTGTCCATTCAGGACCGCGGTTCTCTTTGATGGCGTTCCACCCTTTTTCTGAATTCTTCGTCCCATATCCTGGCAGTGGCCAAGTAAACCGGTGACGTAGTAAGTTCATGCGCTTTTTTTTCCGCGAACGAACTTTTACCGGATCGTTGTCCTCCTGTGATTAATATAATCCTTTTCATTAAGTTGCTGATTGAATAATGGATGGACAAAGGTATAAAAAATAACTCTGGGATTAACCGTTTTACGTAAAAGTTATTAACTTTGTCCCGATTTGTTTTAGATCAACATAAATATCAGACTTAACTACTATTGGATATGAACGCTTGTAAGTTAGTGGGATTGCTTTTTGCTGCTACTTTGGGGACATACTGCTCTGTATGCTCAACAAGTGAGAACTGTGCGAGGAAGAGTGCAGACAGTGGAAGCCGGCAGTAATGAGAAGCGGGCATTACCATCTGCCAGCATTGTTATTTTGGCGAAAAGCGATTCTGCCTTTATCAAGGGAATAACAAGTGATAAGAATGGGCGTTTCGTTCTTAATTATCAACCGCAGAAGAAAAAAGAAATACCTGTTAAAGGTCTCTTTATGGGAATGCAATCTGTATACCGGGCACTGGAAGACTCTATATCGGTGAATATCGGTACAGTGGTATTGAAAGATGATGATATTCAGATTAGTGAAGTGACGATAACGGGAAAATTGCAGGAAGTAGTGATGGAGGGAGATACTACGGTTATCAATGCTGCCGCTTTTAAAACTCGTGAAGGAGCTTATCTGGAAGATTTAGTGAAGCGTGTTCCCGGATTGGTATATAATAAGAAAGATAATTCGTTGACATACAACGGACAGCCCATCAGTGAAATCAATGTAAATGGTGAAGCTTTTTTCGCCGGAGATAAAAAGACAGCGCTCGAAAATCTTCCGGCGGACCTGATTAGTAAGTTGAAAGTATATGATAAGAAATCAAAAGAAGAGGAGTTCACCGGAATTAGTTCAGGAGAAAAAAGAAATATGTACTCGACTTGCAGACTAAGGATGAATTGAACAAAACCTGGCTGACAAATGCAACGGTAGGATACGGGAATAACCAGAAAAAGGATTTGGAGGGACAAGTGAATTATTTTAGTAAAGACGGAGATAATCTTTCTTTTATCGCACAGTCTACCAACAGATACCAAAATAGTACGTACAAGGATAATATCAACAATTCGGTAGGAATGAATATGACTCATAAGTTCGGTAAGAAATTCTCCCCTGACCGGAAGTGTGAACTATAATTTGAACCGGAACGGAAATCTTTCTTCCATTTATCAGGAACAGTATTTGCCGGCAGGTAATCAATACTCTGCGTCTACTAACGAAAGTAACTCTAAGGGGCGGTCGATTAGTTCTAACTTTATGGGAAGCTGGGAAGTGGATAAGCGTACACGCATACATTTCACCGGTAATGTAGGAATCTCTCCCAATAGGAATGAAAACAGTAGCCAGAATGCATCCTTTGATGCTCCTCCCGGCGTAAGTCATGAGAGTTTGTTTGATGACTTTGAATCTATTCCTCGAAATATAAAAGTGAATCGTAGTGAGAACCGGTCGCGTTCGGAGAATCAGTCGAACCGTTATAGCTGGATGATGGGTATTATGAGGCGTCTGAATGAAAAAAGGTACAACGCTGGCATTGAATATCCTGAACTCGGATTCGTGGGGAGATAATGAAAGCTTTTCGCTTTCCAAAACTACTTATTTCCGTCTCGAAGATAAATTGGGAAATGATTCGGTGCTTTATCGTAACCAGTATTTGAAGTCGCCTCAAAAAAATAATTCATGGAGAGTCGGGATTACCTTTGCCCAGCCTATTGGCAAGAAGATGCATTTCCGGGTAGCATATAACTGGGATACTAACTATGAGCGTGATAATCGTGATACGTATGAATTATCTTCTCTGACGAAGTCGGAAGTCTTTGGTGAACTACCTCCCGACTATGAAGCAGGGTATGTGGATAGTTTGAGTAATCGGAGTCATAGTCGTACGAATGGACATAACTTGGATGTAGGGCTCAATTACTCCGATGATACCTGGATGTTTAATGCCTCATTGGGAATGACCCCGCAAAAACGTGCCATTGAACGGAAAATGGGAAAAGCTCTATGCGGACACTACCATGCATACTATCGACTTCCAGCCTATGATATGGGTGAATTGGAAAAAGAAAGAGGCGCGGATCACTTTCAATTATAGCGGTAGAACCCGGCAACCCTCTTTATCTGATTTAATGCCGCTGACGGATAACAGTAATCCGTTGTATATCACCCGGGGAAATCCGGATTTGAAACAGATGTTTTCTCATAGTGTCCGTGTGGGCTTTCAACACTCAAAAAAGGTATATCTGCGAATATCGGCGGGCAAATGGAACAGAATAGCGTGACGCAGGTAGTGCTATATGATGCACAAACCGGTGGACGTGAGACATCTCCTATTAATATTAACGGAAACTGGAATGTATATGGAAGTGCCAACTGGTGGAAGCGTCTGGGACATTTTTCCTTGCGGTTGGATATGAACGGTAATCATAGCAATCGTGTCAGTATGATTAATGAAGACAAGAGCCTCGAACCGAAGAAAAGTACGACACGTGATACCGGATTGGGGTGTGACGCGAATGTATCTTATCAGCCCACGTGGGGAGGCATTGATTTCTCTACCTGGAATTATCAGTATTCGCTTAATTCTATCAATGATAACGATACCTATACACGTAATTATAGTTTCCGTCTTGAGGGATACGTTGACCTTCCTTTTGGTTTGCAATTACGGACTGACGGGGCTTATTCTTTCCGTAATGGTACGAATATCCGTAAGGGCGAAGATGACCAAATGTTGTGGAATGCAAGTGCTAGCTGGCGGTTCTTGAAAAGAAAAAAGCGGAATTATCTGCCTATTGGGCGGATATTCTCGGAAAAGGAAGAGTTTCGGGCGTACGACTACTTCTGATGGTTTTTATGAGTTCCGTAACCAAGAAATAAAAGGATATTTCATAGTCACTTTTAAATATAACTTTCGTTTGATGATGTGATTTTTAGAAAAAAAGTCGTATGTTTGCTACAGAACCATAAAACAAAATGTACTATGAGCGGTAATTATGTTATCAATATCGGTCGCCAGTTAGGTAGCGGTGGAAAAGAAATAGGAGAGAAGTTGGCTGCCCGTTTGGGGATCAACTTCTACGACAAGGAACTGATCAATCTGGCTTCAGAGGAAAGCGGATTGTGTAAGGAGTTTTTGAAAAGGCTGATGAAAAAAGCTTCGCAAGGTATTATTGGCGGACTGTTCGGAATGCGGTTCCCTTTTATTAGTGAGGGGGCTATGCCGTGTACCAACTGTTTGAGCAATGATGCTTTATTTAAGGTACAGAGTGATGTTATTCGTCATTTGGCGGCTGAAAAATCCTGTGTGTTTGTGGGGCGCTGTGCAGATTATATTCTGCGGGAACATCCTCGTTGTGCGAATGTTTTTATTTCAGCCTCTAAAGAAGATCGAATAGCACGGTTGTGTAGTATGCATCATATTGATGCGGAAGCTGCAGAAGAAATGATGGAAAAAGGCGGATAAGAGACGTTCGGAATACTATAATTATTATAGCTATAAAACGTGGGGAGCAGCAGCTACTTATCATTTGTGTATCGATTCTTCTTCTTTAGGAATTGAAGAGACAGTGCGGTTCATTGAAGAATTTGTGGTAAAAAAATTGCAGCTTGTATGATAGGGTGATAGAAAAAAGTAGATTGAAAAAATAAATAAAGCCGGCATATTTCATTAGGATATAGCCGGCTTTATTCTTTATGTGCTAAATTTGATTTACATCATTGTCAATAGTATCATCTGTCCCGTCAGGATACGGAGGAACATAGATAACGGATAAACTGTAGAATAACCCACTGCCGGAGCATCTCCGGAGGTTGTCTGGTTGGCATAAGCCAGTGCGGGGGATCGGTATTACTACCGGCTATCAATCCCATCAGAGTGAAGTAGTTTACCTTATAATATAATCTTGCGATAGCACCGATAATAAGTAGCGGGATGACGGTGATCAGGAAACCACAGCCTACATAAAGCAACCGTCACCTTCAACTACCGTTTGCACGAAATTGGCGCCGGCATCTATACCTACACTGGCAAGGAAGAGTACAATACCGATTTCGCGAAGCATCAGGTTGGCACTCATGGTTGTATAGGTTACTAAATGTAGTTTGACCAAAACGTCCGATAAGAATAGCCACTACCAGCGGCCCGCCTGCCAAGCCTAATTTTAAAGGAGTCGGCATGCCCGGAAATGCAATCGGAAGACTACCCAGAAGGATACCTAAGAAGATACCAACGAAAATTGTGACAATGTTCGGTGTATCCAAGACGTTTCAATTGATTACCCAGTACACCGGCAACACGTTCCACTGCATCTTGCTGTCCTACCACCATAACGCGGTCACCTACCTGAAGTATCAGATTCGGATCGGCAAATAGGTCCATACCGGAACGGTTGATACGGGTAATATTCACCCCATACATGCTACGGAAGTGCATAGAACCTAATGTTTTACCATTGATTTCCGGTTTAGTGACCAGAATACGGCGGGAAACCATTGGAAGATCTTGTTTCTCCCAATCGAGTTCCACCTCTTTTCCTATAAATACGGTGATAGCCGGAGCATCCTCTTCCGAGCAGACGATAAACAACTGGTCGCCTACATTAAACACTGTTTCATGGTCGGGAATACTTACATGACCATCATGGCGGATTCGAGAACAAACGAAGTTGCGTCCCAAGAACTGCTTTAATCTCGATCAGTGTCTTTCCGCTGATTGACTCGTTGCGTACCTCAAGGCTCATCATGTGCGGCTTGTGGTGCGCGTCTCCGCTCTGAGTTTTCAGGCTCTCTTCCTCTTTGGTCATATTGACGCGGAAGATGTAACGGATGGCTATGATAGAACCAATGATACCTACCACACCCAGCGGATACGCACAGGCATAACCCAGTGCAATCTGCGGTCCGTTGTAGCTCAACTGGTTCAGGGCCTCATTGGCGGCACCAAGTCCCGGAGTGTTCGTCACAGCTCCGTAGAGGATACCTACCATCATCGGCAGTTCCACACGGCCGTTCCAGAGGTAATAAAGCCCCAATGCAACAGCAATATTTAACACTACGATGCCTACAGCCAACAGGTTTAGTGTCATTCCCCCTTTTTGAAAGAAGAGAAAAAGACGGCCCCACCTGAAGACCGATACAGAATACGAACAAAATCAATCCGAATTCACGGATGAAATGTAGGATGTGTGTATCGGCTGTGAAGCCGAAATGTCCCATTAGGATGCCGGCAAACAAAACAAACGTGACACCCAAAGATACTCCGAATATCTTTATCTTACCGAGATACACACCGGCTGCCACTACAAAAGCGTAGAGGAATACAATGTGCGCTACGGAGCTAGGGTCCCACAATAAACTTTGTAACCAATCCATAATATAGCAGTTTTTATAATGTTTTTCTAAAAACGAGTGCAAAATTACTCATAACATTGGAGCTAATCAAATAAAAGAAGAACTAAAAATGAAAAATGAGAATTTCTATGCAGATTGTATACATTCGACGAATTTTTCATTTCCCAGTTTATCATTCCCTGGGCTGTGCGAATTTTCCCTAAAAAGAGATTCGTTTTAACTTATTGGTTATATTTGCAAGTCGAACGACGGATGTTTAGAAAGAGATAGATAAAAATAAAGACAATATTAATCTTGTTTTAATTTTAAATAAACTATGGCAGACAGTAAAGAAAAACTCTTCTCAGACTTTTCTCCTGCCTCTACCGAACAATGGATGGAGAAGGTTACAGCCGACTTAAAAGGTGCTGATTTTGAGAAGAAGCTCGTTTGGAAAACAAACGAAGGGTTTAAAGGTGAAACCTTTCTACCGGATGGAAGATCTGGAGGGTTTGAAAACAACTGATGCGCTTCCCTGGGGAGTTCCCTTATTTAAGAGGAACTAAAAAAGACAACAATGCATGGTTGGTCCGTCAGGAAATTAGAGTAGAATGTCCGAAAGAAGCCAATGCGAAAGCACTGGATATCCTAAATAAGGGTGTTGATTCACTTTCTTTCCATGTGAAAGCAAAAGAACTTAATGCGGAATATCTTGAAACACTGTTGAGTGATATTCAAGCTGAGTGTGTTGAACTGAACTTCTCAACCTGTCAGGGGCATGTGGTTGAGTTGGCTAATCTGCTGGTAGCTTATTTCCGGAAGAAAGATTATGATGTGAAGAAACTGAGAGGTTCTATAAACTATGATTTCTTCAATAAGATGTTGACTCGCGGTAAGGAAAAAGGCGATATGGTGCAAACGGGCAAAGCTTTGATTGAGGCCATCCAACCGCTTCCTTTCTATCGTGTACTGAATGTAAACGCTTTATCTCTGAACAATGCCGGCGCTTATATTTCTCAGGAGCTGGGCTATGCTCTGGCTTGGGGAAATGAATACATGAGTCAACTGACAGAGGCCGGTATTCCCGCTGCTATTGTTGCCAAGAAAATCAAGTTCAACTTCGGTATCAGCTCCAATTACTTCCTCGAAATTGCAAAATTCCGTGCGGCACGTTTACTTTGGGCAAATATTGTAGCTTCTTACCATCCTGAATGTGTGCGTGATTGCGAGAATAAAGGTCCTAACGGAGAATGCCGTTGCGCTGCAAAGATGGCGGTTCACGCCGAAACTTCCACATTCAATCTTACTTTGTTTGATGCACATGTGAATCTGCTTCGTACGCAAACCGAAGCGATGAGTGCTGCTTTAGGAGGCGTAGACTCAATGACGGTAACTCCGTTTGATAAGACTTATGAGACTCCGGACGAGTTCTCGGAACGTTTGGCTCGTAACCAACAACTGCTGTTGAAAGAAGAATCTCATTTTGATAAAGTGATCGACCCTGCTGCCGGTTCTTATTATATCGAGAATCTGACTGTGTCTATTGCAAAACAAGCTTGGGAACTCTTCCTTACTGTAGAAGAAGCAGGTGGCTTTCTATGCGGCATTGAAAGCAGGAACTGTTCAGGCTGCTGTGAATGAAAGCAACAAGGCTCGCCACAAGGCAGTTGCACAGCGTCGTGAAGTGTTGTTGGGTACAAATCAATTCCCGAATTTCAATGAAAAGGCTGGTGATAAGCAACCTGTTGAAGGTAAAATGCTGCTGCGGAGGTGACTCTCATACTTGTGAGAAAGATGTATCCACATTAGTGTTCGATCGTGCTGCTAGCGAATTCGAGGCTTTGCGTCTTGAGACGGAAGCGTCGGGTAAACGTCCGAAAGCGTTCATGTTGACTATTGGTAATCTGGCAATGCGTCAGGCACGTGCACAATACTCTTGCAACTTCTTGGCTTGTGCCGGTTATGAAGTAGTCGATAATCTGGGATTTGAAACTGTAGAAGCAGGGAGTAGAGGCAGCTATGGCTGCAAAAGCTGATATTGTTGTTATCTGTTCCAGTGATGATGAATATGCGGAATATGCAATTCCCGCTTTCAAAGCTTTGAATGGCCGTGCTATGTTTATCGTTGCAGGTGCTCCTGCTTGTATGGAAGAGCTGAAAGCCGCAGGCATTGAGTATTTTATCCATGTACGTGTCAACGTGCTGGACACATTGAAAGAGTTTAACGCCAAACTATTGAAGTAAGATGAGAAAAGATTTTAAAAACTTAGATATATATGCTGCATTTCAGCCCGCTAACGGTGCTGAATGGCAAAAGGCTAACGGTATCTCCGCTGACTGGAAAACACCGGAACACATTGACGTGAAGCCTGTCTATACAAAAGAGGACCTCGAAGGAATGGAACACCTCGGCTATGCTGCCGGACTCCCTCCTTATCTGCGTGGTCCGTATTCAGTGATGTATACTCTTCGTCCCTGGACTATCCGCCAATACGCAGGTTTCTCTACTGCCGAAGAAAGTAATGCTTTCTATCGCCGTAACCTGGCATCAGGCCAGAAAGGCTTGTCTGTCGCATTTGACCTTCCGACACACCGCGGCTATGACCCCGACCATGAACGTGTAGTAGGCGACGTAGGTAAGGCAGGCGTGTCTATTTGCTCACTCGAAAATATGAAAGTGTTGTTCGATGGTATTCCTTTGAACAAGATGTCTGTTTCCATGACCATGAACGGTGCCGTACTTCCCATCATGGCATTCTATATCAATGCAGGTTTGGAACAGGGAGCCAAATTGGAAGAAATGGCCGGAACCATCCAGAATGATATCTTAAAAGAGTTTATGGTGCGTAACACTTATATTTATCCACCTGCCTTTTCTATGAAGATTATTTCCGATATTTTCGAATACACTTCGCAGAAGATGCCTAAGTTCAATTCCATCTCCATCTCGGGCTACCACATGCAGGAAGCAGGTGCCACAGCAGATATTGAACTGGCTTATACACTCGCTGACGGCTTGGAATATCTGCGTGCCGGAACAGCGGCAGGTATCGATATCGATGCGTTCGCTCCCCGTCTGTCTTTCTTCTGGGCGATTGGTACCAATCACTTCATGGAAATCGCGAAGATGCGTGCAGCCCGTATGTTATGGGCTAAGATTGTAAAGCAATTTAATCCGAAGAATCCGAAATCTCTAGCACTGCGTACACACTCTCAGACTTCCGGCTTGGTCACTGACCGAACAAGACCCGTTCAATAACGTAGGTCGTACTTGTATCGAAGCCATGGCTGCCGCACTGGGACATACACAGTCGCTGCATACCAATGCGCTGGATGAGGCTATCGCATTGCCGACAGATTTTTCTGCACGTATTGCCCGTAATACTCAAATCTATATCCAGGAAGAGACTTATATCTGCAAGAACGTTGACCCGTGGGGCGGATCTTATTATGTAGAGTCTTTAACCAATGAGCTGGCTCACAAGGCTTGGGAACACATTCAGGAAATTGAAAGCTTGGGCGGTATGGCGAAAGCTATCGAAACCGGAGTACCCAAAATGCGTATTGAAGAGGCCGCTGCACGTACACAAGCTCGTATTGACAGTGGTCAGCAGACGATTGTCGGTGTGAACAAGTATCGTCTGGACAAAAGAAGCTCCGATTGATATTCTTGAAATTGATAATACGGCGGTTCGTCTTGAACAGATTGAAAACCTGAAACGTTTGAGAAGGACGTAACCAAGCTGAAGTGGACAAAGCATTGGCAGCAATTACCGAATGTGTAAAGACTGGCAAGGGTAACTTGTTGGAATTGGCTGTGGAAGCAGCTCGTGTTCGCGCAACATTGGGTGAGATTTCTTATGCTTGCGAACAGATAGTAGGACGTTATAAAGCAATAATTAGAACGATATCAGGCGTGTATTCATCAGAAAGTAAAAACGATAGCGACTTCAAACGTGCTTGTGAACTGGCCGAGAAGTTTGCCAAGAAAGAGGGTCGTCAGCCGCGTATCATGATTGCCAAGATGGGCCAGGACGGGCACGACCGTGGTGCCAAAGTGGTAGCGACCGGCTATGCCGACTGCGGCTTTGACGTGGATATGGGACCGTTGTTCCAGACACCTGCGGAAGCTGCACGTGAAGCTGTTGAAAACGATGTTCATGTAGTCGGTGTTTCTTCGTTGGCTGCCGGACATAAGACATTGGTTCCGCAAATTATTGAAGAATTAAAGAAACTGGGTCGTGAAGATATCGTGGTAATTGCCGGCGGTGTTATCCCTGCACAGGATTATGACTTCCTGTATAAGGCAGGTGTAGCTGCTATTTTCGGTCCCGGTACTCCGGTAGCGAAGGCTGCTTGCCAGATTCTGGAAATCCTGATGGATGAAGAATAATCTCTGAAATTCTTTTGAATCATATTGTATTCCCACCTTTTAGACCGGTTTAGGTTTAAAAGGTGGGATGTTTTTTTTGTTTATATTCCTTTTCTTCTCCTAATTTTGTCATTTGTCCAGCTTTCAATAGAAGATTTCATAGTAGATGAATATATGAATAGATGCGGTTTATTTCATTCAGTGGAACTTATCCGATCTATGACTTTATGGACTTTTTCTCTCTTCATGCGGTCAGTGAGAAATAATCATGTAACTTTGTAGACTGTTAGTATAAAAACAAGAAGAGAAAAAATGATAGTTTGCATAGCCGAAAAGCCGTCTGTAGCACGCGATATAGCCGAAGTACTCGGCGCTCATACAAGAAAAGAAGGGTATATAGAAGGAAACGGATACCAGGTAACCTGGACATTCGGTCATCTTTGTACCTTGAAAGAGCCGCATGAATACACCCCTAACTGGAAATCATTGAACTTGGGTAGCTTACCGATGATTCCGCCACGTTTCGGCATCAAGTTGATAGAGAACCCTACTTACGAAAAACAGTTCCACATTATCGAGGGACTGATGCAGAATGCAGATGAAATCATCAACTGCGGTGATGCCGGCCAAGAAGGAGAATTGATCCAGCGTTGGGTGATGCAGAAGGCAGGTGCCCGCTGTCCGGTGAAACGTCTGTGGATTTCTTCGCTGACGGAAGAGGCGATTCGCGACGGATTTGCCAAACTAAAGGATCAGTCCGACTTTCAGTCACTGTATGAAGCGGGACTTTCCCGTGCGATGGGTGACTGGCTATTGGGAATGAATGCTACTCGTCTTTATACTATCAAATACGGTCAGAACAAACAAGTGCTTTCCATCGGTCGTGTGCAGACTCCTACGCTGGCATTGATTGTCAACCGCCAGTTGGAAATAGCCAATTTCGAACCCAAGCAATATTGGGAATTGAAAACGAACTACCGGGATACAACCTTTTCGGCTTTAATCCGCAAAAGTGATGAAGAAATCGCTGCGGAAGAAGAGAAAAACGGTGGGAAAAAAGAAAATAGATAATCCGGGTATCGACCCTATTGCTAACCGGGAAGAAGGTGAGGCATTGGTAGAACGTATCAAGGATCTTCCGTTTGTAGTCACTAGTGTTGGCAAGAAAGACGGGAGAGAGTATGCACCCCGTTTGTTTGACCTGACTTCGCTTCAGGTGGAATGTAATAAGAAGTTTGCCTATTCCGCTGATGAGACATTAAAGCTTATTCAGTCGCTTTATGAAAAGAAAGTGGCTACTTATCCGCGTGTCGATACCACTTTCCTGAGTGACGATATTTATCCGAAATGTCCCGCTATCCTGAAAGGACTTCGTGATTACGAAGTCTTGACAGCTCCGTTAGCCGGCACTACACTTCCTAAATCAAAAAAAGGTATTTGATAATTCGAAGGTAACAGATCACCATGCCATTATCCCTACAGGCGTTTACGCACAGAATCTGACGGATATGGAGCGTCGTGTCTACGATCTGATTGCCCGTCGTTTTATTGCCGTGTTCTATCCGGATTGTAAGATTTCTACTACTACTGTGATGGGAGAGGTGGATAAAATAGAATTCCGAGTAATCGGAAAACAGATTCTGGAGCCGGGATGGCGTGTCGTCTTTGCAAAAGATGTGAAAGATACGTCCGAAGAAAAAGAGGAAGAAGACGAAAATGTACTTCCTGCCTTTGTCAAGGGGGAGAGTGGTCCTCATGTTCCGGACTTGAATGAGAAGTGGACGCAACCGCCCAGACCTTATACGGAAGCAACATTGCTTCGTGCGATGGAAACAGCCGGAAAGTCGGTGGATAATGACGAACTCCGTGATGCTCTGAAGGAGAATGGTATCGGTCGGTCCGTCTACCCGTGCCGCCATTATTGAGACATTATTCAAACGGAACTATATTCGTAAAGAAAGAAAGAACCTGATTGCCACCCCGACAGGAGTGGAGTTGGTGCAGCTCATTCACGAAGAACTGCTGAAATCTGCGGAACTGACCGGTATATGGGAAAAGAAACTACGTGAGATTGAAAAGAAGACATACGATGCCCGTCAATTCCTTGAAGAACTGAAGCAAATGGTATCTGAAATAGTGATGAGTGTACTTTCTGATAACACAAACCGACGCATTACTATTCAGGATGCAGTAGCTGCAAAAGCCGAAGAGAAAGCAAAGAAAGAGCCTAAAAAGCGTGAACGAAAACCAAGTACACCGAAAGAAAAGAAACCAAAAACAGGAAAAGCGGCAAACGAAGTGAGTTCTAATTCGGCACCTTCTCCGGCTCCGGTTACTACTCCTGCTTCAACTCCTTCTGCTGCAGGTGATGTAGATACGTTTGTAGGTCAGCCATGTCCGCTTTGTGGTAAGGGAACTATTATTAAAGGAAAAACTGCTTACGGATGTTCGGAATGGAGAAATGGATGTACTTTCCGGAAAAATTTCTAATATAAAAGGGGTAAGATAATTGGGAGTAAAAAGACCGTCATATCACGAAGAGAGTGAGAGATGGAGGTTCTGCAATTAACAGGTTAGATTTAATCTGCATTATATGAATGCGGCCTCTTTATTATGCTGCATTGAAACAAATTAAGTGTGTTTGCAGTCCAGACAAATTTCCTACCTTACTATTGCTTTTTACTGATTTATTTTGTATCTTTAGTGGTTTCATTCTTTCGGAGATAGATAGTCACCTTATAGAATGACAAATATCACCTTATAAAGTGACATTAGTCATTCTATAAGGTGACCATTGTCCCGTTGTAACGTGACAACTACTCGAGTGCATAAAAGATTCTAGTTTTCTGCATAGAAAATCTTAAATCTATGCATTGAATAATCTTAAATACAATAAAGGTTATGGAGATATTACTTTATGGAAGTAGAATATCTTACTTGATCTTTATACGAATTTTATTTCGTTCCATAGCTGTTATCTTGTGATTAATGTCTTCTTGCACTGGTGAATTTCATTTTATATGCTGCCATACGATGACAAGGTAAAGTACACTGCTGAAAATAGTTAAGTGAAAAGCTACCTGGTTTGTTGAAAAATACTATATTTGTACACAACTCTAAATGTTCTATTTATGAAACACGACTGTCAACCAAAACCCATTGATACGGATTATATGGTATTGGTGCATGATATGATACGATTATCAGGACAAATAGCTCGAAATGTACACAATATGGGCAGAACCTGTATGTTTTGCCATCAATAAGTTATAAGCATGAACCGTTTTATAAACTACTACAAGAAGATATTCTCACAAGAGTATATGGATCGCACCATTTCGGGGGTATCAAGTCGCAGCTCACCCTGTTACTCGTTACTATTGCTACGGTGCTGGCTATCTTCTTTATCATCGTGATGTTCTTCTCTATCCAATTTTATGGACATGAGGAATGGGGCGAAAGGCTCTGGGTGGTGTACAACAACTTTGTGGATCCTGGTAACCAAATGAACGAGACAGCTTGGTCCAGCAGGCTATTGCTGGGAATTGTTAGCTTTTCGGGATCCATTTTATTGGGCGGTGTGCTCATCTCTACCATTTCTAACATTATAGAGCGGCGTGTGGATGTGGTAAACACGGGGCGAATGACTTACTGCAATATAACTCAACACTATGTATTGATAGGCTTCAATGAACTATCTATCAATATGATACGCGAACTATATAACGAATGTCCTTCGGCACGTATCTTGCTGATGAGCGGTATAGAGGCAGCAACGGTGCACCATCGCATACAGTCTGCCTTGCCCATCGAAATAGAGCGGCAGGTGCTTGTTTACTTTGGCAACATTGAGTCGGTCGAAGAACTTCAGCGGTTGAACATAGTGAGCGCGAGTGAAGTGTATGTATTGGGTGATGAAGAACGTTGCGGACGTGATGCTAAAAATATAGCGATTGTGCATTTGGTGAGTGCTTTGCGTGGCAAATGCCCCGATGGCAAGGTGATGCCTGTGTATGTACAGTTCGACAGCATCCCTTCGTACTCTAACATACAGAAAATGAATCTGCCGCCGGAGGTGTTTTTTGCATTGAGGGGAAACCTAATATCTTTTTTCCGTCCCTTTAACCTCCACGAGAATCTGGCCCGGCAACTATGGAGTCTCTATGCTGCCGATAGTGAAAGATATTATGATCCGCTAGACTATCGCCCCATAAGCATAACGCAACAACCTGATGGAAGCTGGAGTGCTACTAGTCAAGACTATGTGCATCTGGTTATTGTGGGATTCAACCGGATGGGACGCTCGCTGTTGCTTGAAGCACTACGTATCTGCCATTATGCCAATTACGATGACCGTCTGCCGGCAGATGAACGCATACGTACCCGCATCACTTTAGTAGATCGAGAGATGGAGTCACAGAAAGACTACTTCAAAGCTCAATTTCCCTATATAGAGAATCAAATAGATGATATTGAGGTGGAATATTGCCATGACGACATTTGTAGTACTGCTATGCGTACCCGCCTGCAGCAGTGGGCACAAAATAAGCATTGTATGCTTACAGTGGCTATTTGTGTGCATGATCCCGATTTGAGCCTTTCATTAGGACTAAACTTGCCGCATGAAGTTTATCAATATCAGTGTCGTGTGCTTATCCGTCAGGAATTTAATAATGATTTGTCGTCGATAGTGGATGATGAGCAAGGGCGTTATCGTTATGTCAAGGTGTTCGGCATGGTAGATAGGGGGATGAAGAAAAAACATCTTGCAGGATAAACTCGCTTTGTATGTGAATTACCTCTACGATTGTTGCTATACGGATGAAAGCCTCAAGCAGAAAGAGGTGTTGAAGAAGATGTATGAATCTTATGGCAGCCACTCTGCCGACTTTATTTTGATGAATCACCAGGCACACTATCTGTGGAATAAATTAAGCGAGCCGCTGCGCTGGGCTAACCGCTATCAACTAGATGCCTATAGTGTGTTTTGTCGCACGTTAGGCTACGGTATTAAGCGGAGCGACCGTTCGCCGGCGCGTATATCCGTATCTATGTTCAATGAGAATCTACCGTCTCAAGTTTTGTATCTGTTGGTGCGCATGGAGAAATACCGATGGAATGCCGAGCGTACGGTGGCTGGCTGGCGACGTGCCGAGGTGAAAGATAAAGTTTTCTTGCAACACCCTCTCATTATGCCTTTCAACGAATTGTTGCAAAAGTACCCCGAAGAGGTGGAGAAGGATGCCGACGTTATTCTTAATCTGCCCTATGTACTGGCATTGGGAGGATATGAACTTTATAAACTGGCGTAACCCTTATACGTTGAAAACCTAAAATTTCTTCCTGCATTGAATAAATGCCTTTTTTTCATTAAAATCATCTTTCTTTTGAGGAATAATTGTGGTGCATTTGTTCTTATTATAAATAAGAAGATCAATTATTTAAATAGAATGAATATGAAGAAAAAATTAGCAGGAGTTGCATTGGTGTTGGCTACCGTCTCTTTGATGAGTATACAGCCTGTAGAAGCATGTACGCGTGCGGTGTATATAGGCCCTGACCAGATGGTGGTAACGGGACGTACAATGGACTGGAAAGAAGATATCATGACGAATATCTATGTATTTCCGCGTGGCATCCAACGTATGGGACATAATAAGGAAAAAACAGTGAACTGGACTTCCAAATATGGAAGCGTGATTGCTACAGGCTATGATATAGGTACTTGTGACGGAATGAATGAAAAAGGACTGGTGGCAAGCTTGCTCTTCTTGCCGGAATCTGTTTATTCACTTCCCGGAGATACCCGTCCGGCAATGGGCATCAGCATTTGGACACAGTATGTGCTTGATAACTTTGCCACAGTACGCGAAGCGGTGGATGAAATGAAAAAAGAGACTTTCCGTATTGACGCTCCCCGTATGCCGAACGGAGGACCGGAGTCTACCTTGCATCTGGCTATCACTGATGAAACAGGCAATACGGCCGTATTGGAATATCTGGATGGGAAATTGAGCATTCACGAAGGAAAAGAATACCGGGTAATGACAAATTCTCCTCGATATGAATATCAGTTGGCCATTAATGATTACTGGAAAGAAATCGGTGGCTTGCAGATGTTGCCGGGAACTAACCGGGCAAGCGACCGTTTTGTACGGGCTTCATTTTACATTCATGCCATTCCGCAGATTGCGGATGCAAAGATTGCAGTTCCCAGCGTATTGAGTGTGATGCGTAATGTTTCCGTGCCATTTGGTATTAATACACCGGAGAAGCCTTTATATATCTTCTACCCGTTGGCGTTCCGTATCCGATCAGAAGAATAAGGTATATTATTTCGAATCTACCCTGACTCCGAATTTGTTTTGGCTGGATTTGAAGAAAATTGATTTTAGTCCGAAAGCCGGTATTAAGAAACTGTCTCTGACAAAGGGCGAAATTTATGCAGGTGATGCAGTGAAGGATTTGAAAGACAGCCAATCATTTACCTTCCTTTTCGAGACTCCGGTCATGTAATTTGTCAGTGTGATAGATATATAAAAGAGTGGTGGACAAATGCTTGTAATCAAGCTTGTCCACAACTCTTTTATATGTATCGTTTATAACTTGATTGTTATTTATCCGCTTTATCGTCTGGCATATTCCTGATGAAACTCTATGACTGCCTCTATCCCTTTCCGGAAGATCTCCAATGAGCAGTTCTCGTTTGGAGAATGGATCGCATTCGATTCGAGTCCAAATCCCATCAATACGGTTTTGATTCCCAATACCTGTTCGAAAGTAGAGATGATGGGGATACTTCCGCCACGGCGTACCGCCAACGGCTTTTTCCCGAAAGCGATCTCGAAACCTTTCTCTGCTGCCTGATAGGCAGGAAGTGAAATCGGGCACACATATCCTTGTCCCCCGTGCATGGGAGTCACTTTCACCTGTACTGTATCAGGAGCGATACTAAGAATATAATCTGCGAACATTTGCGAAATCTTATGGTGATCCTGATGCGGCACTAACCGGCAAGAGACTTTAGCATAAGCCTTTGAAGGCAGTACGGTTTTAGAACCTTCTCCTGTATATCCGCCCCAAATGCCACATACGTCAAAAGACGGACGGCAGCTGTTACGTTCCAATGTGCTATATCCTTTTTCTCCGAAAAGCTCTTTTTACACCGATTGCTTCTTTGTATTTCTTTTCGTCAAAGGGAATATGGGCTATCATTTCCCGTTCGGCTTGCGGCACTTCTTCCACATCATCGTAGAATCCGGGAACAGTGATACGTCCGTCGGCATCCGTTACTTTGCTGATAATCTGGCAAAGCACGTTGATCGGATTGGCTACCGCACCTCCGAAATGTCCGGAATGCAAAGGTCACGATTCGGTCCCGTCACTTCTATTTCCCAATAAGCCAGCCCGCGCAGACCAGTAGTCAATGAGGGCAGTTCGGCTCCTAGCATACTCGTATCCGACACCAGAATAACGTCTGCTTTCAGCAATTCTTTATGTTCTTCGCAGAAAGCTTCCAGACTGGGTGAACCTATTTCTTCTTCACCCTCGAAGATGAACTTCACATTATTCTTCAGTAATCCGTTTTTGACGAGATATTCAAATGCTTTCACCTGGATAAATGATTGTCCTTTGTCATCATCCGCTCCACGTGCCCAAATGTGTCCGTCACGTATTTCCGGCTCAAACGGTTCGCTTTTCCAGAGTTCCAATGGTTCGGCCGGCATCACATCGTAATGAGCGTAGATTAATACAGTCTTTGCATCCGGGTTCACGATCTTTTGAGCGAAAACAACCGGATTGCCCTGTGAGGGCATTACCAATGCTTCGTCCACACCTGCTTCCAATAACAGTTGTGCCAGCGTTCCGCACAAGCCAGCATATCGTCGTGGTGCTCTGGCAGAGCACTGATACTGGGGATGCGAATAAGGCTGAACAAGTCATCCATCATCTTTGGTTCGTGTGCCGCTATGTATTTCTGAATCTCGTTCATTAGAGTTGCGTCGTTTTATCCAGTAAGTAATAATCGAGTATGGTCATGGCGGCCATTGCTTCTACGATAGGTACGGCACGAGGTAATACACAAGCGTCATGACGTCCGCGTGCTTTCAGAGTGGTGTCGACGCCATCAATGTTGACAGTTTCCTGTTCCATCAGCAGCGTGGCAATCGGTTTGAACACTACACGGAAATAAATATCCTGACCATTACTCAATCCTCCCTGAATACCTCCGGAGTGATTGGTGTGCGTCTCGATCCGTCCGTTATTGTTATAGAAAACATCGTTCTGTTCGGAACCTTTCATTTTCAATCCCTTGAATCCTTCACCGTATTCGAATGCTTTGGCAGCGTTGATGCTTAACATGGCGTTACCCAGGGCAGCATGAAGTTTACCGAAAACAGGTTGTCCCAATCCGATGGGGCATCCCTTAATGACACAGGTCAGCGTACCGCCGATAGTATCGCCTTCTCCTTTTACCTTATATATAAGGTCTGCCATTTCTTTTGCCTTTTCCGGGTCCGGGCAGCGTACATCGTTTGTCTCTATCAGGTCGAGATCGTAGTCCGAGTAAGTACCCTCCAGTTTGATAGGACCTACCTGCGAGGTATAGGCAGTGATGTTGACTCCCAATTGGCGGAGTGCCAGCTTAGCCAATGCACCGGCTACCACGCGTGAAATCGTTTCGCGTGCGGAAGAACGTCCGCCGCCACGGTGATCACGGATACCGTACTTCACTGTGTACGTATAGTCGGCGTGTGAAGGACGATATACATTTTTCAGATTGTTGTAGTCATTGGGGTGTTGGTTTTCATTCCAAACGATAAAACCGATAGGACACCCGGTGGATTTCCCTCAAAAATACCTGAAAGAAACTCTACTTTATCAGCTTCTTTGCGTGCGGTGGTAAGGATGGATTGTCCCGGACGGCGCCGGTTCAGCTCTTGTTGTACGAATTCTTCGTCAATTGCGATTCCGGCGGGAAATCCGTCAATTACTCCTCCAACTCCTTTTCCATGAGACTCGCCGAAGCTGGTGAGCCGAAAGATGTTGCCAAATGAATTAAACATAGTTGTGGCTTTTTTAAAATTACTATATGCAAATATAACAAAGTTTTCGATAAGAAAGTTGCGAACTCGAAATATCTTCGAAAAAGGAAGCAAATTGAACCTTTTTTCTCTCCTTTTTAGTTTATAAATGACGATTATTTAATAACTAAACCCGAAAATTATGAAAAAGAATCTATTGTATTTATTGGCATTGGTCTGCTCTCTTACTTTCTTTGCTGCTTGTAGCAGTGACGATGACGACAGTGATAACAAGGATAATGGGAATCCTCCTGAAGAGGAAGCTGTGATAACGGCTCCGGATGTAGTCGGAACGTATTGGGGAAATCTGGATATATCCATGATACCGGATGGTTCTGACCAGGAAATTGTCATAGGCGACGGAATAGAGAAGTTTATTACCCTATCGCAGGTCAGCAATACGGAAGTGAAGATTGAACTGAAGGAGTTTGAATTGTTCATCAATCAGCAGATACTAAAATTTGGAGATATTGTCATTGATAAATGTGAAGTGAAGAAGGGGGAAGGTGTGTCTACATTCACCGGACAGCAAGACCTTACGTTTGAAGGAGATGCCGCCTCTTTGGGTACTTGCCCTGTGACAGTTACGGGAACTGTAGAAGATGGAAATGCAGACATGACCATTAACGTGAAAGTGCCTACATTGCAACAGACTGTAAAGGTGACCTACTCCGGAGTGAAGCAGGTGGCAGAGCCTAGTGGGACTTAAAAAGCATACCCGAAACCTATATTCAAGTAGATGGGGTACATGGCAAAAGTGATCGTATTAAAATCGTTTTTAAATATATCGTTCAATCCCCAGGTGAGATCAGCATACACATTGAGGTGTTTGAAGGCTCGCCATCCGGCTCCTACTTGTAGTCCCCATTGGAAATGTCTCAAATCGTCCGAGAAATCGTATGTTGCAATTTTGCCGTCGGTAAACTCTACTTTCGGACCGGTGGGATTATCTTCCCGCAAATATCCTTCGTATACGTGACCTGAAAATTCTCTTGAAAGCAGATAGGAGAAATAAGGTCCGGCTTTGATGTTCCATCGGTTACTTAGTTTGTAGGTAGCCATTAGAGGTATAGTTAGTCCGGCGGTATGTACTTTGGTTTTCACTCCGCCCGTCCATACTCCGCTGATTCTTTCACCTCCTTGCCCGAGAATCTCCATATTATAATTTTTTACGGTGGCTTCGGTGGTCATTGCTTTGTTTTCAAGCCGCAGTCCGACTATGATCCCGAGCTTGTTCTGAACGGCAATCCATTTGGTTACTTCGCCCCCTATGCTGATGGCCAATGTCGGGTTATATCCGTCAATGGAACGGATTTCCACCGGAAGAGGAAGCGGGGCTGTGCCGCCAATGCTGAAACCTGCTTTTATCTCATATTCCAGTCCGTGAAGGGCGGAACGGATCAGTGTTTCATTTCGATCAACCTGTGCATAGCCGGGGAGGGCTATTCCTATACAGGTTAGTAAGCTGAATATATACGGATAGATTTTCATCGTTCTTGTTGTTATAAAGTTATTTAGTTCTACTAATTTTCCGAGTGATAGATTAACTCGGCCTCGTCAATGAGCAACGTACTTCCGATTGCTCCGTTAAAATGATCTCCTTCCAGGGCTTGAGGTGAACACTATGGCTATATTATATTTTCCATCCCTTAGCTTTTCCTTATCTATGAATTTGCCGGGGAGAGTGGTGAAAGGAAGCTTAAAGATAAGTCCATTCATTTGTTTCTTTGGCATTATCAATCCGTGCTGTTGAAATTAGATTTGGGCTGGTAAACGCGTTCGTCCCATCAAGAGTTGGAACAGATTCACTGGTTTCGTACATGATGGCATATATGTCACAGATATCCCGTTTCCCATTTACAGGTTTGCCTCCTTCTGTAAACTGATCTCCTGCTTTATATTTATAATAACCTGCCAGATAAGTAGGTACATGCCGGAAAGGAAGACCGAATTTAGTTGCTTTAAGCGGATTACTCATCGCATTGTTTACATCGAAGAGAACCGATAAACAGATTTCCTGCCGCAATGGGCATTCCTGCTAACTGTCCGAAGAATCCGGTACTGCGTGTCACTAAAGAAAGGCATTTGCCGGCTTTTCCGTCCGTTATTTGGAAAGTAGGATAATCATCAGCTGTTTTAGCTACACCGGTCATTGCATAGCCCGCATTTCCGCTGGCCCATTCCATAACGACTTTATCTCCTTCGCGTTCTACAAATATGTAGTACTTCTTTCCGCCAAGCGTATCTTCGAAATTATAGTTCGTGGCAAGTTCCGTGTCGATCACTGATACGATATACGTTTTCTTCCAAACACCGTCGGCGGCTGTAACAGTATATTCTTGTGGAGTATTGAAATTTCGCTCCGTACCGCTAAGGGGACTAATTGTAGCTCCCGGAGTCAATGTAAATTCAGGTGTAAGTTCTGAAATATCAGTTCCCGGACCGACGAAGATAGTGATGGAATTATTGTTAATAATAGGACTGGTTGTCATGGCTACTCCCGGTAGTATGCAACTTAATATGTCTGCTTCTGCATTGAGAGCTTCTTCGCGGATACAAGAAGAGGAAACAATAGCCAGCAGCAAATAGAGAATCACGTGTTTTGCTTTCATTTTTCTATCAATTCTTTCTGTTAAAGTTTGGTGTATGGAAGGTTTTATAACAATATGAGATTTTATTTGTTCATTATAGAATGCTGGAAAAGAAAAGAATTTCCTATTTTTGTGGAACCAAAACTTATAAGTCCATGACTGAATCAGAAAGAAGGCAAATTATAGAATTGATTAAGAAAGAAGTCATTCCGGCTATTGGATGTACGGAACCTATCGCAGTAGCGCTTTGTGTAGCTAAAGCTGCCGAAACATTAGGAATGAAACCGGAAAAGATTGAAGTGTTATTGAGTGCCAATATATTAAAGAATGCCATGGGAGTCGGAATCCCGGGGACGGGTATGGTAGGGCTTCCCATAGCTGTAGCTTTAGGTGCGTTGATTGGCAAATCAGACTACCAGTTGGAAGTGTTGAGGGACTGTACGCCGGAAGCGGTGGAGCAGGGAAAACTGTTTATCGCAGAGAAGCGAATCTGTATTTCTCTGAAAGAAGATATTACGGAAAAAGCTTTATATCGAGGTGAACTGTAAAGCGGGAGATAAAACAGCTAAAGCTATCATTGCCGGTGGACATACCACCTTTATATATATAGCCAAGGGTGAACAGATATTGCTCGACAAGCAACATACAGTCAGCGAGGAAGAGGAAGATGCTTCGCTCGAATTAAACTTGCGTAAAGTCTATGACTTTGCACTGACTGCTCCGCTGGATGAAATCCGTTTTATCCTTGATACGGCACGTTTGAACAAAGCTGCTGCCGAGCAAGCCTTTAAAGGTAACTACGGACATTCTCTAGGAAAAATGCTTCGGGGAAGTTATGAACACAAAGTGATGGGTGACAGCGTATTCTCTCACATCCTATCTTATACTTCTGCCGCTTGTGACGCTAGAATGGCAGGAGCTATGATTCCGGTCATGAGTAATTCCGGCAGTGGTAATCAGGGGATATCCGCTACACTTCCTGTCGTTGTCTTTGCAGAAGAAAACGGAAAGAGCGAAGAAGAACTTATCCGTGCTTTAATGCTTAGCCATCTCACTGTTATATATATCAAACAAAGTTTGGGACGTCTCTCTGCCTTGTGTGGCTGTGTAGTAGCTGCCACGGGTTCCAGTTGCGGAATCACCTGGCTGATGGGGGGAAACTATAATCAGGTAGCCTTTGCCGTTCAAAACATGATTGCCAACCTGACGGGAATGATTTGCGACGGTGCAAAACCGAGCTGCGCACTCAAAGTAACAACCGGAGTCTCAACAGCCGTATTATCTGCTATGATGGCAATGGAGGACCGTTGTGTGACTTCTGTAGAAGGCAATTATTGATGAAGATGTAGACCAAAGCATTCGCAACTTGACAAGAATCGGCTCGCAGGCCATGAACGAAACGGATAAAATGGTGCTTGACATCATGACGCACAAAGGATGCTGATTTCAAGTATTAAGTATTAGCTCAAATAACGGCATAAAAAAAGTATTAAGTATTAAAACCCGGCTGTGTCCGCACGGAATTAATACTTAATACTTTATACTTAATACTTCAATTAATGACAGTGTCCGCCTTCGCAACCGCAGTCGTCGCCACAGCCATCACCGCAGCTGTCGCATCCGCAACCGCAGCCATCACCACCACTCATCATTTTCACCAGTTCCTGAATTTCTTCGTTAGTAGCAGGACGGCTTTCCAGTATTTCACCTTCAAAGATCAGGTCGGCACCAGCCAACGGGTGGTTGAGGTCAACTACTACAACATCCGGTTTGATTTCTACTACGCTGGCATTTACGCGTTGACCGTCACCAGTCATCAAAGGCACGATGTTACCCTCTTTAATACGTTCACTGTCAAATTTGCCATCTATTTCAAAGATATTTTTTCGGGGAGGTCAATAACGTGTTGTTCGTCATATTGTCCGTAAGCTTCATCTGCCGGAATGGTAAAAGTCAAATTTATCACCCTTAGAAAGAGCAGTTATCTGATTCTCGAAGTCTTCGAGCGTTGTGCCTAATCCTGAAATGAACTGAAAGGGATGTTCTGCATTTGTTTCTTCGAACAATTCTTTTTCACCATCTTCCACTGTATATAACTTATATGCAACGGTGATGTACTTGTTTTCTACTGTTTCCATCTGATATTTATAGTTTCTAATTAATAATTCCCGGTAATCCGGGTCGACAAAGATACGAATTATTTGCTTTTACTCCGGTATAGGGAGGGTAAATTTCAGATTATTAAGTGCTTTTGTCAGAAAAGAAAAAGTAGGACACATCCTTTGATAATAGTTGTAAATTCAACCTTTAAGTGATAAAATAGAGAAATAACACCACTCTTTTCTTACGATTATTCGCTTTTTAGTGATTTTTTTCTTCGATTTGTTTGGAGATAATAAAAAGCCCTTACCTTTGCAGCACGAAAATAAAGAAAAGAAGATATGAATATATTACATACATCTATTAACCTAGCAGTCCTGCATATTATTCGCGTCGTGGTGGTCCCATCAAGAGCGTGAGAAAGGTTTTGGTGTTGTATGTATTCGTACCATAAAAGATAGAATTTGGAGCCTTTCTCACTGATGTGAGGGAGGCTCTTTAATTAAAAGATAGATTGAAATGAAAAAAAGCAATTACGCAGTTCGTTTAGTACACAAGGCCGTCGCATGGCGGGGAGCCCGCGCATTATGGGCAGCCAACGGCATGAAGAAAAATCAGATGGGAAAACCCATTATCGCTATAGTCAACTCGTTTACACAATTTGTCCCGGGACACGTGCATCTGCACGAAATCGGACAACAGGTGAAAGCTGAGATTGAGAAGCTGGGATGCTTTGCTGCCGAATTCAATACGATTGCTATTGACGACGGTATTGCTATGGGACATGATGGAATGCTTTACTCGCTTCCTTCCCGTGATATCATAGCCGACAGCGTAGAGTATATGGTGAATGCGCATAAAGCGGATGCAATGGTATGTATCAGCAACTGCGATAAGATTACCCCAGGGATGCTGATGGCTGCCATGCGCCTGAATATCCCTACCGTATTTGTATCCGGCGGACCGATGGAAGCCGGAGAATGGAATGGTCAGCATCTGGATTTGATCGATGCTATGATTAAGTCGGCCGATGAAAGTGTCAGCGATCAGGAAGTAGCGAATATCGAGCAAAATGCTTGTCCTACTTGCGGTTGTTGTTCCGGTATGTTTACCGCTAACTCTATGAACTGTCTGAACGAAGCCATCGGACTGGCTCTTCCCGGAAACGGAACCATCGTAGCTACACACGAGAATCGTACGCAGCTTTTCAAAGATGCAGCAGAACTGATCGTGAAAAATGCAAAGTTATATTATGAAGAAGGAGACGAAAGCGTACTTCCCCGGAGCATCGCCACCCGTGAGGCTTTTCTGAATGCCATGACGCTGGATATAGCGATGGGGGGTCGACCAATACAGTTCTTCACCTGTTGGCTATTTCTCATGAAGCAGAGGTAGACTTCAAGATGGACGATATCGACATGCTTTCCCGCAAGGCTCCTTGTCTCTGCAAGGTGGCTCCCAATACACAGAAATATCATATTCAGGATGTAAACCGTGCCGGTGGTATCATTGCTATCATGGATGAACTGGCAAAAGGAGGTCTGATAGATACATCTGTTCGACGGTAGACGGAATGTCATTGGCGGAAGCTATTAATGAATATTCAATCACCAGCCCGAATGTAAGCGAAAAGGCAATTAAGAAATATTCGAGCGCAGCCGGAAACAGATTCAATCTCGTACTTGGTTCTCAGGGTATGTACTATAAGGAACTGGATAAAGACCGTGCAACCGGATGTATCCGCGATTTGGAGCATGCTTATAGCAAAGACGGTGGATTGGCCGTGTTGAAAGGTAACATTGCGCAAGACGGTTGTGTAGTAAAAACGGCGGGTGTAGACGAAAGCATCTGGAAGTTTACCGGACCTGCCAAAGTATTCGACTCACAAGAAGCAGCCTGTGAAGGCATCCTCGGAGGCCGAGTCGTCAGTGGCGACGTTGTCGTCATCACGCACGAAGGTCCGAAAGGTGGTCCCGGTATGCAGGAAATGCTTTATCCTACTTCTTATATCAAATCCAAGCATTTAGGAAAAGAATGTGCTTTGATTACCGACGGACGTTTTAGTGGAGGAACCTCGGGATTAAGCATCGGGCATATTTCTCCTGAAGCGGCAGCAGGAGGTAATATCGGAAAAATAGTAGACGGAGATATCATTGAAATCGATATTCCGGCCCGGACGATTAACGTGCGACTGACGGATGAAGAATTGGCTGCCCGTCCGATGACTCCTGTCACTCGTGACCGTTATGTGCCGAAGAGTCTGAAGGCTTATGCCAGCATGGTAAGCTCTGCAGATAAGGGAGGAGTGAGATTAATCTGATATAGTTCATTTATCAACTATCAACTAATATGAAAAGATTTAATAACAGGTGCAGAGGCTATGATGCGCTCTTTGGAACATCAGGGAGTGACTACCATCTTCGGTTACCCCGGTGGTTCCATAATGCCTACGTTCGATGCCCTGTACGACCATCAAAATACATTGAACCATATCTTGGTCCGCCATGAGCAGGGAGCTGCCCATGCGGCACAAGGTTATGCCCGTGTGTCAGGTAAAGTCGGTGTTTGCCTGGTGACAAGCGGTCCCGGAGCAACTAATACGGTAACAGGTATTGCAGATGCGATGATCGATAGTACTCCTATTGTTGTTATTGCCGGACAGGTGGGAACCGGCTTTTCTCGGAACGGACGCATTTCAGGAAGTCGATCTCGTAGGTATCACTCAGCCAATCGCTAAATGGAGCTATCAGATTCGCCGTGCCGAAGACGTAGCCTGGGCGATAGCACGTGCTTTCTACATTGCCAGTAGCGGTCGTCCCGGTCCGGTTGTACTCGATTTTGCCAAGAATGCACAGGTTGAAAAAACGAAATACGAGCCGACAAAGGTTGAGTTCATCCGCAGCTATGTACCGGTGCCCGATACAGACGAAGAATCAGTAAAGGCAGCTGCCGAACTGATCAATAACGCCGAACGCCCGCTTGTATTGGTAGGACAGGGTGTTGAATTGGGAAATGCACAGAACGAATTGCGTGAATTTATCGAAAAGGCGGATATGCCCGCAGGTTGTACCTTGCTCGGACTTTCCGCATTGCCTACCGACCATCCGTTGAATAAAGGAATGCTGGGTATGCACGGAAATCTGGGGCGAATATCAATACTAACAAATGCGATGTACTGATTGCTGTCGGTATGCGTTTCGACGACCGTGTGACTGGAAACCTGGCTACGTACGCCAAACAGGCGAAAGTGATCCATTTTGACATTGATCCGGCGGAAGTAAATAAAAATGTAAAAGTTGACGTTGCAGTTTTGGGAGATTGCAAGGAGACTTTGGCTTCTGTGACTAAACTCCTGAAAAAGAATAAACTCATACCGAATGGATTGATAGTTTCAAGGAATATGAAGCGGTAGAGGAAGAAAAAAAAGTCATTCGTCCCGAACTTCATCCTGCAACGGATTCACTGAGTATGGGCGAAGTGGTGCGTGCGGTAAGTGACGCTACTCACCATGAAGCTGTTTTGGTAACAGATGTAGGACAAAATCAGATGATATCCGCACGTTACTTTAAATATACGAAAGAACGCAGTATCATTACTTCCGGCGGACTCGGAACAATGGGCTTCGGCCTTCCCGCCGCTATTGGGGCAACTTTTTGGAGCACCGGAACGTACCGTATGTGTATTTATGGGTGACGGTGGACTGCAAATGAACATTCAGGAACTGGGTACGATTATGGAGCAGAAGGCTCCGGTGAAGATTATCTGCCTGAACAATAATTACCTCGGAAACGTACGCCAGTGGCAAGCGATGTTCTTCAATCGTCGCTATTCGTTCACTCCGATGTTGAATCCGGATTATAAGAAGATAGCTTCTGCCTATGATATTCCTTCCAAACGTGTCTTTTAATGAAGCCCGTGAAGAACTGAAAGAAGCCATTGCAGAAATGCTTGCTACGGATGGTCCGTTCCTGTTGGAAGCGTGCGTTATGGAAGAAGGCAATGTGTTGCCGATGACACCTCCGGGTGGTTCGGTAAACCAGATGCTGTTGGAATGCTAGGAAAGTTGAATATTGAGAATGGAAGATTGAAAGTTCGCAATTAAAATTTAGGATTATGAGTGACAAGACATTATATACGATAATCGTTCATTCGGAGAACTTCGCCGGTTTGCTGAACCAGGTAACCGCAGTGTTTACTCGTCGCCAGATCAATATCGAGAGTCTGAATGTTTCTGCTTCTTCTATTAAAGGGTGTACACAAGTATACGATTACAGCCTTGACAGATAAAGGACACTATCGAGAAAGTAGTGAAGCAAATAGAGAAGAAAATCGATGTAATTCAGGCACATTACTTCACCGAGGATGAGATATACTTCCATGAGATTGCACTTTATAAAGGTGTCTACTCCCGCTTTTCAAGAGACACCGGAGGCATCCAAGTTGATTCGTAAATACAACGCCCGCATAGTGGAAGTAAATCCGGTATTTTCTATTGTTGAGAAGAATGGAATGAGTGAAGAAATTACCTCGCTTTACGGTGAACTGAAGGCTTTGAATTGTGTTTTGCAATTTGTACGTTCGGGGCGGGTAGCGATTACTACCAGTTGCTTTGAACGGGTGAATGAGTTTCTTGATGGACGGGAAGCCCGTTATAACCAGAGTAAAAACCAGCAGGAAGAATGAGCGAATCAAATAAAATAGGAACTTATAAGTTTGTGGCAGAGCCGTTTCACGTAGACTTTAACGGCCGTCTGACAATGGGCGTGCTGGGAAATCATCTGTTGAATTGTGCAGGGTTTCACGCAAGTGATCGTGGCTTTGGCATTGCAACTCTGAATGAGGACAATTATACTTGGGTGCTTTCCCGCCTGGCAATTGAACTGGATGAAATGCCTTATCAGTACGAGGAGTTCTCGGTTCAGACTTGGGTGGAAAATGTCTATCGCCTCTTTACTGACCGTAACTTTGCTATTATTGATAAGGACGGGAAAAAGATTGGTTATGCGCGTTCCGTATGGGCAATGATTAACCTCAATACCCGCAAGCCGGCCGATTTACTGACATTGCATGGAGGAAGCATCGTAGATTATGTCTGTGACGAACCTTGCCCGATTGAAAAGCCTTCGCGTATCAAGGTGACAAGCGAATCAGTCAAGTGGCTACCCTGACGGCAAAAATACAGTGATATCGACATCAACGGACACGTGAACAGTATCCGCTACATCGAACATATCTGGACTTGTTTCCGATAGAGATGTACAAGGAAAAACGTATCCGCCGTTTCGAAATGGCTTACGTAGCCGAGAGTTACTACGGTGATGAGCTCTCTTTCTTCTGCGACGAAGTGAATGCAAAACGAGTTTCACGTAGATAGTAAAGAAAGAAGAATGGCAGCGAAGTTGTTTGCCGTTCGAAAGTGATATTTGAATAATATAGAGTATAAAATCAATTAATAACAGATGACGCAAGTCATCAAAACAAAAAAACAAAAAAAAATGGCACAGTTGAATTTTGGCGGAACTGTAGAAAATGTAGTTATCCGCGATGAATTTCCTTTGGAAAAAGCTCGTGAGGTATTGAAAAATGAAACAATTGCTGTGATCGGGTATGGTGTGCAAGGTCCTGGGCAGTCTTTGAATCTCCGGGACAATGGTTTCAATGTAATCGTTGGTCAGCGCCCGGGAAAGACATATGACAAAGCGGTTGCTGACGGATGGGTACCGGGTGAAACACTGTTTGGCATTGAGGAGGCTTGTGAGAAAGGTACGATCATTATGTGCTTGTTGTCTGATGCGGCGGTAATGTCTGTATGGCCTACTATCAAACCTTACCTGACTCCGGGAAAGGCTCTTTACTTCTCTCATGGCTTCGCTATCACTTGGAGCGATCGTACAGGTGTAGTTCCTCAGAAAGATATTGACGTAATCATGGTAGCTCCTAAAGGTTCGGGTACATCATTGCGTACTATGTTCCTTGAAGGTCGTGGTTTGAACTCTTCTTACGCTATCTATCAGGACGCTACCGGTAAGGCTATGGATCGTACATTGGCGTTGGGTATCGGTATAGGTTCAGGATATTTGTTCGAAACTACTTTCCAGCGTGAAGCAACTTCTGACCTGACTGGTGAGCGTGGTTCTTTAATGGGGGCTATCCAGGGATTGTTGTTGGCTCAGTACGAAGTATTGCGTGAAAACGGACATAGCCCTTCTGAAGCGTTTAATGAAACTGTAGAAGAATTAACCCAGTCATTGATGCCTTTGTTTGCTAAGAATGGTATGGACTGGATGTATGCTAACTGCTCTACTACTGCTCAGCGCGGTGCTCTTGATTGGATGGGCCCATTCCACGACGCTATCAAGCCGGTAGTTGAAAAGTTGTATAATAGCGTGAAGACTGGTAACGAAGCACAGATTTCAATCGACAGTAATTCACAACCTGATTATCGTGCTTTCCGAAATTATTTTTCAAAAATATATTGATTATATGGACAAAAATGCAAGTTTATGTTTATCTTTGCGTCATCAGATAAAATAAACGAGAAGTATGAATTAACTTAACCAGCCCTGAAGAATGATTAACATCACTAAATAAATAAACGAATGACGCTGCTTTTGATTTCTCAAGAAGTGGTGATTTAGTGTGTTTTTATCTTTATGGGAGTTGATATTTCTTTTTGAAATCTGCATTTGTATATTGAAAGTAAAAAAGTCATTTTAATGGCTTCTTAAATAAAGAATAGTACTGACGTAAAAATAAAATATTGTTTGTTTTGTTTGTGTTAAAAACGAAGTGTGGTTTCGGGAGAAAGTGTGCTTTGTTAAAAGGAGGATTAAGTATTTAATCCTCCTTTTTAATGAATAACATCAATCTTTTATAGAAAGGATGTTTGGTAAGGGTGGAGGCATCTCCTAATATAACAAGCTTCATTCGTGCCCTTGTAATCGCTACATTCATTCTTCGCAAATCATTCAGGAACCCAATCTGCCCATCCTCGTTGGCACGTACAAGACTGATGAAAATGACATCTCGCTCCTGTCCCTGAAAACCGTCTACCGTGTTTACGGTGATGAGGCTGCGGAAAGGACGTAAAAAGCTGCTCCCTTTGATCTTTCCCCTCAAATATTGCACTTGCGCCTTGTAGGGTGAAATCAGACCGAAATCAATTCTTTCATCCAATATCCGTTCTTTGCCGATCCGTTCGATATATGCTTCCAGTTCCTGTAGTAATAGATTGGCTTCCTGCTTGTTGATGCGTCCGAAACTTTCGCCTACAAATTCCTCGTGAAATTCCATTTCAGAAGTGTCAATCCAATTCATAGGAGTGTCAAAATCAAGAATACCCCGGTAGCGCACTTCCGGAGCAGCTTCCAGTTCTCCGTGGTAGAACCAGTTGGAGGGAAACTGCATGATGGCTTCGTGCATTCTGTACTGCACTTTTAATAAAGAAACAGCAGAAGGCTTTTGCTGAACCACTTTTTCCATTAACGTGTGATCCAGTCCTCCACGAGCGGCTTCTATACATTTGATAGTTGGTGGGAGCTGGCAATGGTCTCCTGCAAGGATGACGCGGTCTGCCTTACGGATGGCAATCCAGCAGGCAGCTTCGAGCGCTTGAGCAGCTTCATCAATGAACAAAGTAGGAAAGCGACGCCCGTTGAGCAAACGGTGATTGCTGCTGACCAGCGTGGAAGCAATCACACGGGCACTGTCGAAAAGATCGGCGTTGATCAGGATTTCCAGTTCGGTGGCACGGTCGCGGAGGCGGCTCATCCGGCTGCGCATTCCTTCCCTTTCGGAGTAACTTCCCTGGCGCATCCGGCTACCCATTTCACGGATAGATTTACGGATTCCCCAAAGCTCCGGATAGGCAGGATGACTTTCAAACCGGCGTTCGTAGGTGGATGAAAGCATTTTGTCGTTGACCCGGGTAGGATTACCAATGCGGAGCACGGGGACACCCCGGTCTACCAGTTTCTCACAAATCCAGTCGACAGCAGTGTTGCTTTGTGCACAGACAAGCACTTGCGGTTCCCGGTGTAACGTTTCGTAAATCGCTTCGACAAGAGTCGTTGTTTTTCCGGTTCCCGGAGGACCGTGAACGATGGATACATCACGTGTGCAGAGTACCTTGTTGACTGCTGTTTCCTGTGTACTGTTCAGCCATGGAAAGCGGACAGGATATAATTCGCGGAATCCCGGCTTTTGGGTACCCAAGCAAAATGTCGCGCAGTTCCGCCAGACGATTATCTTTAGCGCGTATCGTGTCTTCCAGTGCCTCGAACATGGCCCGGTACGATGTTTCGTCAAAATAAAGTTGTACCCCCAGTATACCGTCAGTTTGCAGTTCCGCTAAAGCTCCCGCTCCGGGAAGTACAACTACCATTCGCTCCTCATCTGCAAAGCTGACAGTAGCGATGAAATTCATGTAATTCACTTTTCCGTCAAATGACTGCCGGAAAAAGCAGACGGGACGACCGAATTCGAAGGAATGCTCGATTTCTTTATTTTCGGTGCGTGTAATATCTATTACAAGTTGATTTAGAGAATTATAGTAACTTCGGCCAAGAGAGACAGGATACCAGCAGAGACCGCGTTTCACTTTACGGGCAACGCCCATTGTTTCGGTCTGCCGTTTAAATTCCTCTTTCTCATATTCGTACTCCATCCGTAAGAGGAGTTGTTGTTGCTGAAGGTCGATGATTGGATTTTTCGGATGATTATTCATAATAGACGCAAAGGTAATAATTCTTCTTCCTGAGACGAAAATTTATTTCATTTTGTTAAACATTCCTCGAACGCCGTTCGTTATTTTTATAGATAGACTCATAAAAGATAAAACAATATGGTATATGATGTGACTATGTTAGAAGCTTTCTACGCTGCTTATAAAGGAAAGGTAGAACACGTACGGGCTATATTGAAACGTCCTTTGACGTTGGCCGAGAAGATTCTGTATGCCCATCTGTATGATGTAGCCGATTTAAAAGATTACAAACGGGGGAGAAGATTATGTGAACTTCCGTCCCGACCGTGTAGCTATGCAGGATGCGACTGCCCAGATGGCATTGCTTCAATTCATGAATGCAGGTAAGGATCAGGTGGCTGTGCCCTCAACAGTACATTGCGATCACTTGATACAGGCGTACAAAGGTGCAAAGGCGGATATTGCTACGGCAAGATTGACCAATGAAGAAGTTTACGATTTCCTCCGTGATGTATCTTCCCGTTATGGCATCGGCTTCTGGAAACCGGGAGCCGGAATCATTCACCAGGTAGTGCTTGAAAACTATGCTTTTCCGGGCGGGATGATGGTGGGAACCGACTCTCACACTCCGAATGCCGGAGGACTGGGCATGGTGGCCATCGGCGTCGGCGGTGCGGATGCCGTAGACGTGATGACGGGTATGGAATGGGAACTGAAAATGCCAAGGATTATCGGTGTCCGCCTGACCGGAAAACTGAGCGGTTGGACTTCCCCGAAAGATGTGATCCTGAAACTTGCTGGGATTCTGACCGTAAAAGGAGGAACAAATGCTATTATCGAATATTTTGGTCCTGGAACCGAATCCCTTTCTGCTACCGGGAAAGCTACCATTTGTAATATGGGTGCGGAAGTAGGAGCTACCACTTCGCTTTTCCCGTTTGACGGGCGCATGGCTGCCTATTTGAGGGCTACCGGAAGAGATTGTGTGGTCGATTGGGCGGAGGCTGTCGATGCCGATCTTCGTGCGGATGATGTAGTGACCGACGAGCCATCCAACTATTACGACCGTGTGATTGAAATAGACTTGTCGGAACTCGAACCTTATATAAACGGACCGTTTACACCGGATGCCGCTACTCCTATTTCCGAATTTGCAGAAAAAGTGTTATTGAACGGCTACCCCCGCAAAATGGAGGTGGGCTTGATCGGTTCATGTACCAATTCTTCTTATCAGGATTTGAGTCGTGCAGCTTCTTTGGCGAAACAGGTCACTGAAAAGAACTTGAGTGTCGCTGCTCCGTTAATCATCAATCCGGGTTCGGAACAAATTCGGGCTACTGCCGAAAGAGATGGGATGATTGAAGCTTTTGAACAGTTGGGTGCCACGATTATGGCAAATGCCTGTGGCCCTTGTATCGGTCAATGGAAACGCGAGACGGACGATCCGACACGGAAAAAATTCAATCGTTACTTCTTTCAACCGTAACTTTGCCAAACGTGCTGACGGTAATCCGAATACCTATGCGTTTGTGGCTTCTCCGGAACTGACGATGGCACTGACCATTGCCGGTGATCTTTGCTTCAATCCGCTGAAAGACAGACTGATGAACCATGACGGAGAAAAGGTGAAACTATCCGAACCAGTAGGAGATGAACTCCCTTTGAAAGGTTTTACATCCGGAAACGAGGGGTATATTGCCCCGCACGGAGCAAAAACGGAAATCAAGGTGAAGCCTGATTCTCAACGTCTCCAGCTCCTGACGCCTTTCCCGGCATGGGACGGACAGGATTTACTGAATATGCCTTTATTGATTAAAGTGCAAGGGAAATGTACCACCGACCACATCTCGATGGCGGGGCCATGGCTCCGCTTCCGCGGACATTTGGAGAATATTTCGGACAATATGCTGATGGGGGCTGTCAATGCTTTCAACGGTGAAACGAACAGCGTTTGGAATCGTTCAACAAATACTTATGGAACAGTTTCCGGTACGGCAAAAATGTATAAGTCTGAAGGTATTTCGTCTATAGTTGTTGCCGAAGAAAACTATGGCGAGGGTTCCAGCCGTGAACATGCCGCTATGGAACCGCGCTTTCTCAATGTGCGTGTGATTCTCGCCAAGAGCTTCGCCCGTATCCACGAAACGAATCTGAAAAAGCAGGGCATGCTTGCCCTTACTTTTTTTGTAGACAAGGCAGACTATGACAAGGTTCAGGAACACGATCTTTTGTCAGTAGTAGGTTTAGTCCATTTCGCACCGGGTCGCACTTTGACGATTGTTCTCCATCACGAAGACGGAACGAAAGAGAGTTTTGAAGTGCAGCATACCTACAACGAACAGCAGATAGCCTGGTTCCGTGCCGGCTCTGCTTTTAAATGCAAAAAGATAAAATATGAGCAAGATAACCATGCAAGCAGATGGTACGTTGCTGGTACCCGATGTGCCTACCGTACCTTATATTACCGGCGATGGAGTAGGGCCGAAGTAACTCCCATGCCATGCAAGCCGTAGTGGACGCAGCTATCCGGAAAGCATACGGCGGCAAACGCCGTATTGAGTGGAAAGAAGTGTTGGCTGGAGAACGTGCCTTCCATGCAACAGGTTCCTGGTTGCCGGAAGAAACGATGGAAACCTTTCAGGAGTATCTGATTGGTATTAAAGGTCCGTTGACGACGCCTGTCGGAGGCGGTATCCGTTCGTTGAATGTGGCGTTGCGCCAGACGCTTGATTTGTACGTTTGTCTGCGTCCGGTCCGTTGGTATCAAGGCGTTCATTCTCCGGTGAAAGCACCGGAAAAAGTGAACATGTGCGTATTCCGTGAGAATACGGAAGATATTTATGCCGGTATCGAGTGGGAAGCCGGAACACCGGAAGCCGAAAAGTTCTATAAATTCCTGAAAGACGAGATGGGTGTGACGAAGGTCCGCTTCCCCGAGACCTCTTCTTTTGGAGTGAAACCTGTTTCCCGTGAGGGCACGGAACGTCTTGTGCGGGCTGCCTGCCAGTATGCACTCGACCATCATTTACCTTCTGTAACGCTGGTGCATAAAGGAAATATCATGAAGTTCACGGAAGGTGGCTTCAAGAAATGGGGCTACGAATTGGCGCAGCGTGAATTTGCCGACGCGTTGGCAGACGGACGATTGGTGATTAAGGATTGCATTGCCGACGCTTTCCTGCAAAATACATTACTGATTCCCGAAGAATATTCCGTGATTGCCACGCTGAACCTGAACGGAGACTACGTTTCCGACCAGTTGGCGGCAATGGTAGGCGGCATCGGCATTGCTCCGGGAGCAAATATTAACTACAAGACGGGGCACGCCATTTTTGAAGCGACTCATGGAACCGCCCCCAACATTGCCGGAAAGGATGTCGTGAATCCTTGTTCTATCATTCTTTCGGCGGTGATGATGCTCGAATATTTTGATTGGAAAGAAGCGGCTGCTCTGATAGAGAAAGCCTTGGAACAAAGCTTCCTGGACGCTCGCGCTACACACGATTTGGCTCGTTTCATGCCGAATGGAACCTCCCTCTCCACTTCCGCTTTCACCCGTGAGATCGTGGAAAGAATTGAAAAATAAAAGTAACGAATAAAAAACGAAGAAAGATGAAAAAAAGAGTACCTGATTTACAAACTTTCCGAAGAGATGAAGGAAGCTACCCGGATTGACAATGAATTGTTCCCCAAATTTGACGTGAAGCGCGGACTGCGTAACGAAGACGGCACAGGTGTATTGGTAGGTTTAACCAAAATCGGTAATGTAGTAGGCTATGAGCGTATTCCGGGTGGTGGATTGAAACCTATACCGGGAAAATTGTTCTATCGCGGTTATGACGTGGAAGATATTTCTCATGCTATTATCAAGGAGAAACGTTTCGGCTTTGAGGAAGTGGCCTACTTACTGCTTTCGGGACGCTTGCCGGACAAGGAAGAACTGCTTTCTTTCCGTGAGTTGATTAACGACAATATGCCGTTGGAGCAGAAAACGAAAATGAATATTATTGAGTTGGAGGGAAGCAATATTATGAATATTTTGTCGCGCAGCGTATTGGAGATGTATCGTTTTGACGCAAATGCGGACGATACCTCCAGAGACAACCTGATGCGCCAAAGTATTGAGCTGATTTCGAAGTTTCCCACTATCATTGCATACGCTTATAATATGCTTCGTCATGCTACTTTCGGGCGTTCTCTGCATATCCGCCATCCGCAGGAAAAGCTTTCTATTGCCGAGAACTTCCTGTACATGTTGAAAAAATTATACCGAACTTGATGCTCGTACCCTCGATTTGTTGCTGATTCTTCAGGCAGAACATGGGGGCGGTAACAACTCCACTTTCACTGTTCGCGTTACTTCTTCCACCGGAACGGATACTTATTCGGCCATCGCCGCAGGTATCGGTTCATTGAAAGGCCCGCTTCATGGAGGTGCAAATATTCAGGTTGCCGATATGTTCCAGCATCTGAAAGAGACTATCAAAGACTGGACAAGTGTGGATGAGATAGACACTTATTTCACCCGAATGTTGAATAAGGAAGTATATAATAAGAGCGGATTGATCTACGGTATAGGACACGCCGTTTATACAATCTCCGATCCCCGTGCTCTTCTGTTGAAAGAATTGGCTCGTGACCTTGCCCGTGAAAAAGGAAGAGAAAGTGAATTTGCTTTCCTCGAACTGTTGGAAGAACGAGCCATCGCTACTTTCGGACGTGTTAAAAACAACGGAAAGACAGTATCCAGCAATATCGACTTCTATTCGGGCTTCGTATATGAGATGATTGGTTTGCCGCAGGAGATTTTCACTCCGCTGTTTGCCATGGCTCGTATTGTCGGCTGGTGTGCGCACCGCAATGAGGAACTGAACTTCGAAGGCAAACGCATTATCCGTCCGGCTTATAAAAATGTTCTTGATGATCTGGCTTATATCCCCATCAAGAAACGCTGATAAGAACAAATCCTTTTATTGAATATATAAGTGATCCCGGATGTATGCCTCGTAATTTCAGGTATGCGTTCGGGAATGCTGTTTTTTATGTTCTTAAAGGAATGTATTTCAGATTCTTTCTATTTTTTGTACCGTCATTCGTTTCATTTTTGTTATTTTTGCGTGTTACAAAAAAAAGATCGACATGAATATAGCTGCTTTTAATCTGTTTCTGGGCGTGATGAGCCTGATTGCCCTGGTTGTTTTTATCGCCCTTTACTTTGTGAAAGCCGGATATGGCATTTTCCGTACGGCATCGTGGGGCGTAGCTATATCCAATAAACTAGCCTTGGATATGGATGGAAGCTCCCGTTTTCCTAGTGATGTGTGTAATGTGGATATATTCCGAGCGTCGGTTTGAACCGGTAATCTTCACTTTTTCCTGTTCTTCCAGATTCATTACTTTCAACGTGCTTTCATTTTTCCCCTGCTACTGACGGGGAAAAAGTAAGATGCCGCTGTCAATCATGTCGATGGGTATTCTTTTTAATTTACTGAATGGCTATATGCAAGGTAAATGGATCTTTTATCTTGCTCCCGAAACGATGTATCAATCCGGTTGGTTCGCTTCACCGTGGTTTATTATAGGCACACTGCTTTTTTTTCACAGGTATGCTGACGAACTGGCATTCGGATTATATCATCCGCCACTTGCGCAAACCGGGAGATACCCGGCACTATCTGCCTCAAAAAAGGTATGTACCGTTATGTCACTTCCGCCAACTATTTCGGTGAAATAGTGGAATGGGCAGGATGGGCGATACTCACCTGTTCGCTTTCCGGACTTGTTTTCCTTTGGTGGACGATTGCTAACCTCGTTCCGCGAGCCGACGCCATCTGGTACCGTTATCGCGAAGAATTCGGCGATGCAGTGGGAGAACGGAAACGAGTGTTCCCTTTCCTTTATTAGGTATTAGGGCATTTTTCATTACGACTTAAATATGACTCAATAAATATACTACTATGGAATCTAAACTTTTTAGTCCGGTCACCTTTGGCCCTTTGACGTTGCGGAATCGAACAATCCGTTCGGCAGCTTTTGAGAGCATGTGTCCGGAGAATACTCCTACGCAGATGTTGCTGGATTACCATCGTTCGGTAGCTGCGGGGGGAGTGGGTATGACAAAAGTGGCTTATGCTGCCGTGACGCAAAGCGGACTTTCTTTCGACCGTCAGTTGTGGTTGCGCCCGTCTATTATTCCCCGTTTGCATGAATTGACAAAAGCTGTGCACGATGAAGGTGCAGCAGTGGGTATACAAATCGGACATTGTGGGAATATGTCCCATCGAAATATTTGTGGTGTCACTCCTATATCCGCATCTTCGGGTTTTAATCTTTACTCTCCTACATTTGTGCGTGGAATGAAAAAAAGGAGGAGTTGCCGGAAATGGCACAAGCGTATGGAAATGCTGTCAATCTGGCGAGAGAAGCAGGATTTGACGCTGTTGAAGTGCATGCAGGACATGGTTATTTGATTAGCCAGTTCCTTTCTCCATATACCAATCATCGGAAAGATGAATATGGTGGTTCGCTCGAAAACCGGATGCGTTTTATGGACCTGGTGATGGAAGAAGTGATGAAAGCGGCAGGCAATGATATGGCCGTTTTGGTAAAAATGAATATGCGTGACCGTTTCAAAGGAGGCATGGAGATTGACGAATCGATACAAGTGGCCAAACGTCTATTGGAACATGGAGTTCATGGATTGGTGTTGAGTGGAGGCTTTGTGAGCCGTGCACCGATGTATGTGATGCGGGGTGCCATGCCAATCCGTTCGATGTCTTACTATATGAATTGCTGGTGGCTGAAATACGGAGTCCGTATGTTTGGTAAATGGATGATCCCCTCTGTACCTTTCAAAGAGGCCTATTTCCTTGAAGATGCACTGAAATTCCGTGCGGCTCTTCCGGATGCGCCGTTGATTTATGTCGGTGGTCTTGTTTCCCGTCAGAAAATAGATGAAGTGCTCGATTCCGGTTTTGATGCCGTGCAGATGGCGAGAGCATTACTGAACGAACCGGGATTCGTGAACCGGATGAAACAGGAGGAACAAGCACGCTGCAACTGTGGACACAGTAATTATTGCATAGGACGTATGTATACGATAGAAATGGCTTGTCATCAACATTTGAAAGAACAATTACCTTCCTCTTTACAAAAGGAGATTGATAAACTGGAGAAAAATGAGTGAAATGAAATGGGCAATCATCACCGGTGCGGACGGAGGAATGGGAACAGAAATAATGCCGTAGCCAAAGCCGGTTATCGAATCATAATGGCATGTTATAATCCGAAGAAAGCGGAGATTGTCCGTGAACGTTTGAGCAAGGAAATTGGAAACCCGGATTTGGAAGTAATAGCTATCGATTTATCTTCTATGCAATCCGTAGTTGCTTTTTGCCAACCAGATTTTGGAAAGAAACCTCTCCATTGCTTTGCTGATGAATAATGCCGGAACAATGGAAACAGGTTTTCATACTACTTCTGATGGGTTTGAGCGAACGGTAAGTGTGAACTATATGGGACCTTATCTGCTTACTCGGAAATTGGTTCCGCTGATGGTGCGTGGAGCGCGTATCGTCAATATGGTTTCTTGTACATACGCAATTGGTAAACTCGATTTTCCCGATTTCTTTCACAGAGGAAAAACGGGGAGTTTTTGGAGAATTCCTGTTTACAGTAACACCAAACTGGCTTTGTTACTATTTACTTTCGAACTCTCCGGGCAACTTCGTGAGAAAGGAATTACCGTCAATGCGGCCGATCCAGGCATTGTATCGACTGATATCATCACTATGCACATGTGGTTCGACCCCTTAACGGATATTCTTTTCCGTCCTTTTATCCGCAAACCGAAGAAAGGGGCTTCTACGGCAGTCGGTTTATTGTTGGATGAAAAGGAAGCAGGCGTGACAGGACAACTGTATGTCAATAACCACCGGAAAAACTTGTCTGATAAATACACGAATCATGTGCAGAAAGAGCAGTTGTGGGAGGTGACGGAACGGTCGTTAGCGCAGTGGCTGACATGATTCATTATGACATTTTTCGAATTCAGTTGTCATTATTTCTTTGATCTGTTGGATCTCATCGCTTAATATGGAGTTTTTCCGATGTCCGATGTAGAGTGTATTTTTCATCTCTACATATCCTTTCCACAGGCATATAATATCTCCTCGTTCTATAGAATCCCGGCAGATAGAATGAGGCATAAGTGCCAGGCCGACACCTTTTTCCAAACAGCGGAGAATGGTATTCTTGTCAGGCATCACATAATTGGGTGCGAAATCGCTCTCTTTTTTGAAATTGAGTTTCCAAAAACGCGCCCATATATTTTTTTTTTCGTTGCTGTACCAAAGTTGAGATTGTAACCACTTTCTTACCTGACCCTTATTCTCAATATCCAGCTGCTGGAATTGAGAGATATCGGTTTCTTTTCCTGCAGCGACGATAAATTCGGAGGTTCCGAGAACTTGATATGAAATATTGTGAATGGGCGTTTCGATTGAAGTGATGATAATGTCTACCGAACCGCTTTCCAGAAGCTCACTCAATTTGTCGTTGTCTCCGAATTGTACGATGAGATTAAAATCTAAATCGGCGATATGAGGAGCTATTAGTTGAGAAAATAGTCCCGAATATACTCCAAGGCAAAGAGTCATTCTCTCTTTTCCACTTCTCTTGCGGACACTGTTTTCTACTTCTTCCAATTTGGTGAGTGAGTAACATATTTGCCGGTATAGCTTTCTTGCTCGTTCATTGGGAATCATTTTCCGGGTGTTACGTTCAAATAACGGATGTCCGATATAATTTTCCAGTGAACTTAAATGCAGACTGACGCCAGGTTGAGAAATATTCAACTCTTTGGCGGCGTCGCTCATAGTTCCCGTATCAAATATAGCTTTAAAGGTTCTAAACCACTCCAGATCTGCTCTCATCTTGTCTTATTTATTAGAAAAGTTTGGGTGATACCAAATTTTTATGATTTTTATAATTAATGCTTGTTATATACTTTTGCACCCGCAAATGTAATTCTTATTTAGAATAAATAAAAATATGAGTCGGGTGAAAAAGATTGTTTGTTGTGAAATAAAGAGGATGACAGGTCTACTGTTGTTGATGTTAATTTTCTCTCTATCAGCTTATTCGCAGCATGGGGATCCATGATATCGGGTCGAATAATATCTACGGAAAAAAAGAAATAGTTGATTTTGCTACTGTTCACCTGAAAGGGACTGGTTTCGGTTCTGCCACTAACCGTGAGGGGCTTTATCATATTAAAGCTCCCGGTGGCGAATATACATTAGTTGTTTCCGCTATGGGATATAAAACGATAGAAAGAAAAGTGATTTTAAGAAGGGGAGAACGGATAAAGATGAACTTTACCATCACTCCTGATGTGAAAGAACTTAGTGAAGTGGTGATTTCTACTTCCGGAGTGAACCGAGTGAATAAATCAGCTTTTAATGCTGTAGCGATTGATGCAACCAAACTTCATAATAGTACGCAGGATTTAGCCAGTGCTTTAACGAAGGTGCCTGGTGTGAAGTTGCGTGAGTCAGGCGGGGTGGGTTCGGATATGAATCTTTCTTTAGATGGAATGAGTGGAAAAAACATCAAGTTATTCATTGATGGAGTGCCGCAGGATGGAGTAGGAGGCTCGTTCAGCCTGAATAATATTCCGATTAATTTTGCAGAGCGTATCGAAGTATATCGTGGTGTGGTACCCGTTGGCTTTGGTACGGATGCTTTGGGCGGTGTGATAAATATTGTCACTGGAAATAAGCGGCGTACATTTGTCGATGCTTCATATTCTTATGGATCTTTCAACACCCATAAATCGTATGTGAATGTGGGACATACGGCTGATAATGGGTTTACATTCGAAATCAATGCTTTTCAGAATTATTCGGATAATAATTATTGGATTGATACTCCGGTGGAACATTATGATGAAGTGGTCGATGAAGATGGCTGGGTATCCGGCTGGGATTCGGAAAAAATAGAACGGGTGAAACGCTTTCACGACACTTATCATAATGAGGCTGTTGTGGGTAAAGTGGGGCTTGTGAATAAACCGTTTGCCGACCGTTTGATGCTTACCTTTACCTATTCGCAAAATGATAAGGAAATCCAGAACGGTGTTGTACAGGAAATTGTATACGGACAAAAACGGCGGAAAGGCCATTCATTTATGCCTTCGGTGGAATACCGGAAAAGAAACTTATTGCTCAAAGGTCTGGATGTGAACCTGACTGCAAACTATAACCGTAATATTACTCAAAACATTGATACGGCAACTTATGAATATAACTGGCTGGGACAAATGCGGTATAAAAAAAGGTAAGTTGGGCGAGCAGAGTTATCAAGACTATAAATCAAGTACCGATAACTGGAACGGTACCTTTACTGCCAATTATCATTTGGGTGAAAGCCATGCTTTCGTGCTTAATCATGTGTTGATGGGGTATGAGCGTAAACCTACTTCTTCTGCTAATATAACAGATGCTACGGGTGCCGCCCAGTATAGCAAAATTGAAAAGAAATCAAGGAAGAATATCACAGGACTTTCTTATCGTTATAGTCATAAGGATTTGTGGAATGTTTCTGTGTTTGGTAAATACTATAACCAGTACAGTAGTGGGCCGAGAAATACCAACAATGATGATAGTTCTTCCAATAATAGAGTCAGTTATGAAGAGTCTGCCGGTAGTACCGGAGCCTTTGGCTATGGGATAGCTGCTACGTATTTGTTTTTGGATGGATTTCAGGCAAAGTTTTCGTATGAAAAGGCGTTACGCCTTCCTACAGCCGATGAATTGTTTGGTGATGATGATATGGAACTGGGAGATGCAGGATTGAAACCGGAACACAGTCATAACGTAAATGCGAGCTTGTCTTACTCACACGAATTTGGAAAACATTCTATATATGTCGAAGGAGGATTGGTGTATAGAGATACGAAGGACTTTATCCGGCGTTTGACCGGAACGTTTTTGGCAGGTTCATCACAATATGCAGCATACATGAACCATGGACGTGTAAGGACAATGGGCTGGAATGCGGAAGTACGCTATAATTATTCTAAATGGTTTTCTATCGGTGGAAATTTTACCGATTTGAACACGCGTGATTACGAGAGGTACGGATTGAATGGGAGTGAATCGACTACCTATAAAGTAAGGATGCCGAATATTCCTTATTTGTTTGCTAACGTAGATGCTTCCTTTTATGCGCATCATCTTTTTGGAAAGGGCAATTTGCTGACAGTAACATATGATAATTATTATGTGCATGAATTTCCTCTCCATTGGGAAAATCATGGGGCTTCCAATAAAAAGGGAGTACCAAGTCAGTTTTCTCATAATCTTAGTTTGGTTTATAGTCTGAAGAACTCCCGCTACAACTTTTCTCTGGAATGTAAGAACTTTACAGATGAGAAGCTTTATGACAACTTTAGTCTACAGAAAGCCGGTCGTGCTTTTTATGGGAAAATCAGATATTATTTCAACAGATAAAAAATGAACAGGCTCTTTGAGCTTAATCTTTAAATATTAGTCAATTTTTAATAGGAACAAAAAAAATGGTAAGAAAGAATTTTTTATGGATGCTTGCAGTGTCTATGGTTATGGGATTGACAGTTTTGTCTTGTAGTGATGATGAGCCGGGAAATCAGGGAGACGACGGTGAAGGAACAGGTAGTGACTCTCCCAAATATGGGGTCAATTTTTACCCTTATTGATTCGGATCAGCAGAGGTATAAAACTTCCACTCTGGTAACCGAAGATTTGGTTGGAAACGGAGAATATTTTACCGTATCCGGCTTTGAATCCATAGGTGATAAAGTGTATACAGCCTTGTGTCCGTTGGGTTTCAGTGATTATGGAATTGAGTCGGGAGCAGCAGAGGGATATGAAGACCTGATTGCGGAAGATGAAGAAACCGGAGAGAAGTCAATAAGTGCAACTGTACACCCTAATCAAGTTTGGATTGGAATTTATGACGGAATTAATAATTTTGATAAGAAGCCGACTATCATCACTGATAATCGTATCAGCTATGCAACTTCACGTTATCGTTCTCAATTCTACCCAACTATTTGTGCGGCAGATGACGGTTATTTGTATGTCTTCTCAAACAGTGTAGCAAAGAGTCAAAGTAATGAAAAAAAATAAAACGACTCTTGATGCAGGAGTGCTTCGTGTCAACACAACAACTAACGAGTTTGACAAGTCTTATTATTTTAATATAGAAGATGCGGCAAATGCTACATTTGGAAAGAAACTCTCTTTCTTCCGTGTATGGCATATCACAGGTACTAAATTTTTGTTGAGAATGTACGCTACAGAAGGAAAATATGACTCTACGAGTGATGCAAAAATGATGGCAATTTTTGATTCTCAAAGCGGAACTTTAACTAAGGTGACCTATTTCCCGGTTGCTGAAGAATTGGCGGATATGGGAAGATTTGTTTATGTTGAAAATGGTAAAGCCTATATTCCGGTCGTATTCCAGAAATCTGCTTCGGGTTCATCTACAGTTCAACAACCCGCCATTTATATTATTGATGCTGCGGCTGCTAAGGCTACTAAGGGAGCGACTGTTCAGGCTGACGGAGGTATTACCGCTATTTGTAAAATGAATAATGGGACGTTGGAGAAATATGTAATTGCTGCTGCAAGTTCGGAAGCCTCTTATTTGGTTCCGGCAACAGAAGCGGAAATAAATGATCCGGATGCTGTATTAACTATTAAAGTGGAAGGTGGTAGTACGGAAACGGATGCTGCAACTCATTGGCTCTTCCCTAATCAAAAATATGCATACGGTTTGGGATACCGTCAAGGTGATGCCGGAGTTTCATATTCTTTCGAACTGAAAAGTGACGGTACATTGGGCAAGCGTTCGGCAGAATTTACCATGCCGCGTTTTACCGCATTCGGAACTAGAGATCAATATTTGATTCTGGGTGCTGCTGCTGAAACAAGTTTATAAAACAGTATAAAAATAGATAAAGGCCGGTTCTCTCTCTTCTTTTTTTAGAGGGACTGGCTTTTTACCACTCCAAATACAATGAAGAAAATTTTCAGACAAATACATTTGTGGCTTTCCGTCCCTTTCGGACTGATAATTACTCTTATCTGTTTCTCCGGTGCTATGCTGGTATTCGAGAATGAGGTAAATGAGTTGTCCCGTCCTGCACTTTACTATGTAGAAACAGTAAAAGAGGAACCTATTCCTATCGATAAGTTACTTGAAAAAGTGGCAGCGACATTGCCGGATAGTGTATCTGTGACCGGTGTTAGCATTTCTTCTGATCCCGGGCGTACTTATCAGGTCAATCTTTCCAAACCACGCCGCGCATCTTTGTATGTAGACCAGTACACGGGTGAAGTAAAAGGAAAAAGTGAGCGCAGTAGTTTTTTTGTGTTTATGTTTCGAATGCATCGCTGGCTTCTGGATAGTATGAATCCGGGAAATGAAGGAATCTTTTGGGGCAAAATGATTGTAGGTGTCAGTACACTGTCATTGGTTTTTGTATTGATCTCGGGAATCGTTATTTGGTGGCCTCGTACACGTAAGTCTTTGAAAAACAGTCTGAAAATAACAGCAACAAAAGGTTGGAAAAAGATTTTGGTATGACTTGCACGTGGCGGGAGGAATGTACGCCCTGATTTTTCTGTTAGCTATGGCACTGACGGGATTGACCTGGTCTTTTCCGTGGTATCGGACGGCTTTCTATAAGGTCTTCGGGGTAGAAATGCAAGTGCATACCCTCCAAGGACATGAACAGAAGGGTAATCCCCAAAAGGGAGATGTCAGACTGGCACATCAAGAAAAAGAAGAGAGAAGGCAATGATGCACAAAATGGTGAAAGAGGTGGGCGTCCGAAAGGTCGGAAGGACAATGGAGAACATGGAGAGAGGCCACATAATGGTAAAGAACAATCAGGAAATCATAAAAAAGATAGAGAGCATGCCGGAAATCAGGGGGCTGGAGAATATCCACGGAGGCAGTTGGACAGTAAGGAATATCCGGAAAACGATCACAGTAATCGGTATTCTGCGGCTTTGCCATTCGCTTATTGGCAGGAAGTGTATGATAAACTAAGGTATCAAAATCCGGAATATAAGCAAATCAGTGTTTCTTCCGGTACGGCAAGTGTATCTTTCAACCGCTTTGGAAATCAGCGTGCGTCTGATCGTTATTCTTTTAATACGGATACTGGTGAATTTACAGAAACAAGTCTTTATCAACATCAAGACAAGTCAGAGAAGATTCGCGGCTGGATTTATTCGGTACATGTCGGTAATTGGGGAGGGATGTTTACCCGCATACTTGCCTTTATTGCCGCTTTGATTGGGGCTGCATTACCACTGACCGGCTATTATTTATGGATAAGGAAATTCATCAGGCAATTAATAGGTACGAAGAAATAAAGGCTGTATAATGGTAGGCCATTGTCAGTAATGGCATCTTTACTTTATTTCTATTCCGATTTGAGCAAAATCATACGATTTTGTTTAGAATACATTGTGATTTGTACTCTTTTTATTGTCAATCTGTCAGAATAACACTCAAGTGGTTGAATATCAATTCTATATATCCTGACAATAGATGCTGATAATAGGCTGACAATAAAACATATATACTTTTATTGTCAGTGCTGACTCCTTATCAGGTAGCTTGTTTGCAGGCTGATAAAGTGGGGGGAATAGGAAAAGAAACTGGTATAGTTACGTTGGGATACCGGTATTGTTCTATTAAAGTACCGGTATCATTAATTTCCACTACCGTGACAAGATCTTCTCACTACCGTGGTAGGAACTCTTCACGGTTGTGGGAAGAAGCTACCACGGCTGTGGTGAATTAGCTATATCGGCATCCTAATCGAACAATAGTTACTGTATGATGGAAGTATTGCAGTTGTATAACGGTAGTTTAATGGATATTTGTCGCGAAAGGTAAGTAGCACTGGAGGATGGAATTCATATATGTGAACGCACTTGGTGTTGTAGTTGCGTTCATCTCTATCATATTATATAAATAAAAGAGCCATGAATAAATGGGTTACTCCATCATTCATAGCTCTTTATCGTCATATATCAGTATAAATAAACTCTTTAGAATAAAAAATTAGATCGAAAGCTCTTTCAATACAGTGACGAGGTCTCTCTTGATTGGTTTATCATTTTTTATTGCTTTGCTGAAAGGTACATAAACAATTTCATCATGTTCGATTCCGATCATTACGTTACGTTGATCTTCCATAATAGCATCGATAGCAGCAGCACCAAGGCGGCTTGCCAAAATACGATCGTGTGCCGTAGGGCTGCCGCCACGTTGAAGATGCCCCAGAATTGTTACACGTACATCGTATTGCGGGTATTCATTTTTTACACGCTCCGCATAGTGCATTGCACCACCGGTCAGTTCGCTTTCGGCTACCAATACAATACTACTGTTTTTTGATTTGCGGAATCCGTTTTTGATAAACTCTTCCAGTTGGTCGACTTCCGTACTGAATTCCGGAATAATGGCAGCTTCCGCACCCGAAGCGATAGCGCCGTTCAAGGCAAGGAAACCGGCATCGCGTCCCATAACCTCGACGAAGAAAAGACGTTCGTGAGAAGTTGCGGTGTCGCGGATTTTGTCTACGGCATCCAAAATGGTATTCAATGCAGTATCATATCCGATGGTCGTATCTGTACCGTAAAGGTCATTGTCAATAGTTCCCGGAAGTCCGATACATGGAACATCGAATTCCTGTGCGAAGATTCGGGCGCCTGTCAGCGAACCGTCACCACCGATGATCACCAAAGCATCGATGCCTTCTCTTTTCATATTATCATAAGCCAGCTGGCGGCCTTCCGGTGTGGTGAACTCCTTACAGCGCGCTGTTTTCAGGATGGTTCCGCCCAGTTGGATGATATTACTTACGTTCTGGCTTTTGAACTCTTTGATTTCGCCTGTCACAAGGCCCTTGTACCCTCTGTATATACCTTTAACTTGCAATCCGTTGTAGATAGCCGCACGTGTCACCGCACGTATAGCTGCGTTCATTCCGGGGGCGTCACCTCCGGAAGTCAAAATTCCGATACACTTAACTGTTCCCATATAACAATCTCTCATTAATTAGTTTGACGCGGCAAATGTACAATAAAAAGTTGAAAGCAGCGGTTATGAAGTTTTTTTTTCGTAAGAAGAAAACATTAAAAATGTTCAAATAGCCCTTTCTTGCTTTCCTTTTTATTCATTCGTGTTACTTTGCCGTTTTCTTATGTTGCTTTGCTATTATTCTTTATATGAATAAAGCAATTATTCTTTGATAAGCGTCCGAATGTGATTGTAAATCTTCTCCATCAACCATTTCGGAGTAGAAGTCGCCCCACATACGCCAATTGATTTTACGTTTTGAAGAAGAGAAGGATCGATTTCTTTCTCGTTATCTATCAAATGCGAATTAGCGTTCACCTTCAAACATTCTTCAAACAGCATCTTTCCGTTCGAACTCTTTTTGCCGCTGACGAAGAATATCAAATCGTGTGTAGCTGCAAACTCCCGGAGCTTAGGCATCCGGTTGGCAACCTGACGACAGATAGTATCATAATATTCGAAAGTCGCTTCCGGTGAAATATGTTGCTTGAAGTATTCCACGATTTCCTGAAACTCGTCCAGTGACTTGGTGGTCTGTGAGAAAAGACGGATGCTTTTGTTTAAATCCAACTGTTTGGCTTCTTCTGCCTTTTCAATGACAATTGCTTTTCCATCTGTTTGTCCCACCAATCCCAATACTTCAGCATGGCCGTTTTTGCCGTAGATGACAATTTGTTTTTCTTCGTCACTGTCTGCCAGATACCCTTGTCGGATGCGTTTCTGCAAACGTAATACAACCGGACAGGTAGCATCGATAATCTCGATCTTATTTTCACGGGCAATCATATAAGTTTCCGGTGGCTCTCCATGCGCCCGGAGCAATACTTTTGCATTTTTCAATTGCTTGAATTCTTCCCGATTGATAGTGATTAATCCCATCGTTTTCAGTCTGTCCACTTCTCGGCTGTTATGCACGATGTCTCCGAGGCAATAAAGTGTCTCTCCTTTTGCCAACTCTTCTTCTGCCTTATGAATGGCTGTCACCACACCAAAGCAGAAGCCGGACCCCTCGTCTATCTCCACCTTGATCATAAAGCAAACTATTTACTTACCTTATTAAATTGTTCGAAAAGCCATTTTTTCTGCTCTTCAATCGATAAGTCGGTATTATCCAGGAGCAGCGCATCTTCTGCTTTGCGCAGCGGACTTACTTCCCGGTTCTGGTCGATATAATCCCGTTGTTTCACGTTTTCCAGAATTTCGTCGAAGCTGGCTTCCTGTCCTTTTGCTTTCAGTTCGTCATAACGGCGTTGAGCACGGATTTCGGGAGTAGCGGTTACAAATATTTTCAGTTCCGCATCAGGGAAAACGGTGGTTCCTATATCCCGGCCATCCATCACAATTCCCTTTTCCTTTCCCATAGTCTGTTGCTGCGCCACCATTTCTTCACGTACGAAGTCAAGCGTACTGATAGGACTCACTTTGGAAGAAACCTCCATCGAACGGATTTTATTCTCCACGTTCACCCCGTTGAGGTAGGTGTCCGGACGTCCGGTTTCCTTATTCAGCTGGAAAGATATACGAATGTTCTTGATTTCATTTTTCAGTTTCTCCGTATCGATCACGTCTCCGTTAAATATGCCGTTTTCAATACTATATAAGGTGACTGCGCGATACATTGCTCCGCTATCTATATAAATGTATCCTACTTCACGGGCCAGATCTTTGGCCATTGTACTTTTTCCACAAGAGGAAAAGCCATCGATTGCAATTGTTATCTTTTTCATATTCAGTTTATCTGATTTGTCCGCCAAAGATACGGTAAATTTGAAAATCAACCATAGGTTTGCTGTTAAAAGGGGCAAGACAAGTACGAAAGAATTAAAAAAGTTAAAAAAGCTGGATAAAAAAGAGGAAAGAGGACGAATACATGAAAATGTACTATATTTGCCCGGAGACACATAGGAAGACGCTTTTTTTAATCATTATATTAACAAAATTATGGAAGTTAAAAAATCACCCAAGGCAGACCTGGAAGGCAAAGAAATCCACATGGCTGCTCGTTGGTTACGTGGTAGTTCTAGCTTTCATGTTCGTGGCGTTCGAATGGACCCAGCGTGACGTGAAAATAGATACAAGCCAGGCAGTAGCTGATGTTGTTTTTGAAGAGGAAATCATTCCTATTACCGAAACCCCTGAACAAGGCAGCACCACCACCACCTGAAGCTCCAAAAGTAGCAGAATTGCTGGAGATTGTGGATGATAAAGCTGATATTGAGGAAACAACAACTATTATCAATGAAGATAACCAAGCTCGTGTAGAAGTAAAATATGTACCGGTGCAAGTTGTTGAAGAAGAGCCGGAAGAACAGACTATTTTCGAAGTTGTAGAAAATATGCCGGACTTCCCGGGCGGACACGGCAGCTTTGATGCAGTATCTGGCAAAAAATATTAAATATCCGACTATTGCACAGGAAAACGGAACTCAAGGACGTGTTATCGTACAGTTCGTTGTTAACAAAGACGGTAGTATCGTGGATGCGAAAAGGTTGTACGTAGCGTTGACCCGTACTTGGACAAGGAAGCTCTCCGTGTGATCAACACGATGCCGAAATGGAAACCAGGTATGCAGCGTGGTAAACCGGTTCGCGTTAAATTTACAGTTCCTGTAATGTTCAGATTGCAGTAATTTGTAACACAATAATTGGGGAGGCTGCTTTCGGCAGCCTCTTTTTTCATTCATTCATTTTTTATTCATCATGTTTACAGCTTCTCAATTACTCGATAAGATAAATAATCATATCTCTGAAATCCAGTTTACCCGGACGCCGAAAGGGCTTTATGAACCGATTGAATATATCCTTTCTCTGGGTGGGAAGCGGATACGTCCTGTATTAATGTTGATGGCGTACAATTTGTATCGGGAGGATGTTGCTTCTATATACGATCCTGCCACTGCAATCGAAGTTTATCACAATCACACCTTGTTACATGATGATTTGATGGATCGTTCGGATGTGCGCAGAGGGAAACCTACCGTGCACAAGGTCTGGAATGATAATACTGCTGTACTTTCGGGAGATGCTATGTTGATTCTGGCATTTCGGTATATGACGGGGTGTCCACCGGAACACCTGAAAGAAGTGATGGATTTATTCAGCCTGACTACACTCGAAATCTGTGAAGGACAGCAACTGGATATGGAATTTGAATCTCGCTGTGACGTCACAGAAGACGAATACATTGAAATGATTCGTTTGAAAACAGCCGTGTTGCTTGCGGGTAGTCTTAAAATAGGTGCAATTCTGGCAGGAGCGACTGCTGAAGATGCAGAAAATCTATATAATTTTGGAATGCATATTGGAGTAGCATTCCAGTTACAGGATGATTTGTTGGATGTATATGGTGATCCGGAAGTGTTCGGGAAGAAGATAGGTGGAGACATCCTCTGCAATAAAAAACATATATGCTTATCAAAGCACTGAACCGTGCGGATGAAAAGCAGCATACTGAATTGAATCGTTGGTTGAATGCGGAAGCTTTTCAGCCTTCTGAAAAAATCGAAGCGGTAACTGAAATCTATAATCAGTTGAACATCCGCAATATCTGTGAAAACAAAATGCGTGAATATTATACGTTCGCTATGGAAAGTCTTGGCGGCGGTAGCTGTTGCGGAAGACAGAAAAAAGGAACTGAAGAACCTGGTGAAACTATTAATGTATCGTGAAATGTAGTTAATATGCCTTATAGACGACTACCAAATACAGATCAAGCAAGAGTTCGGGCGCTGAAAGCGGCTGTCGAAAAGGGAGAGATGTATAATGTGCGTGACTTGGCTATTACATTGAAGACATTATTTGAAGCGCGTAACTTTTTGCATCGGTTTGAGGCAGCGCAAATTTATTATACCCAGTGCTACGATAATCAGTCACGTGCCAGCCGTAAACATCAGATGAATGTGAAGACTGCCCGGCTGTATATCTCTCATTTTATTCAGGTGCTTAATTTGGCAGTGCTTCGTGATGAAATCAAGGTGATACATAAAGAGTTATATGGCTTGCCTGCTTCTAATACCGTACCGGATTTGTTGAGTGAAGCCTCATTGGTAGAATGGGGGAAGAAAATAATCGAAGGCGAACAATTAAGGACCACTCAAGGTGGCATACCTATTTATAATCCGACTATTGCACGCGTAAAAGTGCATTATGATATTTTTCTGGAAAGCTATGAACGGCAGAAGAACTATCAGGCATTAACCAATCGTAGTCTTGATGAACTGGCGTCTATGCGTGACCGTGCCGATGAATTGATTTTGGATATCTGGAATCAAGTAGAAGCCAAATATCAGGATGTCACTCCCAATGATACCCGATTAGAAAAATGTCGCGACTATGGGCTGATATATTATTATCGCTCCAGCGAAAAAATAAAAGAAGAAAAAAAATATCATGTTGATCGATACTCATTCTCATCTTTTTGTTGAAGAATTTACCGAAGACCTGCCATAGGTGATGGAACGTGCGCGGAAAGCGGGGAGTTTCCTATATTTTTATGCCCAATATAGACAGTACGACCATTGATGCTATGTTGTCAGTTTGTAGGGATTATCCGGGATTTTGCTATCCGATGATCGGATTGCACCCCACTTCTGTCAATGAATCATATGAACAAGAATTAGCGATTGTCCGTAAATACCTGTCGACTTCCCATGAATTTGTGGCTATCGGAGAAATAGGTCTTGATCTTTATTGGGATAAGACTTTTCTGAAAGAGCAGGTCTTGGTTTTTGAAAAACAAATAGAGTGGGCGCTAGAATATGATCTTCCCATTGTAATCCATTCAAGAGAAGCGTTTGAATATATATATAAGGTAATGGAATCCTATAAAAATACCCCATTGACCGGCATTTTTCATAGTTTTACCGGGACATCGGAAGAAGCGGAGAAAATGTTGGAATTCGAAGGATTTATGTTAGGTATCAATGGAGTTGTAACTTTCAAGAAATCGACCTTACCGGAGACACTGGCGACTGTTCCTTTAGAGCGCATTGTGCTCGAAACCGACTCTCCTTATTTGACCCCCGTTCCGAACCGGGGGAAGAGAAATGAAAGTGCCAATGTGAAAGATACACTCATGAAGGTGGCGGATATCTATCAGATGGACCCGGAGTACGTTGCACAGGTCACTTCTGTGAATGCGCTAAAAGTGTTCGGAATCCGCAAATAAGGTTCGAAAGGTTTTAAATTATATTAATTTGCAGTATTTATTTAAGATAAAAAGAGGGATAATGCTTTAGGAAAAGAAAAAAAAGGAATACATTTGTAGCTGAAAATGCGGAAAACTCATAAGGAGAGGTGCTCGAGTGGTTGAAGAGGCACGCCTGGAAAGCGTGTATACGCCAAAAGTGTATCCGGGGTTCGAATCCCCGTCTCTCCGCAGAAATGAAAGAGAGATGAGAAGTAAATACAATAATAATCAATTAATTAATCTTAAAAATTAGACACACAATGAAAAAAGTTATTCGCAATTGTTGCTGTGATTGGGGCCTTTACATTTGGCTCAATTCAACTTGCTCAGGCTCAAGACGCTCCTGCAGCAGAACAAACTGAACAACAAGCTGCTCCTGCCGCTGAAGCTACTACTGCTGCTGCTCCTGCTGCAGAAGAGGGTGGTATTCACAAGGAAATCAAAGTTAAATTCATCGAAGGTACTGCATCTTTCATGAGTTTGGTTGCTATTGCTTTGGTTATCGGTTTGGCTTTCTGTATCGAACGTATCATCTATTTGAGCTTGGCTGAAATCAACACAAAAAATTCATGGCATCTATCGAAGCTGCTTTGGAAAAAGGAGATGTTGAAGCTGCTAAAGACATTGCTCGTAACACCAGAGGCCCGGTTGCTTCTATCTACTATCAAGGTCTGATGAGAATCGATCAAGGTATTGACGTAGTTGAGAAGTCAGTTGTATCTTATGGTGGTGTACAGGCAGGTTACCTTGAAAAAGGATGTTCTTGGATCACACTGTTTATCGCTATGGCTCCGTCACTCGGATTCTTGGGTACTGTAATCGGTATGGTGCAGGCATTTGATAAGATCCAGCAGGTAGGTGATATCTCTCCGACGGTTGTTGCCGGTGGTATGAAGGTTGCCTTGATTACTACTATTTTCGGTTTGGTTGTTGCTTTGATTCTTCAGGTATTCTATAACTACATCCTTGCTAAAATCGAAGCTCTTACAAGCGAAATGGAAGATTCTTCCATCTCTTTGCTTGACATGGTAATCAAATATAACTTGAAATACAAAAAATAATCTGAGATGAGTAAGTTATCATATAGAATATCGTATTACGTATTGTACGCGATGTTTGCTATTATACTGATCGTAATAGGGCTTTTTCTTTTTCGGAGGAAATGCTACAGGCGATGCAGTGATTGTGGGGTAGATCCCGAAATGTGGCAACCGGCCCAAACAGATGCCTTACTCTATTTGATGTACGTCTTGTTTGGTTTGGCTATTGCTGCTACAGTTGTTGCTGCTATATTCCAATTTGGTGCAGCTTTGAAAGACAGCCCGGCAGCCGCTATTAAGTCTTTGCTTGGTCTGGTTCTTTTGGTTGTTGTTTTAGTTGTAGCTTGGGCTATGGGTGATGGTACACCAATGCAGATTCCTGGCTATAGTGGTACAGACAATGTTCCTTTCTGGCTGAAATTAACTGATATGTTCCTTTATTCCATCTACATCTTGTTGTTTGTAACAGTCGTTGCAATCATTGCAAGTGGCATAAAGAAAAAAATATCATAATCAATTGAGGATACTCGATTAAATAAGTAATTAAAAATGGCAAAAGGAAAAAGAAAAGTTCCTGATATTAACTCAAGTTCTACGGCGGATATCGCTTTCTTGTTGCTGATCTTCTTCTTGATTACAACATCAATGGATACGGACCGTGGTTTGGCAAGACTTTTGCCTCCACCACCCGAAGATCAAGATCAACAGAATACCGATAAGATTAAAGAACGTAACATTCTGCAGGTTTATCTGAATAAAGATGATGCCTTTGATGTGCGGTAATGATTATATCAGTGTTGATGAGCTAAGGGAAAAAGCTAAAGAATTTATTGCTAATGCCGGCAATGCAGAGCACATGCCTGAAAAACACAGAAGAATGTGGAGTTTTTCGGTACGACTCTCGTTAACGACAAGCATGTAATTTCTTTGCAGAATGACCGTGGATCTTCTTATCAGGCATATATCAGTGTGCAGAACGAATTGGTTGCTGCATACAATGAATTGAGAGATGAGTTGGCTCAGGAAAAATGGCAAAAGACATATGCGGAATTGAATGACGATCAACAAAAAGGCGATTCGTGAGATTTATCCGCAACGTATTTCTGAGGCAGAACCTAAAAAAATACGGAGATAAAAAGGAGGTAAGTAATGGGAAAATTTAATAAAACTGGTAAACGTGAAATGCCGGCATTGAATACTTCTTCGTTGCCTGACCTTATCTTTACCTTGTTGTTCTTCTTTATGATTGTAACAACAATGCGTGAGGTAACATTAAAGGTGCAGTTTACGCTTCCGCAAGGTACTGAGCTCGAAAAACTGGAGAAGAAATCATTGGTGACATTCATTTATGTAGGTGAACCTACACAAGAATACCGTGCGAAAATGGGTACTGAAAGTCGTATTCAGCTGAACGACAGCTATGCTGAAGTTGGCGAAGTACAAGACTTCATTTTCCAGGAACGTGCAAGTATGAATGAGGGTGACCAAGCTAAGATGACTGTGTCTCTGAAAGTAGACCAAAAGACTAAAATGGGTATTATCACAGACGTGAAGAATGCTCTTAGAAAATCTTACGCTTTGAAGATTAACTATTCTTCTACTAAACGTGGTGAGAAATAATTAGTTAATTTAATATATAAAAAAGTGAAGGGTGTCCAAATCGGTTTGGACACCCTTCACTTTTTATATTCTTGAGATCAATAGAAGTAACTTTGCAGATTGAATTTTTATTAGCCTTTCTTCATATTGTATTTTTTACTCCGTATACTTCCGTATGAATTTTACTCTTGATTGTTTCAAAGTCCTTTTCACAATCCAATTCTCCGTGTACCATTAAATACATGGGGAGAAAAATCATCTCCGGGTTTGTAAGGAGGTTGGCAATAGTCTTTTTCCCACAGCGTAAAGCCTTGACGTTGATAAAAGCTGATGCGTCGTTTTGCCATTTCCTCTATCGGACGTTCTACTTCCAATACGATCGGGTGTTTCAAATAATTGCACAAGTATTCCAGCGTGCGTTTTCCATAGCCTCCATTTCGCAGGGCAGGATTGGTTGCAAAGTGTTCTACATAGTAGAAACTGTCAAAATCCCAATAGGTAATGAAGCCGACTGGCAGGTCATCATCAAAGATGATGTTATTATGAAAGTTGCCCGTACGATCAGTGTACTCGCGCAGTTGTTCCAACTGACGGTACTCTTCTGGTGGAAACGAGTCAATTAGAAGCTCTTCCATGAATTTGTAATGTTGCAGATCCGACGTACTAATTGGTTGAAGTCTAATCATGAGGTTTGGGTTTTAAGTTTGACAATAATATAATTGTATTCCATTAAGGAACATAAAATTCAATCATTCGACGGATGGCACGTTGGCAAACCGGACAAAATTCCTTGTATTCGTTTGTTTTCATGCGGCAATTATGGGCAGGGCGATAAATACCTTTGGCAGAGTAACCTCCACCTTCGTATACTCCTACCGGATATTTCTTTTTTTCAGCAACAGGGGTAGGGATCGGAGTACCTGGCGGAAGCATATCTTTCCATTTGGAAGCGAAGTTTACCCGTGTTGAAATATTCTGTTCCCACGGTTCGACATCCAGCGGATAAGTATCTGTCATCACATCATCATCATAGAAATATTCGTCGGCAAGTCCGCCGAAACTGTGTCCGAATTCGTGCACTACTACCGGCTTGAACATCGGGTGATGGGCTGTGGTCAGCGTATACGAATTGTATATTCCTCCTCCACCATATACATCTGTGTTAGCCAGGATAATGATATGTTCGTAGGGGATGCCTGCCAATGCATTGTGGATAGATTTTACCCGGCTGGTAGTCAGATAGCGGTCCGAATAAAAAGTATCGAAATGAGAATGAACTGCCGTTTGTTTCCATTGGTTTCGCGGGGAACACTGACACCGCTGTCCGTAGAAGGGCTGGCTACGGCAACAATATTAAATTTGCCCTTCATAGAGCGGAACGGCTCATACGAAAACAAACTTTCGCAGGTGCGTTGTGCATCCTGATAGAAAATATCCATTTCTTTTTCTGTGTATCCTTCTGCAAGGATGGCAACGTCTATGCAGTCTTTTTCATTACCACTTTGAAGCATATACCGATGCGGAGTGATATGTGATCCCCCCGTTTATGAATCAATATATCATCCGGACGGATGATATGTTTGTAGGTAGCCAATCTTTTTTTTTTCGCGGAGAATATAAAGTGACTTCTACCTCCACGGGCTGTTTAGGATAAGGAAGAAGGAAAGTATTCTCAAATCCTTTGGCTGTTTCTTTGGCTTCGTCTGTAGACAGCCACTCTTGAAACAAAGAAGAGAATGACGTTTTGTAGATACACTGTTTGCTGGCAAGGTCTTTCACTATAATTTGTCCGTTGCCTTCCAATGGAAGTTCCGAAAGATGATGTTGACGTCCTGCCCAAGTAGGAAGTTGTGATAGCTCATCCAGATAAATAGCCTGTTGTGTAGCATCCCCGGTAAAGATATAATCCACTCGCAATGTTTTGTTCTGAAAATAATCAGCAAAATTCTGTGCATAACTTCCTATAGAAGTACAGAAACACAGAATGATACAGCAAATATGTTTCATATAAATAGTATATTTATGTTTTTAGCAAAGGTACGAACTATTGTTGACTTATCCGCTTTCTGCAAATAAAAGTAATAGTTTATAGTATTTGTTGCCGAAAAAAATCGCTAACTTTGCATAAAAGATTCATTGATAAAAACAATTTGATTTGAAAATGGGACATCATCAAATAGATATTTTGGATGAGCAAATCCTGAAACTGATTGCAGGGAATGCGCGTATTCCTTTTTGGAAGTAGCACGAGCTTGTAATGTTTCCGGTGCTGCAATCCATCAGCGTATTCAGAAGCTTACTAATCTAGGAATATTAAAAGGTTCGGAGTATGTCATCGACCCCGAGAAAATCGGATATGAGACTTGCGCTTATATTGGTATATATCTAAAAGACCCCGAATCCTTTGATTCGGTAACAAAAGCTTTAGAAGCTATCCCCGAAGTGGTGGAATGTCATTTCACTACCGGAAAATATGATATGTTTATCAAAATTTACGCAAAGAATAACCATCATTTATTGAGTATTATTCACGATAAGCTGCAACCATTGGGGTTGGCACGTACCGAAACATTAATCTCCTTCCATGAAGCCATTAAGCGGCAGATGCCAATCATGGTCGACATAGAAGATGAAGATTAATCGTTATTTTCTCACGTAATCAACAAAAGCATAGGAGCAGAGATGTTTCTCATCCGCAGGATGAGCTTCTCTGCTTTTTTCGTGCCACATCTTCGGTGATACTTCAGGAAAATAAGCGTCGGCTTCGGGAGCCGTGTTGTCTATCTCTGTCAGGCAAAGTTCGTCAGCGAAGGAAAGAGCCTGTTGATAAATACTTGCTCCTCCTATAATATAAATGTGTTCCTCCTCTTTACAACTTTCCAAAGCCGCTTCGAGTGAAGGGAAAACTTCCGCACCGGGACATTCTGTAGCCGGGTTGGAAGATAAAACGATGTTTCTGCGATTGGGTAATGCGCCTTTCGGTAGTGACTCGAAAGTTTTGCGTCCCATCAGTATCGTGTTTCCGGTAGTTAATGCTTTGAAACGTTTCAAATCATTGGGTAACCAGAAAAGAAGTTTGTTCTCGAAGCCGATAGCCATACGGCGGTCTACGGCAGCAATGATAGATATTTTACTCATAAAGTTACACGGCTACTATTCCTGCAATATGCGGATGCGGATCATAGTTCACTAATTCAAAGTCCTCAAATTTGAAGTCGAAGATACTTTTCACATCCGGATCGATCTTCATTTGTGGCAATGGACGAGGTTCACGTGATAATTGGAGCTTCACTTGTTCCAAGTGGTTCAGGTAGATATGCGCATCACCGAAGGTATGAACAAAATCTCCGGCTTTCAGTCCCGTCACTTGTGCCATCATTTGCAGCAATAATGCGTATGAAGCAATATTAAAAGGAACGCCAAGGAAAATATCCGCGCTGCGTTGGTAAAGTTGCAGACTGAGTCGTCCGTTGGCTACATAAAACTGAAAGAATGCATGGCAGGGAGGTAAATTCATATGATTCAGGTCCGCTACGTTCCAAGCGCTTACAATGATACGGCGCGAATCCGGATTATGTTTGATTGTTTCCACCACTTCACTGATCTGGTCGATAAATCCACCGTTATAGTCAGGCCATGAACGCCATTGATAACCATAAATATGTCCTAAGTCGCCGTTTTCATCCGCCCATTCGTTCCAGATACGCACTCCATGTTCCTGAAGATACTTCACATTGGTATCTCCTTGCAAGAACCAGAGTAATTCATATATAATTGATTTTAAATGCAATTTCTTGGTCGTCAGGCAAGGGAAACCGTCCTCAAGGTTAAAACGCATTTGATGACCGAAGACGCTGATGGTTCCGGTTCCGGTACGGTCACTTTTCTCTGTGCCTTCGGTTAATACACGATTTAATAAATCCAAATATTGTTTCATAATGAATAAGTTGTGGTGAAAATGATTCTCCGCACAAAATTACAAAAATGGCGTGAATAAATTGGCAAACCATCCTACGAACTTCTTCCAGGGTGAACGCTTTTTCCAGAATTCAGGCGTCAATTGAGTGCAATGCTCAATATCATCCCGAACATTGTATTTAATTCACCCGTTATTTGGGTATCAAAGATAAAGGCATTAGTTTCGTAATCATAGCGCAAGCTGCGGCTGTTCAGGTTGGCAGTGCCGACTGTACAGAACAAATCATCCACCATCATTATTTTAGAGTGATGAAATCCACCGTTATACATATAGACAGTAGCTCCTCTTTTCATCAGTTTGTGCAACTTATAAAGTGCGGCATCCGGAGTAAACGGGATATCGGAGGCAGAAGAAACCATGATTGTAACATTTACGCCTCGGTCGATTGTCCGGTTCAACGCCTTTTTAATTGAAGAAGTCGGTACAAAATAAGGATTGACAATATGAACATTCTTTTTGGGCCGAATAGATGCTCATAGCATAAGCGTGGCTCAACATACGGCTATTCTTTTTTCGGGGTACGGTCTACGATTGCTACCACAATATCCGTACTGTCCGTTTGTTCCTCATGTTGGGGGAAATAAGCGGCTCCACCTACATTCTGCTTGGTTTCCTTATTCCAGATCGTTAGGAATATCTCCTGCAGATCATTGACGGCATCCCCTTCAATGCGTGTGTGCATATCACGCCAGGTTCCGATTTTGGGTAGTCCGTTAATGTAGTAGTCAGCGATATTCATACCACCGGTATAAGCCACTTTTCCATCTATGACAGCTATTTTCCGGTGATCGCGATGGGCGGCGTGATTGATATAAGGGAAAGTGAACGGATCGAACTTGACAATCTCGATTCCTTGTTCACGTATTTTTTTGAGATGTTTCTTTTTGAGTGGTTTGTTGTTCGACCAGTTTCCGAATGCATCGAACATGGCTCGTACTTCGACCCCTTCCTTCACTTTTTTCGGCCAGCAGAGCAAATAAAGCATTGGCGATGGAGTCATTTCGGAAGTTGAAATATTCCAGATGGACGTGGTGTTTGGCTTCCCGGATGGCTTCGAACAAATCGATAAATTTCTCCCGTCCGCTTTTTAGCAGTTTTACTTTATTATTATCAGATATGGGAATTCCCGATTCTTGTAAATAGCGTAGCACAAGGGAATCGCTGGTTAATCCGATTGAGTCCCTGGGATGTATCATCAGACTGTCGATGATACCTGCCTGAACACTCAATATAGGCAGGAACAGAAATAAAATAAATATACGTAATTTCAAAACTCTTCTCACTCTTTTAGTTTACAGAAGAACAAAGATACGATATCTAAGTTTGGGCTCCTTTGCTAGTTAGGGTAGATTTATCATTCTTTAACAAAATAAATCCTTTTTCAAGAGCTAATTATGCCATTGAAGCAACCTTTCGTGTAGCCATGAATAATAGTACAACAGCTGCGATAATAATTGATTTCGGATCAAGGCTGGCAGTGCCATGATTAATCATACCGATAAATACTTCTCTTATGGTTCCCCAAGTTGCTTCCAATCCACCTAACCATACAAAAAGTGCGGCCGCCACAGTCATCACGAAAGCGCTCCAGATACGAGCCAGGGCGATTGCTACGACCGGGTAAGTGATGCATGACACGGCGACTGAATCCGTTATCTGCTATTTCCTGCTTGTTTTCTGCGAAGAAATCGCGCAAGAGCTTATCATTGTCTATTTCTGTCATAACCGTTTTGTTTTAAATACGTTGCTAACTTTTCTTTCCCGCGTGACAGATGGCTTTTCACTGTCCCTGACGGTACTCCTATAATCCCTGCAATTTTGTCGATACTAATGTCCTCCATATAGAACAACGTGATGCAGGTTCGTTCCACTTCCTTCAGCGATTTGAGTGACTGATAAACATCCATTGTCTGCCCTATGTTCGCTTGTTCGGTGCAGTTGACGGCGTCTACTTCCCTGGTATCCAGGTCTGCCATCTCCTTCCGGCTGCGAATATAATCATAAAAAACATTATAAGCAATACGGTACAGCCACGTGGAGAAACTCGACAAGTTACGGAAAGAGACAATGTTCGTATATGCTTTGATAAATGTATCTTGCGCAAGGTCGTCACTCAATTCGCTGTCACCGCAAGTCAGATGCAGGAAGAAGCGTCTGACAGGCGACTGGTATTTTTGTACCAACTGGTCGAAGGCCCTGGTGTTCTTGAACACCACGACCTGTGCGACTAGCGATATATCGTTGAGTTGGCTCATCTATTTTCTTCGTTCTTCTCTTCGTTTACTCCTTTGTCTTTCTCTTCGGATTCGGAAGGGATGATTTCGAAACTATCGGTTCTAACGTTATTCGGGTTCTTTTTTCATCCTTATTACCCGTATACATCCGGGTAGCATTTGCCTCTTGAGTCTGTTGTTTACTACCGATAATCCATTGTCCGATACCCATGAATGTAACGAGTAAGCCGATAGCTCCAATTCCGAATTCACCGGTGATTGCCCAGAGGAATATGAAGAGCCCGATGCCTGTAAAAGTGTTCTTGATGCCTTGTGAACGCGAATCTACAGTTTTGGTTTCGCGGATAAACTCTGCCGGAAGCGGTTGGCCGGCAGCAAGTGCCTGTTCGGCAAGGTGATAACGTGCTTTCCGGTTCTTATAACGGAAGAAGAAGATTACAAATAGAATGAATACCGGAAATCCGAATGCAGCAACGATTGCTATGATTGTTACCAGAATACTACCAGCACCGACATTATTGAATGGGAAATCACTGTCATCCGATTCGAATGTGAAGCTGGCTTTACCATGAGTGGTGCTTACATTACTTGAGTTTGCATTTACGTCTGCAGAATCAGCATCTGCTGTGTCTACACCAATCACTGTGACAGCAGTATTGTTCGTATTTGCTTTATTGTCTTTGGTCACAGTTACTTTTACTTTCCCGATGGAATCACGAACAACGGTGGTCTGGGCAACAGCCAGTGTGCAAGTGGTCAGTACAACCATCAATGCTAATAGAAAATTTTTCATATCTATAGTTTTTTAATTTATTTCTTTGTCTGTTAGACGTAGTTAATATCATAGAAAGTTGCAAAGAGACGAAATATTTTTGATATTTGCGGAAATTAATAAACGAAAGATGGAATTACCTGCTTCTTTTATAGACTACACCCGCGCTCTATTGGGCGATGAAGAATACGACAAACTGGCTGTTGCCCTCCAACAGGAACCACCGGTTAGCATCCGGTTGAATCAATTGAAAATCAATCATTCTTTATCGGATAAGGTACCTTGGTCTTCCGAAGGATTCTATTTGAATGAACGTCTTACTTTCACGTTCGATCCCTTGTTCCATGCGGGCTGTTATTATGTACAGGAAGCTTCGTCCATGTTTGTGGAGCAGGTACTCCGGCAATATATCACCGGACCGGTGAAGATGTTGGATCTTTGTGCGGCTCCCGGTGGAAAATCGACTCATGCCCGTAGTGCACTTCCCGAAGGGAGCCTGTTGGTAGCTAATGAGGTGATCCGGAATCGTTCGCAGATCCTTGCTGAAAACCTGACGAAGTGGGGACATCCGGATGTGGTAGTGACCAATAATGATCCGGCAGATTTTTCGGCTTTGCCCTCTTTTTTTGATGTGATTCTTACGGATGTTCCCTGTTCCGGTGAAGGTATGTTCCGTAAAGATCCGGTAGCTGTGGACGAGTGGAGTCCCGAGAATGTGGAAATCTGTTGGCAACGCCAGCGACGGATTATTGCGGATATTTGGGATACGTTGAAGCCCGGAGGTATTCTTATATATAGTACGTGTACATTTAATACGAAAGAGGATGAGGAGAATGCACGTTGGATTCAACAAGAGTATGGAGGCGAACCATTAACTGTTCAGGTGCAGGAGGATTGGAATATAACAGGAAATCTTTTGTCGGATAAAAGGGATCATTCCAAGTCTTCTATTCCCGTCTATCATTTTTTCCCTCATAAGACGAAAGGTGAAGGCTTTTTTTCTGGTGGCTTTTCGTAAGCCGGAGACAGAAGAAGAGATTCCGGTATCTTCTTCTGCGAAAGAGAAAGCCTTCAAGAAGAAGGATAAGAAAGGGGCAGCAACATCTTCTCCTGTATCGAAAGAGCATCTGAATATGGCTAAAAGTTGGTTGAATGATGAAAATTCGGACAAGTATATTTTATTGGCGGAAGGAACAAATATCCGAGCTTTCTCACAGTACTATACTAATGAATTGGCGACGATGAAACAAAGCCTGAAAATCGTGTCGGCAGGGATTGAGATAGGCGAAGTGAAAGGAAAGGATTTAATCCCTGACCATGCGTTGGCGATGTGTACCTCGCTTTTTTGTGCCGGGAAGCATTTGCCACGGAAGAAATAAATTATGAACAGGCTATCACTTATTTACGAAAAGAGGCCATTGCCTTACCGGCAACAGCCCCTCGTGGGTATGTTTTGCTTACTTATCGGCATATTCCTCTCGGATTTGTGAAGAACATCGGCAATCGTGCCAATAATCTTTATCCGCAAGAATGGCGCATCCGTAGTGGATACTTACCGGAAAATATACGCATCTTATCCGCAGACATTACTGATTAAGGCAGTATTCCCGTAGGTATTTCTTGTTGGGTAAGACTGAAGACAAGTTGTCTGCCCTTTCTGGTTCTACGCCTTCTGCTATTTCTTCCAGTGTGTAGTCAGGAGGCGGTTCGGGCTGATGTCCGTGTCTCTCCAATGGGGGAGTGTTCCAGTTCAAATTCAGATTCTTGTCCAGTCGGTGATATAGATAGGTTTCCCCACAAGATGAATTTATGTGGTGTCGTATCTTCGGAAAACGTGAGAGTTAGTGTAACTTTCTCATCGTCTCCTTCTTCTTTTTCCAGTTTGTAACTTCCTTGAGTTATTAATTCAAGTCCGGGTGAAAAAAGCCGTCGGTTGTCCCTGCTTGAAGAAATAAACATCCCGTGCGTGGTTGTTAATCAGGAAAATGTCGGAAATGCCGGGTAGAAGATTTGTGTCTCCGTTTGGTAAGTTAGACAAGTAGCTGCGGAGCAACTTTATATTTTCGTAATTATCGACCACCTTGATTGGCAAAGTGCAGGTTTCCTGTGTGGCGTTGTCTGTCACTTTCAGATACGTGCTTCCGGTGAGAATGCCGGATATGTAAATCATTCGTCCGGCGGGAACTCCGCTCCAGCCGCTTTCGATTCCGGCACTTGCGATGCGTGTGTCTTTCACTGCAAGTGAGTAGTCACCATTTCCGCTTTCCAGGCCGAGGTAACGTCTGCCACCCATAGGCACTTCGTATTCACTGTTGTAAAAACGTAGTGGATTGTCGTCATCATCTTTACAGCCACTTAGTAGCGTAAGGATGCAGCATAACATGAATAAATTGAAATGTTTAGGTCTCATAATTTAAATTTTATGTTCGTTGCAAATGTAATGTATTGTTTTGAAATATCCGGTAGGAATTTAAAGAAAAAGAGAGGGAAAGAGAGGAGATATATTTAGGCACGGATTACACGGATTTCACGGTCTTTAGTGTTGTCATTACTATAAAGCAACAGTGTTAATCCGTGTAATCCGTGCCTAATTTATTATATAAACATACTTATATCACTTAAAAATAGAAATTAGTATGTTCAGCATAGCCCATGCTTAAAGGGTTTTATGTACTATTTATAGCTTGCTTTTGTAAATCCGTGCCATTGCCTTTTGGTACTGATTTTCCAATTGCAGATAATTTTGATGACTTTGATAGATCACCGACACTTCAACGAAGTACTCGATCATACTAATTTGTCCACCTGTCAAAGCTTGTTTCAGCAATGCCAAATCTTGTTGCGACTGGAAAGTCTTGCTATATTCTTCCATTGAAGCATGCAGCGTTTTCGCTTCCCGGTAAAGCTGTGCCAATTCAGATTCCACTTGCAGGGTAGCATTATCCTTTTGCAAGTCGATGTTGAGTGCCTGCGCTTTAGCGATTTTCACCTTATTCCGATTTTCGAAAAGAGGGAAAGAGAAGCCTACCACTACACCGTTGAAAGGCACACCTGTTTCCGTATTCCGACGGTAGCCGAGTTCTAGTTTCGGCAACCACTGGGATTTATTGACAGCGATTTGTTTACGGGCAACGAGACTCTCGTTGCCTAGTGCCATTAGAGTGCGGTCCGTTGCCATGACTTCCGATTTCAACATTTGGTAATCGCTTGGGAACGGTATAGCCGGATATTGGTTCTCTTCGAAAACCACCGGAATATTACCATTCAGTGTATTCAATTCCTGCTGCTTATTGCGAAGCGCCGTTTCGTTCAGCGAAGTTTCCGTCTTGACATTCAACAGTTCCAGATTGATTTTATTCGTTTCGAGGGCGTTCGCGTCCCCGGTTTGGAGGCGCTTGGCGTACATTTTGGCAAGTTCTTCCGCATTGCGCAGGCGTTCTTCTAAAATCTGCTTCTGCTGGCGAAGCATAATGATGTCCAGGCAAAGTTCCTTTGCCTGCAATAACTTCTCCTGCCGGAAGACATCCGCCTGACTGTCAAAAAGCTCCTGCCTTCAGTCGGTTCAACTTGTTACGTGTAGCATATAAGCTGGGGAAGTCGAAGCTCTGTGAAACAACCAGCTCACCGATTGTTTCGCTTTTATCTTTTGCTCCCCATAGATGCGCGTAAGAGAGAGTAGGGTCAGGCAAGTTATTATCCGTTTTGGCTTCCAACTTCTGCGAAGTAATCTGTTGCTCGTTTGCCTGCAGCTCCCTATTGTTCGTTTCGATATTCTTCAATACCTGTTCAATTCCGTTTTGGGCTTGCACTTCACCTATGGTTAAGAAAAGAAGTGCAGCGCTTATGGTCATGATTTGTTTCATTTCTAATTTCTTTATTTGTTACAATCTATTGTTGATAGATACTTTATGATAAGGCATCTGTTTGTTCGGCACCGGGGAACACCCCTTTTCTCACCGAGGAACACTTGTTTCCTCACCGAGGAACGATGCTTTCCTCACCGAGGAAAAAAGACCACCCTCTACAGGCTTTCCTGAGCCTTTTTCCGATGCATCATCAGATAAACGATCGGGACTATGAAACCGTTCAAAAAAAAGTTGACGTTAATAATCCTCCTAAAATCACTTTAGCCATCGGACTCTGGATTTCGTTACCGGGCAAATCGCCGGCAAGTGCCAATGGAATCAGTGCCAGTGCAGAAGACAATGCCGTCATCAAAATCGGATTCAGACGGTCAAGAGAGCCCTGAATCACACTATCATACACATTCAAACCCTCTACCTGTTGCAAATGGTTGTAGTGACTGATTAACAGCATACCGTTACGGGTAGCAATACCGAATAAAGAGATGAAACCGATGATAGCCGGAATGCTTACTTCCCCTGTTGTAATCACCAAGGCAAAGACACCACCGATCAGTGCCAGCGGAAGGTTCAGCAAGATAACCCCGGATTCTTTCACACTGCGGAACTCATTGTACAGCAACAGGAAGATAACCACGATACTGATAAATGCAGTCAACGCTAATGTCCGGCTGGCAGCCTGTACGCTTTCGAACTGTCCGCCATACTCGATATGATAACCTTCGGGTAATTGTACCGATGTATCGATGCGTTTCTGAATATCATTCACGACACTGCGCAAATCACGGTCAGCCACATTGGCGGAAATGACAATTTTACGTTTCACATTCTCGCGGTTGATCGTATTCGGACCCATGGCCGATACCACTTCCGCTACATAGCTCAAAGGAACCTTTGCGGCCGTCGTTCGTGTCTACCATCAGGTTACGGATTTTCTCTATTTCATCCCGGGCATCATCCTTCACTTTTTACGATCAGGTCAAAACTCTTGCCCTGTTCATACACTTGTGAGATCACTTTTCCAGCCAAAGCTACATTCACATATTCCGAAAATTCCGGCAGGGTAATACCGAACTTAGCCAGCATTTCCCGTTTAGGCTGTATTTTCAGCTGCGGACGTTCGATCTGTTGTTCCACGTTCAGGTCGGCAACACCGGGAATGTCACTGATCGCTCCTTTGATTTGATTACCGAGTGAAAACATTTTATTCAGGTCATCACCGAATAATTTGATAGCAATATTCGCTTTCGTACCCGATAGCATTGCGTCGATACGGTGGCTGATCGGTTGTCCGATTTCTATGTTTGCTCCGGTGATCGTACCTAATTTTTCACGTACATCCGCTACCAGTTCACTGCGCGAACGATCTTTCAGTTCAAACGGTGCCTCTATTTCCGAGACGTTGACTCCCAAAGCATGCTCGTCCAGTTCGGCACGTCCCGTTTTGCGGGCAACGGTTTGTATCTCCGGAATGGTCAGCAGCAACTCTTCCGCGCGCTGTCCCATTTTGTTGCTCTCTTCCAGCGAGATACCCGGCAGAGAACTGATATTGATTGTGAACGAACCTTCGTTGAAAGAAGGGAGGAAGCTGCCCCCGAGTGTGAAAAACACCTCCGAGCGCAACTACAAAAAGTCCGATTGTACTTCCGAGAGTCACACGCTTATGTGCCAGTACCCAAGTCAATGCTTTTTCATAAATCCCTTTCATCCAGCGGGCTACGAAAGATTCTTTCAGTTTCTTGTTCGTCTTGTTGCTTCCTAATAGATAAGAGCAGAGCACCGGAGTCAGTGTCAGGGCGACTATGGTAGATGCAAACAATGCCACGATAAAAGCAACACCTAGTGGAACCAACATTCTGCCTTCCATGCCGCTCAAGAAAAATAACGGAACAAAGCTGACCACGATAATCAACGTTGAATTAAGATAGGCATGCGCACCTCTTTCGACGCATTGAATACCACTTCGAGTGTACTTAGTCTTTCTGCTTCCGCTTTCAGGCGGTTCTCCCGCAGTCGTTTATATACGTTTTCCACATCGACAATGGCGTCGTCTACTAATGAGCCGATAGCTATCGCCATACCTCCAAGACTCATGGTGTTGATTGTCAGCCCCATGTAGTGTAAAGTCAGGATCGAAACGAGCAGGGAAAGAGGCAGTGTCACCAATGAGATCAGCGTAGTACGTACATTTGCCAGAACAGGAAAAGCACGATGACGACGAAGATTCCTCCCTCAAAGAGCGATTTCTTCACGTTGCCGATAGAACTTTCGATGAAGCGGCTTTGGCGGAAAATGTCCGTAGAAACCTTTACATCCGGCGGCAGATTTTTCTGGAGATCTTTCAGAGATGCTTCCAGCTTGTCCGTCAGTTCCAGTGTACTGGTGGCGGGCTGCTTGGTCACAGTCAGCAGGACGGCAGGTTTTCCCCGTTCCGAAGCCGTACCCAATTTGGGTGCTTTGGGGCCTATTGCCACGTCTGCTATATCTTCCAGAGTCACCGGAAAGTTGTTCACCGTTTTCACTACCGCTTTGCCAAGTTGCTCTGTTTTAGAAGTGGAGAGTACACCACGTACAATATATTCATTTCCAAATTCATAGAGCACGCCTCCGTTTGCGTTCAGGTTCATATCCTGTGTCACCGCCATCACTTCTCCCATCGAGATGCCGTAATGACGCATCCGTTCGGGATCTAGCTGAATCTGATATTCTTTGATATCTCCTCCGAGCACAGCCACCTGTGCCACGCCTCCGGTGGAGAGCAGGCGCGGGCGAATCGTCCAGTCGGCAATGGTCCGCAGGTCGAGCATCGAGGTCGAATCGGCGGTCAGTCCGACGATAAGCATTTCGCCCAGGATAGAAGATTGTGGGCCGAGAGTCGGTTTGCCGACATTGACAGGCAGCGATTCGCTCACCACCGCTAATTTCTCACTAACAATCTGACGGGCGAGGTATATATCTGTGCCCCAATCAAATTCTACCCAGACAACGGAAAATCCGTTGGTAGAAGAAGAGCGGACACGACGCACACCCGTAGCTCCGTTAACGGCAGTTTCAACAGGAAAAGTAACGAGCTGTTCCACTTCCTCGGCTGCCATACCGTTGGCTTCGGTCATGATAACCACGGTTGGCGCATTCAGGTCGGGAAACACATCCACTTCCGTGTGCATTGCGGTATACGTTCCTGCAATAAGCAGGAGGATGGCCGCACAAACTACAACCAGCCGGTTGTGTAGGGAGTAATGTATAATTTTATTAAGCATGATGTTTCATTAATTGAGAGTTATAAATAACTTGATAGATGCGCCGCACCAAAAGACGGCTGCGACGCCTCGGTCTCTTTAGTGTTCGTGGCTATGTGCCGGGATTGCATTGCTTGCGCTTGCCAGTCGAACCTGATAAGCACCCTCGGTCACTACACGGTCACCGGCCTTTACACCAGTCAGAATTTGAACACTTTTGCCGTTGTCGGCTCCTATCGTTACTTCCTGTTTTTTATAACCCTCTTCGTCCAGTTGCAGATAGATGAAGAAGATGCCTTGTTCCTCTGTCAGCGCGGTGCGCGGAAGAGAAATCACGTTTTCCATTGCTGAAGAAAGCAGGAATACCTCCACGAATGAGCCGGGAATCATTTCCCCTTTGTTGTCGAACTCAAAAGTGACAGGCACATAAAAAGAATTGTCTCCGGCAGCTTTTCCGAAAGAGAGAAGTTTACCGTTCAATGCTTTCAACTCGTACACCTGATTATTATAAGGAGTCTGGAAATTGGCGGAACTGATGGTGCGGAGATATGGGTAATACTTTTCCGACACTTCGGCACGGAGGAAAAGACGACGGTTCTGCGTCACGCTTACCAGCGGTTGTCCGATTGTCACATAGTCGCCTTCTTTCACGAGAATACTTTTCACATATCCGGCAATGGGAGCCGTAATACTTTGTCCGATAGCCGAATGATTCTTGGAAAGAGCTTCGTAACTAAGACGGGCGTTTTCGTAACTTTGCTCCGCTTGTGCAAAATCCTTGTCGGATACGATCTTGTTTTTAACAAGCTCCTTCATACGTTCGTATTCCTTCTTGGATACCTCGTAGGCAATGCGGGCACGTTGCACCGGATCACCATCAGCGATATTCTTTGAAGAAATAGTGACTAGCGGAGTGCCGCTGCCGACGCTCATTCCTTCCGTTACTTTTCCACGGAAAGATACCACGCCGGCTACTGTAGCTACGGCAACCGATTCATCCCCTTGAGCAGCCAGCACCTGTCCGCTGGTTTTAATCACTTGCTGGAAAGGTGCAGGTTCAATAACGCTCACCTTTACACCGGCTGCTTCAGCTTTCGCTTTCGGAAGAATGATTTCATCACTGTGGGCTTCGGCAGCTTCGTTGTGTTCATCGGCTGCTTCATGATTGTGTTCTCCGCTACATTCGCCTTCATGGGAATGATCGGGTCCCTCTGCCTCGTGATTATGTCCTTCCGCAGCATGATCGTGTTCATTGTGTGTGTGTGTGACGGTACTATTATTACAGGATCCCAGAACGAATAAGCCCAGGGATTCCCACGAAAATAAGTTTTTTCATAATGATATTTTCCTACTAAGTTTTACTGTTTTCTTTGTACGCTACAAAGATAGAGTAACGCAGATGCAACTTGCTTGCATTCACGCTTTTACGCAAAAACAGAGTAGGGAGGGGCACGAAGAGAAGTGGTACGATGGGTATCCGTACCATGCAGAGAGTCTCGGTAGACGTAATAGTTCTTAACCCGTTTCTCTTGCGGTCGTAATAAATGTTCGATGATTACATCCGTGAATAAGGTAGCGATGAATACGTAATCCGGTCCGCTATCCGTATGGATGGATGGAGTGGGGGAGTAGAAACGAGTCAAACATTCGCTGCTGCAACATGAATCGCTTGCGGGGTGATGATGGTGGTTGGGGCATTGCTGCTCTACCGGTTGGTCCTGCTTCATGCAGATCATCCCGTTGGGGTGGTGGTGATGGGGAATAACGGCGGCTACCAACATAATGATGTTGATAAAAAACAGCAGAGTTACTATAATTCGTTTCTTCCCTTTCATCCTTTCTTTTAGAGGTTATCCGCTTTTCAGAGCTTCAAAGTGCAAATATACAAATACTTTTATTTCGCCTGTAGCCGATCCCCTCTTTTTATTATTTATTATTTCTTTTCCAGTTCTTGCAGTGAATCCATTTTCTTCTTCTCGAGGAATTCATAGATACCGCAAAGATGTTCCGTCACCTTTGATTACCGAACTCATACACCTTGGTAACCAGCCCGTCGAGGAAGTCACGGTCGTGTGAAACGACGATCAGCGTACCGTCAAAATCCAGCAATGCCTGTTTCAGAATATCTTTGGTCTTCATGTCCAGATGATTCGTCGGTTCATCCAAAATAAGGAGGTTGACAGGTTCCAGCAACAATTTAATCATGGCCAGACGGGTACGCTCTCCGCCCGAAAGCACTTTGACCTTTTTCATCGATTCCTCGGGACCGCCAAACATAAACGCCCCCAGCAAATCACGAATCTTGTTCCGGATATCCCTTTGGCTACATCGTCAATCGTTTGGAAAACCGTCAGGTTTTCATCCATCAGCGAGGCTTGATTCTGCGCGAAATATCCGATTTGCACGTTATGTCCCAGCGTCAGCGTGCCGTCATGGTCGATTTCGTTCATGATACATTTCACCAGCGTCGATTTACCTTCACCGTTCTTACCAACGAAAGCTACCTTATCACCACGCTCAATCGTCAGATTTGCATTGCGGAATACCACTTTGTCTCCGTATGTCTTTCCAACACCCTCCATGATGACCGGGTAACTGCCCGAACGGGGCGAAGGCGGGAATTTCAGTCGCAATGCAGAAGTATCCTCCTCGTCCACTTCGAGCAATTCCAGCTTTTCCAGCATTTTGACGCGGCTCTGCACCTGCAACGTCTTTGAATAAGTCCCCTTGAACCGTTCGATAAACTCCTTCGTTTCAGCAATAAACTTCTGCTGCTCGTCATAAGCCTTCTGTTGCTGTTCGCGGCGATCCTTGCGCAATTGCAAATATTGCGAGTAATTCACCTTGTAGTCATAGATACGTCCCATCGTCACTTCGATGGTGCGTGTTGTAATATTATCCACGAATTTGCGGTCGTGACTAATTACGATGACCGCTTTCCCATTATTAATCAGGAAGTCTTCCAACCATTGAATAGATTCGATATCCAGATGATTCGTCGGTTCATCGAGCAAGAGCACGTCCGGTTTCTGCAACAGCAATTTGGCGAGTTCGATACGCATTCGCCATCCACCGCTGAAATCACTCGTCTGACGCTGAAAATCCCCTCGGGTGAACCCTAATCCGAGCAATGCCTTTTCCACATCCTCTTCATAATTAGTCGCGTCGATCGAATAAAACTTCTCGCTCAAACTGGACACTTCCTCGATCAGCGCCATGTAACTGTCGCTCTCGTAGTCCGTCCGTGTCTCAAGCTCCTTGTTCAACTTTTCGATCTGCGCTTCCATCTCATGAAGATGTGAAAAAGCCTGTGCCGTTTCGTCAAACACTGTTCTTCCGTCTTCCGTCATCAGATGTTGAGGCAGGTATGCCACTACACAATCTTTGGGTGTGGAAACTTTTCCACGTGTCGGTTGCCGTGCGCCTGCCAGAATTTTCAGCAGCGTACTTTTTCCCGCCCCGTTTTTACCCATCAGAGCGATGCGGTCTTTTTCATTAATTACGAAAGAAATATCACTAAATAAAGCAGTGCCGCCAAACTCTACGGCCAGTCCGTCAACAGAAATCATATTATTCTTTTTAAATTGAGGCGCAAAGATAGCGAAATATATGAATATTTTTTATACCTTGCGGGCTGAAAAGGAAGATAGCTCTAAAAAAACAGATAAAAAAACAATATATAAGCGATATGGAAAGCGAACAAATGAATGAATTCAGACCTTTAATTTTGGTAGCTGAAGACGATGACAGCAACTTTAAATTAATCAAAGCTATCATAGGCAAAAAGTGTGATATCGAGTGGGCTAAAAATGGACAGGAAATGGTGGAGTTGTTTCAGCAGCACCAGCAAAGAGCCAAAGCAATGCTGATGGATATTAAGATGCCGGTGATGAACGGATTGGAGGCAACGAAGATAATTCGTGAATCTAACACAGAAATTCCTATTATTATGCAGACTGCTTATGCTTTTAGCTCGGATAAGGAAAATGCAATGAATGCAGGAGCAACTGAAGTATTGGTGAAACCTATCACCTTGGTATTCTCCGCACTACGTTGAGTAAATATTTACCCGATTTGCAGTGGTAAGATTTATTCTTACGGGATTTTTAAATTTATCAAAAAGAGCTTAAGCGCTAAAAACGTAAAAGCATAGAAAAGAAGTATGATTGGGTAGAAAAATGGTATTATTCTAACTTCATCTCATGCATTTGGATAAAATAAAATAGGCGAACCTCACGGTTGGCCTATTTTTGTTCGTCTCTGTTAATTTGTTAGAGTACAGAAACGACTCTATGTAAAGTCTCTCCTTTGAGAGATTTTAAGTTCATTATTTGTTTCCGCCAGCCCACCATACGGCCTCGCTATATACGTACTGACCGTCACCGAAAGCAGCTTTCACTTCAGGATTTGCCAATACATCGTCTGCTCCATAACCGAAGCGCAATGGGAATTTACTGCTGTTCTGCGGGTTTTTCAGTACAATGAAGTTTTCTCCTGCACCTTTCAGACGGCGGTAGTCATTATAGGCTTCCAGTGATTCGCCGGATGCGCCGAAGAAAGCAAGATACTTCTGTATCATTGTCTCTTTCAGAGGATTATCATTGAACAAAGGTTCCACTTTATCCGTGAAATAGGCTTCTGCCACATCTGCACCCAAATCGCTGTCACCATCATATATCCAAGTATCAGCAGCATCTATAATTGAATTTCCCAGATTCTCGAATCCGGCAGTGATAGCAGCTTTCAAAGCACTCTTAGCTTCACCCAGTCTGCCTCCTAAGCGGCATAATGCTTCTGCTTCAAGGAATTTCACTTCGTGATAGCTGATTAAAAGAGTAGGAGCCGACATAGCCCATGATATCATCGACATACCATAATTATTCTGCAACTCTTGCGGAGTTCCGTTAGGAGCCGCTTTGATGCCTGCGATGTCCGTAGCTTGCGTAGCTCCGTATCCATAAGTGATATATCCGGTAGGATCAGGCTCCAGAAACGCTTGCGGTGCTCTGGGGTCATTGCGCTCAACGAACTTTTCAATCAGACTTTCACTGGCTGCCAAACTGTTACGGCTGTAGCTGAATGCCCAAAGCGGATTTACTTGTGCATCAGCATCGTAAACTGCCAACTTACATTCTTCACTTGCGTTGGCGAATGATTTGCTCACATAAGTAAGAATATTCTGAAGATCTGTTGTCTTATTGGCACTTTTGTTGAGCAGACGCATTGTATAACGTGCTTTTAACGCATAGGCCGTTTTGAGCCACATACTTGCCTGTGTACTGGTGCTTGAACCATAGATCAAGTCTTTAGAACCGACAGCACCGGATAAACCCGTATCTTTGGCAGTACCGTTATTCAGTAGGGTGATAGCATCATCCAAGTTCTGCATCACTTCCTGATAGATACTTTCCTGTGTATCTATTTTAGGTTGCATATACATCGGTGTGCCGTCCGGATTGAGGATACCAGTCTGGCTGTACGGTGTGTTTCCGAACACATCGGCTGCCACTGCTCCGTTGTAGGCGAGCAGGATTTTAGCAATCGCTTCTGTCACTACGTTTCCTTTTTCCGAAGGATCTTCTTCGCACTTCTTGATAACGATTTTAGCGTTCTTGATATTTGCGTACACATTGATCCATGCGTTGTTGTAGGTTGTAGCCGTTGAAGGCTCTCCGCTGCGTACTTCCGCGCGGTAAAGCTGGTTGGATATACCCGTTTCATGTTCTATGTAAACAGAAGAGTAGAGCGAGAAATCCCCTCCTACAGTGCTGAATGCAGTACTTACGCCTAAGTCTGTAATCAAAAAACTTAGCGGGCGCATCCAGCGGATTGTTAGGGTTTTCATTGATTTTATCCATTGCGTCTTCCGTACAAGCAGAAGCAATGGCAGCAGTCAAGAAAGAAACTGCCAGCAATTTTCCTATTGATTTATATTTTTTCATTGTCTTGCAGATTAAAATTTAATGTTGAAACCAAAGCCGAAACTAGCTGTTTGCGGCATTGAATAATCTTCAAATGCTCCTGCCATGTTGTTGTTACCCTGACTGGCTTCCGGATCGAGGTCAGGCAATTGTGCCCAGATCAGAATGTTTCTGGCAAATGCGTTCACAGAAAGTTCAATAGAACGTTTTTGAAGAATTTTGTAGTTGACAGCCACTTCACGCAGTTTGATGAAAGAGTTGTCTATACAGAAGATTCGTCGATGTCGTTCAGACGGCTGTAATATACCTGTTGTGCGTTTGCACCTGTGATGGCGATATCGTTTTTAGTTCCGTCAGTTTTGTATCCGTCGAAGATGATGGTACCTTCACGGTTTTCCGTTCTCTTGCTGACACCATAGTAGTCTGCCAGTCCGGTTGTCCTACTATACATCTGACCACCCTGTTTCCAATCGAGCACTGCGCTGATTGTACACTTCCATAAGCGTAATGTGGTGTTGAAGCCCATCAGGAAGTCCGGAGAAACCTTACCGATAACCTGTGCTTCACCAGCGATAGGTAAACCGTTTTCGTCTACCAGACGATTACCGTTTGCATCTCTCTTGAAACCTACACCATAGATGACAGGGAATTTCTCACCTGCTGAAGCGCGTACCTGCGGAGTAACGTAACCACCCAGAGAGATATTCTCTACACCCGGTGCAAGTTCGTCTACGTAGTTGTCGATCTTTGTCCAGTTGAATGCAAAATCCCAGTTGATATTCTTCGTCCGGATTGGGGTGAAGCCAAGAGTGAATTCGTGCGTGTTGGTATGAATCTTACCACCGTTGGTAAGCAGTTTGCTGGCACCGGTAGAAGAAGCCAAAGGCACTTCAAAAATCTGGTCTTTAACGTTCTGGCGTGAGTATGTATAACTGAATGTGATTAAGTTATCGAGGAAGTTCACGTCAGCACCCACTTCATACGAACGTGTGTTCTGTGGTTTCAGTTTCGGGTCGAAAATCGTTGAGTACGGAGTATAGGCGGTAGTGCCTTTCATCGGGTACATGATCGGAGTCAACATATAGAATCCACCTCCATAAACCGGAGTCGAGTAGTAGTTTTCGAGGAAATCCCCTGCTTGTCCTACTTCCGCGTAAGATACTCTTAATTTGGCGTGATTAACTATATTGTTTTTCAATGCATCCAGTTCCGTCAGGATAAAACCAGCCGAAATAGAAGGATAGAAGAACGAGCGGTTGTTACGTGGCATATTGGATACATAGTCCTGACGTCCGGTGAGGGTCAGATAAAGCATATTTCTGTAAGAAGCCGATACGTTACCGAAGAATCCCACCGTACGGTTTTTCCACGTCTCTTCCTCTGTCTGTTGAGTAGTGGCGTTGTTGATGTGGTTCCATCCCGGGAAGTTGTAGTTCGTACCATATTCATAATACTTCTTTCTGTTGCTTTGGATAATTTCGTTACCCACTACCGCGTTCAGTCCCCAGTCTTCATTGATATGCCAGTCGTAGTTGATGGTCAGCAATGAGTTGTATGTAGCGTTCGTCCAGCCGTAGTTCTCGATCTGTCCGCGACCGCCACCGGTGTTACTACCGTATCCGTAGCTATCTACGTAATGAGTGGTGTAAGCATCCACACCAACCATGTATTTAGCGTTCAACTTGTGGTTCGTTGTGCCGAAATCAGTCTGATAGCTTGCATATACATTTCCGAAGAAGCGGTTGGTATCTTCCGTAAATTTGTTGTTTTCCATCGCCCAGTAAGCATTGTCAAAGCTACCACGGAAAGAATTCTGTGTGTACGGGTTACCGTCTACATGACTTGGAATCCCGGCCAGATCATAACTGGGAGGGGCTGCGTAAACCGTTCTCAACAGACCATTACCGGAAGTCACCGCTTTATCGATGGAAGTGGTGATGTAGTTAGCTGTAAATCCGGAGCTCCAGTTATTAGTCAGTTTGGTGTCCGCACTTACCTTTACATTATATCTATCCATGCCAGTGCTTGAGATAATACCATCTTGATGTGTATTTCCCAATGAGATAGAGTAGGAGCTTTTATCGAGCATCTGTGCTACATTCAGTGAGTTACTCCAGGTAATTCCTGTGTCGAAGAAATCCTTGGCATTGTCGTATGCCTGTGGAGTGACCCATGGATCAAGACCAGCTGCTGCACGTTGGGGAACATAATATTTTCCTTGATGTACACCATACTCTTTGGCATAGTCACTATTTGCATTACTACCACCATACGTTGCGTCGTTGGGAAGTTCGGAAATCTTAGGTCCCCAAGATGTTCCCGAAGTGGCACTGAATACTCCCCCGAACCTTGTGCATATGTTTTCTGGAACTCCGGCAGACGACCGACTACATCGAAGCTGACATTGAAGAGAAGCTAACCTGCGGTTTGCCTTTTTCCAGTCCTTTACCACTCTTGGTTGTGATGATAATCACACCATTGGAAGCGCGGATACCATAAAGTGCAGATGCAGCCTGTCCTTTCAAAATGTTGATACTTTCAATATCATTAGGGTCGATATCCACTGCACGGTTGGCGAAGTCCGCTCCGCTCACACTACCATTGTTCTGAATGTCTGTGCTAACGTCAGGAGTACTGGTCACCGGCATTCCGTCAATAACGTAAAGCGGAGTGTTGTCACCCGAGAAAGAACGTGCACCACGGATAGTGATCTGTGAAGAAGCTCCCGGCATACCACTTGAAGGCTTCACGTCCAAACCGGACACTTTACCTTGCAACGCTCCCGCCAGATTAGAGTTGGCAGCTTGCGTCAGTTGATCTGATTTTACGTCCTGAACGGCGTAACCCAGTGCTTTTTTTTCTCGCGCGAGATACCCATGGCTGTCACTACAACCTCATCCAGTGCTTTCGCGTCGCTTTTTAATACAACTTTTATCACTCCCGGTTTGATGGAAACGTCCTGCGAAATCATTCCTACATAAGAAACGCGCAAAGTTTTAGCAGAACTTGGTACATTCGTGATTGTAAACTTACCGTCAATATCAGTGATAGTACCAAGGGTAGTGCCATTCACCAATACCGAAGCACCTACAACAGGCAGGCCATCTTCCTCGGCGGTTACCACACCGGTAACTCGGGACGTCTGCGCTGTCACCAGACCTATACCCACAAAAAGGAAGGTCATAAAGAACATCAATTTTCTTTTTCATAAATTCTCTTTAAATTTAACCTATAAACAGATTTTTTGTCTCTAACAGGTTGCAAAGATAACACTAATTATGACAAACCGAAAAAAGTGTTACGTATTTAACTAAAAATATCGTTTTGAAAGCAAGAACTTTCTAAAACTGATAGGTTAAAAACAAAACGTTTCCAATTTAGCATCTTTTAAAAGATGATTTCTATCAGAAAGAAAGCATCAAAATCAGGCTTTTCAAGGAAAAGTGAACATTATTACCTCCTAAACGGTATCTTTTTATCATTTTACACCTTCAAAAAGGTTAAAGAACTATTAACAATGATAAAGGCAGAAACTTCTACATACCAAGTTCTGCTAAGACTTATTGATCTTTTTTTCTCCCTTTCCTCGTGCTTTTTTCTCCTATCTTATTGTTTTTCAATGTTTTTGTTTCGGATTTTAAAAAATAACCTATTCTTCCGTTTCTTTTATTGAAACTTCCTTTATCAATTTTCATTTATTTAGTAATCTTTGCTTCTCATTGATTTTTGAGATGGGATTAATATTCTACCCAAATTTTGAATGAATTTCCCGGTGTTTTTCTTCATCTAAGCATTTTTTAATGTTCGTGTTTTGAAGGCATGAGTTAAACGTTATAATCTAATAGTGATTGAAATTATAAGTGATAGTAAAGGAGAATATGAAGCACTGCAAGTATAAGTTGTCTGACACCCGGGTGTCAGACAACCTAGTTCTACTAACTAAAATAAGTGTAAAGCCATACTATTTAATTTGCATTAGAACAAATCAAATTTACGTTTCTACAAAAACGGGATTTTCAATTGCTGTTATTTTATTCCGCCACAATTACTTCGATGTCATAACCTATGAAAAGTCCACTCTCTATAACACCGGTGATTGCCTTCAGTTGTTCTTCGAGCGAAGAGTCGATGTAGTTGAAACGGGTGTCGAGGATAAAGTTGCCGTTTTCTGTAAAGATAGGCCCGTCTTTGCCATGAGCAGGACGGAGGACAATCTCCGAGGCACCCAGTCGTTGCAACTCGTGCTCTACATAAGTCAGCGAGTCCGGAAAGACCTCTACCGGAATGGGGAATTTGCTTCCCAAGATATTGACAAGTTTGCTGGGATCGACGATAATGAAGGTTTTTCCGCTGCTTCTGATCAGCAGCTTTTCTTTGAACATGGCTCCGCCACGTCCCTTAATCAAGTTCTGTTGCGGATCTACTTCGTCCGCTCCGTCGAATGTCCAGTCGGGGCGTTTGTTCCAGAGGGTAGTTTGGGGGATGCCTAGCTGTATGCAGGTCATCGAGATTTCTTGTGAGGCGGGAATCACTTCGATATGCAAGTGCTCTTCACGAATTCGTCGTGAGAGTTCGAACAGAGTCAGGTAGACTGTAGAGCCGGAGCCGGCTCCTATCACATCCCGTCTTTTGGCTGTGGCGGCAATTTCGCGGGCTACGTGTTCTTTTGCCTCCCGGTTGATGATGGAGTCCGACCATTGCAGGTGTTTTATCAGGTGATTTTCCCAATCCATAAGTTTACGTTCTAAATCGTTTTCGTTTTAAGTTTCTCTTTCCTATATAACGAATTTGTGAATCTGTTTGTTTGTTCGTTCATTGGTTCATTTGTTCGTTCGTCTGTTGGTTCATTCGTCTGTTCGTTTCAATTTCAGGTGATTCGATTGTTTAAATAGTTAATAAACGGTTCGTTAATTTTTTAACTTTGTCGCGTTAAACGTTAACGAATCTCTGCTTTTATTAAACCGTGTTATAAGTTCGGCTGCTTTGGCCTGAAAATTTGGAGATGACCGAAAAGTTCGTATCTTTGTACTGTGTTTTTCATAGTATTAGATTTAAGGTTAACAAAGATTGGCTGTCTGGGATAGATAGCCTTTTTTTTTTGTCCCTACCATTCCTTACAGAATCAGCCAGATTGCAATGATATGTCCGATGCTGCCTCCCAGGCAAAACAAATGGAAAGTGGCATGCATATACGGTTTGCGCAATGAATAAAAGACAGCTCCCACGATGTACGAAACTCCTCCGCCGATCAGCCACCAGAAAGCGGTAGTGGCTCCCATTTCTCCCAGATGATCCAGCAAAGGCTTCATGGCCACTAATATGCACGCACCCATACCCACATAACAGGCCGTTTCGAGGTTGCTGTGTTCTTTCAGCTTTTTGAAGCTAAGAACGAAACCGGCGATAGCCGACAGCCAGACGAAAGCGAAAATTCCCCATCCCCATCCTCCGGCATGCCGCAGGACAAGTAGCGTGAAAGGAGTGTAGGTGCCCGCGATGTGCAGGTAGATAGCTCCATGAGCGAATTTGCGGAGCAACTCTTTCAGCTTTCCCGGACGGCTGCCGTGATACCACGTAGAACTGATATAAGAGGAAAGCATCCCCGCCAGATAGACGGATACACAAGCAACTGCCCACTGCGGTTCCATATTCTCGGAAGCCTTTTCCAATAGGAAATATCCGGCCACGATTCCAAGCAGGATACCTGCTCCGTGACTAAGGGTATTTGCCCATTCTTCTATATGATTGTATCGTTGGTTCTTCAATGTTCCTTTTATTGAATGGTTAAGTCGCAAAAAATATTGAGTCGCAAAGATACTTTATTTTCCGAAAAGCGTTTCCCTCCTTATTCTTTTTTTAAAATGATTTTTCCTCCATATTGTCCTGCCACTTGCTTGCGGAAATCAATGAATGCCGCATATTCATCCGGACTGTAAACCCCTTTGCACATAAACAATCGGTGAGTGATGTAGATTTCCTTATCTTTCACCTGAATATCGGAATGGAAACTGCCGAACTTACTTTTCACGTCAAGCGGTTTCGGAAGTCCTTCGATTACATATCCTTCCGGCAGTTGGAGGCGGATGCTGTCGGCATCTGTGTATCCGTAGTTGATGTAAATGGGATAGGTGCGCTTCGTCACAGGAGGAACACTGAATTCTTTTCGGAACACATTGGTGGGGATAAACAGACGGTTGCCCGTTTTATGCCCGTATTGATTGCTGGTGGCAGTGTAGTCGAAGGTGATAGACGGATTGGCCTCCTTGCACTCGCTGATTTGCAGGTTCTGAATATCGGCTTGGGATAAGTTGATGCTTGAACGGATGCGGTCTTTCTGTTTGTTGGGCTCCAGATAGACGATGCCCGCTTCATTCTCATATTGGAAAATCCGGGAGATTTCGTTCACCTCTATCCGTGCCTCGGCTGTGGGGGGAGAGGGTGATGTTGGCAACGATGTGCTGCGTGTTCAGCGAGTCGGGATAGGTGGGTAGGCGATACATCTGGCCGCCGGTCGGTTCGATGAGTAAGGCGTCGTGTCCCGCAATGTCTTGGTGGACATAGCCGAAGGGAAGCGATGGGTTTGTACATTCCAGCCAAAGCGTATCTTGGGGAAGCGGAACTTGCAGGATGACGTGATTCATCTGGTTGGCACTGGAGAAGTCCGGTAGCAAACGCTGGTTGGTGGTGCTGATGACTGTATAAGTGGAAGCAATTCCCAACTCTTTCAGCATGGCGCGGGTGTAATTGGACAATCCTTTACAGTCGCCGAACCCCGTGCGACAAACATCGGCGGCGGCAATGGGTTGTAAACCTCCGATGCCTAGTTGGATGCTCACGTAACGGGTGGTTTTGGCCAGATAGTCGTAGATTGCTTTCACCTTGTCCCGGTCGGTAGTGCAGTTGGCTGTCAGTTCGTGCAGCTTGGCGCGGAAAGGTTCGGTGAGCAGGTCGCGTCCGTCGAGCAGTTGGTATTGCCATTCTCCATACTTTTGCCAGCTGCTCATATCGCCTTCCGACTTGTCGTACTTGAAAGCGGAGGGAGCAAAGTAGACACGTGGAAATAGCTCGGCGAAATCCGGACCGAAAGGTTCTTTGATGATGGGAGAGAGCTTGGTAGCGGTGGCTTCGATCACTTGCTGCCCGTCGGCTCCGGTGGACTCCTTCACTTCGATTCCTTTTCCCTGCGTGTTCAGTTCGCGGTATCTGCATCCTTGTCCTGCGGGCAGCTCGATCCGGTAAGTCGCTTTTTCCACACCTTGGTTGAAGTCTGCCAGCGGTATAAAGGGGGGATAGCCGATCAGACCGTTGTTGCACTTCACTCCCCATTCGTATTTCACCGTGAAAGGGAGAGAAGGATAATTGCATTCGTAAAAATAAAAATAATCATCCGTGCTAAGCGAGGAGCTGTATTCACTTTTTGTAGTTCAGATTTCTTTATCTTACGTACACTTTGTCCGGTGGCATTGAGGATTTCTCCGGAGAATTTCTGCAAAGAACGGAACATATCACATCCGCAGAAGAAATATGCTGCCTCCAATCCTTTGCGATTGAGGATGGTGATTGTCAGGCTTTCTTTTTCTATGGATTGAGTCATGGATTTGCAGAGAACCTCTGTGTGTGCTTCCACGATGATGGAATTGGCATTCTTGAGAATATCCTGTGCACATGCCGGCTGCGTGTGCAGACTTAGGTAAAGAATGGCACAGGACAGACCGAATGCCCGGCATATCCTTTGTTTCAGGATGGGGTGGCTGGAACGGATCATTTGTAAACAGGTAAAGTTTATATTTTTTTGAGCACGATGAGTGCGTTGTTTTTTTCGATTACTTTGGCCCATAGTTCCTGCAGTTGTTTGTATTGTTCGGTGAGGAATATAGGTTCTTTCAGGTAGAAAATATAATTAAGTGAGATTGTATTTCCCTGTCTCTGAATCATATATTTGCACTGCAAGCCGTCTCCTTGTGTCCGGATGACTTGTGGTTGGGGCGTTTCTTCCACTTCATATCCTTCGGGGAGAGTCAGCGTAGACAGCATCGTGAATTTGTACGGGTAGGGAAATTCGATGGGAAGTACCCGTTCCGTCTGGATAAAAGGATTGCTTTTCAATTGCGGAAAGAGCATCGGATTTATATAAAGGTGATCGTCCGTCCGGTCGGTTTGCAGGACGAAGTCGAATTCTTCTTCTATCAGTGCTTGGTCATTTTCTTGCTTTTTTCACTTTCAGGTTGGTGACGGTGAGTTTGTTTTTCAGGCTGCCATTGCTTTCGGGATTCGAAACGATGCTGTCCTGTTTATGCTTCTCGTTAGCCTGATATTCTACGGCTTCCTGTCCGTAGAGAATGGTGCTGCGATGTCCTTTCACTTGGTTTCCTTCCAGGCGGGCTTCGATTTTCATAAAACTTTTGTTGTCGGCAAGAGCCATTACGTTCACCCATTTCTTTTCTTCTTTCTCTTTCGGGGAGAGGATACGAGCTTTGTTTACAGACAATTCGAGTGGAAGTATATTGAGAGCGGGCACGTCCATGGAGCCGTCTAAAAAAGACGTATTTCTGTTTGTTTATGTCGTAGACGGCGACAATGAACGTATTCAGTTTTTGCAGGGAAGGGAAGTTGTAAGGCAGCATGCCCGACGAACGCCGGCTCAAAACTACCGGATAGGCTTCCAGCCCGAAGTCTTTCAGGATGCTGATAAGGATGAAATTCAGATCGGCGTTGCTACCGTTTCCTTTGGGAATCACTTTTTCGAGTTCCTTGCTGTAGAGCTGATAGCGTCCGTTCCATGCCATTTTCTTTTTGAGTATCTGGAAGGCGCAGATAATTTTCTCTTCGAAACTCATTTCGCTGTTGTATGCCTGTTTCGTTTCCGGGCGAAACGGGTTGGTGAAGGAAAGGTATTTGCCGAACTGTGTATTTTCCGGTTTCAACAGTTGGTTGTCTACATCTTCCCATTTCTGGCTGTATGGCTTGTATTCGTTGGGGGTGAATTGCGTGCCTTGCAGGTCGAAACTCACTTGCACCTTGTAGTCTTCCGGACACCAGCAGTAGGGCTCGTCCTGACGGATGGCGGGAAGGTTGCGTGAGGTAAAGGTGGTTTCCTGTGCCGAAACGGTGAAGTCTTTGCTGACTCCCGCACTACCCCCCTCACGTTCCGTGGCATGGATGGAGGAGTCTCTTTGTTTCACTTGTATGTAGTCCTTTCCCCGCAATTCGATGTTATAGATGAACACATGAGGGATAGTGATCTTATACTGGTTGTAGAGCATCGGGAGTTCTTCCTGCATCATCCAGTTGTCGATGTGTGAAAAATAGTCGGAGTAGAGTTTGTAGTGATATTCGATGACAGTGCCTTCTTTGACAGCAGGCAGAGAGAATTTTAGCATTTTATACAGGTTGTTGATCCGCTCGAAAGAGATGGATTCCCGCTTCATGGACGTTTTTATACATTTCCCGTTTTCCATATTGTAGGAGCAGCCTTCTATGTCGCTGGCTCTTTCCTGTCCTTCGTCCCTATCGGTGGGAGAGTAGTAGGGAACGGATACGTCGGCGTATGACACTCCTTGCGGTTTCAGGATTTTGATGCGTACCCAATGCTCGGTAGTCAGTTGAAAACCGTCGTGGTAGACGAAGTCACTTTGTCCCTGATGGAAAAGATAAATAGCCGTGGCGGTGGTGTCGGGGGCATAGGAGGTGAGAGATAGTTCTTCTTTGGAAGGTTTTCCGTACTTTTAGATTGGGCTCTATGGTGGCTGTTGTGGCTTGTTGCGAGTGGACAGGCGACAGAAATTGTAACAGAAATGCGCAGAGAATAAATAGTTTTTTCATAATTGTGTTCACCTTTCTCTATTTTAATTTTGTTTTATGTATAAAATATATTATACCAAATGTCCGATCCATTCTTCGCGGTCGCCGGGGAGAAGGTCGATAACGGGAACTTCTACCATCGTGTAGCATCCCGGTTGTTGCTTCATGGAAGCGCGTGCCACGCATACCAGTACTTGTGCGGTCAGTGCAGGGTTGTTGATACGCATATTGAATTCGAACAACTGGTTCTGGGTTTTTGCCGGATACGCCCTTGCGGGTCAGGTTCACGCCGTGTCCCATGTCGAGCAGGGCGTCTACGCTCGGAACGAGTTTTACATGTGTCTCGTCGTTCACGAAGTAAGGGTCTGCCTTGATGGCTGCGGCTACTTCTTCAAACTTGTATCCGTCTTTCAGTTCGATATATACCATGCGGCGGTGGATTCCCGTTCCAGTAGGGATCGTCATGGAGAGGGCGGCTTTCACTCCCTCGATCGCTTTCACGGCTACGGTGTGTCCCATGCTCATGCCCGGACCGAAGTTGGTGTAAGTGATGCCTTTCGGAGCGATTGCTTCGAGCATGGTGCGTACGATCGAGTCGCTTCCCGGATCCCATCCGGCGGAGATGATCGATACGGCTTTATGTTCTTTGGCGGTAGCATTCAGGGTACGGCGCAGGTCTACGATGCCGGTATGGATATCGAAACTGTCCACTGTATTAATGCCCATCGCCAGGTATTCTTTGGCATATTTCTCTACGCTGCGGGTCGGCGTGCAAAGAATAGCTACGTCTACCTCTCCCAGCTCTTTTATGTCCTTCACTACTGCGTAGTTTGCCAACTCTTCCGGTTTGTTCTCTGCTCCTGCACGACGAACGACTCCGGCTATTTCGAAATCAGGTGCCGCCTGAAGCGCTTCAAGTACATAATGTCCAATGTTGCCATAACCAACGATGGCAGCTCTTACTTTTTCATTCTTTTCTTGGTTTTAATGAACAAATTTCTTTCTTTTGCTTGCAAAAAAGTAAACAAATTACTACTAACTTTGGTTCATCTGCTTTAATATTTTATTTTTTTTTCACTAGCAGGCGATATCGGTCCGCATGAAAGCAAATCAGGGTGTGATGTGCTACATTGAAAAAACTCTGTGGCCTCTGTGTCCTCTGTGGTGAAATTGTTTTATCTTTGTCCCTGTTATGATAGAATATAATTAGATATGATAGAATATGTAAGAGGCGAACTTGCCGAACTTAGTCCGGCAACCGCAGTAATCGACTGTAACGGGGTAGGCTATGCCGCCAATATATCCCTGAATACTTATTCGGCTATTCAGGGAAAGAAAAGACTGTAAGCTGTATATATATGAAGCCATTCGTGAGGACGCTTATGTGCTCTACGGATTTGCCGAGAAGCAGGAGAGGGAGATTTTCCTATTATTGATTTCCGTCTCCGGAATCGGGGGAACACGGCACGTATGATTCTTTCGGCTCTCTCGCCTGCTGAACTGGTGAACGTTATCAGCACCGAAAATGCGAACATGCTGAAAACGGTGAAAGGCATCGGGCTGAAGACTGCGCAACGCGTGATTGTCGACCTGAAAGATAAGATAAAAACAATGGGAGGGGGTGCTGCCGGAGGGGCTTCCGCAGGTCTGTTGTTGCAACCTGCCAATGCGGAAGTGCAGGAAGAGGCGGTGTCTGCATTGACGATGTTGGGGTTTGCTGCTGCACCTTCACAGAAGGTGGTATTGGCTATCTTGAAGGAGGAGCCGGATGCTCCGGTAGAAAAGGTTATCAAACTGGCTTTGAAACGTTTGTAGTATGAAGCAACAGAAGATATATATGAAAGCATGGCTGGACGCTCATGGTCGTGCAAAGGTGGTAGGCACGGATGAATGGTATCTGGATTTCGCTAATCATTTATTGCCGTTGGTGGCAGAATCGTATTTATTTAAATGGGAAACAGCGGAAAGTCAGCAACAAGTAGCTTTGATGGTGGCTTTGTACCGGAAGATTGTGTAGCGGATGACGGAAACTGGCGTCAGTTTATTCATTGGCACCGGAAAAGCTACGGACGTTATTTGCCTTTCTACGCACTGACGGAGGAATATTTGCCGGACGAAATTAACCGTGAAGATGTTGTTTTCCTTTTGTGGGCCATCAATTCTCCGGTTGGCGATGATTTTGATGGAGTAGAGAACCCGATGGATGCGGATTTGCTGGAGTTTGCGGATACACTTTACAACCGTTTGGATGCTGCGTTCGAATTGGCTCCTATCAGCGATCACCGGCAACGGACTGGCTGATGGAAACGGAGCTGATGCAAAAGAAGCGGATGCCTCTGCCGGTAGTTTTGCCGGGAGAAAAGATGCCTACAAACGTAGAACGTTTCCTTGAAGCGAGCAAAGGTGAACCACTTTTATACTTTGATTCTTACGAAGCGCTGAAATTTTTCTTTGTGCAGTCGTTGAAGTGGGAAGATGAAGAGGATTCTTTGTTGCCTGACTTAAAGGAGTTCGGTAACTTCGTGGTTTTTGCCAATCCGAAAGGGTTGTTGATCGGTCCTGATGTAGCCGAATATTTTGCAGACAAACGTAATCCGCTCTACAATGCCGAACTGGCTGAAGAGGAAGCATACGAATTGTTTTGTGAAGAAGGCTTGTGTCCGTTTGATCTGCTGAAATATGGAATGGAACATGATTTGTTGCCGGAAGCACAGTTCCCGTTTGAGAACGGAAAGGAGTTGTTGCGGGAAAACTGGGATTTTGTGGCTCGCTGGTTTTTGGGTGAGTATTACGAAGGAGAATAGGAGTTATAAGAAATAAGTACTGTTTATATAATTGCTGTCTATGCCAATCAAAAAAAGTAACAATCCTTTTGCCGGAAAGACAAAGTCTGCAGTCGGTAAAAAAAGAAGACGACCGGAAAACGGGTCGGAAAATCGAAACAGGAAAAGGCTAATAATCAGTTGAATAGAAGGGTGAAATAAAGGTGTGTAGACCACGCCGTTTTTGGTTGTCAGGCTACGCCGTTTGATGATGGCAGACTACGCCTTTTCTCCCTACCAGGAAACGCCTTTTCTCTCACGCAGAGGATTAAGAGTCTCATTATACATTTGACGGGAATAGTTGTCGTTTATGAAAAATAACAACTATTCCCGTCTATTTTATTATTAACCAATGTTTTTTTCTGCTGGATAGCTTCTCTTTTTTGACGGTTATGAGTGATATTATAAGTAATCCGTGCCTAAATATATTTCTTTCTAACCGGATAGTTTTCTTTTTGCTGAATGGTTTCTTTTTTACTAATCGGTAATTTCTTCCTGTGCTTTCCGTTCTTTCTTCTTATTGATGAATCCGATTTTCAGGTTGGCTTCCTCTTGTTCTTTTTTATCTGCTCCATGGCAGAGAGGATTTGTGCTAATTCGTAAACACCTGCTGCGGCCTGGCGGTCGGTGGGACTCATTGTCGTTTTATAGGTGCGGTCGCCGATAAATTCCACACGGATATTTTTGTCTTTATTGAGGTTCAGGAATTCGATCACGTTACCGTCTTCTCCCAATTTGTAATCGGCTTTTTCTATTTTCTCGTTCATATCCGATGTTTCGTAGCTGTCCTTCGAAGTCGGAGTTTCGGCAAAACTGCCGTCAGGGGCAATCACTTTCACTTTTGTATGGTGGATATTGCCGGCACCGCAGTAGATGGAAGTCATGCTCATAATACCTTGCTCGCTCACTTGGAAGCGGAGGTATGAACGGTGCATATTCTTTTCAATGGTCTGTGTAGGCCAGAGGTAGTTGCCGACTTGTTGATATTCGGCATCTTTTTCTAGTTTGAATTTGTCCTTGATGGCATTGAACTCTTCCGTCTTTGCCTGGAGGGCGCTATCCAGGTAAGCAAGCGTTTTCTGCTGTGCCTTTGTTTCAACATCGAGCATCAGTGCCTGTCCCGCCTTACGTGCTTCGAACGCTTTGGGATAGAGAATCTTGATACTGTCAATTTGTGTCTTTGCTTCTTCGTAGTCGCCACGTTCGTAGGCAGCACGGGCAATCGTCAGTTTTTCATTGGCTTTTTTCTCGATGCCGTTTCCGCAGGCAGCTAATGCCAGCGTACCACAAAAAGAGGATAGTCAGTTTTTTCATCACAGATTCTGTTTACTGGTTATATTAGCGGCAAAAGTACGAATATATCCCTTATTTTTGTAATTTTGTCCCCTCAAAACTTATAACTAAGAAGAATGATAGAGTTGACTCAAGAGGAATTGAAGCAGCATTTTAGCGAACCCATCTTCGGGAAGATAGCCGAAACGGCCGATACACTCGGTCTGGAGTGTTATGTGGTAGGTGGTTACGTTCGTGATATTTTTCTGCAGCGTCCCTCTAAAGATATAGATGTAGTAGTTGTAGGAAGTGGAATTGCAATGGCGGAAGCACTTGGAAAACGCTTGGGGCGTGGTGCGTACGTCTCTGTTTTCAAGAATTTCGGTACGGCACAAGTGAAATATAAAGGTACGGAAGTCGAATTTGTAGGTGCCCGCAAAGAATCCTATCAACGGGATTCACGGAAGCCCATCGTGGAAGACGGAACACTGGAGGACGATCAGAATCGTCGCGATTTCACGATCAATGCTTTGGCCGTATGTCTCAATAAAGCACGTTTTGGCGAATTGGTAGATCCGTTCGGAGGTTTGGAGGATATGAAGGAAAAGACAATCCGCACTCCCCTCGACCCGGATATCACTTTCAGCGATGATCCCTTGCGCATGATGCGTTGCATCCGTTTTGCCACGCAGCTGGGATTTTATATTGACGATGACACGTTCGATTCTCTTTGCCGCAATAAGGACCGGATTGAAATTATATCGCGCGAGCGTATTGCCGACGAACGCAATAAGATTATTCTTTCTCCAATCCCCTCAAAAGGATTTATTGATTTGGGCCGTAGCGGGCTGCTCCCGTTGATTTTTCCGGAGCTGGCTGCCTTGCAGGGGTGGAAACCCGGAACGGGCGTTCGCATAAGGATAATTTTTATCATACGCTCGAAGTGCTGGATAATATCAGCAAAAAGACCGACAATCTTTGGTTGCGTTGGGCTGCCTTGCTGCACGACATTGCCAAACCTGTCACGAAACGTTGGGAACCTAAAGCGGGATGGATGTTCCATAATCATAACTTTATCGGTGAAAAGATGATTCCGAATATTTTCCGGAAGATGAAGTTGCCGATGAATGAGAAGATGAAGTATGTGCAGAAGATGGTCAGTCTCCATATGCGTCCTATCGTGATAGCGGATGATGTAGTGACGGATTCGGCTGTACGCCGTCTGCTCTTCGAAGCGGGTGATGACATTGACGACTTGATGATGCTTTGCGAAGCGGACATTACTTCAAGAATATGGAACGTAAACAGCGTTTCCTGAATAACTTCCAGTTGGTTCGACAGAAACTGAAGGATTTGGAAGAGAAAGATCGTGTCGAATATGAGGCGGCTCATGCTTTCATGCTGGAACGGGCGAAGAAGATGGGAATGACGCCTATCCGCTGATAGAAGGATGGAACAGATATATTATAGTATTCAGATACAGATTTATACGAGTCAGTAGTTGAATTGGAGTAAAAACAGTATATAAATGAACTATTTCACCACAGAGGACACGGAGGACACAGAGGTTATAATAATCTCTGAATTAGAACTCTGAAAACTCTGTGTCCTCCGTGTCCTCTGTGGTGAAAACGGTACGGAAATGAATGATAACTTGCTTTCCAACTGCTGATTACTCATTATTTCTTTATCCGTACGTTTACCGTTTGGGCAACGTCACCGAAAAATGAGGATTCGAGTATGTTGTTCAAAGATGATAGCCTTCATCTTTTCCACGATATCCGGATGTTGGAGTGCTATGTCATGATCCTCATGAATATCTGTTTTTAGATTATAGAGGAACGGTGTTCCTTTTTTCACTACCATTTTCCAATCATCCATGCGTACGGCAATCTGGTCTGTTTCATCAAACTCCCAATACAGAAAGTCATGTTTCTTTTGCTTATTTTTACCCAGCAGTGTGGGAGCGAAAAGAAATCCCATCGAAATAATCGACTTCTTTTTCCTTATTGCGATATTTCTTTTCGTAGTCTTTGATACCAATGACTTCGCAGAACGTCGGCATTAAATCATAAAATGCACAGATGTGATCATTTACTTCGCCTGCAGGTATGTGTCCCGGCCAACGGGCGATAAATGGAATACGTATTCCTCCTTCGTGACATTGACGTTTCAGTCCGCGTAGTTTTCCGTCTCTGCCGAAGAAAGTAGGATCGGCTCCGCCTTCCTCGTGAGGGCCGTTGTCACTGGAGAAAATAACCAATGTGTTTTCGTCCAGTCCTTTTTCTTTCAGTTTTTTCAAAAACTTCGCCCACGTAATAGTCCAGGCGGGTAATCATTCCGGCAAATTGGGCGTGTGTATGCGTGATGGCGTTGTATCGTGAGCCTTCGCTTCCCTTAAATTCTTTATCCGGGTTGAATTTAGCTTTGTATTCATTCAGGATAGAATCTTCCGGCTGAACGAGTTCCGCATGAGGTAAGGTGTAAGTCAATACGCCGAAAAACGGTTGTTTACCGTCTTGCTGATCCAGCCACTCCAATGCTTTCTGGTGGATCATGTCGGCCGAATATTGCGGACGTTTCAGGTAGTCGGGACCATACATCGGATATTGGATGTTTTCATCCATCACTACACGTACCACTCCGGTGTCACCCAACGCTTTACTATAACGGTTCAGGAAATTAGGGTAGTAAAGGTGGGCCTGGAACTGACAGATGTAGCCGAAATATTCGTCTATCCCGCGTTTGTCCGGAGTGGAGCAGGAACCTTCATAACCTCCCGCCCATTTGCCGAACATACCGGTGGTATATCCGTTCTCTTTCATTATCTCGGGCAGGATAACGTGATCGGGGTCATAAGGGTGTTGCCCCACTATTGAGTATTCTTTATTCTGTCCATATTCCACGATCGGTGCATTTTTCCAGTACTCCTTGTTACCTCGTACTTCACAATGGCCTGAATGTTGTCCTGTCATGAATGAAGCTCTGGAAGGGGCGCTGACGGGACTTCCTGCGTATGCTTGCGTAAAACGCATTCCTTCACTGGCCATGGCGTCTATATGAGGGGTGCGGATAAATGGTTGACCGTAGCATCCCAAGTCTCCATATCCCATATCGTCACAAAGGATGAAGAGGATATTGGGCTGGGTATTTTTTTCTGTCCGTTGGCAGATAGGGTAGATAGAAGCAGGATGCTGCCTATCAATGGGATTGATTGATGATTCATGATGTTGTTGTCATTAAAATGAAACATTTTCTTCACGTACGCTTTGAAGGATACCCTGCAGTTCTGCCACTTTCTCCGGCATATTCTTTGCATAGTTGGTTACCTCTTTCACTTCTTTCATCTTATAAAGCTGGGGTTCTTTAGAGTTTGGTTTCTATCTTCGGTCCCCATTGAATCATTTTCGGTCCGTCATTCGGTTCGATGTATTTCCAGTCTTTGGTGCGGACGGACAGTGTGTGATTGGAAGCCTGCTCTATCACCCACGGGCGGTCTGTCTTTTCTTTTACCCAGCCAACTTCCCAGATAGTTGTAACTATCCGGTGCGGCATTCTTAGGCATCGTAGCTCCGGTCAGGGAAGCGAAGAGAGGCGAGCCAGTCCACTTGTGAAACCAATAAGTCTGAAGTCATTCCTTTTTCTTACTCCTGCAGGCCAGCTGACGATGGCAGGAATACGGGTTCCTCCTTCGAAGGCACTATATTTGTTGCCCCTCCAGCGGTCCCGCAGGACTATGACCGTTGAGCAGTTCCTCTGCTTTGTCATCGTATCCGTCGTCTACTACCGGGCCGTTGTCACTTGAAAGAATAATGAGTGTATTTTCTCTTAATCCCAGTTTTTCGAGTGTATTCAGGATTTCACCGACACAATAATCGAACTGTACGATAGCGTCGCCTCTTAATCCCATCGGATTTTTTCCTCTGAAACGGTCGTGAGGAAAGCGGGGCACATGTACGTCATTGGTGGCAAAGTAGAGAAAGAAAGGTTTGTTTTGGTTTTCCTCGATGAATCGAATGGCGTGTGTGGTAAGTGAATCTGCAATGTTTTCGTCTTTCCAGAGTGCCTTTCCACCGCCTTTCATAAAACCGATGCGTGAAATTCCATTAACGATCGACATATCGTGACCGTGACTTGGCTTGAGGTTATAAAGTAATTCAGGATTACTTTTTTCCGGTTGGTTCACCCTCGAAGTTCTTTTGATAGCTGACTTCGATGGGAGCACTCGGATCATAGTTGGCTACTTTGCCGTTTTCGATGTACACACAAGGTACACGGTCGGCTGTGGCCGCCATAATGTAATGATAGTCGAAACCTAAATCGCCCAGTGCGCACGGTAACGGAGCATTCCAGTCTTGAGTGGCGGTTTGATTCCGAGTCCCAGATGCCATTTGCCTACTGCGGCAGTGGCGTAACCGACACTTTTAAACATGTCTGCCATGGTGTATTGTTCGGGACGGATAATCAATTCCGGCATTTCCTGCCGCTACATCCGTTCCTTCTTTGCGCCATGCGTATTCTCCGGTCAGCAAGGAGTAGCGGGATGGGGTGCTGGTAGCGGCTGTTGCATGAGCATTGGTGAAAAGGATTCCCGATTTTGCCAGTCGGTTGACGTTGGGTGTCTGTACGTTTTTAGCTCCGTAACATTCCAGATCGCCGTAGCCGAGATCGTCGGCATAGATAAATACAACGTTGGGTGTTTTTGACTTTGTCGGTGTGGTGTTTTCCGGTGCTTTGTTGGCGGCTGTTGCAGCGCAGGCAACAGAGGAAACAAGGGTTAGAATGAAAGGTTGTTTCATTGGTTTTGGGGGTTAAGTGTGTTATTATTAGTAGAAAAAGATGTGCCTGTTCTTTGCCGGACACATCTTGTCTGTTTAACTTAATTCAATGATTTCTTCATTGCAGTTTGTCAGTTTTTCGATTCCTTCGTTGGTCACTACCCAGAGTTCTCAATACCTACGGGGCCTACACCCGGAATAACGATTTTCGGTTCGAGGGCAAAGACCATACCCGGTTCTAATGGTTGCTTTTATGCGGGGAGCCAGTACCGGAGCTTCATTAATCTCAAGTCCGATGCCGTGACCGATAAACTTGGCTTGTTGTCCTGTTCCCATAAATTTGTCGGCAAATCCGGCTGCTTTGACTACTTCGATTGCTGTGTCGTAAAGCACTTCACAGGCAATGCCCGGTCTGGCAATGGAAGCAATCTTTTCCTCGGATATCCAGACAAACTTGATGGGCGGTGTAAGCTTCTTCGGGCAGTTTGCCGATGGAGAATACACGGCTCATATCGTTCATGTAGCCGTTGAAGTTGCCACCTAAGTCCACCATAACGCTTTGTCCCTCTTTTAACGGAGTTTTATTTGCTCCTCCCGGCAAGGCAGGATCAAGTCCCTGACCGCCTAAGGCAAAATCGTAAGGAGAGGGGTAACCGGCATTGTCTCCGGTCAGTACACTACCCATGAATATTTCCATACTGCGTCCGAATACCCGGAAAATTCCAAGACAACCTTGCAGGCGCATCAGACGTTCTATTTCGATGGAAAATTCAATGTCCGTCATACCGGGACGGTATACACTTGGAATCTGCTCATAAGCCTTTGCATGAGCAATGCTGGAGCGGCGGAACATTTCAATTTCTACAGGTGTTTTCACACTGCGCGCCTGGCGAATCAACGGGGTACCATTTACCACTTCCGCTTCCGGGAAGAGACTGGCCAGACGACAATATTCCGTGTAAGGAAGTTCGTCGCCCTCCAACATCAGCTTGGTTGGCATGGGCAATCCGTTTTCTTTCAGCAGATCGACAATCTGTTCCGGTTTGCGGATAGAGAATGAGTGCTCTCCTGTGATGTTATTAGGACGTTTAAAAAATAATAGTGCAGGCGAATGAAGGGGAGATAAAGATAGCCGCTGACTACACAGCCATAGGTGTAGATTAAATTTGCATTACAAGTAATGAGGGCGGCATCAATGCCCTGTGACACCATCAGACTGCGAATTTTGTCACGGCGAAATTTCAATTCGGGTTGTAGCATTTTTTATTTATTACTTGATTATTAATTACAAAACCAATAGTCGTAAATTATTAGTTGTGAGTTATTTATCGCATATAACAAATTCACAAACTATTATTTAACCTATTATGCCACAAAGATAATTAATTCCATTGAAAATAATGTTAATCTCAAAAAAATAGCGCTACCCGCGTCCTGTCACAGGAGGCGAGCAGCGCAAACCACAAATACAAATACAACTAAACAAAGTCCTTGAATAAATTGAGAATTAAAAATTGAGAATTGAAAAATAAATGTCTTGTTGACTAACATAGTCCACTACCAAACTCTTTTATTTTTTAATTTTTAATTCTCAATTTTCAATTATTAAATAACGCCTTGTCCCATCATTGCGTGAGCTACTTTCATAAATCCGGCAATGTTAGCTCCCTTCACATAATTGATATATCCGTCGGGTTCTGTACCGTATTTCACGCATTGTGCATGGATACCGTGCATGATGGCGTGGAGTTTTTCGTCCACTTCGGCGGCACTCCAGCTAAGGTGCATTGCGTTTTGAGACATTTCCAGACCGGAAGTGGCTACACCACCTGCGTTGACCGCTTTACCGGGAGCATACATCGTCTTATGTTCAATGAAAAGATCGATAGCTTCAGGGGTACATCCCATGTTGGAAATTTCTCCGACGCAAAGTACGTCATTTTTTATGAGATTTTGAGCATCTTCTCCATTTAATTCGTTCTGGGTGGCGCAAGGAAGTGCAATATCTGCTTTTACTTCCCACGGACGCTTGCCTTCTACGAAGGTTGCACCCGGATATTTTTCGGCGTAAGGAGCAACGATGTCATTGCCCGAAGCCCGAAGTTCGAGCATATAATCTATCTTTTCTCCGCTGATGCCGTCCGGATCGTAGATATATCCGTCCGGACCGGAAATCGTGATTACTTTTGCACCTAGTTCGGTAGCTTTAGTAGCTGCTCCCCAGGCAACGTTGCCGAAACCGGAAATTGCCACTGTCTTACCTTTTATATCAATCCCTTTTGCCTGAAGCATCTGGTTTACAAAATACAGTCCTCCGAAACCGGTAGCTTCCGGACGAATCAATGAACCGCCGAATTCCAAACCTTTGCCGGTGAATGTACCGGTAAATTCGCGTGTCAGTTTTTTGTACATACCGAACATATAGCCCACTTCACGTCCTCCTACGCCGATGTCACCGGCAGGCACATCCATGTCCGGCCCGAGATGGCGCCACAACTCCAGCATAAAGGCCTGGCAGAAACGCATGATTTCGGCATTACTCTTACCGCGTGGAGAGAAATCGGAACCGCCTTTACCGCCATCCATAGGCAGGGTAGTCAGTGCATTCTTGAATGTTTGTTCGAAACCGAGGAACTTCAAAATGGAAAGATTAACGGATGCATGGAAACGGATACCACCTTTATATGGGCCTATCGCATTATTGAACTGTACACGATAACCGAGATTGGTCTGAACTTCCCCTTTATCGTCCACCCATGTGACACGGAAAGTGAAGATGCGGTCAGGTTCTACCAATCTTTCTATGATTTTAGCTTTTTCAAATTCAGGATGTTGATTGTATATATCTTCGATAGAAAGAAGAACTTCCTTCACTGCCTGAAGATATTCAGATTCACCGGGATGCTTAGCCTCCAAAGAGGACATGATTTTCTGGATGTTCATGATACTATATTTTAAAAGGTTAATTCTGATAAAATGTCAACTAACTCACTGCAAATATAGGAAAAATTTTCAGATGTGATTGATTTTATGCCATTATTTTGATTAAATAATGATAAAATGATAGTAGGAACAAGTGCTAAGTATAAGGTATTAAGTATTAGGCTGCGCTGCAAACCGCATAGACTTATACTTAATACCTTATACCTAATATTTAATGTAAGTATTCAGCGCTAATACTTAATATTCATCCCTAGGTTGTACATGATGAAACCGTAGATGTCTGCTTGTTCTTCAAGTACTTTTGCCATCGGTTTACCTGCACCGTGACCTGCTTTGCTGTCGATGCGGATCAGTGTCGGGTTTGTACCGTCGTTGTCTGCTTGCAGGGTAGCGGCAAACTTGAATGAGTGGGCGGGGACTACCCGGTCGTCATGGTCGGCAGTGGTTACCAGTGTTGCCGGATATTTCGTGCCCGGTTTCAGGTTGTGCAATGGAGAGTAGCCTTTGAGGTATTCGAACATTTCTTTGCTGTCTTCGCTCGTACCGTAATCGCTTGCCCAGTTCCAACCGATAGTGAACTTATGGTAGCGGAGCATATCCATCACGCCTACCTGCGGAATTGCTACACGGAACAGGTCCGGACGCTGTGTCATGCAGGCACCTACCAGCAGACCACCGTTGGAGCCACCTACAATGGCGATTTTATCTTTGTTCGTATATTTTTCGTTGATAAGATATTCGGCAGCAGAGATGAAGTCGTCGAATACATTCTGCTTCTGCATCTTAGTTCCGGCTACGTGCCAGTCTTCACCGTATTCGCTGCCACCACGCAGGTTGACTTGTGCGTAGATACCGCCATTTTCGAGGAATGGGATGCGCATTGCACTGAAACCAGGGTTGAGGCTGATGCCGAAACCACCGTATCCGTAAAGGAATACAGGATTTTTTCCGTCTTTCTTCAGATCTTTCTTATAGGTAAGGAACATCGGGACTTTTTACACCGTCTTTGCTGGCAAAGAATACTTGTTCCGTCACAAAATCATCCGAGTTGAACTGTACTTTCGGTGCACGGTATAGTTCATAGGTGTTCTGGTCCATGTCGTATTTGTAAGTGGCACCCGGAATGGTGAATGAAGTGAATCCGAAGAAACATTCTTTATCGTCTTTGTTGCCGCTGAAGCCTACCGAACCGAGTGACGGCAGTTGGATTTCCTGAATCTGCTTGCCGTCGAGCCCGTAAACGTATGCGTGGTTCGAGGCATCTTTGTCATAAGTAAGGAACAGTTTGCCACCGATCACTTCCGCATTTGAAAGAACAGCTTCCGATTCGGGTACGAGCTCTTTCCAGTCTTCCAGCTTCGGACGGTTGATGTCCGCCACCATAATCCGGTTTTCGGTGCTCCGTAGTTGGTGTAGATATAAATCCAGTCGCCGATTACTTCAATTGGGTAATATTGGTAGTCGAGGTCGGTGGTGAGCTGGATAAAAGGAGAATTCGGCTTTTTCAGGTCTCGTATAAATAAGTTGTTCCCTCTTCCGGCTCCGGATTCGGTCAGGAATAGAATACGTTCATCCTCGCTGGTGCCGGAGGTGTAGAAACGTTTCGGATAAGCCGGATTCTGGTAAATCAGCTTGTCTTTCGATTGGGGTTCGCCGATCTTGTGGTAATAGATCTTATGATTCTCGTTCACGTTGGAGAACTCTTTTCCTTTGGTCGGAGCATCGTAAGCACTATAATAGAATCCGTCTCCCTGCCAGGCAGCGTCGGTGAATTTGGCCCATTCGATATGGTCTTCGAGCAGTTTGCCGCTTTCGGTGTCCATGACAAATATTTCAGACCAATCCGATCCGCTGCGTGAGATACTGTAAGCGGTATATTTGCCGTCGTGTGAGAAATAAAGTCCCGTGAGGGCCACTGTGCCGTCATCCGACAATTTGTTGGGGTCGAGGAACACGCGAGGCTCGCCGTCCAATGAATCTTGTACGTAGAATACACTCTGGTTCTGCAGGCCGTCATTTTTACTGAAGTAATATTTGCCATGTTTCTTGATTGGCGCACTGATTTTCTCGTAATCGGCCAGTGTGGTCAATCGTTTCAACAAGTTTTCCCGGAACGGAATCTGGCTTAGATACTCATTCGTTACTTTGTTTTGTGCTTCTACCCAGGCAGTAGTAGCTGCACTGGTGTCATTTTCCAACCATCTGTAAGGGTCGGGAACTTGTGTACCGAAGTACACGTCTACAGTGTCTACTTTCGCCGTCTCGGGGTAGACCGGCTTTTTTTGTTGGGGAGCGCATGACATCACCATGATTCCACTCATTAATAAAGTTACTTTTTTTCATGTGAATAAAAAGTCTTTTTTGAATAAACTTAAAGTTACAAATCTACAAAATAATAAGAGATAAACAAGTAAACTTTATAAAGAAGATGATGGAAAATGAGATTTAAAAAATTAACTTTGCAAAAGTAATCATCAAGTATAAAGGACTATGGGTAATTTTATTACGAATATCAAGGTTAATCACATTTTTCATTTGGAGAACTTTTTGTATTCCAATTTCTGAAAATGAGAAAAAACATCTGATTATTACGGGAAAGAACGGAAGTGGTAAGACTATTTTGTTGAATGCAATTGTGGCATTTGAGCAAGGTTTGCAATGATAAGACGTTGAGCTTTTTGAATAATGCGAGACATTTGATATCCCATCGAACATGGTTGCAAACGGCTAAGGCTGCCAATGATTCACAGAATATTGTTTCCCATCAGGATAGCGTTGAATATTATAAAACTAGAATTGAAGAAATGTATGGAAAAGTGGAACTTTCATTCCATGATATATATTCCATCTCTAAGGATTTTCTAAGTCAAGACTTTATCATAGCCTATTATGCAGATGAACGTAGATCTCTTTTTTGGAACCTAAGAATCCGATTAAACCGGATTTGGAAATGAAAACTGATCTGAAACACAATAAAGTAGATCAGTTCTTGAATTTTATTGTTGACTGTAAAGTGCAAGAAGCCTTAGCCCGTAATGAAGGAAAAATGGAGGATGCTGATTATATTCGTCAATGGTTTGTCGGTTTTCGTAATATCCTCCGTCAGATATTTAATGATACAACCTTGGAACTTGATTTCAATTATAAAGATTACTCTTTCCTCATTCAAACACGTGGAAAATCGTTTAAATTCACGGAGTTGTCAGCAGGATATTCAGCTGCATTGGACATCGTAGCCGATTTAATCTTAAAAATGCAATCGCAGGATAATGTGGTACGTGCATACGAGAAAGAGGGAATTGTGTTGATTGATGAAATAGAAACACATCTTCATTTGGAACTACAGCGAATGATCTTGCCGATGTTGACTGCTATTTTCCCTAATATACAGTTTATTGTTACTACTCATTCTCCTTTTATTCTTAATTCTTTAGAGAATGCTGTTGCTTTTGATTTGGAACATCGTGAACCGATTGAAGATTTAACGGATTATTCTTACGAAGCCTTGGCGGAAGGATATTTTGGTGTTCGCACAGATTCCAGTGAAATTCAAATGCGTTTACAACGGCTGGAAGAGTTGATTCGTGCAGAGCAGCTTTCTGTTTCGGATAAAAGTGAATTGGATATGTATCTGAAAGATTTTGATAAGATTCCGGAGGCAGTAGCTCCTGCAGTTAAAGCTAAATATTATGATCTGAAAAGAGAGTGGCAAAATAAGAATTAATTAAGATGATTAGAATTTGTAAGAATGCGGATAAGCCACAAACTTTAGATAAAAGTTATAATACGGACGAAGTCTGCAAACAATTACTGATGGATCAGAATGATAAATGTTATTTGTGCGAACGGCATTTGACAACAGATTACCAAGTAGAACATTTCAAGTCGCAAGCTAATAATGGAGACTTGAAACAAACATGGGAAAACTTATTTGTAGCTTGTGGATACTGCAATAATAAAAATCGAATAAGTATGATGATATCTTAGATCCGATCCATTATGACATAGAGACTATAATAAGGCATTCGAATGACTTTGTCAATCAGAAAGTAATATTTAATAGTGACCATGCGACTTCCGAAGTGCTTTCAACGATTCAGTTGTTGAATTTATTATTTAATGGGAAACTACCTTATAGGAACTGTCGTGAACAACGATTTTATGATGAGTTTATTCAAAAAATGAACTTTTTCTCTTATGCTGTTAATGAATATATGTCAGGTAAGAAAGAAGATTATTATCCGGTTATAAAGGAGTTGTTGGATATTCGTAGTGAATATTTGGGATTTAAATATGCCATTATTCATAGTAACGATCTGCTGAAACATGATTTTGGAGATATGACGATTTGGAATAAGAAAGGAGAATGACTTTATGCTTAGTAAATATAAATTAAACCAGCTTTACTTCAAAGATACACAATTCGCTAACTTGATGACAAGGCGGATTTTTAACGTGTTATTAATTGCTAATCCTTACGATGCTTTCATGTTGGAGGATGACGGGCGCATTGATGAGAAGATTTTCAATGAATACACTTCTTTGTCTCTGCGCTATCCACCTCGTTTCTCGCAGGTGTCTACCGAAGAGGAGGCATTGGCGCAGTTGGAAAGTATGTCATTCGACCTGGTGATTTGTATGCCGAGCACGGGAGATAATGACAGTTTCGACATCGGACGGCATATCAAAGAGAAATACGAACATATTCCGATCGTTATCCTGACTCCTTTCAGTCACGGTATTACTAAACGGATTATCAACGAAGATTTAAGTGCGTTCGAATATGTGTTCTGCTGGTTGGGTAATACCGACCTGTTGGTGTCTATCATTAAGTTGATAGAGGACAAGATGAATCTGGAACACGATGTACAGGAGGTCGGTGTGCAGCTGATTCTTTTGGTGGAAGATGGCATTCGTTTCTATTCTTCCATTTTGCCGAATCTGTATAAGTTCGTGTTGAAGCAGAGTCAGGAATTCTCTACTGAAGCCTTGAATGCACACCAGCGTACGCTTCGTATGCGCGGACGGCCTAAAATCGTTTTGGCGCGTACGTATCAGGAGGCAATGAATATTTATCGCAAATACCAGAATAATATATTAGGAGTCATTACCGACGTCCGTTTCCCGAAAGTGGAACGGGGGGAGAAAGACGGTCTGGCAGGTATCAAGCTGTGTGCGGAGATACGTAAGAATGATCCATTCGTTCCTTTGATTATCCAGTCTTCCGAGTCGGAGAATGCTTCCTATGCGGCAAAGTACGGAGCCAGCTTTATTGACAAGAATTCCAAGAAGATGGACGTTGATTTGCGCCGTATTGTCTCCGATAATTTTGGTTTTGGTGATTTTATTTTCCGGAATCCGGATACAGGGGAGGAGATTGCCCGCGTCCGGAATTTGAAGGAGCTGCAAAATATTCTTTTTGCCGTACCTGCGGAGTCCTTCTTATATCATATCAGTCGGAATCACGTGTCGCGTTGGTTCTATTCACGCGCCATGTTCCCGGTAGCTGAATTTCTGAAACCTATTAAGTGGAACAGTTTGCAGGATGTGGACGCCCACCGCAAAATCATCTTCGAAGCAATTGTAAAATACCGTAAGATGAAAAACCAGGGGAGTCGTGGCGGTCTTTAAGCGCGACCGCTTCGACCGTTACTCCAACTTTGCCCGTATCGGCGACGGTTCGCTGGGAGGAAAAGGCCGTGGCCTTGCCTTCATTGACAATATGGTGAAGCGTCATCCGGAGTTTGATGAGTTTGAGAATGCACGGGTAGCCATTCCCAAGACGGTGGTGCTTTGTACGGATGTGTTCGATGAGTTTATGGACACGAACAATCTGTATCAGATTGCACTGTCAGATGCGGATGATGCTACGATTCTGAAATACTTTCTGAAGGCAAAGTTGCCTGACCGGTTGGTAGAGGACTTCTTCACCTTCTTCGATGTGGTGAAATCCCCGATTGCCATCCGTTCTTCTTCCTTGTTGGAGGACTCTCATTATCAGCCGTTTGCGGGGATTTACAATACGTATATGATTCCTTATCTGGACGATCGCTATGAGATGCTGCGTATGCTTTCCGATGCCATCAAGGGAGTGTATGCTTCGGTATATTTCCGTGACAGCAAAGCGTATATGCAAGCCACTTCGAATGTAATCGATCAGGAGAAAATGGCTGTTATCTTACAGGAAGTAGTTGGAAACCAGTACGGCGATCGTTATTATCCGTCTATGTCCGGTGTGGCCCGTTCACTGAATTATTATCCTTTAGGAGATGAAAAAAGCCGAAGAAGGAACGGTTAATCTGTCTTTGGGATTAGGAAAATATATTGTTGACGGTGGCATGACCCTTCGTTTTTCTCCCTATCATCCCAATCAGGTGTTGCAAACCAGTGAAATGGAAATAGCCCTCAAAGGAGACTCAAACTCGTTTTTATGCATTGGATTTGAAAAATGCCGGACATGATTTTTCTATCGACGATGGTTTTAATTTGCTGAAACTTCATGTCAAAGAGGCGGAAAGTGACGGTGCTCTGCGTTATATTGCTTCTACCTACGATCCGTACGATCAGATTATTCGTGATGGTTTATATCCGGGAGGACGTAAGGTGATTACTTTTGCTAATATCCTGCAACATGATGTTTTCCCGTTGGCTCGTATTCTGCAGTTGGTATTGAAATATGGTGAACAGGAGATGCGTCGTCCGGTTGAAATTGAATTTGCAGCAACGTTAAGTCGCGAACATGATAAATCCGGAACTTTCTATCTGTTGCAGATCCGTCCTATCGTAGACAGTAAAGAAATGCTGGACGAGGATTTGAATGAGATTCCTGATGAAGATGTGATTCTCCGTTCGTATAATTCATTGGGACACGGCATTATGAATGAGGTATATGATGTGGTTTATGTAAAAACCGACAATTATAGTGCTTCCAATAATCAGACGATTGCCTGGGAGATAGAAAAGATCAATCAACAGTTCCTGAGCGAAGGAAAGAATTATGTGCTCGTAGGTCCGGGACGTTGGGGCAGCAGTGATACATGGCTGGGCATTCCGGTGAAGTGGCCACATATTTCAGCCGCCCGTGTGATTGTGGAGGCCGGACTGACTAATTATCGGGTAGATCCCAGTCAGGGAACACACTTTTTCCAGAACCTGACTTCTTTCGGGGTAGGGTATTTCACGATCAACGCCTTTATGAATGATGGAGTATATAATCAGGATTTCCTCAATGCGCAACCGGCAGTGCAGGAAACGAACTATCTCCGTCACGTTCGCTTTGAAAAGCCTGTGGTAGTCAAGATGGACGGCAAGAAGAAGTTGGGAGTAGTCTTGATGCCAGGCGTCGATAAATAAGCTTTATTAACGTTCAATCTATTATATAATGAAGTTCTGTTTTTCATCTGAAAGACAGAACTTTTATGTTATATCTCTTAAAAATGTTTCATTTTTCATATTATAGGCCTTAATTGTGGTCTTCTTTTCATATTCGAAAATAAATCTTTCTTTAGATACTTTATTATAAAGAAATAAAACTGTATTTTTTGCGGCTAGTTTACAAGATAGCACCTGTATATTAGGTATTTAAGCTTATCTTTGATTTCAGAGAGAGGGACTCCGTATTATTTAAAGGCGTATTTAATTCGGTATGAAGGGTATTTTGAAGTTTATTTTATTTTTAGAGATTGTATTATTGTGCAGTTGTGTAAACGATGAAAAGCGTTCGGGTGCCTTTGGTGGAATGAGCTTGCATCTATCCGCAAATTCTTCGGTGACAGATGTTACGACACGCTCGAGTGAGGAAGTACTGCCTTCCATACAAGATTTCTCTATTTCCGTGTTGCAAGGTGACAAAGTGCAGGCTTCCTGGGATAAGTTAAGTGACTATGATGAAGACACTACTTTCCCGGTAGGAAGTTATACCTTGAAAGCTTTCTATGGTGACATTGAGAAGGAAGGCTTTGATTCTCCTTATTATGAGGGTACTACCGATTTTAACATCCGTGGTGGCGAGACTACTCCTGTGGAAACTACTTGTAAGTTGGCCAATACTAAAATAAGTATTGAATACACGGATGATTTCAAACAGTATTTTAAGACTTATTCTTCTACCGTACAGGCAGAGTTGGGAAGTGAAGTTTCTTTTCGTCCGGAGAAACGCGTGCTGCTTATGTGAAGCCGGGTAGAATTTCAGTAAAACTGACTTTCACGAAAGTGAATGGCGGACTAAGTCCGACTACTATTGAAGTGGCTACCATTGAGGAGGCGTTAGCTCAACATCATTATCATTTGCAAATGAATGTGGATGCTGGTAAAGCCATGTTGAGCATTGTCTTTGACCGTGTAACGGAAGTCAGACCCATTACTTTGGATATTTCGGATAAAGCATTGAATATTAAACCTCCTTATTTCACATTGACCGGATTTGAGAAAACAAGTAATGATGGTAATCAGTGGGACGGTAATCCGATTGAATCGAATCAGTTATCGGCTTTGTTGACTTCTTTGGGCGGTTTTACGAAATGTATTCTTAGAACTACTTCTCCTAATTTACCCGATTGGCCGGAGGAAGGATTTAATCTGGCGGCACTTACTCCTGAAGATCAAGCATTGCTGGACAAATCAGGTGTGAAGTTGATTGGCTTTGGTATTAATCAGGATCAGATGGGTATTATTAATTTTACTGGTTTGATTCCTAATCTGAATATTACGGATAATAATGATACTCATTTATTCTATTTGAGTGCCACCAGTACTTATGGTAAGCAAAGTGAAGATTATGTGTTGAATATAACAACGCCTAAGAACTTTATGTTGCTACCTACGGAGCCTGTGAAGATGAAGAGTAAAGAAGTGACGATTCCGGTGAAACTGAAAGAAGGCAATCCGCAGAATATTAAGCTCTATTATCGTTATTATGGTGTGATGACTTTGATTAACAATACGGTTATCACTCCGATAGAAGGAAAAGAAGGATATTACAATATAAAAGCAAGTGGTATTGATATGGGAGTTGTAGCCAAAGACTTCCAAGCTGAATATAACGGTTTGAAATCGGCCATCGTTTCCGTAGCTGTTATTATACCTTCTTATAGTGTTATTCTCGAACCGTTTCATGTGTGGTCGTATACGGCCGAAATGACGATTGTACCTGAATATGCCGAAGATATGTCTAATGTGATGAGTGCTATTGAAGCATATATTTCTTTGAATGGAAGTACGTGGACGAAAGTGGATGCCAAAGATTTGAAACTGGATGTAACCACTGGAAAGGCTGTCATTTCAGGACTTACTCCGGGAACTACTTATTATTTCAGAACGACTTGTGATGATGGTACGACTTATTCAATTCCTGTTATGCAGGTAACAGAGAGTGTAATACAGCTTCCGGATTTCACGCAAGGATGGGGTAAGACAATCTTTAGTGGAACTATTAATAAAGGAGGAAAGTATAATCATAGTTCTTTTTGTGGGAGATAATAGATTTGATACAACAAATTTAACATCACTTGATTTTGATGAAAATGAATCTTGGGCTACAGTAAATGAAAAGACAGTACCTATTAGTGGTGTTAAGAACACTTGGTATATGATTCCTTCAAGTATGAAACAAAGTAATGGCATTCTGATGCGTAATGTGGCTTGGACTGTGGCAACAAGTGACCCTCCATCAAGAAATGCGATTGGTGCAAGTACTCTTAATGATTTGACGCCTCCTACTCATGGTCATCATTCTGCCGGTAAGCTTTTCCTGGGAAGTTATAGTTATAACCATTCTACTAATGTAGAAATCTATAATGAAGGTATATCCTTCACTTCCCGTCCGATAAAGCTGAAAGGCACTTATACTTATGTAGCTAATAACGATCAGGGCGGAATTGTAACTGTAATAGTAGAAAACCGCGAAGGAGGACAAACATTAAAGTTAGCCGAAGGTAGTGAAGTCTTAACAGCGACGAGTTCTCAAAAGGATTTCACGGTGGACTTAACTTATAATACGATGTTTGAGAAAAAAGCGACTCATTTAAGAGTGATGTTTGCCTCTTCTTCCAATGCTTCAAACACTCAAAGTGTTGAAGACAGTAAGATTAAAACAATGGATAATAAGGGTGAAGCTATTTCTACTGGTAGTGAATTGTATATAGATAAAAATATAATATTAGAATATAAGTAATGAGTAATATGAAAGCAATAAAAAAACTCGTTTTTATATGTTTGGCAAGCATTTTAGGATTATGCAGTGCTTGTATGAATGATAACCCTGATTTTGGAAGGGACGACGAAGGAACCGGGAATACAAATCAAGGTGAAGGACAGGTAAGACTTGCGGGAACAAGTGTTTCTGTTTCTGTGGATGTGCTGTCACGTGCAGACGGTAAAGCAATCAATACAGATGATTATATCATTCGGATTTATTCGACTGATAATAATTTATTGGTAAAGGAATATACAAGATATAGGGACATGCCCGAAATCTTAACCTTGAATGTGGGTAACTATAAGATTGAAGCATTATCACATGACGTAAAACCTGCTGAATGGGAAAAACCTTTCTATAAAGGAACCCAAACTTTTACAATAAAAAAGATGAGGTTACATCGGTTGATGTAATCAAATGTTTCTTGCAGAATATAATGGTGACAGTCGACCTCAATGATGATTTGAAACAGAAAGTAGGTGGTGACCAGTCCATTACAATAAAAGTCGGTACAGGTGAACTGACTTTTAATAATACCGATATTGGAAGTGGACGTGCCGGATTCTTTGAAGCTGCCGAAGTAAGCAATATCATTATTGTTCATTTCCAGGGAACGGTAGATGGGGAATGGACAGAAGAGCAAACCAGTTTCAGCAATGTGAAAGGTGGAGAGCACCGGAACATTGTGTTTAATCTGGAGATACCTTCAGTGGGTGACATGGGATTAAGCGTAAAGCTGGATGCAGTATGTAAGAAAGTGGATTTACTTGCTTGGGCTAATCCGGGAGCAGAAGATATATTGCCGGAAGATCCATCCGTAAATCCTGGAACAAGTGCACCGACAATCGTAGGACAAGGTTTCAATATAATGGATGAGATAGAAGTAGAGAAAGACGAAACCAAAACCATTATTGTTAATATCACAGCAGATAATGGTATTCAAAATTTGAAAGTGAAGATTGATTCGGAGACTTTGACACCTGAAATACTGAAGTCAGTAGGTTTGTCTTCTGAATTTGATTTGGCACACCCTGCAGATGCAGATTTGGAAAAAAGCGTTGAAGAGCTTAGGTTTCCCAGTGGGCAGTGAAGTGATCGGAGTGAAATATTTGGTGTTTGATATTACACAGTTTACGCCGCTACTCGGATTGTATGGACTTGCTTCTCATAATTTTATTATTACCGTTGTCGATCAGGCAAATAATACCAGAACAGCTACTTTAGCATTGAAATCAATAGCAAAGAAAACAGAATGAAAAAACTGATACATATATTAGTTATAGCTTTCATTGTTGGACTTGTTTGTGTCTCCTGCCGTGAAAGTGACCTGACAAATAATGGAGAGGGCGCATTATCTTTGAAGATAGGTGTTCAACGTGAATTACCTACTGTTTCTGCCGGAAAGACGAGAGCTACGCTTACTGATGAAGAATTGCTCCAGAAGTGTAAAGTGTATATCCGTAACGCGGAGGGCTTGGTGCGTAAATTCGCCACTTTGGATGAAATGCCGGAACAAATACTGTTAGTTCCCGACAATTATAAAGCGGAAGTTACTGCGGGTGATTCCGTAGCTGCATCTTTTACCGATTCTTATTTCAAGGGGACGAAAGAGTTTACAATTTCAAAAGGGACGGCTATTTCGGAATCAGTAGTGTGTGGCATTCGCAATACAGTAGTCAGTCTGGCTCTGTCTGACGAATTACAGGAGGCATTTCCTACTTATAAAATTACAGTGAGTAACCGATTGGGAACTTTGGAATATACACAGGATAACATATCCCAACTAGGATATTTTATGCTGTTGGATGATGAAAACCAATTAAGATGGAACCTTGTAGGGCAACTTAACGGCAGTGGAACAGAAATAACCAAAAGTGGAGTTATTAATCTGGTACGGAAAGCAACCAGATATGATTTGACTTTTAGTAATTCTTCCTCTGAAGTGGGTGGTGGCATGATTTCTGTAAATGTGGTTGAGACAGCTTTGACGACGGATGAGAAAGTAGATATACTAGCACGTCCTGTTATTAAGATAATCGAGAATGATCAGATTTATGAGTTGGATAATGCAGTTTATCGTGCGCAATTCGACAAGGAAACACCTATTGTTGTGCGGATGGCTGCCAGTGTGCCTTTTACTGAACTGAAAGTGACGAGTGCGGATTTTGCACGGTTGGGAATTACCCATTTTTCTTCTTTCGACTTGATGGAATTGACTGAAGTTCAGATAAGAGAACTGGATAATCTTGGATTTAGTATCCAATTTAATGCGGATATGACAAAGGTTCAGTTTGCATTTAAGGAAAACTTGAGAGAGATAATGACTAATTCGATTGACGACGGTAATAACACCTATCGATTTGACATTGAAGTAAGGGACCGGAATGGAAAAGATAGAGCGAAAACGTTGACGGTTATTGCTACAGATGCTTTGGTTGCTACCGAGGATATTGCTACACAGAACGATGTTTGGTCAACAAAAGCCACTCTGTATGGTAGTCTGGTTGCTTCAGTTACAGAGATGAATTTCCGTTACCGGGCGATTGGTTCCAATGATTGGATGTATTCGAATCAGGCTGTGTTGAATAATAAAATATTTACGAGTCAAATAACCGGACTTGAACCTGGTATAACCTATGAATATCAGGCAATGGCTGGTACTGTTGCAGCGAAAGAAACAAAACAATTCACTACAGAAGCTCCTGCACAATTGCCGAATGCTGGGTTTGAAGACTGGCATGGAAGTTCTCCTCTTTATATTTATAAGAGTGGTGGAGAAATGTTCTGGGATAGTGGTAATACGGGTTCTGCTACATTGAATAAGAATGTGACAACGTATGATGCAGCCATTAAGCACAGTGGGAATTATTCTGCAAAATTACAGTCTCAATATGTGGCTCTTTTTGGAATTGGTGCTTTTGCTGCCGGAAATGTATTTGTTGGGAAGTTCCTGAAAATAGATGGAACAGACGGTATCTTACGGTTTGGACGTCCTTTCACTTCACGTCCATCGAAATTGGTGCTTTATTATAGATATGTAGCTGGTACAGTGGACTATTCAACATTGGGTGAGTTGCCGAAAAACAGTAAAGACATGGGCTCTATTTATATAGCATTGGGTGACTGGCCACATCAGACTTTTTGACGGAGAAACGGATATACCGGTACTTGTTAAGACAAAGCCTGCTGACAGGCAGCTTTTTGATTCAAATTCTTCAAATGTGATAGGCTATGGAGAGTGTATTCTTAAAGAGTCGACGGAGGGTGAAGGATTGATAAAACTGGAGATCCCGATTAACTATCGCTCTAACCGTAAACCGACTGATATTATTTTAGTGGGTAGTGCAAGTAGATATGGAGATTATTTTACCGGAAGTACGGGCAGTACTTTGTGGCTTGATGATTTGGAATTAATTTATGAATAAGCAAAGTATGAATTACTTTATCAAAACTTCATTCCTGATAATCTTGGGAATAATTGTTGGAACGACGCAAACATGCGCGCAACAGGAGTTCAAACGGAATATAGAAATGAGAACTTTCATTCCTAAGGGACAATGGATTGTGGGTAGTTCAGTTTCTTATTCTCAATACTCAAATGATAACTATCAGTTTCTGGTGATAGAGAATTTGAGTGGAGAAGGGTATGCTTTTAAAGTGAGTCCGGTATTGTGTTATGCGTTTAAAGATAATGTAGCTGCCGGAGGACGTTTTATGTATAGCCGGACGTATACCAAGCTAAATAATATCAGTGTAAATATTGATGAAGATACCAACTTTGATATTAGTAACCTGTATGAATTGAAGAACTCTTATTCGGGAATTGCTGTCTTGAGAAATTATATCAATTTAGGTACTAGCAAGCGTTTTGCATTATTCAATGAAGTGCAGTTAGAGTTGGGAGGTTCTGTTTCAAAAGTGGTGAACGGTAAAGGGATGACCTGACAGGAGTATATCAGACTTCTTTGGATGCAAGTGTTGGTTTGAGTCCGGGTTTGGTTGCCTTTATCAATAATTATACGGCAGTGGAAGTAAGCATTGGGGTGTTGGGACTGAATGTCAGCCGAACCCATCAGGTGACGGACCGGATTTACGAAAGCAACCGTTCGTCGATGAGTGCCAATTTTAAAATTAATCTTTTCAGTATAGGACTGGGAATAGCTTTTTACCTTTAAAAAACAGGACGAATGTATAAACGGTTATTGGTAACAGTGCTGGTGTCTGTATTCTTTTTTCTCTTTGTGGGGAAAGACAGAAACGGTTTGTCAATCGTTGGAGGTAGAAGATTCTGTCCCCGTTTTTCAGAAGGATACGCTACCAGTAAAAGGGAGCTTGGACTTCCTGCGAATCAAACGTATCGGACGTTATGATCGTGGAATCATGAACTATCGTTTCATTCCTAAAGGGAAGTGGATCTCTGGTTTCACAATGTCATACTGGGATTATAATAGTGCGGATAATAAACTGCTGTTTGCCTACTTTGATAATTTTGATTGTGACGGGCGTAACCTTAATTTTTCTGTGTATGGCGGCTATGCCGTGCGTGATAATATGGTGTTGGGATTGAAGTTCGGATACCGGAATATGCGAGGAGCCTTGAATAATATCACGCTGAAAATTGATGATGATGTCGATTTCTCTTTGAAAGATTTAAAGTTGGAACAAAATTTGTATAACGTGTCGTTCTTTCATCGCTCTTATGTAGGTTTGGATGCCGGTAAACGATTTGGATTGTTCAATGAGACTGCCTTGACATTCAATTTTGGAAAGTCTAAATTCGACCGTGGTGTAGACGAAAATTTGGTTAATACTCAAACAGATATATTTGAGGTGCAATTGGGAATAAATCCGGGATTGGCTGTTTTATTATGCAAAATGTAAGTATTGAATGTTCGCTCGGAATAGCCGGCATTCGTTACAGGCAGGAAAAACAGAAAAATAATCTGGGAGAGACGGGAAAACGGATGACGGGTGGATCTAACTTTAGGGTGAATCCTTTCAATATTAGTTTGGGATTGACGATTTGCTTATGATTTTATGAGACATAGAAAAAAATACATATTACTGTTCCTGCTTCTGGTTGTATGTGCCGGCTTGGTATTCTTTTTATGGAATAAAAAGTGAGGGACAGGAAGACAAACAGGAGGTATTGTCATCAGTAGAGGATACTTATCAGGTAACTGAAGCTGCTGTGGACTCTGCCCGCCAGATAATTGGAGAAGTGGAGGAAAACGTGTCTCCAGCAGAGAATTCTGTGGAAAAGGTTGTGAAGAAGCCTGAAGAAAGACCAGTGGGGAAGTTTGTAGATAAAAAGCAGGCAGATAAAAGGCAGAAGGTTGCGTCTAAGAGAGAAGCAGTAGCTGTTCCGCCGGTTTCTTCAACGGATATAAAATTGGCTTCTGATGTTGTCAATACTCCTTTGAAGTTAGAAGGAACGATTTGTGACCTTGTATTGTCGGAGCGTAAACAGGATAGTAAAATAACAGCTGCACTTCCGGTTCACACGGTTGAAAACAGTTAAAAGAGAGTTCGATTGGAAAAAGTGATACGTTAGAGACCAAGCGAGGCATTGATTTATTGAGAATCAAAAGGGTAGGGCGGTTTGATCGTGGCATTGTGAATTATCGCTTTATGCCTAAAGGAAAATGGATATTTGGTACGGATTTTTCGTTTTGGGATTATAACAGTGAGGACTCCAAATTATTGTTTACTTATCTCGATGATTTTGATTTTGAAGCACGTACCATTAATGTGGCTCCTTTTATCGGTTATTTTTTCAAAGATAATCAGGTAGTGGGTGTAAAGCTCGGTTATAAGCATACGGACGGTCATTTAGGCAATGTTAGTTTTAAGATTGATGATGACGTGAATTTCACTCTCAAGGAATTGAAGTTGAAAGAAGAGTTGTATAATTGCACCTTTTTCCATAGCTCCTATATCGGGTTGGATCCGGGAAAACGTTTCGATTGTTCAATGAAACCAATCTGCGTTTGGGATTCGGACATTCGGAGTTTACAAGAGGTTTGGGCGAGAGTTTGAAGAATACCAAAACGAATATATTTGAGGCACAGTTGGGGATTAATCCCGGAGTGGCTGTCTTTATTATGCAAAATGTGAGTGTGGAATGTAGTGTGGGAGTGATAGGCTTGAAATACCGTAAGGAAAGTCAGGTGAATAATCTTGGTGAGAAAGGTTCCCGTACGAACGGTGGAGCCAACTTTAAAATAAATTTGTTTGATATTAATTTAGGATTAACTATAAGTATGTAATCATGAAAAGTAAAGGCAGAAATAGACTTTTATCCTTAATTATATGCATTTGCATTGCATTTGCTTTTTTCATCATGCGTCAAGAACGATTTGCCGTATCCTGTTGTCAGATTGTCTATTACCGGCTTTGAGGTGAATGGACAGATTGGTAGTGCAGTCATTAATAATGAAGAACGTACAGTAACAGTAGACTTGCTCGATTCTGTGGATTTGAAGAAAGTGATTGTCACTCGTTTCGATTATTCGGAAGAGGCTAATACGGATTTGAAGGTGAATACAACGATTGATTTGTCTTCTCCTAAAGAAGTGGTATTGTCTTTGTATCAGGATTATCGCTGGAAGATTATAGCCAACCAGACCGTCGAACGCGTATTTAGCGTCAAGAATCAGGTCGGAGGAGCTGTGATTGACGAAAAAGCTCGACAAGCTATCGTTTATGTCAATAAAAATACGATGCTCAACAAAATAACTGTGAAAGATTTGAAGCTGGGGCCGATCAGTTCTACCGTTTCGCCTGACTTTACCACTTTGAAGGACTTTACACAAGAGCAGAAAGTAAATGTGACATTTAAAGGAAAAACCGAAGAGTGGAGTTTGTACGCATTCATCACGGATAAGGTTGTCTTTACTAATTCGGCGGATGGCTGGACTAATGTAGCATGGCTTTATGGAGAAGGACAGGAGGATGTAGTGAACGGCTTTGAAATACGTGAAGCTTCATCAGAAGAATGGACAAGGGTAGATCAGGATATCGTTGTACAGAATGGAGTAAACTTCTATGTTTGTGTTCCGCATTTGAAAGCGGACACGGAATATGTATGTCGTGCTTTGGTGGATGGAACAGAAGATCGTGGTGAAGAGATTACTTTTAGAACGACTGCTGAGATTCCTTTAACAGGTGGTACATTTGATAATTGGAATCAGAGTGGTAAAGTCAGGAACCCGTGGGGAAGTAATGAAGCTCCTTTCTGGGATACTGGAAATCAAGGAGCTACAACCTTAGGTGACAGCAACTCTGTTCCTACCGAAGATATATGGTCGGGTAAAACAACCGGTAGGGCTGCGAAACTTGAGTCTAAGTTTGTGGGAGTGGGTTCTGCCGGGAAATTAGCTGCCGGTAACCTCTTTGTCGGTAAATATGTGGCAACCGACGGAACAAATGGTATCTTGAACTTTGGGCAATCGTTCTCTGCTTATCCTACTCATTTGAAAGGATATTATAAGTACCAGCCCGGAGTCATTGATAACTCTTCCATTGAATATAATTATTTAAAAGGAAGGACAGATGCCTGCTCGATCTATATTGCCATTGGTGATTGGGATAGTCCGATTGAAATACGCACCAAACCTTCTAACCGGAAATTGTTTGATAAAAATGATAAGCATGTGATTGCTTATGCTGAATTTACATCGGGAACTTCTGTTGCCGTGTATAAGGAATTTGACTTGAAACTGGAATATAGGGGCTACGAACAGAAAACCAACCTATATCGTCCTGGTATGTTCTGCAAGCAAATACGGTGATTTCTTTACCGGAGCGTCCGGTAGTGTGCTTTATGTGGATGAGTTTAGTCTGGAATACGATTATGATAACTGATTGGCTTTATAGCATATAACAAAGATAATCTGTTAGTGTCCGGTCATTTACCCATTATTCCTATAGGCCAATGGACTCATGCCAACATATCGTTTAAAGTATTTGCCGAAGAACGATGTGTTGGCAAAATTGAGTGAATCGGAAATTTCTTGAATAGAGAGTCTTGTCGATTTCAATTGTGATTTGGCATCCATGATGACCATGTGAGAAATAATTTCTATGCATGTGTTCCCAGTAACCTGTTTTACTATAGTACAGAGGTGGTTGTGTGTAATTTTTAGTTTCTCGGCATACCATGCTACATTACGTGTCTGATTATAATTTTGCATCACTAGTTGAGTGAAATTCTTGTAAATCAGCTCATTTTTTGATAGATTCTCTGTTGTATTTTGCAGCCGGTTTTTATACATGGCGGCTATTCCTGCGTGTATGTTATTATATAGATGTGGAGTAATACTTTTGCGTGTTGTTTCGTCGAAAAAAAGGAATAAAGTTTTATTAAAAATGAAGATATTCTTCCAATAGCTTGGCGCCCTCCGGTTTCAATGAGATGATCGGTCTTCCCAGTGTCACAAATAAGGTATCAATTGCTGCATGGTTTAAACTAGCCTGTTCTATATATTTGGATGAGAAGCCGCCGAAGTAAAGGACAGGCTCTCCATTTAGACTGTGTATCTGAATAATACTTCCCGGCATAATTGTTACGAAATCATTAGCGTGTACTGTGAAGTGGTTCAGATTGACTGAAGCTTCTATTTCTCCATCCATGCATAATACGAAAATCTCCGATTTTAATCGGCATGGAAAATTCGTGTACAAGTTGAGTAAATCCTTATTAATACCTGTACCAATGAGCCATTCTTCTGGCAAGTCTATTTTAGGTAATTCTTTATTCATCATGCATTCTCTTTATGCAAAGGTAACCGATTTTGGGAAATAGAAGTCTTTTTTTATTTTTAGAAAAATATATTGGCTGGTGAAAAAATGGTGTTTTATAAAAGAAATATGGTGTTTTTCTTCAAAATGGAACAGAAACAAGAAAAATAGACCTTGTGTTATATTAAATTAGATTGTTATTTTGCAACGTGAAATTTGGGCATTGGTGCGATGGTATATCGCGTATTTGCTTTTATTAATTAAAAAGAGAATTTAGAAATGAAAAAAGAAATTATTTTATTATCTGTTTGCAGTATTGTGTACTGCGACATTGTTTACGTCTTGTAGTGATGACGATGATGAGGTGAAATACCCGATAGATACAGATTTAGCTGGAGGCTATGTTGGTAATCTGTCTGTAAATGTGGATGGTAATCAAATGGGAACTACCGAAAATCAAAAATCACAATTTCACAATCTAATAAGGGAACTAACCAAATTGCATTATCATTGAAGAATTTTACTTTTTTGGTAAATGTTGGTGACATTGAAGTTGATCCTTGCACTGTGAAAGCTATAGATGGTGGTTATGCTTTTGAAGGTCAACAGAATCTAGATTTGGTACAGCCACTTGGTAATTGCCCTGTTAGTATTTCTGGTACTGTGAAAGGTAACAATATTAATATTGAAATAGGTGTAAAGGTTGGTGCTCCTTTAAATCAAAATGTAAAGGCTACTTTTGTTGGTCGTAAATTGACAGGTAGTGAAAGTTCGGAGGCTAAAATAACAAGTTTTATTATTGACGATGAGGCAGTAGTAGAACAACCTGTTATAAATGAAGAAGCTGGTACGATTGTTTTTGCTGTTAATGAGGAAGTAGAATCTTTAAAGTTTACTCCTATTATTGAAATATCTGAAGGAGCAACTATTACTCCGGCTTCTGGCGTAGCACAGGACTTCTCGAATAATAAGAAAGTGACTTATACTGTGACGGCGGAAGATGGCACTGTGAAAGTTTATACAGCTTTTGTGGAAGGCACTCGCAAGGTATTGAGATATTCTTTTGAAGAATGGAAGGAAGGTAGTAAGAATGATGACCTTTTACCCACAGATTTGTGGGCAGGAAGTGCTGCTGGAGCAGGTTTTTTTTAGGTGGTACTTTGTTAAGAAAGGAAGCTAAAGAGGATGGTACGTATGCGGCTAAATTGATAACTTTTGAATATCCCAATGATCCAAATTCATTAATTCCGAAGATTACTGCCGGTTCTATTTTTTATTGGTAAATTTGATATGGCGCCTGCTTTAAAAAGGTGATAGGTTGAGTTGTACTAAATTTGGTCTTGATGCAGAAACAGTTGGTTTAGGTGGAAAACCGCTTCGTTTTTAAGGGTGTTTATAAATATGAATCAGGTTCTAATTATCTTGACGCTTCTAATTATGAGGATGTAAAACCGGTTGATATTAAAGATAAAGGACAGATTCAAGCCGTATTGTATAAAGTGCAAACAGGCGAGGATGGCAAAGAAATTGTATTGACAGGTCACGATGTGAACACCTCGGAATTAAGAGTTGCTGTTGCTAATATTATCGTTGAGGATATTAAAGAATATACTCCTTTTAACATTGAATTTGAATATTTACAAGAGTATGATCGAAATGCAAAATATAAATTTGCTATAGTTTGCTCTTCAAGTAAAGATGGTGATTTATTTAAAGGTGCTGGTGGTAGTACTTTGATTGTGGATGAATTTGAAGTAATATGTGAATAAGATTGTTATAATATAAGTTGGCATACATTTAATGTGTGTTTATTGTATAAACGAGGGTGTCTATGAGGATATCCTCGTTTTTCTGTAAAATCCTGTATATATATCAAATAAATACCATAGATTTCCCTTACTGTTTTGGAC